>Ga0126377_10002020_pt1 | contig 13732 bp, 9 predicted proteins | sample PanSoiMetPlot_22_FD_92647 | JGI IMG/M metagenome (GOLD analysis project Ga0126377, IMG submission 92647) | Tropical forest soil microbial communities from Panama - MetaG Plot_22 | ecosystem: Environmental > Terrestrial > Soil > Tropical forest > Bulk soil | place: Panama | collected 2016-02-17
GCTCCGGAGGAGCGCAATGTTTATAGTTGCGATGAATAATGCTCCCTAGCTCCGTCAGGAGCGGATTGTGCGCGTGGCCAGATGCCGCTCCTGACGGAGCTAAGGAATAATGCGACGCCAATCTATAAACATTGCGGTCCTCCGGAGCGGGAGAATTTGGGCAGATGCCGATGAGACAAGCTCGTGGCATATCAAGACGGTGTTCCAATGCAGCAGGCGCTTAATCTACGTAGCGCCATCCGTTGGAGGGGGCTGGAGATAGCGCTGCATGAAAGAAGCGCTAGCCGATGGCGTGGAAACTCCTTATAGCCCTCGCAGGCGGGGCTATCCTCGCCAATAGGCAACAACCAGGGTCGGTGTTCGCGCTTACGCCTCTGAAGATTGGCCGGAAGAGTCCGTATATCGGCTCGTCCTCTTCGAGTTCCATCGCCTTGCAATGATGCGCGAATCCCACACAATCTGCCAGGCTGGCGGGCATATGGACATCGGTGTACGTGATATCGATCTGGTAATCGATGCCGTGCGGGAGCGCCGCAAAAAGGTCGGAGTTTGTTTTGCCGGAGGTCAGCCTGAAGGATTGCCCCTCCCGGAGCCTGATGTTCGCGGTTGCGTCTCTTGCGGACCCCGACGGTAATTTCACTATCGAGGTCGGATCATTCCGCAGCGCTTCGCTCTTGAACGCCTCCCATTCATGTTGGCTCTCCCACTCGAACTTCAGAGATTCGAACAGACTCTGTTTCACTTCGAAACAGCCATCGAAGAAGTTGCCTGGTCGATTACGCCGTGATGCAGGAAGATGGAGCTTTCGTATCTGCCGCCTTTCAATTTGAGCGGGCGTTTATAAAAATGGCTGCCTTCGAGGTTCAGGATCGCGTCGTAATCCTCCCCCTTGCACGCGGAATTGGCGATTGAGGAAAAGCCTCCTCCTTCATCCACGAAGAGCGAAAGCGGGTGCAGTGACTTGAGATCGTCCTGGCTGACTATAGCTTCGTGAAGTACCTCGCCCGCCGATTGGATCTTGATCTTCATTCTGTGTCCCTCGGCGGCAGTGTGAATTTTGGCCTCACAAAGTTCGTTCTTCTCGTCGAGACAAAGCAGCATCAACCCGTCGAAGTTTACGGTGACCGTAGATTCATTCGCCATAGTAGTGATTACCTCCTATGTTAAATTGTTAGTGTTGATCTGGTGATTGGATACTTTATGATCGGATTGTTACTTCCCATCATCGCAAACCTCTTGCCAAATGCTCCATGAGGTGTTGGATAATGGATCCGATCGGATGGCGATGCGCGGTGAGTATAGCAAAGGCAATCCTAAACTGACATATCAAGGAGCCATTTTCCCCGCACACCTGATCATCATTGGTTGAAGAAATGGCTGAGGACACCAATATCGGATGCGGGTGTCACATCCGCTGAAGACGCTGCGAGTTGGAAAAGAACGTTTTCTTTCAGTAATGACAGCGATTGGCGAGAAATTTCATGGGCTGGCGAAAAATTTCTTTCGGCTGCGTGAGCGGGCGCGTTTTTCCCTCCCCCTATCTGCTTGCGCATTAAGACGGGTGTTTTATTATCACGCAGGACTGACCACCTCGTTTACTTGAATCAAATCGAACATCAGCTGGCGAAAAATTTCTTTCGGCTGCCGCGAGCGGGCGCGTTTTTCCTCCCCCTATCTGCTTGCGCATTAAGACGGGCGTTTTATAATCACGCAGGTCTGACCGCCCATGTTTCCTTGAATCAAATCGAACATCCCTGAGAATTATGTCCAAACCCGTGCAGGACTGGGAATTGACCCGAGATGCGTTTGATCGCTTTCTAGATTGGCTGGACGCTGACCGCGAGCAAGCGGGTCGCAAATACGAAGCCATTCGCCGAGGCCTGATAGCCATCTTTAACTGTCGCGGCTGCTCAGCAGCCGAAGACTTGACCGACGAGACCATTAATCGCGCTATTCGCCAATTGTCCTCGATTGAAGACTCATACGAAGGCGATCCGGCCAAATACCTCCACGGCATCGCCCGTTTCGTAGCGCTCGAATATTTCAACCGGCAGGTCAAAAGATATGGCGGCGCCGCGCCTGAAGATTTGCCCGATCCGTCGCGGCCCGGCGAGCCTGACGAAGAAGCTGAAAGGGAGGCGCTCAGCAGATGTCTGCGACACTGCCTGGAGAGGCTGAAACCGGAGAAGCGTAAGATGTTTATCCTCTATTACCGCAAAGGAAACCGGCTGAACCTCGACCACCGCAGATCACTGGCCGAGCAATTCGGTTGTTCGATCAACGCTCTTCGCATCCAGATGCATAGGCTGAACGAAGAGCTGCGCCTCTGCATCAATGATTGTCGCGGACAGCCGCCGTCAGAAAAAAATCTCTGAAATTTTCCGCGCCCTCATAGCATATGACAATGAAAGGAGCCGTTATGTCGTTACGGCGACGCCCGGACAAAGCAGGAAAATCAAACACATTGCTATGACTCTGCCACCGGAACAAGAAGATCGGATCAGACGATACCTGCTTGGCGTCGCGACGCCGGATGAGGTGGAGCGGGTGGAGACGGATCTTCTGCGCGGCGACGAGAACGTCGAACGCCTGTCGCTGATCGAAGACGAGCTGATCACCGATTATGCGCTCGGCGCGCTCGAGCGGCAGGAGCGCGAGCTTCTGGAGAAAAACTTTTTCTCCACGCCGGAGCGTCGAGAGAGGTTGATGATCGCGCATGAGATGGCGCAACAGGCTTCCGCTTACGCCAAATCCGGAACGGAGGAAGAGACGCAGGAAGCCCGGGCGGACAACGTGTCCGGGGGGGCGCGGCAATTGTGGAAATGGCCGATCGCCTTGTTCCGGCCAGGCCAATTCAGGGGGATCGGATGGAAGATCGCCGTCTATGCGGCGCTCGTGATCGGGCTTGGGCTTGGGATATGGAGTCTGCGGCGTGGCGATTCGGAGATCGAGAAGGGGTTGGTCGCGCTCGATCGAGCATACAGTGAGCAACGTCCCTTCAAAGGGCGGATAAGCGGGTTCGGTTACGCGCCTTCGGCGCCTTCGGCGCAGCGCGGGATGGCGGAGACGCAGAAAGTGGATCGAGTCTCCCTCGATCGCGCGAAGATCCTCCTCTTCGGCCATAACGCCGACGACTCCGACCCCGAAGTCAATCACGCGCTCGGCAAATACTACCTGACGCAAAACGATTTCGACACGGCCATTAAACTGCTAAAGAAGGCTCTGGAATCCGGCGCCGAGTCAGCCCAATTGCGCAACGACATGGGCGCGGCTTTGCTGGGAAAGATCGGTCGCAACCGCGACACGGAAACCGGCGCCGATGTCAGAGAAAGTGAAAGGGACTTCAACGATTGTCTGATACATCTCAACAAAGCCTTGGAACTCGATCCCGCAATGCGGGAGGCTTTGTTCAATCGGATTATGCTTTATCGGAGCGGGCGGTTGCATCGCGAGGCGCGCGCGGACTGTGAAGCGTATTTGCGGTTGGACCCCGATTCCCGGTGGGCCGGGGAAGTGAAAGCGGCGCTCGAAGAGATCAAGCAGGAGTTGGGCAAGGCCTCGAAGCGCAATGAACAGCTCTTTCAAAGCTTCAACGATGCGCTTCGAGCCGGGGATGACAAACTGATGTTGCAGGTCTTCAGCCAGAGCTACTCTTTCAATGGCAACTACATCGTCGAACAACTGATAAACCGGTTTCTGTCGGCGAAACTCGCCGGGCGAGAGAGCGAATCGGTTGAAAGTCTGACAGCGCTCTCTTACGTTGGAAGACTCGCCGAGGAGAAAACCGGAGACCGGTTCGCCGCCGACCTGGCGAGTTATTATCGGAGGGCGCGGCCCGATCAACTCGCTCTGTCGAATCGGGCGCGTAAACTGGGGGTTGACGCCAACGAGTTTTACCGTAAGGCCGAAAATGACCGCGCGATTGAATTGTATGAGCAGGCCAGGCAGTTATTTGACCGGGCCGACAACGTGGGCGAGTCGCTTTTTGCCAGGGCATGGATCGGTCAATGCCATCACCAGCGGTCCGACGTCGAGCGAAACCTGCAAATCTTCGCCGAACTGGTTCCTGCTTGCGCTGAAAAGAATTATCGTTGGATGCAAGCCAATGCCTTATGCGGGCTGATCAACGCGCATAGTTCTTCTGGTCAATTCTCGCAGGCTATCGCTGATAGCCGGCAATGTGGAGAGATCGCCAACGAGCTTGGAGATCAAATTGGCGTGATCCGGAGTAGCTATAGGCTTGCGGAGCTATATTACCAACTGGGAAAACACGATGAGGTCCTTCGTATAGCCCGGCAAGGACGGCGGCTCGCCGACGAAATCTCGGCAGAAATCCGTTACGCGATCGCCTTCTACAACTATCCGGCCTGGAGCCTGAGCGCGCTCGGTCTTCACGAGGCGGCGTTAGCCTTCCAGCAGGAAGCCGTGCGAATGGCGGAAGAGACAAAAAGTTTGCGCCTGATCGCTTATGCGCACATCTATCAGGGAGTGATATACGCCCGGCGTCAGAAATTCGACGAAGCGATAGCCAGCGCGCAGCGGGCCGTCGCTATCGGCCGCGATTTGAAGAACGACGCGACCGGGCAGGATTTCACACACAACGCGCTGCTCAAGCTCGGGCAAATCTATTTGGACGCGGGAAAATGTCCCGAGGCCCTAGCGGCCTTCAATCAGGCCATCGAGTTCTATCGACACAACCATAAGCAGACCCACTTTTATGTCGCGACGAAGGGACGATTGTTGACCCTTATAGAGCAGGGGAACGACGCCGAAGCGCGGGTAGAGCTAGAACGCGTGCTCGCCCTTTACGAGAATTACCGGAAGAGCATTCAGGAAGAGAGCAACCGGAACAGCTTTTTCGATCAGGAACAGGACATTTACGACGTCGCGATCGATTTCGCCCGGACGAGGCTGAATGACTCGCGGCGGGCCTTCGCCTACGCTGAGCTTTCGCGCGCCAGATCGTTGCGTGACGCGATCAATCGCGGGTGGGAGATGACCGCAGGCACAGAATATCCGGATTTAAAAATCGAGGCCGATTCGTCGACTCCAGGCATCGAGCAGATTCAACGGCAAATGCCCGATGACGCGCAACTGCTCGAATATGCGATGCTCAAAGACAAGCTAGTCATCTGGCTCATCTCGAAAACGGGGATCGAGGACCGCATCGTGCCCATCCCGCTCGGCGAACTGAAGGATCGGGTCGATCAGTATCTGGCTCTGATCAGTCAGCCGCCGGGCAAAAACGATCAGCTATGGCGCGAGAAAGCGATGGAGCTGCATGACATTTTGATACGGCCCATCGAGCCGCTGCTCGATCGTCGAAAGCAGATTTGCGTCATTCCAGACAAGGCGCTTACACGTCTGCCTTTTGGAGCGATCGTGTCGCGCTCGTCGGGCAAATTGCTGATTGAAGACTACCGGCTCAGTTATGCGTCCAGCGCCGATCTCTTTCTCGACTCGACCGAAAAAGCCAAGCTGAAGTCTTCAGTAGTCCAAGAGCGACTGCTGTCCGTCGGCAATCCGCGCTATGACCGGCGAGCCTTCCCGTCCCTGGACGATCTGCCTTCGGCCAGGAAGGAGGCGATTGAAATCGCGAGCTTTTACACCGCGCCCAAGTCGCCTCCCATGACCCTGGTGGATGCGGCGGCTACAAAGAGCGCCATCTTGCGCGGCCTTAAACGCGCCGACGTGGCGCATCTGGCGTTGCATTATGCGCCTGATCCGTGGTCTCCGATGCTCTCCCGCATGCCTCTGGCGTCGGGGACGGGCAATGAAAAAGATGGCGTTTTGCAGATGTACGAGCTTTACCGGCTGAAGTCGCTGCGCCCGCGCCTGGTCATGCTCTCAGCCTGTCAAACAAGAGGCGAAGAGTATCTGGGCGGAGAAGGGGCCATAGGCGTATCACGGCCGTTCGAAGCGGCGGGGATTCCACTTGTTGTCGCCAGCCTCTGGCCGGTAGCCACGGACGCAACTTCGGATTTGATGATCAACTTTCACCGCGAACGCAAGCGAGCTGGACGCCCCACGGCCGAAGCCCTGAGAGCCGCGCAACTGGCGCTGCTCAGCCGCGCCGGCGATTATCGTCATCCCTATTACTGGGCCGCCTTCATACTGGTCGGCGGATACAGTAAGTACTGAGCCTAAACCGGAACCACCGGGAATGGGACAGACATGAGATCTTTGAAAAATAAATGCGACAATCGTCTTCCTGGTCTATTACCGTATTCCGCATACTGGTCGATGACCGTCTTCTGGTCGCGGAGCGACCTCGTCAGCTTAGCCCGGCTTTTCAAAGCCGGGAGATAAGTTCCAGCCTTGATTCAGTAGGGGAGCGACGGTTGAGATTGATCAACAAACTCAACCGTCGCCGCCGCGACTGGATCGGTTGCGTGCTCCCTCTCCCGGCTTTAAAAGCCGGGCTAAGCTGACGAGGTCGCCCCACGACCGGGAAAACGGTTGTCGCATTTATTTTCCAAAGAGCATCAGTTCACCCGCTTTCATGCTACGGATAAACTAATGTCTATCCCACTCCTTATTGTTCCGATATAAAGAAGATTCGTTTATGTCGCATTGCGACGCTTTGAAACAATGAAAATCAACCACGAAGAAACGAAGGACACGAAGAAGAACATAAAAAAACTTCGTGCTCTTCGTTTCTTCGTGGTTGATTTTCCGAGGAGTTAAAAATGGCCGCATCCCACAAGAGTGTAGTCACAGTCAGATTCGATGGTTTACTGCTCTTCCTTCTGGATGAGCAGAAAGGCGAATGCGAAGCCAAAATTTGCATGGCGCCCGATCACGAAATGAGGATCAAGGTATTCAGGAGTGGAGGAGAGCAACTCTACGGCCCGTTCGACCTGGAAGCCATCAGAGGCTTTCAGCAAATCAAACTCCAGGTCACGGGAGGCCCACAGAATGGCTCCACTAAGCTGGTCAAAGACAGCAGCTACGATCTTCTTTTAAACCTGGCTGGGGGGGACTTTTACGGCTCGAAAGCCAAAATCAGAGAGAGCAGATACGAAGCCGGTTTCATCATTAAGAACGGAAAGATAGGCGCCGGAAACCTGGCGAACGATTGCATTAGGGTAGGCCTCGACGACTTTAAAGATGTGAGCTTTTACCTCGACGACGAGGAATGGAATGAAATGGTCGCTCGGAAACGGGATCGGGATCCGGAATCCGTGGTAAAGCTCAGCCCATTCGCCAAAGACGTAATGCTCTCCATAGAGATGGAAGAGGGACAGAATTTCAATATCACGTCGAAAGACGGCAAGCTGAGAATTGACCCGTTGCCGTTCAAGCGCGGCGAGAACTACGACGTCGATATCAAGTATCTGGACACCGGCCCTCTTACCAGGTTGAAGGACTGCATAGGGTTTGCACATCATTCTGAGGCTGTTAAGCCAGAGGGCGGCGCGACCTACTCCCTCTTTCGTCCGCTGAGAGCCGAAGAGAGCGAAGGCGCCTGTTGCTTTGTGGGAGGGTTCGATCCAGGCCTCTAGTAGGCTCGGAGAAATCTTCAAGTGTTTAACAAGACTGGAGGCAATAATGGCCAGGAGTATTAATTGGAAGAGTGACGATAAAGAGACCACGATGCTTCGTATGAAACTTAACCGGCAGATGGCGTTCAACAACGCGCGCTGCGGCGCGGAGTCCGCCGCTTCAGACTTTGGCTCCGTCGTTCCCATCGGCGTGGTGTCCGGCGGCGTAGGCTCGAGTGGCGACAATCTGCGCGACATTTCAGTCTTGCGTTTGGCGCTCGAGAAACAAAACGCCGTGTGCCAGCTCAACGTCGGGCCGAGCACCGGCTTCTTAATCGCCGAAGACATCCTGATGACCTGCAACCACGTTTTGCCCGACAGGCAGGTCGCCAGTCTGTGCAAAGCGAGCTTCAACCTTCAACTTAACGAGAAGCGTATGCCTTTGACTCGCGATGTATACAACCTGGCGCCGGACAAACTCTTCGAGACCGACCCCGAGCTGGACATCACGGTTGTGAAGGTCGCAGGAAAACCGGGAACGAAATCAAAATGGGGGTTCATCCGGCTTGCGAGAGTCTTCCCACAGCCCGGCAATTCGGCGATCATCATCCAACACCCCAGTCTGCTCAGATATAAAAAGATCGCGCTCGGGGATATGGAAATAAAGTACGTGGATAAAAGAGAAATACAATATCTGTCAGACACGCTGCCCGGCTCCAGCGGGTCACCCATCTTCAACGATGACTTCAAACTGATCGGAGTGCATCGGGCCGGCGACGGAAACCCCGACGACAACAGATACTTCAGAAACGAAGGTGTTCACATCAACGCCGTCATAGACTTTCTAGAGCGCGTGGGGCTGAGCGCCATAATCTGAATGTCCCCTCGGTTTGGCGTTTGCCGCGTGGGACGTGGTACTCTTGCCTCATGCATCATCACTCGATTTTAAGCGCAAACCTCACATCGAAGTGGCGTCGCTCTGTCCAGTTATTCATGCTGATCGCGATCGGTATGACATTTGTTACCGGCGCGAATGGGAGACCCCAAGCGTCACGGAAAAGTCCGGTCAGTCCCGAATCGAAGCCGTCTCCAACAAAGAAACACACCGGCAAAGCCAAGCCTTTAAGCGCTGTTGATGATCGCGCCGCAGAAAAACGTCTGGCCGAACTCGGCTATTGGACTGGCAAGGTAGACGGACGGTGGGACGAGACTTCGCGCCAGGCGCTGATCGCTTTTCAGAAAGTCGAGAGGCTCAAACCTACGGGACAGCTCACGCGCGCGGATTTTGAAAAACTGATGGCCGCCAGCCGTCCATCTCCGCTCGAGACTGGCGAAGCGCACATCGAAGTTGACCTGGTCCGTCAGGCGCTGTTCATTGTTGATGACGCGGGCGTGGTGACGAAGATTCTTCCCGTCTCCAGCGGCAGCGGAAAAGAGTTCAAGTCTCAAGGTTGGGCGCGCGACGCCATTACGCATCCGGGACGTTACCGCGTCCGCCAGAAGCTCTCCGGCTGGAAGAAGAGCCCGCTGGGCGAGCTTTATTATCCGGTCTATTTCATGTACGGAACCGCTATTCACGGGCATCCTTCGGTGCCTACGAAGCCGGCGAGCCACGGCTGCGTTCGGATACCGATGGTCGTTGCGAAGCAGTTCAACAAAATGATTCCGGTGGGAATGCCGGTCATTGTGCATAACGGAGAACCTCCGCCGCCAATCCCGACAATCAGTGGTCAGGGAGACCAATCGGACAGAAAGTAGGGAGTAGGGAATGGGGAATGGGGAGTGGGGGATGGGGATTGGGAGACATCCCCAATCCCCATTCCCCACTCCCCATTCCCCATTCCCCATTCCCCACTCCCCATCTCTCATCGCTTTCGCTTTCCACTTTTCATCGCTTGGGGAGCGGCTTCGCCTCGCGTCAATCGGATCACATATCCGTCGAGATCGGCGACAGAGAGAGACTGAGAGAACTCGACCGGGGCGTCCCTGCCGGCGTAGACAGCGCGTTCGATTGAAAGCATCGGCGATCCGACGCGCACATCGAGCGATTTGGCGAGGTAAGGATCGGCCAGCGCGGCGGTAATCCGCTGCGCCGCGCTCCTCAGCTTCAATCCGAATTTGGTCTCGAGCGTTTGGAGCAACGAACCCGCGCTCAAGTCGTCAGTGGTCAACCTCTCGCCTATTTCAGCGGGCAAAAAGTCGAGCGCCAGGCTGTGCGGTTTGCCGTCGCGCAGGCCGAGCCGTTTGACGCGATAGAGAGGCTCTCCCGTTTCAAGCCCGAACAGCTCAGCCTCTTGCGGATCGGCCTCGATGCGGTTCATCTCGATCACTTTGAAGATCGCGCCCGCCTCCGCCGCGATGATCTCGTCCAGCGATCCGGTCAAATCGGCCCGCTCATCAAACGCGCGGCGCCTGGTTTTGCGTTCGGTGACGAAAGTGCCGGCCCTCCGGCGGCGCTCTATCAATCCTTCTTTGGCGAGCGCCGACAGCGCTTGCCTCACCGTGACTCGGCCGACTCCGTAAAGGCGGATCAATTCAAGTTCCGTTGGCAAACGAGCGCCGGCTGCGAACACCCCCGACATAATCTTTTCGCGCAGGATGTTCTCCAACTGGTAATAGAGCGGGATTTTCTTTGTGACAAATTCCGAGCTAGGCTTGGCCATAATCCGATCAGTTGGGAGTGGGGAGTGGGGAGTGGGGAGTGGGAAACTTGTGAAGCGGAATGTTTAAGGCCTCTGAGCAAACTATGGTCAGCGCGAGTATCAAAACCCACAATACAACTCTACATATACGCATTCCATATTCCATATTCCACAATTCCCACCCCCGATTCCCAACTCCCCATTCCCTACTCCCTTCACTTCGTTCCCGCCAGATTTAAAATATAAACCGCCTGATTGGCCGTCAAAACAAACAGGCTCTTGCCGTCCTGGCTGAAAGAGGCGAGCGAGACTGGATGCGTGAAGGTGAACTCGTCGCGCTTCTCCAGTGACGCCAGGTCATAGACTACGAGCTTGCCGCGTTCGTTCTCCACACACAGTAACCCGCCGGACTTTCCATCCATTCCGCCGATGACGGCGCGGCCGCCGAAGACGCGCCCCTTCTGATCTCCCGTTGAGAGCGAATAGATGAGCACGCGGTTCTGTGTGTCGGCGATCACCACATAATCGCCGGCGGCGAAGACGTTGGCGATGCGGAACGAGCCTTTGCCGGTTTCGACCAGCAGCTTTCCTTTCATGGCGCCGGTCTTCGCGTCCAACACCTGAAGGAAATAATCACCTTCCTTCTCCTTCATGGCCGCCAGTCGTTTGGTCAGCTCGGCGTCGGATTTGATCTCGTCCCGCGCGTATTTCGACGACACCGGCCAGGAGAGAACCATCGAGCCTACGCGCGAATCCACCCAATAGCGCGGCGATTCCTTGCCGAAAGCCTTGGACCAGAGCGCGTTGGAGTTGCGGACGTCGCGCATCTCCAGAGTCAGGTCTTCGAAGTAACTGCCCCCCTTTTTAGTCGGTCTGGTAATTAACAGATACGGGCCATACTGCATGGCTCGATCCTCCTTGATTATCTGGCCATTGGCCATGGTGAGCCGGCTCGTATCAAGGCTCGCGATCTGTCGCTCGACGTCTCCTTCCTTTGGAAAATCGGCGTGCAGCATGCCATCTTCACTGAAAAACGCCCCTCGGAAACCCCGCATATGAATGACTCGTTCGCCTTTGGTCAAATTCCAGACCGCTCCGCGCGATCGCTCGGAGACGGCCAACCATTTTAAATCGGGCGAAACGGCCATCGCTCGCAAACGCCCGAGCGGATTTTGCGGTAGAGTCACGGCGGAGAGCAGTTGGTTCTTGTCGGTTGTGTAAAGCCCCAGCTCGCCCGTCAATCGCTCGGCGACGAAGACCTGGTCGTAAATGTCGATCGCCGGCGTCTTGTTGCCTTTTATCGCCATGCGTTTGGCGACATCGACGACTCCGACGCCTTGTTTCTGAAACGGGCGCACGAGCAGGTAATTGCCCTTGGTCACCGACCCGAGCTTGCCGGGAAACATCGGAAACTCCTCGATGATCTCGCCTCCTGGAAGGCCGAGCAGCGCCGATTTGTCCGGCTTTTCCCGGTTGTAAGCGATCACCCGGTCGGGAGCGGTGAAGGCGAACCCGCCCGCGATCAGCTTCTTCACGTTACCCTTGAGCGACAGCGGCGACCGCGCCTGAAGGTCGAAGACGAGCGCGGCGTTCTCGCTGGTTATGCCGACGGCGGTGATGGCGATGCCACGCTGCCCGGCGGCGAAGTACTTCGAGTCGGGCGAAAATCCCATGTTGATCAGATTCAGACGCGCGTCACTGATCTCATCGGAATTGAGAATCCTGACCAGGCTTTGCAATAAGAGAAAGAACGGATCGGGCGTATAGAAATCCTTGCGCTGGAATACCTGGGACTTCGACTTCACGTCGAAGAGATTGAGCGCGAAGTCTTCGTCCATACAGGCAAGGGTCTTGCCGTCCGGCGAGAGCAGGCTTTGTAAACAGGTTTTTCGGAGGACGACTTCGTGCGCCTCGCTCAGCTTCTCTTCGGCGACGCTCCAGATTTCGACGCGCAAATCGGAAGTGTTGAACACGATGTTTTGAGAATCGGGCGTGAACTGGGCCTCGTCGGCTTCGGGCGCGTCAATGCGGAAGACCGGTTTGAAGGGCTCGCGCGTCAGCACATTGATGCCCGCGTCGTCCTGAGCCAGGAGGTATTTGCCGTCGGGGCTGAAGCGCAGGTGTGTGACATCGCCCCGCAGCGGCGGTTGGAGCGCCGTCTTCGAGACGACCGCATGCAGCGCCTCCTTGCGGCCCAGGCCCGTGTAGCTGACGACGGTGGATTGCCAGCGCGAGTATTCGGAGGATTGCGTGTTGGAGCGGGACTCGGCGCAACCGGGCGGCAGCTCCTCGACGCCCTTGATCATCTCGCGCAGGCGCTTCGCCTCCGGGCTGGTCACGCCGAACAAGTCGGAGAAGAAATTGCCCGTCTTGCCCTTCGTCTCGGCAAGGCGGTCGAAGAGGCGCGCGTGGGCTTGCGGGTCGTAGCCGGAGGCTGCCAGCGCGAAGAGGCCGATCTGGTCGGCTTCGATCTGATCTTTGCCCTCGTGATTGTCGCTGCGGCGAAAAGCGCCGGGCTTGCGCGCTACGTTTTCAACAAGAAGATTGTACTTCTCGAAGATGTCGCGACGATCCGCCACCTGCGTCACGCCGAGCGCTTCCTTCAACCGGCGCGTCATGGCGATGGACTGCTGCCGCGCGACCAGGTGGCCGATCTCATGCGAGATCACCGCGGCAAGTTCGTCTTCGCTCTGCGTGAAGGCGACCAGCTTGCGAGAGACATATATGCGCCCGCCGGGCAGCACAAACGCGTTGGCTTCGGACAGGTCGACCAGGAAAAACTGGAATCGCAGTTTGGTCGGCGGCAGGTGTTTGACGATCCGTTCTCCAATGCGCCTAAGATGGCCCGTGACCTCGTCGTCGTCAATCACACGAAAATCGCGCTGAATCTGCTCGGCGATGGCGTCGCCCAGGTCGACCTCCTGCTCCTCGGTGAAGATGTTGGGCTCGCGCGAAAGCTGGGGCGTCGGCGGGCGGCAAGGCTGCTGGGCGTTGATCGCTACACTGGCCTGACTTAGCGCCAGGAGCGGAAGACAAAGTGTAAAGAGAACTTTCTTCATAAGCTCAGGGGATTTCAAAGTTGCGGGTTGTTTGAATAGCGGTCTGCGACCGCCTCGGTGGATCGTTATTACAGGACGTATGATTAAAGCCTGGATGTTGGAAGGTTCCAGGGCAGGGCGATTATACGCGTTCTTAGGCCGAGAAGTGGAAGCAAAAAGGGCAAAAAGGGATTTTTGATTTTTGATTTTTGACTGCGGATTTATGAGTCTGTAAAACCACGGCGCGAAATCGAGACTGAATGTTTTATCAATCCGCAATCAAAAATCAAAAATCAAAAATCCTCACTCCAATTCATTTCGCGACGCCGAGCTGTCCGAGGATGAAGGCGTAATCGAACGCGGTGTCGCGCAAGCGGTCGTAGCGTCCTGAAGCGCCTCCGTGCCCGCCCGGCTCCAGTTTGATTTTGAACAGGAGCAGGTTGTGGTCGGTCTTCATCTCGCGCAGTTTGGCGACGTATTTCGCCGGCTCCCAGTACATGACCTGGGAGTCGTTGAGCGAGGTTCTGACGAGCATCGTCGGATAGGCCTTCTTCTCGATGTTGTCGTA
>Ga0126377_10002021_pt1 | contig 13729 bp, 17 predicted proteins | sample PanSoiMetPlot_22_FD_92647 | JGI IMG/M metagenome (GOLD analysis project Ga0126377, IMG submission 92647) | Tropical forest soil microbial communities from Panama - MetaG Plot_22 | ecosystem: Environmental > Terrestrial > Soil > Tropical forest > Bulk soil | place: Panama | collected 2016-02-17
CCCATGACTGATGAGCTACTAGAGTTGATGGCCGCTGAGGCCCTCAAAATGGCGAAGACCGATATTGAACTCAAGCAATGGGTGGGTTTCTTGTTGGCCTCTTACGTCGAAGACGAGGGCTTCGAACGTCTGCGCAATGCGGAACTGCTAATCAGCGAAAAGGCTGGCGAAAATTGGTTTGAATACCTGCGCGACAGGGTGGGCCTGCTGGGCCTGCCGGATGTCTTGATTTGCGTCTCGACCGTCAGGACAAGGACGCAAGACGGGACTACCCACGAGGCTCTACTCGCGGTTGCGCAAAGCCAGAGCCGGCTCTGCAAATACCGTCAGGAAATGCAGGGCTGGTCGCTGATCGGCGAGCCGCAAGCGGAATTCTTCGATCAGAAAGACGCCGATGACAACTGGAGGCTCTACCAAGAGCCGCCGGTTCAATGAACCCGAAGAACCAGGAAGGAAGGAATTGAAGATGGGAAAGCCGCCAAAACTGTTAGCCGAGGCGTGCGTTCGCGCCTTGAACCGCGAAGACGCTGAGAACCTGCTGCGGGGAATAGACGACGTGACGTTTCAGCGTAAGTGGAGTCCGACCATCTCAATGCGCTACACCGCGGATATGAACGCCGGAAAATGGGTCGGTGCGGTTGGCGAGGTTACGCTCGATGGCAAAAGCCGACTAATCAATGGGCAGCACGTTCTCAGGAGCTTTCTCCGATCCAATATGGAGTGGCTGATCGTGAAGTTTGTGGTCAATCGATACCCTGGCGCATTCGATGTCTATGATCAAAATCGCAAACGGCGAGGAAGGGACGCCCTAAAGGCCGCTGGCTATGATCAGCCAGGAGACATCGAGGGCATATGCACCGTGCTGTTCCAATACTACAGGGGCTCTTTCAATGGGAAGAGATGGACCGCAGCCAGAGCTGCTGAAGACTTCCCGAGCATCAGCCAGATCATCGAGACTGCCGAAAAGTGTTCGGGCCTGAATCCGCATCTCCATAAGCCCGGGGACTTCAAAGGGTGCGGATGCTCCATATCGGCGATACGGGCTGCGTCCTATGTTCTGCACCAGATCGACGGGCCTAAGGCAAAGAAATTTTTCGACTCGTTTCTGCTGGGAGTGAATATCGCGTCCAGACAGGAACCAATAGCTGTGTTGCGCAGCGCTTTTCTGGCGAAGGGCGAAAAACGCCTCAGGAACGGCGAAACTCTGGCTGCAATCTTTAAAGCATGGGAGCTGTGGCTGGCCGGCAAAACCGTGAAGGGCTCGCTGATCAGACGATCCGAGGATTTCCCTGATCCGCTGCATCGTCCAAGCGAAGAAGGCCAAGCCCAGCGGGTGCAGTGAAACAATGAATAAGGGGAATCGGGCCTCACGGGAGGCGACCCGAGCATTGATCGGCAAGTTACTGCACGATCCCAATTTGACTCTTAGCGAGATTGCCGAGCGGGCTGGAGTGACGCCGGCTTGTGTGGGGAATATTCAGCGTGAATCCTTTCCGGAACTTCGCGCCGGAAGATACCGCTCCTCGCGAGGCAGTCATGTCCCCGAGGCTATTCAAGAGCGCCGCGTGGCTATTCGCAATCTGCTCCTTGTAAAGCCGCAGTTGCCTTATGCTGAGATTGGGCGGCGGCTTGGGCTGCTGGGGAGCTACGTGGAATACATTTGCAAGAGTCACTTTCCTGAGTTGCGCCGCCCAAGCAAAACCCGCGGGCCGAGCTTTCACTGGGCGCAAGACCTGTACGCCTCCCCGGTCAAGCGCTATTGGGTGTCCAGCGTTATCTGCACGGTCCAGGTCAACTTGGGCGCGGACGGAAAGATTTGCTGGTCGGCGCCCGTAGTCGCAAAGTTTCAAGGCGAAACCATGGCGCATCTGTGCGAGTGGCTTCGCCGAAAAAGCGGCGGCGGGCAGGTCCTGGTGGAGGAGCTATGACGCGTGCGGAAACCGCTCAGAGATTCCATGCCGGCGTTCTGGCGACCGTGATCGCCGAATGGTTGCACCAGCCGCCTTACGCTGTGATTCGCTGCGTGGCGTTCATGGCGAGCCACGGGGTGTCCTACGACGAAATCGTTTGGAGCCTCGCCCAAAGCGCATGCGCTATAGGCATGCCCCAAGCCATGATTGACGAGACCGAGCGGCAGGTGGCGCGGCTCCTGAGCGATGAGCAGTGGCTCGAACAACTGATGGCCCGCCAGCGTGGATACGAGGGGCTCAATTGAAGCCGCTCGATTGCCGTGGCGTTGAGGTCGGCCAGAGCCGCACCGGCAAGATAGACATCCGCGGGGCGCCGGAGCGTAAACCACCCGCGGGATTAAGGCCCACCCGGATCGTGGCCGGATTGGGTAGGCTCCAGACCGTGGCGAAACATTTCAATGCCGGGTTCGCTTCGCTGGTCTGTCGAGACGCCAAGGACCAGTTGCTCTCGGTATCGATCTACGCCGAAGGCGAGGACGCTGCGGCCCTAGAGCGCTGGCTCAAGCGCCGAGAGAAAAAGGCGCAATAGTAGAGACACTGCGGTAAACTCTCATTAGTTCCTTTCTACGTTAGTTCAGCTTTCCGGGGTTGCATTGCGGTGCGGCCCCTTTTTTTGCGCCCCACTTAGTAACTTCCCAGTCTTCCAACCCGGGGATCCTAATCCGATTTTCGATTTCCATTTTCACCTCGACTTTTTAATAGAACCCGCCGAAATTCCCTCCATCGCCCCACCCCCCATTTGAGGGGGTTAAATTTGGGGTGAAATGGGGTGAAATCTGCGCAAACGGCTGAAAACACGTGGTTTCCAGGTCGGTCAATTCCGATAGCGGGGTCCGCAATTTGGAAGTTTTTCGGGAAACGGCATAAGGCCTTTAAACGCTATGGCGTAGCGCTAGCGCTGAATCAGGCGAATAAATCGCGGGGTAAGTGCGGGTTAGTCGCCGCGGTTTCACTCTTACACGGGCATAAGTCATAGGCGAAGTTATGACTTATGCACAAACAACGAACAAGACAACATAAGCACGGTAACGGCATAGAGCTATGCGCCGCATGCGGCGCCGTCATGGCGCCTGCTAGGCCGAAACGGAAAAGACCCGCGCACCGATTGGTGCCTGAGCACAACGTGGCGATTATGTCGGATCCGTCCAAGATGCCGGGTTACTCGTTCGGACTGCCGGCTCATAAGTCTTGTCCACGGGCTAGCGGGACTATCTGTGAGAACTGCTATGCGGAAAAGGGTCGATACACCTTCGAGAATGTCCGTAACGCCCTAAACGTTCGGTTTGCATGGACGGTCGAGTGTATGAGGACTGACGAAGGTATGCAGCAGTGGATTGATGCAATGGTTCGTTGCATCGGCTCCACTGTTAGTGAGTACTTCCGCATCCATGATTCAGGCGACTTCTTTAACGCACGCTATGCCCGTGCATGGATGGAAGTATGCCGGCTGTTACCCCGTAAGAAGTTTTGGGCGCCCACGCGTTCGTACCAGCAACCAAACGGCATACTCCCTATCTTCGACCCGCTGTTAGCTGTGCTGCGGGAAATGGCGCAGTTACCGAACGTCTGCATTCGGCCTAGTGCTCTGGACTTTGGTAACGCGGCGCCCATCGTTATCGGCCTACATGCTGGCTCGACCGCGGGAAATGACGCGGAAGCATTCCAGTGTCCCGCGCACCTGCAGGATAACGAGTGTGGCGATTGCAGACACTGTTGGGAGAACAAGACGGTCTCGGTTAACTATCAGATTCACTAACTCCATTGACAAGGCCTATGGGGATAGGCCGAAACGGGCGCCATAGCGCCGTCTGGAGATACCCAAACGACTATGAACTACTCAATCAGCGTTTACCGATACAACGAAGGCCTTGTGCACGAGGTATCGGACATACCAACTCGTTATGACTTGTCCGCAGCGTTGGACGGACTGTTAGCCCGTTTCCCGCGGGAAGCGGGGTTTGAGTTCAATGTCACAGCTACAGTCTGCACGAGGTATACCCTGCTCGACCCGGATGTAAAGTCCGGTGATCAGGTGAGTACGAGGATTTGGGAATTCGTTAAGGAGGGAAAGTAATGTCGAAATTTACGGAAGTCATTCAGGCAATCAGCCATTGCCTACACGTCACCAAACCCCTGCTCTTCGAGTTGGTCCTGTTTCTGTGGGCCGCGGTCGAAATGGCGAAGTTTATCTATGCTGTGGCGTTCGGTCATGGCGGATAACTCCATTGATAAGGCCTATGGGGATAGGCCGAAACGGGGCGCCCCGCGGCGCCCGTCTGGAGATACCCAAACGATGATTCAACACAAAACAGTCAAGACCGATTACGGCTTCCGCTTGTTCACTCGGATATTCAGCAATCGCCCGTGGTACAGCCATGGGGAGTTCAATAACGCGAACGAGGTTTACGTTAGCATTTACGAATCGGTTTACCAGAACAGCGGCCCATACTTCCGTAATCGCGAACGGTTCCAGTCGTGGGAAGTGGCATACTGCGCGAAAACGATTGCTTACAAGCTATTCCCGGGTCAAGAGACCCTAACGGAGCTGTACTAACCATGGACAAACAGACGTATTGCGTTAGGCGAACGCGGCGAAATTGCTTCGAAGGTGCGGTTATAGCAGCCGGTCTCGAATCAATGGCGGAAGCAGCAGAATTGGCGCTGCGGCTTTACCGTCTGCAGGAAATGGAATTAGGCGGAACAGACGAATTCTGCGCCGCGGAAGAGTAACGGAGAACAAACTATGGCGAACATTATGGACGGCATTTACGGTCGAGACCGGCTATGGTCAAACAACAATGGTCGCGACTACATCAAGATCGGTGACGAAGTCTTTTCCATCAACGGTCTCTATTGCGACCAACACGGCAAACCCGAGCGTTGGGGTAAGCACGTCAAGATTATGGATATCCGTTGGGTAGTCGTCAGTCGAGACCACGATGGTACGTTGCGGTATCGCGGTGATGCTCGCGATAGGGCGGCGCTTGAGCATTGGGGTATCGCATTGGATTAGCCACTAGTCACGCATTACAGACTGTTCACTCAATCGGGCGCCCACTAGCGATAGTCGGGCGCCCGTCGTGTTTTCAGCCGGCAGCCACAGCCGGCAGCCACAGCCGGCAGCCACAGCCGACAGCCGCAGCCACAGCCACAGCCGACAGCCGCAGCCACAGCCACAGCCACAGCCGACAGCCGGCAGCCGCGGGACTGCTTCCCTGGTAAACAGGGTATTTAAGAGTTCAATATCTGCAATAGCCTACTATCAATCACTTGCGCGGGGTGAAATCGTCTGCTTAACATTCTGTTCGCTTTACTTGCGCCAATTGCATTGGCACACAGCCGAGCCACAGCCGGATTCAATTTTGAAAAAATTACATACCCCGAAATCGCGGGTTTATCCCCTATCTCAACTTTATTTTCGGATTTGCCCGAAAAACTAACGAAAACATAAGCCGCTTGTTTTCAGGCGCTTACGGGCGCATAAGCACAGTCCGCGGACGGCCGTCAAGTGCGTTTATCCCCAACTCGAGCCGGCTCATTCTAAAGGACTTGTGCGGCGTCGGTATCTAGCTGTTTCGAAACGACTTAAAGCCGCCTGTTTTCAGTAGTTTACAAATCGAGGTCGAATGTCAAATCCATTTCACCCCATCGGGAAGCGCATGATTCTAAAGGGGATAGCAAGTCGTTTGGAATGTAGGGGTTGCGCTAAGTCCTTTGTTTTGTGGGTCCTACCGCGAGACACCCAGCGCGGGCTTTGCCGCCCGCATCGGTTGGGGCATGTCATAGAGTTATGCGAACAAAATTAATAGCTTACGGGCGACTGTGGTAATTTTGTGGATCGTTTGTGGCCGGATGGCCTCAGGTTGGCTGGTTTCTGCCGCGGCGGCTTACATTCAGCCGCGTGGCATCCACCAAGCACTATTATACCGTGCGCGGGCGATGCTCTCTGCTTTCAATGGGATAAACTCAGGAAAAAATTTGACCGCAGGGGTGAAACCGTGATAAATGGATTCTAAGCACACCGTGGCTTTCTAGCCACAAGCAACTCAAAAAGAAACCGCCGGCTGCGAACCGGCGGCGCGATAGTTTCGTTGTACCAGGGATCGAAACAGGTCCAGCCGAAGTGTATCACGACTTGAGCTGGATGACCGACCTGTGGTAATGAACATCGCCGAGTACGCCGCGCACCGCGGCTGCGCACTGGAAACCATCCGCAACGCCATCCTGGCGGGGCGCATCCTGGCGCGGCCCGACGGCACCATCGACCCAGACAGCGCTGACCGGCAGTGGCAGGAGAACGCCAAGGCTCCGGCCTCTGGAGCCCGCGGACAGGCGCTGCGCGAGACTGGCGCGACCGAGGCTTACGCCGGCATGATGTACGCCGATGCGCGAGCGCTGCGCGAGGTCTACGAGGCCCAGCGCAAGCGGCTGGAGCTGCAGGTCCGCGCCGGCGAGCTGGTCTCGCGGGAAGGAGCCGAGAAGGCTGCGTTCACCCGGTTCCGCATGCTGCGCGATGCGTGCATGAATCTGCCGTCGCGCCTGAGCGCACGGCTCGCCGCGGAAAAAGACGAGAGCAGCGTCTACACCATCCTTGAGAGCGAAGTGCGGCGGGTCTTTGAAGACTTCGCGGACGGGCGCATATGACGCCGCTGGTCGAGCTGCCCGACGCCTTCGAGATCTACTCTCGTGCGGCGCGGGATGGAGCCCGGCCAGATCCCTACCTCAAGGTCAGCCAGTGGGCGGATCAGTTCCGCATCCTCACGCCGCGGTCGTCGCCCGAGCCCGGCCCCTGGCGCACCTCGCGAGCGCCGTTCCTGCGCGACATCATGGACGACCTCTCGCCGTCGTCGCGCACCGAGACGATCGTGTTTATGAAGGGAGCCCAAATCGGGGGGACGGAATGCGGGAACAACTGGATCGGCTTTGTGATTCACGTGGCGCCCGGCCCGATGATGTCGGTGCAACCGACCACCGAGATGGCGAAGCGCAACTCGAAGCAGCGGATCGGCCCGCTCATCGAGGATTCTATCGTGCTGCGCGAACGCGTCAAGGATTCGCGACAGCGCGACAGCGGAAATACGCTTCTGTCGAAAGAGTTTCCCGCGGGCCTCCTGGTGATGGTCGGCGCGAACTCGGCCAAGGGGCTGCGCTCGATGCCGGCGCGATACCTGTTCCTCGATGAAGTGGACGCTTACCCAGGAGACGTGGACGGCGAGGGCGAGCCCTGCAGTTTGGCGATTGCACGCACGACCAACTTTCCGCGGCGCAAGATTTTCATCGTCTCGACGCCCACGGTGGTGGGCCGCAGCCGGATCGAGCGTTTCTATGGCGACAGCGATCAGCGGCGCTATTGGATGCCGTGCCCGCACTGCGAGCAGATGATCGTCTTCGAATTCGGCCAGCTCCGCTGGACGCCCGGCCAGCCGCAGACGGCGCGGTATTACTGCGAGGCGTGCGCGAGGCCGATCGAGAATCACCAGAAAGAATTCATGCTCGCCCGCGGCGAGTGGCGGCCAGGAAATCAAGCGGTGGATCCGCGGATTCACGGCTACCACCTGTCGAGCCTCTACAGCCCCATAGGGTGGCTGAGTTGGGCGCAGATCGCCGGGCAGCGGGAGAAGGCCGGCAACGATCCCGAGAAGCTCCAGACGTTCGTTAATACCGTCCTGGGGCAGACGTGGTCATCGAGCACAGAAGTCCCCGATTCCGAGCGGCTGTACGAGCGGCGCGAGGGCTATCCAATCGGCAGGGTGCCCCGCGGCGGGCTGGTGCTCACCTGCGGCGTTGACGTTCAGGTGAAGCGCATCGAGTGCGAGATCGTCGCGTGGGGCCGCAACAAGGAATCCTGGTCGATCGACTACCGCGTCTTCGAGGGCGACACGTCGCAGCCGGCAGTCTGGCGCAACGTCGCCGAGCTGCTCGATGAGGACTTCGAAACCGACTACGGCCTGCCGGCGCGGATCCGCCGCATGGCGATCGACAGCGGCTTCAATACCACCACGGTGTATGACTTCGCCCGCAAGGCCTCGCCGGGCCGCGTGATGGCCGTCAAGGGCCAGACCCGGGTTCCGACGATCGTCGGTGCGCCCACAATGGTCGAGGCCGGCCCGCAGGGCAACCGGCTGAAATATGGCGTGCGTCTGTGGCCGGTGAATACCGCCATCGCCAAAGACGAGCTGTACCGCTGGCTGCGTACGTCCGTCCCCGACGTCAGCCGCGGCGAGCTGTGGCCGGCGGGCTTCTGCCACTTCCCGCAATACAGCAAGGAATATTTCGAGCAGCTCTGCTCCGAGCAGTTAGTAAGTCGATTGATTAATGGGCGGCGAGTTACTAACTGGGAGAAGATGCGCGACCGCAATGAAGCGCTCGACTGCCGGGTGTACGCCCGGGCCGCGGCGGTGAGTATGCGGCTGGAGGCCTGGAAGGAGCCACGCTGGGCGGATCTCGAGGATTCGCTGTCGGGCAAGGCCGCTCCGCGGGCGCAGCAGCCGCCGGCGATCGAGCCGGGCGGGCCGCCGAGTCCGACGGGGCCGCCCAAGTTTCGCGCCATGCCGCCGCGGACGGACTGGCTGGAGTGAAGGATGGCTAGCCGCGCAGATCTGCTGATCTACCAAGGCGACGATTACGCCGCCATCGTCCTGGTGACCGCTAACGGGACGCCAACGCCGCCGCCGCCAGACCAGATTATCGCGGGGTATTCCGCGAAGGCGCAAATCCGCGAGGCCGTCGCCGACGCAGCGCCCGATGTCGTGGTGGAGATGGCGACCATCGTGGAGAGTCCTTACATCCGCCTCTCGATCCCCGCCATACAGACGGTCAATTTGTGCAACGGCTATGTCTGGGACTTACAGGTAACGTCGCCCGAGGGCGGCATAACCACGCTGTTACAGGGTGCAGTGCGAGTAACTCAGGAGGTCACCCGGTAACATGCCGACCCAGGAACTCAGCGCCGTCCTTGAGCCGCAGCAACTGCGGGCGAAGCTGACCGAATATCAGAGCCTCCGCGCCACGATCAGCTTGGCGATCGGCGTTCCTGGACCTCCGGGGCCGGAAGGGCCTGAGGGGCCGGAAGGGCCACCGGGGCCGGCTGGAGCCACCGGACCACAGGGCGACACGGGACCGGCGGGACCGAAAGGCGACACCGGAGCGCAGGGTCCGACGGGTGCGACTGGGCCGGCTGGAGCCACGGGGCCTGCCGGCGCGAAAGGTGATCCTGGCCCGCAGGGGCCGCAAGGTAGCCAGGGCGTTCCTGGCGCGACTGGGCCTGCCGGCCCGGATGGGGCGCAGGGGCCTCAGGGAGTGCAGGGAGTTCCGGGGCCGCAGGGCAACCCTGGCGCGACCGGCGCGACGGGACCGCAAGGCCCGGCGGGTGCGGACGGGGCCACCGGAGCGGCAGGTCCGAAAGGCGACCCAGGCGTCCAGGGGCCAGTTGGACCCACGGGGCCAGAAGGCCCGGAAGGCCCGCCGGGAACTTCGATAGCGATTCAGGGCACAGTCCCGACCCATGCGGATCTGCCGGCGACCGGCAATCCCGGTGATGCTTGGATCACCGCCGACACCGGCCACCTATGGGTTTGGACCTCTCCTCCTGGAGCTTGGATAGACGCCGGCCCGCTGCAAGGACCAGCAGGCCCACAGGGACCGGCAGGACCGACGGGGCCTGAGGGACCGACGGGTGCGGAAGGCATTCAAGGACCACCCGGCTCAACGGGCGCAACCGGATCGCAAGGCCCGAAAGGCGACCCAGGAATTCAGGGCCCGGCGGGCGCGGATGGGGCCACCGGCGCACAGGGGCCTCAAGGCGTGCAGGGGCCCAAAGGTGATCCCGGAACGACCGGCGCACAGGGAGCGCAGGGGCCTCAAGGACCTAAGGGCGACACGGGCGCACAAGGTGTCCAAGGGCCTCCCGGCGCGGACGGCCCGCAAGGTCCGCAAGGGGTCCAGGGCCCCAAGGGCGACACCGGGGCACAGGGCACGCAAGGTCCTCAGGGCGTGCAAGGACCACCGGGACCGACAGCGATTCAGGATGAGGGGACTGCACTGCCGGGTCGCGCCTTCCTGAACTTTGTCGGCGCAGGAGTCGTCGCGAGTGACGACGCCGGCAACAATCGGACGGTCGTCACCGTTTCCGGTGCGCCGGTCACCACCGTGTTTGGCCGCAGCGGCGCTGTGGTCGCGCAGGCCGGCGATTACACGGCGGCCATGGTGACGGGCGCAGTCGCCGACCCGACCACCACGAAAGGAGATTTGCTCGTTCGCGGAGTGGCCGCGGCGACCTCTCGGTTGGGCATCGGCGGCGACGGGCAGGTGCTCACTGCCGACAGCGGCCAGCCACTGGGAATGCACTGGGCCACGCCAGCCGCCGCTGGAGTGAGCACGGTATTCGGCAGATCGGGCGCAGTGGTCGCGCAAGCGAACGACTACACCGCCGCCCAGGTGACCAATGCGGTGTCGATACTGGGCAGTTACGCCGATCCGGCCTGGATCACTTCATTAGCTTGGTCGAAGATCGCCGGGGCGCCTTCTGGCCTTGACGTGCGGGTCAACTCTACCACTTACGGCATTGCTTCCATTCTGAACCTGATTGCCGGGACGAACGTGACACTCGGAGCGACCAGCGCATCGGGCGCGGTGAACGTGACATTCAACGCGACGGGCGCGGCGCAGACACCATGGACGCAGAATATAAACGCGGGCCACTTCGACCTGACCAACCTGAATGGTCTTTTCTTCTCCAGTCCGCCCAGTCCTACCTGGAGTTTCGTATTCAATAACCAGGGCGGGACGCTCACCCTGAGGAGGGATGACACTTGGGCCACCTTAACCTCCGTCGATGGCTCTGGCAACTTTTTCGCCACGCAACTAGCGGCTAGGTCTGCTACTGACCTCAACCAGAACATGACTCTGAGTTATGACGGCCCTGGCGACTACGGCAAACTTGAGGTCTACCACGCTGGGACCGGCTACAGGCCGCTGGCCGTACAGCCGTCAGGCGGCAACGTTGGAATCGGCAAGATCAACCCCGGCTACAAGCTGGACGTGTCAGGGGATTGCAATCTCTCAAGCGGCTCAATCTACCGGATCAATGGAGTAGATATCCGGGGATGGGCGCAAACACCGTGGCAACAAAACGTGAACGCCAATGGGTTCCAGTTAAGCAACGCCTTGACCGTCAATGCCACAAGCTCTCTCGGGGTTTCGTCTGGAACGGGCGCTACTGCGATTACGAATGTCGCCATGCTGTGGTCTACCTCCGGCTCTCTGCGCTGGAATCAGTTTAAGCAGGACACTGAGAGTGGCTCCAACTCAGGCAGTAATCTCTACATCGGCAGATATGACGATGCCGGAAACTATATGGGCACTCCGATACTCATCAATCGAGCGACCGGAGTAGTGAACTTTGAACAGACACCTACCATAGCAGGAACATCGATCCTCTCTAAGGCTCAGAGCCCGTGGCTGCAAAATGTAAACGCGGCGGGCTTCACTCTAGCTAACGTAAGCGCCATAGCTACTCAGAGTTCAACCAATGCCCCGGCTGTAGTGCTCAACGGAGCTACCGCCGGTTGGGCCAGCGGCATCCAGTTCAACAATACTACTGCTTCCATCGGTCGCAACTATGGCATGTATTCCGATAGTGGTGGTAACTTCCAGTTTGTTGATCAGACCAGTGGGACGGCGCTGTGCTTTTTCAACGCTAGTCACTTCCTGCGCATTGGCAGTACGTTGCAGCCCGGTTACATGCTGGACGTGGCGGGAGACATTAACTCCTATGGCGGCGTCTATCGGATCAACGGAGTAGATATCCGGGGCTGGGCGCAGACACCGTGGCAACAGAATATAAACGCGAATGCGTTTGCGCTATTCGGCGCATCTGAGATTACTGTAACGGGTGGCATTGATGTTCTTCGGCCACTGCCAACGCAGATTAGTTGGTACACAAGCGGCAACCTGCGCTGGTCGTTGCAGAAAAGCGGCACTGAGTCTGGCTCCAACGCGGGCTCAAACCTTCTCATCAATCGCTACGATGACGCTGGCGCACTGCTGAGTACCTGCGTAACGATCATTCGTTCAACCGGACGGGTCGCAATCGGACAGACCACTGCAACGCAACTCCTGGATGTGGCTGGGAACATTCAGGCGACCAACGGAAATCTAGGCGCTTCCAACATATCCGCCGATGCAGCCTTTGTCTCCACATCCGCCGGGATGTCCGCGATCTACGGAACCAGTTCGTCCGCTGCTTACTTTGGGTCATTCTCTAACATTCCGTTGCGGGTAATTACCAATTCTACGGAGCAGATGCGGATACTGGCGACGGGGCTTGTCGGCATCGGGACGACGAATCCGATCAGCCTGCTGTTCACCAACGGAGCCGGTCAGGCAGTTACTGGTGGCACACTGACTTACCCAACCGGCAACCAAACTGCGACAGTGACCATACAAGACACTGCGACCGCTACGGGTTCCGGCGGCATGGTGGTATTCGGCGGCGGTGTCGGCGGGTTCGCGGCCATCAAAGGGCTGTTGCAGGTGAATACCGGGAACGGCAACGGCGACCTGGGTATCTATATGCGCTTCGCCGCGGCAGACACAACGCTGTATGAGGCCGTGCGCATCCTATCCGATGGAAAGTTCGGCGTCGGCACTTATCCGGCGTACAAGCTAGACGTCTCCGGCGATATCAACGGAAGCGCGGGGCTGCGCCTGCCGGGCCTTCCGACCACCAATCCCGGCGCGGGCAGCAAGAGGGTGTGGTGTGACACCGCGGCGGGCAATGTTTTGAAGTTGGCAGTTTAGGAGAACACACATGGCTATGACTTACACCGAATCATCTGCCCTGATGGTAGATGGCGATTTTAGAGGACGAGTGAAGGTGGCGTGCTTGAAGTACGCCGACTCGATTATGAACGAGGCCTCGACGGAGCCGGCGCATCACTCACGGGTGCGCTGGGCGACTCTGACTTTTCAAACCCCAGACCAAGTCGCTATGCAGATCCAACCTCCGACGGTGATGGATCCAGCGGTTCAGAATGCGGGCGCGGCGATTGATGACGCGGCTTTGCAGGCGTCGGTCGAGACAGTCGTCAACAAAATAATCTGATGGCTTGCAATCGTAAGTCGAGCGCTTTGCCGACGAGCTGCCAGCAGCTTGCGCTGGCCCGTCAGCAGATGATGCTCTTTCTGAGCGGCCAAGGCGTCACCGCGGTCGAGACGCCGCAGTTGGGCAGGGTGGAGTTCAGCGAAGCCAAGGTCGCTGACCTGCAACGCCTGATCGACCAGCTCTCCGCTCAGTGCGCCGCCGAGCAGGGGCTCTCGACACGAGGCATGCGCCGCCGGCCAATCTCCATCGAGGCCTGCCCATGAGCCAAGACATCCAAAAGCGCAGCGATGCGCAGCCGGAGCCGAGTCCGCGCCAAGGTCTGTTCTCCCGGCTCCTGGGCCGCTGGACGGACTCCCCTCCCCGTCATGGGGGAGTCCGTTTCGGCGGTTCCTGCGGATCGTTTCGCGATTCGGCCTATGCCGGCGCATCGCGCTCCAGGAAGCAATTATCGAACTGGCAACCCATGCGGGCGCCCGCAGACGCGGAGCTATTGCCCGACTACAACCTGCTCGTGGCGCGGTCGCGGGATCTCGATCGCAACAACGGGGTGGCCGCGGGCAGCTTCCAGACGCTGTGCGATAACACGGTCGGCGTCGGGCTGCGGTTGGCCGCCGCGCCGGATTACCGTGCGCTGAACAAAGACATTCAGTGGTCG
>Ga0126377_10002022_pt1 | contig 13723 bp, 14 predicted proteins | sample PanSoiMetPlot_22_FD_92647 | JGI IMG/M metagenome (GOLD analysis project Ga0126377, IMG submission 92647) | Tropical forest soil microbial communities from Panama - MetaG Plot_22 | ecosystem: Environmental > Terrestrial > Soil > Tropical forest > Bulk soil | place: Panama | collected 2016-02-17
CGACAAGGTCAAGTCATTGCTTGCACGGTTTCCCATTTATCAGGACTGAGAAATTGGGGGCGTTATGCGTTGCCCGAGTTGCGGAAGTCTCGATACGCAGGTGAAGGATTCGCGGCCGACCGAGGATTCGGCCGTGATCCGTCGTCGCCGTGTCTGTCTCACCTGCAATTTCCGTTTCACGACGTTCGAGCGCGTGCAGCTGCGCGAATTGACCGTCATCAAGCGTGCCGGCCGGCGCGTCCCGTTCGATCGCGACAAGCTGATGCGCTCCGTACAGATTGCGCTGCGCAAGCGTCCGGTCGAGCCGGAGCGGATCGAGCAGATGGTTTCGAAAATCGTCCGCGAGCTGGAGAGCCAGGGCGAGAGCGAGATTTCCTCGGAAGCAATCGGCGAGATCGTCATGGAGCATTTGCGCGAACTTGACGACGTTGCCTATGTCAGATTTGCCTCCGTCTATCGCAATTTCCGCGAGGCGAAGGATTTCCGCGCGGCACTCGACGAACTATCGGGCGATGAAGATGGGCGGCCCGCAGCCAGCGCACGCAAATGAGCGAGGAGACAACGCCCGGCCCGGAAGGTGCCTCAGCCGACGAGCGCTACATGCGTCTTGCTCTCGCGCTCGGTCGCCGCAATCTCGGCCGCACCTCTCCCAATCCGGCGGTCGGCGCCGTGATCGTGAAAGACGGCGTCAGCATTGGCCGAGGTTGGACCCAGGATGGCGGCCGCCCGCATGCGGAAGTCGAGGCGCTAAGGCGCGCAAAGAAATTGGCGCAGGGCGCCACAATGTATGTGACGCTTGAGCCCTGCGCGCATCACGGCAAAACACCGCCCTGCGCTGATGCCATTATCCGTTCGGGTATCGCGCGCGTCGTCTCGGCGCTGGAAGATCCAAATCCGGAAGTGGCCGGGCAGGGACACGAGCGCATGAGGGCGAAAGGCATTGCCGTCGAGGTCGGTCTTTGTGCCGACGAGGCGCGGCGGGATCATGCCGGGCACATCACGCGCATGACGCAGGGTCGGCCTCATGTAACGGTGAAGCTCGCGATTTCCGCTGACGGCAAGGCAGGCTTGCCGGGCCGGAAGCCGGTGGCGATCACCAACGAAACCGCACGCGACCGGGTCTTCCAGATGCGTGCCCGTAGCGACGCCATCATGGTCGGGATCGGCACGGTGCTTGCCGACGATCCCCAACTGACCTGCCGTCTGCCGGGCATGTTCGAACGCTCGCCGGTGCGCGTGGTACTCGACGAAAAATTGATCCTGCCGCTCTCGACATCGGTTGTTGCCACCGTTCGCGAAACCCCGACCTGGGTGTTCTCGTCCCGCAAGCCGTCACAGATTGCCGAGGAGATTCTTCGGGAAAGGGGCTGCAAGGTTTTTCGCGTCGACGAAAGCGGCGACCGGCTTGATCTGCGACAGGTTCTCAGGGTTCTGGCCGAGCAGGGGATCACGCGGCTGATGCTGGAGGGCGGACCGATCCTTGCAGCAAGTTTCGTGGAAAACGATCTTGTCGACGAGGCTGTTCTGTTGCATGGCGTCAAATCGGTCGGCGTCGACGGCATTGATCCGCTGGAAGGCGTGCCACTCGATACGCTCACCAGGCGACTGACCTCACTTGGAAGCGAGAAAGTCGACGTCGATACGATCGAAACGTTCGTCCGCGTCTGAATCATGTTTACCGGCGTCGTCACGAGCATAGGCGAAGTGCGTTCGGTCAAGCCGCGCGCCGATAATCTGCATCGCATTACCATCACCTGCGACTACTCGCGCGCGGACATCGACCAAGGCGCATCGATCGCCTGTTCGGGCGTCTGCCTGACGGTTGTGGATACCGGCGAGGAGGGTGGCCGCACCTGGTTCGCGGTTGATGCCGCAGCCGAGACACTGCGTGTCACGACGGTGGGTCGCTGGCGTCAGGGGTCCAAGATCAATCTCGAGCGGGCGCTGAAATTCGGCGACGAATTGGGCGGCCATCTGGTTGCCGGGCACGTGGACGGGATCGCCACGGTCATGGGGCGCGAAGACTTGACTGAAATGGCCCGCTTCGTGCTGCGCGCGCCGCGCGAGTTTGCGCACTTTATCGCGACCAAAGGATCGGTTGCGCTCGATGGCGTCTCGCTCACGGTCAATGCCGTCGAGGGGGATACATTTTCGGTACTGGTCATTCCCCATACCTTGCGCGTGACGACCTTCGGCGCATTGCACAAAGGCGACGATGTCAACCTCGAGGTCGATACGATGGCCCGTTATGCCGCACGGCTGGCGGAGTTGAAGTAGTGTCTTGTTTGAGCCGTGACCGCTTGCTACCACCGCGGTGAACGGGAATTCGGGCATGGCCAAGAAGAAAAGCAGGACGAAAAAGCACAGCGGCCTGCATATGCTGATCGTGGAGTCGCGCTTTTACAAGGGCATTTCAGACGAGCTCCTGAACGGCGCCACGCGCGTGCTCGACAATGCCGGGGCGCGCTACGACCGTGTGACCGTGCCCGGGACACTGGAAATTCCGACCGCCATCGGAATTGCGATGGATGCCTCGCGGCGCCGTCGCGCCCCTTATGACGGCGTGGTCGCGCTTGGATGCGTGATCCGCGGCGAAACCCACCATTTCGAGATCGTGGCGAACGAGTCAGCACGCGCATTGATGGATCTCTCGGTGCGGGAGCGCCTTCCGGTCGGCAACGGCATCATCACAGTCGAAAACGAGGCGCAGGCGCACGCGCGGGCGAAGGTCGAGGGCGAAGACAAGGGCGGACATGCAGCGCGTGCCGCACTCGCCATGGTCGCGCTCAGGCAGACACTGGTGTGGCGCTGATGGGCGCCCCCGCTGCACGCGATGAAAAGGACGCCCGCAAGGCGAACAAGCGCGGCGCGGCCCGCCTCGCGGCGGTGCAGGCGCTCTATCAGATGGATCTCGCCGGGACAGGGCTCAACGATATTCTCGCCGAGTTCGAAAGCCACTGGATCGGCCGCGAGGTCGAGGGCGCGCAATATCTGCCAGCCGAGGCAGCCTTCTTCCGTGACATCGTGTCGGGCGTGGTCCGCGAACAGCGCGAACTTGATCCCCTGATCGATAATGCCCTGTCGAAGGGTTGGCCTTTGAAGCGCATCGAAGCGGTGCTGCGGGCGTCGCTGCGCGCCGGCGCTTACGAGTTGATCCATCGCAACGACGTGCCTGCGCGCGTGGTTGTCACCGAATATGCCGATGTCGCTGCCGCCTTCGTGGGTCGCGACGAGACCGGCATGGTGAACGCCGTGCTCGATCAACTTGCGCGGCGCCTGCGCGCTGGTGAATTCGACCGCGCCGCCGGGTGAAACGATGTCCGGGCGCGACGATAGGTCGGCCGAGGATCGCCTGATCGCGCGGTTCTTCGAGCCCATCGCGACCCATCCCGGCGCGCTTGGCCTGTCGGATGACGCCGCGTTCGTTAAACCACCACCGGGCTATGACCTTGTGCTGAAGACCGACGCCATTGTCGGTGGTGTGCACTTTTTTCCCGAAGACGCCGCGCGTTCGATCGCGAGCAAGGCCTTGCGTGTGAATCTTTCGGATCTGGCCGCGAAAGGTGCGCGGCCGTTGGGTTTTCTTCTGACACTCGCGTTGCCGAAGGACATTGGCGATGACTGGCTCGAGGGCTTCGCGCAGGGGCTGCGTGGCGACTCCGTGCTGTTCGCATGTCCCATGTTCGGCGGGGACACCGATCGGACGCCAGGGCCGATCACGATCTCCATTGCCATGTTCGGCAGCGTGCCGGAAGGAACGATGGTACGCCGTGCAGGCGCAGGCGTCGGTGACCGCGTGTTCGTGAGTGGCACGCTCGGCGATGCGACGCTCGGTCTGATGCTGCGCAAAGGTAAGGACTGGAAACTGAACGAGCCGCAGCGCCAGCATCTGGCGTCACGCTATCTGTTGCCGCAACCGCGCAACGCGCTGGCCGAAGCCGTGCGCACGCATGCCTCGGCGGCCATGGACATCTCCGATGGACTGGTTGGTGATTTTGCCAAGCTCTGTCGTGCGTCCGCCGTGGCGGCCGATATTCAGGTGCCGCGTATTCCCCTTTCTGACGCTGCCAAGGCCGTGGTCGCTGCCGATCCTGCCGCCATGGAATCCGCTCTGACGGGTGGCGACGATTACGAGATCGTGTGCACCGTGCCGCAGGCGAAGGCCGACGGCTTCCGTGCGGCGGCCAAGGGGGCCAACGTTCCGGTCACGGAGGTCGGGGAGATGAGGCCCGGGGAGGGCGCACGATTTCTGGCCGCCGACGGCCGCGTGCTCGCGTTCAAGCGAACGTCCTTCAGCCATTTTTGAGAGGCGACGGGCGTAACGGGCGCGGATATAATGCGATCAAAGAACGGGACTTCTCCATGCACGATATGACGGCGAAAAAGTCGGCCGTGGCACCAGTCGGCCAGCATCCGAATTTTCAAAAGCACCACAAACATTTTCCGACCAGCGCCTGGTTGCGCCGTCGCGCGCCCCACAACGTGCCGCTCTTCGCCTTCGAATATGGCGATACTGGTGCGGGAAACGACGTCGGCATTACCCATAACTGGGGCGCATTTGACGCGATCAAGATCACGCCGCGTTACGGCGTGATGCCGAGCTTGCCGCCCGTGGACGTCAAACTGTTCGGACGCAGCTATTCGGCGCCGATCGGGGTTGCCCCCATGGGCGGACCGTCGCTGGTCTGGCCGGGCGCGGATATCCTGATGGCAAAGGCGGCGCAGCGCGCGCGAGTTCCCTATACGCTCAGCGTTGCCGGTGGTGCCACCATCGAGCAGGCCGCGGAAGCCGCACCCGACGTGTTCTGGCTGCAGCTCTACCGGTTCTGGCATGACGACCACAAGATCGGGCTTGATCTCGTCCGCCGTGCGCAAGCGGTCGAAGCGAAAGTCCTGACGCTCACGCTCGACGTTCCCGTACGTACGACGCGCTCTCGCGAAACCTATGCCGGCCTCGCCCACGAATTCAGGCCAAACCTGCGCATGATCCGCGAGATGATGGTGCGGCCACGCTGGATGCTCGCGCTGTTGCGTCACGGCTATCCGCGTTTTGCCACCATCGCCGATTACGCGCCGCCGGGCGCCTGGACCAACGAGGTCATCGCGTTTGCGCGAGCCCGCATGGGCGGCGCCTTCTCGTGGGAAGAAGTCAAACGCTATCGCGATGCGTGGAAGGGCCCGATGGCGGTGAAGGGTGTCCTGCATCCGGAGGATGCGGCCAAGGCTATGTCGCTCGGCATCGACGGCATCTGGGTTTCTAACCATGGCGGGCGCCAGATCGAGGCGCTGATGCCATCCATCGATGTGCTGCCCGCCATCGTCGCCGAGGTCGGCAAAAAGGCAACGATCGTGCTCGACAGCGGCATTCGCAGCGGACAGGACGTGATGCGGGCGCTAGCACTCGGTGCGGATGCCGCCTTCGCCGGAAAGACGTTCCTTTGGGCCGTGGCGGCACTTGGTGATGACGGGCCGGACTACCTCATCGACCTGTACATCGATGAGTTGCGGGCGTCACTGGGCCAGATCGGGGCCCGAACCATCGCCGAGGCGAGGGAGGCGAGCATTCGCCACCCCGGCGCGGTGACGTTCGAGGACACGCCGCGGGCCGTTCGCGCGCCCCGCAAGCGGTAAGCCGCGCTCAATCCTGCCTTGCACTAGGGGCATTGGCGGTTTCCGGGGATCGCCGCTACAAGGGGCGGCCTCCGGGAGCCCGTCCAATGTCGGCGGCAGCCGAATCGTTCCAGCACATCAAGCCCGATGACACGCTCGCGCGCCGCAACGCGATCGTGCTCGCGGTCGCGCAGGCGCTTGCTGGTGGCAACAATACGGTGATCGTTTCCACCGCCAGCATCGTCGGCGCAGTGCTCGCGCCCGACAAGGGGCTTGCGACCTTGCCGGTTACGGCCATGGTTTTCGGCATGTGGCTCGGTACGCTACCGCTCGGAGTCCTTGCTCGGCATTACGGACGCCGCTTCGCCCTGCAATGCGGCTCGGCTTTCGGCATTTTGTCCGGGCTCATTTCATATTCGGCAGCGATGAACGGCAATTTCTGGGTGCTGCTAATCGGCACTTTCTGCGGCGGGCTCTACGCGGCGGCGCACCAGTCCTACCGTTTCGCCGCGGCCGATACGGCAAGCGATACCTACCGTCCGAAGGTCGTATCCTGGGTGCTGGCGGGCGGCGTGTTCGCCGCTGTGCTCGGCCCGCAGCTCGTTATCTTCACCAAGGATCTCCTGTCGCCGCATCTCTTTGCGGCGAGTTATCTGGGCCAGTCAGTATGCGCGATCCTGGCGGCGGCTGTTCTGCAATTCGTCAAAGTGCCGCTACTCTGCCCGGTCCACTACAATGGCGCGCGGCCCCTCTGGGAGATCGTGCGCCAAGCACGCTTCATCGTTGCCGTCGCGTGCGGCATCGCGAGCTACGCCATGATGAACATGATCATGACGTCGGCGCCGCTTGCGATGGTCGGCTGCGGTCACTCCATCACCGACGCGGCACTCGGCATTCAATGGCATGTGCTGGCGATGTACGCGCCGAGCTTCGTGACAGGCTCGCTGATTGCGCGTTTCGGCGTTGAGCGCATCACCGGCATCGGCCTGGCGCTGATTGCCGCAACGGCCGTCGTCGGAATCTCCGGCATCTCAGTGGCGCATTTCTGGATCGGGCTTGTGCTTCTCGGCCTGGGCTGGAACTTGTCGTTCATCGGCGCAACCACGATGGTGACGCAATGTCACCGGCCGCAAGAACGCAACAAGGTGCAGGCGTTCAACGACTTCCTGATTTTCGGCAGCATGGCGCTGAGCTCGTTTTCTTCCGGCCAGCTGCTCGAGAAATTCGGCTGGACCGCTATCAACGAAGTCATATTCCCGACGATCTTCGTTACGGCGGGACTGCTCCTGTGGCTCTCGCTGCGCCCGCGTGCTTCGACGGTGTGATCGGCACTCCTCGTCCAAAGGCATAATGGACCTCGGTCCAATCGACGCGCGGCGCGTGCTCCTATACGAACTGCGCCCGGAGATTGGAGCGGCCGTGAGAAAGATCGATGCCGAGGTACCGGCTTGCATTCCAGCGGTACCGCAACACCGACCGACCGCTTCAATTTTTCCAAATGAACTATCGCGTCGTTGTCGGTGGGCGTACGATTTTCACTTGTTGTTAAAAAGAGGCCAAGGAGCGAACGCAGTTCGGCTCCGGAACACAAGCCAGCCCCAAAGCAGATTGGTTCAAGCTGAGGGAATCGTTCGATGACAAGCACACATATTGATTCAAGACCGCCTTTGGCGGGCGTCGCACTGTTGCGGACCATGGCGGACAACTGGTGGCTGGTGTTGCTGCGGGGGATCGCAGCCATAGCCTTCGGCATCCTGGCTTTCGCGTGGCCGGTCATCACGTTGCTGACACTCACGCTCCTGTGGGGAGCCTACGCAGTCGTCGACGGCCTTTGTGCATTGTGGGGCGCTGTCGCCGGCCCGCGCGGGCATATGGGCGCGCGTTTCTGGCTCATCATCGTTGGCCTTGCCGGCGTCGTCGCAGGGTTGCTTGCCTTCGCCTGGCCCGGCGTCACTGCATTGGTGCTGCTGTTCTTCATTGCCATCTGGGCGATCGTCATCGGTGTCATGCAGATCTGGGGCGCGATCCAGCTGCGCAAGGAAATGGAAGGCGAGTGGCTCCTGATCCTGAGCGGTTTGCTGTCGGTTGCCTTCGGCATTCTGCTGCTGGCGCGGCCCGGACTTGGGGCGCTTGCGGTGGTCTGGATGATCGGCTGGTTCGCGATCCTCGAAGGCTGCCTGCTGGTCGCGCTGTCGTTTCGGCTGCGGAAGCACAAGCACGCGGCGTGATCGGACACTTTTGTTTGCACACTGTGTTTGTAAACCTTCGCATCTGTTATTGATGCGGAGGCCGTCGGCGCGGCCACGAGATCTATAAATCGTGTCCGATTGGTCGCTCCGCTTTCCGGTAAAAGATCTGCAGCTGAGGCTCTCCCGGGGCGCGCGTCCATGACACAACCTACGTGGACTTTTGCTTCTCCTGATCGCGGCGCCACGACAGGCACCTCATCGGGTCAGCACGCTTTCGTCAATTATCGTCGGGCGCGCGTCCTTCTTTTGCGGAACTGGCGGTTGTAATCTTCTGATCCTCGTGGCGCTGCGAGACGGCGTCCTGCGCAAGGTATTTGACGACCGTATGCGGGAAGACGAAGTTTCTGTCGGGGCGCGGCCCTAGCTAAATCCGGTTCGTGCTGCATGGTTCTTATTGCGGCGGCCACGGCAATCCATCATGCGAAAAAACGCAACGCATTACCTCGGAGCCGTTCAAATTCGAGCAACCAAACTGGTGAGGACAATAGCGCTGTTGTCTTGCTATGATCGGCGGATAGCGGAGGCTCCAGCATGAAAGCCATTGTCACCATTCTCGGCGTCGTTCTGTTGATTGTTGCTGCAATGTATTTCCTCGTGCCGGCGGACTCGCTGCCGACATTTTTCCCCGGACATGAGACGGGCCTGATGCGTATCCGCGCCAAGCACGGCATGCTGGCCGGCGGTCTTGGCGTCGTGCTGCTCGCGGCGAGCTGGTTTCTCGGACGCAGGTAGTCCAGCCGGCGCATTGCAGCGCACGACCATGGTACAATGACACTTCCGACGTAATGCGTTCGTCACGTGCGTTGCCACAGTGATCGATTGATTTTTGCAGCACCCGCCAAAGCTGGGGATGGCTGCAATTTGGTCACAAAAATATCCCGGCTATGCTTTTTTGGTAATTGTCGGCCACCGGCGTCACCCCGCCGGTGGCCTTCTTCGGGGCCGCCGTCGCAAAACGAGCGGTCCCTTTTTTTCAGAGCACGCGGGGCGCTCCGAAAAGTCCGTCTTTCAATTCACAACGCTAGGACGGTCGGCAACAGCCGACTGTGATACGCGTCACACGTCCGGCGATCTGTCGCACTGCCTGTGGATTACTTTTTTGTCAGAAGCGCCAGGACCGACGCCTTGGGAAGCCGCCGGTGAGGAGCCTGACGACTACCAGCAGCAGCACGGCGCCGATGGTCGCGACGATGATGGCCGACAGGATGCCGCTCGCCAGATGAATCCCCAGGCGGGGCATCAACCAGGTGCCGATCAAAGCGCCCACGATACCGACGGCCATGTCGCCAATCAGGCCGAAGCCGCTGCCCTCGACAATCTTGCCGGCGAGCCAGCCGGCAATGACGCCGACAACCAGAATGACCAGAAGACCTTCGCCAGTGATGTGCATTGTGCCAACCCTTTCGCTGCCTCGTACGACCGACACATCGAGGGAATTCCCTTGCCTCCGACAATTGGCTCGGTAAGCGAAGGTTCCCGCCTGGCGTCATTTTGATGCGTGTTCGAGGGTGCGATAGCGAGAGCCCTCAGTCGTACCAGTGGGGAATATGCGCCGTTGATACGCATAGGTCCGGCGATAGGTATTGATATGCAGCGGCCGCGCGGCGCTATAGGGCTTGCCGAAGTTGTCGCCCGCGAATGAGAGGGTGGGCGCGGTCACAAGTATGGCGATCGCTGTAACGAACCCGTCGAAAACCTTCGTTCCTGCGTTCAGGTTCCGTCGCCGTCAGCAAAACCGGAGGCTGATGCCCTCGAGTGCGATGCCCTCGAGTTTCGTGGTCCAGGTCTCGCCCGCCTTCACCGGCAGCGCACGGGTCAATGTGCCGGTGGCAAACAGATCGTCGGCCGCGAGCGACGGATTGTCGGGGTCGCTCTCAAGCAGACCGGTCACGTGACGGACGACCGACAGCGGTCCTTCGAGCACGTTCGAGCCGCGCCCGCGGTCAATCAACGTTCCATCGCAAAAAAGCTCGACCTCGAATTCCGGTAGAGCGCGCAGCCACTCCGCCGCGCGCGAGCCGATATTGTGACGCGGCCCGATCAGCAGCGCGCCGTGCATCGCATTCACGGCGACGCTGTCGGCCGCGGTGAATTTCCAGTTCGCGAAGACGGACTGGACGACCTCGAATCCGTGCGCAATCCAGGCGATGCATCCCATCAGCGCCGCGTCATCCATGCCCGGCGAGGGCGCGGCAGAAAACCCGACGATGATTTCCGGCTCGATCTTCGGTTCGGCGTAGGGCGCAAGCGATAAAGGCGTGGCGAGATCGTGCAGGTTGCGGTCGTAGACATAGCCCCAGTTCGGCGCGCGCACACCGTATTCATCCCAGATTCGGCTATTGGTGAATCCGGCCTTGCGGCCGACCGGCCTGTATCCTTTGCCGAGGCGCATTTCGTGGGCGAGCGCGCTGACGCGATAAGCCTCGTCAAGGGCGAAAGACGGATAACGCGCGGAGAACGAGGGCAGCGAACATCGGCTCTCAAAGACCACGGAAGCTTCCTGCGCGATGTCCCGCAGCGTGTCGGTGGCAGCCAGCGCCATTGGTGTTGGGTCTCCGAAATCTGCCCTGACGATACCACCTGTTTCGGACGTGCGGACAGGGGTCAAGCCGGCTTGCTATGCTGACACTGCATTTCAGTGCCGCAGGTGAAAGCGTGAGCCAGCAGGAAATCGATGCCGTTCGTGCGTTGCTGACGTCAAAGCCACGTCCGGTCGGCTGGCGCGAGCGGCGCCAGCGCATTGATGAGATCGGCTCGACCTGGCCAGTTGCCAATGACGCGCGGCTCGAGGAAGTCGAATTTGACGGCGTGCCGGGCGAATGGTCGATCGTGCCCGGCAGCGATCCCTCGCATGTTCTGCTATTTTTTCACGGCGGCGGCTATTGCTCGGGCTCGATCGTCAGTCATCGCCGGATGGTGACCGAAGCGGGCCGGGCCGCGCGCACGCGCACGCTTGCCGTCAATTACCGCCTTGCGCCGGAGCATCCTTATCCCGCGGCGCACGAGGACGCGATGCACGCGTGGCGTTTCCTGCGCATGCAGGGGATCGCGGCACGTAATATCGCGGTTGGCGGCGACAGCGCCGGCGGCAATCTCACGATCACACTGATCAACCGGCTGCGCGCGGCGGGCGAGGAGCAGCCGGGCTGCGCCTGGCTTGCTTCACCATGGACCGACCTAACAATGTCGGGCGCTTCACTTGAAGCGAAGGCCACCATCGATCCGTTGATCCACAAGGCCTATCTCGAGGAGCTTGCGGACGCCTATGCGCCCGCGCCGCTCGATCGCAAGGATCCGCTGATCTCGCCGCTGTTCTCCGACATGCGGGGCTTTCCGCCGACGATCATTCAGGTCGGATCAGCGGAAACGCTGCTCGATGACTCTGTCCGTCTTGCGCGCGCGTTGGGTCTTGCCGACGTGAGCGTTACGCTGCAGGTTTGGCCACACATGATTCATGCCTGGGCGATGTGGAACGCGCGCCTCGCGGAAGGGCGCGAGGCGCTGGGGCAGGTCGGGGAGTTCATCCAGCGCTGGGTGCGTTCATAGTTCCTCGCTAAGACGTGCTGGAATCGCCGCCCGCGCCTGCATCCCAAACATACCTCTGTGCGTTAACGTGAAAATCGAAAACGGAGGTTTTGTTATGCGGGTTGTTTTGAGCGTCGTTATCGCGGTAGTGCTGCCGGTTTCCGCCTTTGCAGCGAAGGGGCCCATGAGCTTGTCGAGTGCCCAGGCCGCGGCCGCGCGCGGTGACCAGCAGGCGGCAGCTGCACTCTCGATGACGACGAACCGCGACGCTTGTCTCAGCGGGTGCGCGCAACGTGGTTATGCGAAAGATCGATGCGTCAGCGCCTGCCGCCCGGGCCTTTGCCACCCAGGCTCCGAGCAGCCTTATTGCGTATCGAAATAGGTGCGCGAATACGCCGGCTGCAGCCGGACAGTGGTATCTGGACAATTTGAGCCAATTTGGGCACCGGACTGAAACGGCAGCTGTTGTATGGCAGCCGGCACAACTTTGTGTTGGCACTCGTGTTGATGATGTGCGGCGGCGAGCAGGCTGTGGCGCCGGAATTCGACACCGAGCATTTTTGCGCGGACTTCGCCGGAAGCCACGCAAACGGTCGGCATGGGTGACATGGCCAAGGCCGGTGCCTGTTGAGTGAACAGTCGACCGAGTCGACAAGGCCTGGGACCGCGTGTCGGTCACCAGCAGAGATATGTGCGTCATGACCGCGGGGGAGTCGTACGTGTATCTCGCGACCGTGCAGGGGCGGTAATTAGTGGCGGTGATTACTCCGCCGCCTCAATCCGCTTCTTCCGCTTCGGCGCGGCGCGGCCCAGCACCGGCACGAGAAACTGTCCGGTATAGCTCCGCTTTGCCTTAACAATATCGTCCGGCGTGCCCGCGGCGACGATTTCACCGCCGCCGTCGCCGCCTTCGGGGCCGAGATCGATCACCCAGTCAGCAGTCTTGATGACCTCGAGATTGTGCTCGATCACCACGACGGTATTGCCGCCTTCAACCAGTTCGTGAAGGACCTCAAGTAACTTGGCAACGTCGTGGAAGTGCAGCCCGGTGGTCGGCTCATCCAGAATATAAAGAGTGCGGCCGGTCGCGCGTTTCGAGAGTTCCTTGGCGAGTTTCACCCGCTGTGCCTCACCACCGGAGAGCGTCGTCGCCTGCTGGCCGACATGGATGTAGTCGAGACCGACGCGATGCAGCAGCGCCAGCACGTCGCGCACACGGGGCACCGCCTTGAAGAATTCGAGCGCCTCTTCAACCGTCATATCAAGAACGTCGGCGATCGACTTGCCCTTGAACAGGACCTCGAGCGTCTCGCGGTTGTAGCGCTTGCCCTTGCAGACATCGCAGGTCACGTAGACGTCCGGCAAGAAGTGCATCTCGATCTTGATCACGCCGTCGCCCTGGCAGGCCTCGCAGCGGCCGCCCTTGACGTTAAACGAGAAGCGGCCCGGCTCGTAACCGCGCGCTTTGCTTTCGGGCAGGCCTGCGAACCATTGGCGGATCGGCGTGAAGGCGCCGGTGTAGGTCGCCGGGTTCGAGCGCGGCGTGCGGCCGATCGGCGACTGGTCGATGTCGATGATCTTGTCGATGTGCTCGAGCCCCTCGATGCGGTCATGCGGGGCGGGTGCAAGCGAGGCGCCGTTGAGCTTGCGCGCAACCGCTGCATAGAGCGTATCGACCAGCAGCGTGGACTTGCCGCCACCGGAGACGCCGGCGACGCAAGTGAACAGGCCAAGCGGAATGTCAGCGGTGATATTCTTGAGATTGTTGCCGCGCGCGTTGACGACCTTGATCGTGCGGCGCGGGTTGCGCGGCCGCCGCTCGGGGATCCGCACCGAGAGTTCACCCGACAGGTATTTCCCAGTCCATGATTTCGGCGCGTCGATCAGGTCCTGAACCTGGCCTTCGGCGACGATCTCGCCACCGTGGATGCCGGCGCCAGGGCCGATATCAAGGACGTGATCGGCGGTGCGGATTGCGTCCTCGTCGTGCTCGACGACGATCACGGTATTGCCGAGATCGCGAAGGCGCTTGAGCGTTTCGAGCAGCCGCGCGTTATCGCGCTGGTGCAGACCGATCGACGGCTCGTCGAGCACGTAAAGCACGCCCGTGAGGCCCGAACCGATCTGCGAGGCGAGGCGGATGCGCTGGCTCTCGCCGCCGGACAGCGTGCCGGAGGCGCGTGACAGCGTCAGGTAATCAAGCCCGACATCGACGAGGAACTTCAGCCGCTCGCGGATTTCCTTGAGCACGCGCACGCCGATTTCGTTCTGCTTGGCATTGAGCTGCGCGGGCAGGGCGGTGAACCATTCGCCGGCGCGCTTCACGCTGAGATCGGCCA
>Ga0126377_10002023_pt1 | contig 13723 bp, 11 predicted proteins | sample PanSoiMetPlot_22_FD_92647 | JGI IMG/M metagenome (GOLD analysis project Ga0126377, IMG submission 92647) | Tropical forest soil microbial communities from Panama - MetaG Plot_22 | ecosystem: Environmental > Terrestrial > Soil > Tropical forest > Bulk soil | place: Panama | collected 2016-02-17
ATGCCGAAGTCGGCGATCTTGAGCCTGCCGTTCGTCATGATGATGAGGTTCGCCGGCTTGATATCGCGGTGCCACACCCCTTGCTCGTGGGCGTAGGCGAGGCCGTCGAGCAACTGCGCCATGATCGATACTGCATCGCGCGTGTCGAAGGGCGTCTCGCGCGTGAAATACTCGCGGAGCGAATTGCCTTGGATGTACTCCATCGCGATGTAGGCGACTTCCGGCTCCTCGCCGTACTCGTAGACGGCGACGATGCCGGGATGCGACAGACGACCGGCGGCTTGTGCCTCGTTCTTGAACCGCGCGAGCATCGACTGCGCGCGTTCGTCCTCGATCAACTCCTTGCGGATCGTCTTGATGGCGACGGTGCGGCGGATGTTGGGGTCGAACGCCTTGTAGACGACCCCCATCGCGCCCTTGCCGAGCACGTCGGTGACCTGGTACTTCCCTAGACGATCTATCGGCGCCGGCGGCATCGGGATCTGCGGAGGACGCCCGTCACTCCTCCAGCATCTTCATCGCTTGCACGAGGCTCTTCTTCATGCGGTTGAACGAGGTGGCGAGCACGCCGATCTCATCGCGTGAGCGCACGTGGAAGTCGGACACGTCCATGTTGCCGAGGCTCACCTGATCGGCGAGCTTCGAGAGCTTGTAGACCGGCTGGATCACCATCGCGAGCAGCATGAGATTGAGCGCGATGCCGATGAATACGAAAACCCCGGTCAGCGACAGCATGAAAGTCCGGTACGCGGACGTCGCGCGCGAGGTGGGCACTTCGGTCGGCACCGACACGACTTGGGCACCGACGACCTCGTTCAGCTGCCAGCCGAAGCCGTTTGCCGGCCCGTAGCGCTCGACCAATGTCTTCGGCGCGGCGTCGACCGTGCTGTGGCAAGCGAGGCATGCGCCGTCTCGGATCTGGATCGGGCGCGCGATGTAGAGCGCGCGGCCAGTCGGCGTATCCCGCTCACCGATGATCTCCCCACGCTCCGGGTTATTGCGAAATTGATTGACGACGTCGGTTTCCCATTCGACCGCTCGGTTGCGTGGGTTGGTCGGGTTGAGCGTCGCTTCCTTGTAGGCGTACTCGGGAAAGTTCTTGCGCAGTCCGTTGAACACCTCGGTCGCCGAATACGCCGGCACCGACTGCGGGAGGAAAGTGTATTTCATCTGGGTCTCGAGCAGCGGCCGCACTTGGCTCGATGTGTATGCGCGCGTCGCAAGCGCCGCCTCCATCACGAGCCGCGCGTTTTGCAAGATCTCTTCGCGCGCATTTTGCTGCAGCAACTGGTTGGACAGGTAGCCTGCGATGCCGAGGCCGATCAGAAAGATGGCGAGGAACACCAGGTTGAACTTCAGCATCAGCTTCATTGCAGACCTCCTTGCGCTTGGCGTTGATTGTTGCTTATTGAGCGGCGTCAGGGTTCCCGCGCTCTCGACAGTCGTCGAGAGCGACGCGGCCGCGGGCTATTGACCTGCGTCGGCTCTGTCGTGGGTAGTAGAGGCTGCGTCGGAAACGGCGTGGTAGCTGTGGATTGCGTGGCCTGGGGCTGCGGCCCCGGGGCCCGCGGCGGCTCAGGCGGTGGCTTCGGTTTGTATTTCTCCGGAAACAGGATCCGATCCCATTCGGGGTGAAACTTCATGTTGGCGATCAGCGCCCGACGGAACGCCGGGTCGTCGGCCTTCGAGATGAACCGCTGCATGATCGGCCGCCGAATTTCCAACGGACTCTTCAGCCACATCTCGACGTCGCTGTAGGTGAGATCCTCGATCTTTCGGGGTGCGACGTCCCGGTCCTTGAGCTTCGCCGCGCGCTCGGGGAGATTGTCGAAGTAATTCTTCGGCATGGCGCTGACGAAGCTCGGTCCCGGACGCGACTGGATCACGCCCTTGTGGTCCGACTTGCGGGTGTAGAACTGGCCCGCCCGCAGACGCAGCGGGCTCGTCGGCGACGCCTTGACGAATCCCTCCGCGAGTCGGATCTCGCCGGTCTCCACGAACAGACTTCCTTCGAGGTCGGCGATTTGGGCGACCGCGGTGGCGTCGGTCGTCCCAAACCCAAACAGCGGCGTCGTATAGCGGGACGGCGCCGCCGACTTGCCACTCGCGATCTTGGTCCAGCCCTGCATCAAATAGAAATCGGAAATCACGTTCTTCGCACCGCGCGACGCAATCGAGGCGGCGTAGAAGCGGCTACGCGGCCCGAGGCTGATGATCGCTCCGTCGGCGAACTCGATCTGCGCCAGACCCTTTTCCCCGACCTCGATGATGTCGCCGCTTTGCACGCGGACACCCTCGGCGAGGGCGAAACGCGCCGTGCCCCGCAGCAGGCCGGCCGGGCCCTCGAGCAGGGTAACGACCGCCGGTGGCTCAGCCGCGGTCGCGCAGACCGGCGCGACAATCCAGGCCGCCACCCAAAGTGCAACCACCACCCGCACCGGTGTGTTCTCCTCGAACCGATATCCTGTGGATTCGGAACAACCACCCCTGCTCCTCCAGCAGACGCGGCATCGCCCATACTAGGCATGGCATAGCTACCGCGTCAATCAGCCAGACGGTGACATATACTCGTCGCTGCCCTCATGCCGAGGGCATTCGCCCGCGCGCGGCAGGGAACGATGAGCATTCCTCGAACCTGCACCGTCCTGTTCGTCGACATCAGCGGCAGCACTCGCCTCTACGAAGAAGTCGGCGATGCGGATGCTCTCACGCGCATCGACGGCTGCCTGCGTCTGCTTCAGCATGCGGCGGAGGAGTGCGCGGGACGGGTCGTGAGGACCACCGGTGACGGCCTCATGTGCGCGTTCGCCGAACCCGACGCCGCGTTGCAGGCGGCGCGCGCCATGCTGGTCAGCGTGGCCGAGCAAAGCGAGCCGGGCGAGCCCGCGCTGGGCATTCACGTCGGCTGCCATTGCGGTGCCGTGCTGGAGAGCGCAGGCGACCTGTACGGCGACTGCGTGAACGTCGCGGCGCGCGTCGCCGGCTTGGCGAAGGTGGGGCAGGTCATCACCACGCAGGAGGTGGTCGCCCAGCTCGGCGATGGGTTGCGTGAGCGGGTTCGCACCCTCGATCGAGTGAGCGTCAAAGGGAAGCGCGACCCGATCGAGATTTTCGAGTTCGTGTGGCAGGACTCGGAAGAGCTCACCATGCTCGGGACGCGCTTCGCCGAGGAGTCTCGGGCGCGACTGAAGCTCGTGTTCGGCGGGCGCGAGCTGTGGTTCGACGAGTCGAGGGCGGGTGCTCTGGATCTCGGGCGCGACGCCGGGTGCGATATCGTGATCGGCGATCGCAAGGCCTCACGCCGGCATGCGCGAATCGAGAAACGACGCGATAAGTTCGTGCTGGTGGACCACAGCTCGAACGGCACCTATGTCGCGGTTGCCGGCGAGGCGGAGATATGCCTGCGGCGCGAAGAGGTCATCTTGCGCACGCGCGGGCGGATCGGTCTCGGCCACCGCACGAATGACGCCGACGCGACGGTAGTCGAGTTCTATTGCGAGTGAAGGGGAGGGCCAACGCGCGTGCGACGGCTCAGGCGTGTATCCGATTGCGTCCCGTGCGCTTCGCACGGTAGAGCGCTCGGTCCGCCAATTTAATCACTGCCTCAGGATAAGTGGCGCGCGGTCCGCGTGCCGCGACGCCGATACTCACGGTCACCGCTCGGTGGTCGCGACCCAGGCGGGAAATCGCGGCGAGGATGAGCGCGACGCGCGGGAGCGCGTGGAGGTTCACCGTTCTTCGTTCCTCGAGCCATGCGAGCGCCACGATCATGACGGGTCCGAGCACGCAGAGCGCAGCAAAGGCTGCACGCTCCGACAAATCAGACCCGCCGTCGGCGACGAAGTGCTGCAGGGCGGCGTAGGCCATTGTGATTCCGAGCGCGGCGACCGCCACTCCGCCGCGATGCAAGACGAGATCGAGCGCCACCGCGATCGCGCCCGCCGCATACGGCATCGCGCCTCCGAGCAACAGGGCTGGCGGTGCCGCGGCGAGAAACGGACGCAGCGCGATCATGAAAGCCGACGCAGTCGGAGCTTGTATGCGATGCACGACTCTAGCAGAGGTTCTATTGCGTTCTTTCAGCTTGTAGGGCCAACCTCTGACGTCGTGTCGAGAATTCGCCGGTGCAGCGCCGCGCAAGCGAACCGCGCGGTGCGTGCCGAAGTGTTCCGAACGCGGACCGTGAAAATGTTCACTTGCTTCGCGCGCGCAGCGGCTATGACAATGGCATCGACCAGGAAGGTTCGTCGTCGCGGCCAACATCGATCGCGGTGTCGCGCGAGTTGGAGTGCTGCGCGCCGTACATCCCTGATTCCCGCAGGGCAGCGATCTCGCTCGCACCGACGACCGCTTGCCCACTTAGCGAGCGCAATCGGATCGTCCGTTAGGACGATAGGGAGGCCACAAGATGAAAATCGGCACCCGCGTCAAGCGTTCATTGAATGTGACCCTGGCATCGATGGCGCTCGCCGCAGTCGCCGCCGCGCACGCGGCCGATGGGGTGCCGCGGCCGACTACCGCGATGGCGCCGACCACCGATCGTCTCATCGTGCGCATCGCGGACTGGGCCGACGCCCCACCGGGGCAACCGATGGCCGATTCGCACGCGCGCGCGCTTTCGGCCATGGCGCGAACCCGCGTGGATCCGCAGCGCCGCATGTCCGGCGGCGCGCATGTCATGCAGCTTGCGCAGGCGATGCCGCTCGAAGAGGTTCAGCGCATCGCGGCACGGCTGATGGCCGACGCCACAGTGGTGCATGCCGAGCCTGACGTTCGGAAGTTCGCACTGCGCATCCCGAATGACCCGTTGTTTGACTTGCAATGGGCGCTGCGCGAGCCCCTCGGCGGAATCGATGCAGTAGCGGCATGGGACATCACGACGGGCTCGCCTGGCGTGGTCGTCGCCGTGATTGATACCGGCATCCGGCCGAACAATCCCGACTTCGTCGGCCGGCTCCTCCCGGGATTCGACTTCGTCCGCGCCGATGCGGCAGGGCTCTTTGCGACCGCGAATGACGGTAACGGGCGTGACCCGGATCCGAGCGATCCCGGTGATTTCGTCACTTCACGGGAAGCGGGCCAATTTCCGTTCCAGGGTTGCTCGCAACCCCAGAACTCAAGTTGGCACGGCACACACACTGCCGGCATCATCGCCGCAAGCGCCGACAACGGCTTCGGCATAGCCGGCATCGCGTGGAATGTACGTATCCTCGCATTGCGAGCGCTCGGCAAGTGCGGTGGCTTTACCTCGGACATCATCGACGCGATCCGCTGGGCGGCGGGTCTCGCTGTGCCCGATCTCCCGACGAACGCGAATCCGGCGCAAGTCTTGAATCTGAGCCTCGGCGGGTCGGCGCCCTGCGGTGTCGAGGAGCAACGGGCAATCAACGACGCGCTCGCCACCGGACGAGTCAAGGCGATCGTCGCTTCCGCCGGCAACGACGGTGGCGACAGCGCGCTTGTCGCACCGGCGAACTGCCGCGGCGTGATCGCGGTGACCTCGACCGACCGCACCGGGTCACTCGCGTCCTTCGCAAGCCGCGGCGCGAACGTCGCTCTCGCCGCACCGGGGGGCGGCCTCCCGCCGAGCGGAGCGAGCATCAGGGATGTCGGGATTCTTTCGCTCGTCAACGCCGGCCGTACGACGCCAGTACCGGAACCACAGGGGAATGCGTTTGCTTTCTTCGTCGGGACAAGCGAGGCTGCCGCACAGGTCTCCGGCGTCGCGGCCCTCGTGCTGTCTGTGAAACCCTCGCTTTCGGCCACGGAGTTGCGGACGCTGCTCCGTAGTACGGCACGCCGATTTCCCAATACCACCTGCGATACGAGCATCTGTGGCGCGGGGATCGTCGATGCTGCTGCTGCGGTTCGCGCAGCGAGTCCGCCACCACCACCGGCAAATCCGGCGCCGCCCGCACCGCCGCCTGCTACTCCCGCACCGCCTGCACCACCACCTGCCAACGCCACACCGCCTGCACCGCCGGTGAATCCGGCGCCACCCATGCCGCCGGCGGCCAACCCGGCCCCGGCGGCGCCAGCGGTCAGCGCTACAGCCATGAACGACGGTGGAGGCGGCGGCGGGGGAGGTGGTTGCACGATTGCCGGCGGTGGCGCGCGGGAGCTGACATTACCGTTTGCCCTCCTGTGGGCGGCGTGCGCGATCTGGCGCCGGCGATCCAAGGCGCGCGGCGCAGGGGATTGATCGAAGAGCGCTTGATTAACGCGCGTCTCAGTTCGCGCGCGTTTGCCCGCTCACTTCGCGCCTGCGTGGCCCAAAGGCCGGTAGGGGTGTGCCGGCCTCGCAGCAGCCGAGGTCGGGCGCCGCACCGGCGAAACCGTCGTTGAAGTTCGGCAGCGAAACACCCTGATCGATCGCGCCGCCATCCTGAAGCAGCCGCGGATCGTTCGCGGCGGATTTGACCGCTTCCTGCGGAATCCGCGGCGGGGCGAGCGCGGACGCGAACAAGCGGCCGCTAAACAGGCTCGCCACACCGTGTCGGGCGTAGATCTCGCCGCCCATGCGCGCGTCGAGCGGCGAGGCGTAACTTTGGCCGTTCCAAATCGCGAAGCCACTCCCGCCCCACGCGTAGCCGTCGGCATCGAAGTCGCAGTTCACCATGCGTCCGTTGCTCGCTAGCGCTGGGCTCGTGGTGCCGACGAACAGATTGTTGCGGGACACCACATTGCTCACGATGTCTCCCGGTTGCATGAGGAACGGCACGCCGTCACGGACGGACGTGTTGTGGAACAGCAGCACGCCGGAGGCGCCGTTGTGCAGCTTGAACGGCGAATACAGCGTGTTCAAGATCGCGTTGCGGAAGAAGTAGAGCGGCCCGCCGTTCGAGGGTTGGGCGCTGATCCCGGAATACGCATTGGTGATGCGATTGCGGAATACTCGCACGTTGGTGTCGGAGTAATCCGCCTCGATAGCGTCGTCGGTCGCGACTTCGATCTCGTTGTTGTGGAAGTCGCTCGCCGAAAGCCGGCCCACGTCGCCGTTGTGGATGCCGTCCCCGACGTTGCGCATCTCGTTGAACGCGACAACATGACCCGCGCCGGTCACGATGACGGCGTAGACCTCCTCTATGCCGCGCGAGCGCGGCCAAGTCGTCGTGCCGACGAAGGTGTTGTCGGTCACGAAGAATCCGCTCGATTCGGCATACGTCGCGCCCTGAGCGCTGAAGCCAAGGTGTGTCACCGCGAAGCGGTTGCGCCGAACGACGAGACGGTTGGCAAGATCGGCGCGGATCAGTGTGCCTGCACCGCGAAACACCAGGTCTTCGAGCCAAACATCGTGGGTGCGGGCAACATCGAACAGCACCGGAGCGCCGTTGCCATCGAGCACCGCTGCCTCGGGGGTCGCACCGCGGATGACGAGCGGTCGCTGCGGGCTTCCCGACTGTGCGACGCGGAATGGCGCGCCGACGTAGGTTCCCGGCGCAAGCTCGAGCACATCGCCCGGCCCCGCGGCCGCAAGGGCCGCGCTCAATCCCACAAATGGCTGTGCCTGTGTGCCAATGCCCCCATGGGCACCGGCGCGTTCGGGAACGACGTAGCGTACGCGCAACCCCGGCGGTTCGACCGGCTCGCGCGTAGTCCGCGCTTGCACTGTACGCGTCTCGGTGCCGCCATCAGGGTCTGCCAAGGCGAGCCGCACTTCATACGCGGTGTCGGGCTCGAGATCCACGATGCTCCCGGCAAACAGCACACCGCCGGCCACTCGAAGCTCGGCCGCCGAGTACTCAGGCGAGACGCGAAAGAACGGATAGGCCGGTCGCCACTCCGTGTCGCCTCGCTGACGAAATGCCACATCCACGCGAGCGTTACCGTTGGCGTCGCCAAGGACCGGCCAGCGAAAGCCAAGCGAATGCGGCGTTGCCGGCTCCACTGCAATCGCTCCAGGACGCGCGGCGTCGAGCGTCGCACCGTCGCTGGAGGTGTACGGCAGCAGTGTCGCCACGGTCAGCGCGAGCGCGATCGACTGCGGCACGCGACGCCGCGATGACGGCGGCGCATTCGACGCGTTGTGAGCCAAGCTACTCATTACCTGCTCCAATGCGACGTTCTAGCGACGCTGCCGCGCGAATGCGGTGCCAGCCGCGAGCGCGAGGGCCATCGTCCAGAACACCGGCGCGATCCCGAGCGCGAGACCGATTGCGCCGAACAAAAGCGGCATCGACACCTGACCGAAGTTGACGAGGCCGGTCCGCAAGCCTACTGCCTCGCCCGAGCGACCGGCGGGTGCGGCAGAGTAGAGGAGCGACATCACCATCGGCTGCGACATCCCGAGTCCAAGGCCGAGCACGAACGAAAGCGCGAGGAGCACCGGCACGTGCTCGAAGAGCGGGAATCCGGCGAAGATCACGCATGCGATGGCGAGCGCGACTGCGATGAGCTGCCACTCTCGCATCCGGCGCGTGAGCTCAGGCAGTCCGAGCCGCACCGCGAAAGTCGCGGCCGCGAAGGCGCCGAGGATGGCGCCAATGTTGCTTGCCGAGAGACCGAGTCCGGCCCCATAGATGGGCACTGCGAAGATGAACATGTCCCACGCCATGGAAAACAGCGCGCTGATCAGGAGCACGTGCCGCAGCGGTCGCAGCCGCAGCAAGTCCATGACGTGGCGGTCGCTCTTGTGTTCCGAGGCAGGCAAGCGCGGCAGCGGTACTTTGCCCGAGGCGAGCAGAGTCGCCGCCACGAGCGGGAACAGCGCGAGCAGCAAGAAGGCGGCTGCGTGCCCCAGCGAATCGATCGCGATGCCGGCGACTACGGGTCCCAGGAAGCCGGAGGTCGAGAACCCGAGCGCGAGCAGGCTGAAATTGCGGGGCCGCTCGGTCGGATGACCGATTGCCCCGGTCGCGTTGTTCACGGCGATGTGGAACAGCATCAGGCCGGAGCCGACCAGCGTGCTCACGACGTAGAGTGCGCCAAGCGTCGGCCACACAAAAGCGAGCGCCGAACCGATGGTGACGGCGATTGCGCCGACGAGCATCGGCCCGCGCAGCCCGAGGCGATCGATCGCGCGTCCCGCGCTCACGGCGAACAACATGGGCAACAGCGCGAACAGCGCGCCGAGCACCCCGACGATGAACGGCGAGGCACCGAGCGAGAGCGCTAAGAGGGATACCGCCACGCGCGACCCGGCGAACGCGACGTGGGTGAGGATCGTGAGCAGGACAACCAGGGCAAGCGTCAACGGCGCGAACCTCAAAAGGCTCGCATTGTAAGTGCGCGTCGTCGCCGGCCGCGGCTCGCGCTAGCGTTGCGTCCTGAGATAGGCGATCAGGTCGGCGCGGTCGGCAACCTCCGGTACCGAGTAATTCATCCGTTGTCCGGGAACAAGCTGTTCGGGATCGGCTAGCCAACGATCGAGCAGATTCGCGTCCCACACGATGTGCGCGTTCGCGAGCGCCGGCGAGTATTCATAATCCTTCGCACGGCCCGCCTCGCGGCCGAACACGCCTTTGTGGGCGGGGCCGATACGGTTCGCGTCGATCGAATGACAACCAATGCAGCGGGTTTCGTAGAGCGCCTTGCCGCGCTCCGCGTCGGCGGCGTGCGCGGTCGCGCCAACGCCGGCGCAAAACAGCAGGATGGCGATGCTGCGCATGATTTCTCTGGGCCTGTGATGGACGGTGCGGGAGCGACCTGCGCTCCCGCGTCCCGTGCTATGCCCCGAAGCTCAGTGCGGCCATCGGCATCGGACGTCCCAGCGCACTGGCGAGGATCGACCAGTGCATCGTCTCGTCGGCCGCGAGGCGCGCGGCGACCTTTGCGAGCGCGCTGTCCTTGAAGGCCGGGATGACGCCGAGATAGGCGTTCGTCGCGCCGAGCTCGAGCCGGGCCGCGAGGTCGAGCACGTCGCCCTGCGACTTCAGCGTGTCGGCCCTGAGCGCCCTGGCGTATTCGTCGAGCGACTTCTCCGCGACCGGCGTGCCGCCGAGCTTGCGGATCGTCGCCGCCAACGCGTCGCGGTGGCCTTTGTGATGCCCCTGGAACTGCACTGCCACGTCGAGCACCGGCTTCTGCAAGAGGCCCGACAGGGCGCCAAGCTGATACGCGTTGATCGCCTCGTGCTCGAGGCCGAGCGCGACATTGAGGATGTTGACGTCTTGCATAGTGCTAGCGGCACCTTGCGCGAACGCTTCGTTGCCCGCGATCAGCGAAAACGCCGCGAGCGACAACGTCGCCTTGCCGGCGCGGCCGAGGAATGTGCGCCGTGCAGGCGCGATGAGGTCGGAACAGTCCATCTTTCTCTCCTTTGGGAATGGGAAACGGGCGCATTGCCCGCACGCATTACGGACGGCGGTAACGACTGGATGTATCGCGCGCCACGTGTGGAATTCACCACCGGACGACGACGGTCGGCCACGTCCAATCGCGCGCGGCGCACGTACAGGGCCGTTTTCGCGCAGGTGGCGGGAGGCTAGGTCCGAATCGCGGCAGTTGCGCTTATGCTAGGACATCGGAAAAAATACGCGACTTCCATCCCCCGGGAGGGGTCCGCAAATGTCTGGTGCCGGCCACATCGATCCGTCGAACAAGAAAATTGCGCTGTTGATCGCGGTGCTCGCGCTCGTGCTTGCGATTTCCGAAACGCTCGGCAAGGGTGCGCAGACCTCGGCGCTGAGTTACAACATTGAGGCGTCGAACCTGTGGTCGTTCTTCCAGGCGAAGACGATCCGGATGACGCAAGTGCGAACCGCTGCGGAAGCCGCGGAGCTCTCGGCGGCGGACGCGCGTGCCGACGCGAAGGCCGCGCTCGAGAAGCAGATCGACGCGTGGAAAAAGACTGCCGCGCGATACGATTCGGAGCCCGAGACACAGGAAGGGCGCAAGGAGCTTGCCGCCCGCGCCAAGGCGGCGGAAGAAAAGCGCGACCGCGCGCTCGCGGCCTATCACCACTACGAGCTCGCCTCGGGGGCCGTGCAGATCGCGATCGTGCTCGCTTCCGCTGCGATCATCACCAATTTCATCGCGCTCGCCTGGATCGCCGGCGGACTGGGCCTCCTCGGCATCGTGTTTTGCCTGATCGCATTCTTCGCCCCGACTGCGATCCACTTGGTCTAGGCGGCGTCCTGCCAATGACTCGCATAAGGAGAGTTTTCATGGTTGTCGGGAGTCGCGCGCTGTTCCTGCTCGCTTTCACGCTCGTCGCAACAGAGTTGCAAGCGATCGAGGATCAACGACCGCCGTTCCTCCGCGGGCCCGTCTTGCACCATTCCTACCCCGCCGATGCCGACAATCCCGACGATCTGTTGACGGGCGGCCTCGGCGCCTCCGGTCTCCAAATCGCGGTGCCGCCCGGTTTTACTGATCCGCTCAATCCGACGGCGTCGGAACTGCGGAGGCGTGCGATCCACCAGAACTATCGAGCATTGGTCGATGTCGCGGCGAACGGAGGCTACGGGACGCTGTACGGACCGACCGTCGGTCCAGGCGGCACGACGTTGCCGAACGACGGGAGGATCGCCGGCGACGAATATCTCGGCTACGCGAGCGACGGGCGTAGTCGCGAGAACGTGACGGTCATGGTGCAAGTGCCCGCGACCTTCGACCCGCGCCGGCCTTGCATCGTCGCCGCGCCTTCCTCGGGGTCACGCGGTGTCTACGGTGCGATCGGCACTGCGGGCGAATGGGGTCTCAAGCACGGCTGCGCGGTCGCCTACACCGACAAAGGCACCGGCAATGGCGCCCACGACCTTCAGAACGATACGGTCAATCTCATCCGCGGCACGCGGGCGAGCGCTGCGGAGGCCGCGCAGCGTTCGAACTTCACGGCGGCGCTTTCGCGCGACGAGCTCGCCGCGTTCAACGCAGCAACGCCCGATCGCTTCGCCTTCAAGCATGCGCACTCCCGGCGCAACCCCGAGCGCGAATGGGGCGAGGATGTCCTCGACGCGGTGCGATTTGCGTTTTTCATACTGAATGAGAAGTACGAGCCGAGGCATCAACGACGGAAGGATGGGCGTCCCGCGATCAATCGCGCGAACACCATCGTCATCGCCTCGAGCGTTTCGAATGGCGGCGGCGCCTCGCTCGCTGCGGCTGAGCGCGACCGCGAGGGTTGGATCGACGGCGTGGCAGTGTCGGAGCCGAACGTTCAGCTCGCGCGGGATCGCCGGCTGCGGATCGTACGCGGCGGCCAGGAAATCGAAGACTTCGCGAGGCCGCTGTACGACTACTTCACCATTGCGAACCTCTACCAGCCTTGTGCGGCGCTCGCGCAACCGGCGTCGCCGGGCCTTGGGCTCATCACCTCGCTCGACCGGGCCGCTAACCGCTGCGCGGCGCTCCACATGAACCGCTTGCTCGACGGCATTACGCTCGACGAGCAAGCTGCGGCCGCGCTTGCAGCGCTCCGCGCGGCGGGGTGGGAGGCCGAGTCGAACTTGCTGCACGCGTCGCACTATGCCTTGGCCGTGCCGGCCGTCGCCGTCACCTACGCCAATGCGTACGGCCGATTCAGTGTCACGGACAACATATGCGGCTTTAGCTTCGGTGCGACGGACGCGGCCGGTACGCCGGTCCCGGCCGCGCCGGCCAACGTCGCGAAGATCTTCGCCGACGGAAACGGCATCCCGCCGACGGGCGGCATTAACATCATCAACAACCAGTCGGCCGGAGGGCCGCGGCTCGACGCTCTCTCAGTCTCGGATTCGACGCGTCTCGCCGACTTCAACTTCGATGGGGCGCTGTGCCTGCGCGCGCTCGCAACCGCGAAAGCTCCGACGACAAACGCGCCGCTCGATGGCGACGATCGACGCGACGCCGTCAGAGTGCGGAACGGCATCGAGCACGTGTTGCGCGACGCCGATTTGAACGGCAAGCCTGCGATCATCGTGCATGGACGCTCCGACACGCTCATCCCCGTGAATCACACGTCACGGCCCTACTACGGGACGAACAAGCTCCGGGAGGCAGGCAGTCGATTGCGCTACTACGAGGTGACCAACGCGCAACATTTCGATGCCTTCATCGACAACCCGGTGCTCCCCGGTTACGACTCGGCCCTCGTGCCGCTGCACTACTACTTCCTTCAGGCAATGGACATGATGTACGCGCATCTGAAAAACGGCGCGCCGCTGGCACCAAGCCAGGTAGTGCACACCGTGCCGCGCGGCGGCACGCCCGGCGCCGCGCCGCCGATCACGGCGGCCAATGTGCCGCCGATTTCGTCCACGCCGCCCGCTGGAGACCTGATCCTCTTCCGCGGGGGGACGCTCCAGATCCCCGACTGACGCGCGCGGACTTCGCTCGTAAGCGGTACCCCTCACTTCGCGAAGGGCGCTGATATCTCTTGCGCCGCTCGGAGCGAGGCTTGCTCTTGGGCGGTGCGGGCTTCCTTTGCCGTCTCCCGGGCACGCTTTAGCGCCTCGCGGAGCCGTTGTTGCGGTTTGTGCCAGAGCCGGGAGAAGACCAAGCTCATGCGGGTGTCGGCGTAGAGCGCGAGAACGTAGGCGACGATAAACCCGCCTGTGAGCCAGGAGAGCAACGCCGGGCTCGCGAGGAGTTGCTGGATGATCGAGATGGCGGTGTCGATCGGGCTCGTCACGAGCTTGGCGACGAGCCGCCCGCCGTTCTTCAACCATAGCCACGGGTTCTGCAGCGACCGCTCGTCCGCCGGCGCCACGGCCGCGATCAGAACGGCGATGCACGACACCACGTAGACGTAGTAGGACGATCGACCCACCGCGACCGCCCGTTGAACGTGCGCGAGCAACGG
>Ga0126377_10002024_pt1 | contig 13719 bp, 13 predicted proteins | sample PanSoiMetPlot_22_FD_92647 | JGI IMG/M metagenome (GOLD analysis project Ga0126377, IMG submission 92647) | Tropical forest soil microbial communities from Panama - MetaG Plot_22 | ecosystem: Environmental > Terrestrial > Soil > Tropical forest > Bulk soil | place: Panama | collected 2016-02-17
GCTCGATCACACGACCATTTACCGATGGGTTCAGGCTTACGCTCCGGAGTTAGAGAAAAGAATTCGTCCTCACTTGAGACTGACGAACGACTCATACCGCCGCACCCATAACTCTGACCCGAGGCGATGTCGAGATGGACGGGATATTACGACCAAAACTCTACCCACATGCCAGTTCCCCGCTGGCATCTTGAGCCGGAGGCAGGCTAGAATTCACACAGATGCGTTTACAACAATGGACGTCCAGAAAAAGTAATCACCTGTTGGTCGCATTGACTCTGGTGTTTTGGTGGGGCGGTTATCCTCTACCTCATTACAAGGCAGAGGTATCGCTCGCCTCAGGCGGCTTGCGGATCGCCAGGGATGCGGCGCACGTATCCGCGGGCGAACGCCGCCCGATTACTAACGACGGCCGCCGCATCGTTCTAGCCAAGCCCACGGATAAATTCCCTCGCCCTACCAAATCGCAGGTGTGCGGCGCGCTCGACGTTTTTTTTCTGAGTTTAAGTCGCAAGCCACGCCCGGACGATGTTCCGGCTCCTGGGACCACCATTGCCTGGCTCTCCCTTGTCAAGGACAGTGATTGGCCCCCGCCGGCGCCAGTCGATCGGCGGCTACCGTTTCACCGCCTCGACGCCTACCTCCATCACTGCTCCCTTCTGATTTAAATCACAAGAATTACAAATTCGCGGGTACGCAAATAGGTTTTCGATAAATCGTTTGCCGGACTGCTCTCGCTCTAGAGCGCCGTGAACCCGTCCTTACTTTCAGCGGGATGGGCGGACGGGCGTTCAATTGATTCAGTAGTTGACGGCGCGGGTAACGCTTCAGCAACCGGGCGAATGCTGTCAATGCTGCGCCGGGATTCGACAAATCCACCTTGGACACAAGTTATCACTGCGCATGAATGCGCGCGCTTTAACCGAAATGTCGACTGCCCGGCAGAAAGTCTCAGGCAATACCTAACCTGCAAGTTTGGCGGCCGCCTGATTTGAAAGAAAGGAAAATGGAGTTCTATGACACATGGTCTTCCTTTACTCGACGACCTGCTTATTCTGCTCGTCGCCTCAATCCCCATCGCCTTCGTCTGCCACCGCCTACGCCTGCCGGTGATCGTCGGATTCATGATTACCGGGGTAGTGATCGGGCCTTACGGATTTGGACTCATCAAGGACGCGCTGGCGGTCGAATCCCTAGCCGAGATCGGAGTGGTACTGCTGCTATTCACTATCGGTTTGGAATTCTCGCTACGCCGCATAATGGAGATGAAGCGGCTGGTGGTAGGGGGCGGAGGGCTGCAGGTGCTGCTCACAATCCTGGCCGGCGCCGGATTCTTCCACATGCTCGGCCGGACTACTGGCCAGTCGGCCTTCTTCGGCTTCCTGTTCGCGCTATCGAGCACAGCCATCGTGCTCAAGACCTATATGGATCGGCTGGAGATTGACACCCCGCACGGGAGGGCGGGCGTCGGCATCCTGCTCTTCCAGGATTTGTGCATCGTCCCGATGATGATGCTCGTCCCGGTCCTCAGCGGCAGGGAGGGTTCGTCTTTCACGAATATCGCGATCAAACTGGGGACGGCGTTGGCGGTCATTGCAGGCGTCATCCTGGCGGCGCGCTTCGTAGTGCCTTTCCTGCTCCATCACATCGTGCGCCTGCGCAGCCCTGAGGTCTTCATCATCTTCGTTGTGCTGGTGAGTCTCGGCGCCGCCTGGATGACCTCGCACTTCGGCCTCTCGATGGCGCTGGGGGCCTTCATCGCCGGGATCGTCCTCGCCGAGTCCGAATACAGTCACCAGATCGTCTCCGACGTCATGCCCTTTCGGGACGTCTTCAACAGCGTCTTCTTCATCTCCATCGGCATGCTGCTCTCTCTCGGTTCCCTCGCAGCCAACCTGTGGACGGTGATCGGGTGGTTCGGCGCTTTGGTCTTGGGCAAGGCGATCATCGTGTTAGTGGTCGCGCGGCTGCTAGGCAGCTCGCTGCGTATTGCGGCGATGGTCGGGGTCGGGTTGGCGCAGGTCGGAGAATTCTCCTTCATCCTGGCCAAGGTCGGGCTGGGACAAGGACTGCTCTCGGAGGGCGACTATCAGCGGTTTCTGGCGGCCTCGATACTTTCTATGATCGCCACCCCCTTCCTGATCAAAGCCGCGCCGCGCATCGGTTATGCGCTGCAGGCCAGGCTGGCGCTAGGCTCGCCGCTCGAGCCTCAGGTGGGAGACCTGGAGGAGGCCGGTCATGGTCTCAGCGGACATGTGGTCGTGGTCGGCTACGGGATGAACGGCCGCAATCTCACGAAGGTGCTCCACCGCGTGGGCATCCCTTACGTCGTTCTTGAGTTGAATGCCGAGGTGGTTCGCGGGGCGCGGGCGGAGGGCGTGCCGATTGAGTACGGCGACGCCGGCCGCAAAGAGGTGTTGAGCCACGTCGGCGTGCGGCAGGCAGGAATCCTGGTGGTGGCCATCTCGGACCCGGTCTCGACACGCCGCACCGTCGCGCTCGCCCGCGAGTTAAACCCCGGCCTGTGCGTCATCGTACGCACCCGTTACATGGCGGAGGTCGAAGAGCTTTATCAACTCGGCGCCAACCAGGTGATCCCGGAAGAGTTTGAGACGAGCGTCGAAATCTTCTCGCGCGTGCTAAGGGAGTACGGCGTCTCGCGCAACGTCATCCAGCGCGAAGTGGAGGAGATCCGGAGCGAGGGCTATCAAATGCTGCGGTCGGCCTCGCTTCCGCTCGCCGAATTGGGCAAGATCGCTGAGGCTTTCGGCTCGACGGCGACCGAGACTATTTTCATCGGCCCCAACTCGCCCGCAATCGGAAAAACACTAAAAGAACTCGACCTGCGCAATCAGACCGGCGCCTACGTGACGGCGGCGATTCGCGACGGGGATACGCAAATCAACCTCGGTCCGGAGTTCAGGATCGAGAAGGACGATATTTTAGTGCTTCTCGGTATGGCCGAGCAGATTGAGAACGCCGTCGAGCGCATCAATCAGGGCAAGGTTATCAACCCCCCGGAAACCAGCGGACTAGGCGTTCAGGCGACGGAGAAATTGACCTCCAGCCGCGCGGACTGCGCCGAAGTCTGATGCCGGATAGGGATAGCGATAGTAATGAACAGGAAACATCTCTCAACGACAGAAACTTTCTTCCTCGTGGCTATGTCTGTGGCCCCCGCGGCGGCGATCACCAAGCTCGTAAGCCTCGCCCTTTCCGTAACCCCCAACATCCTGTTTGTCAGCGCCGTCACGCTGACCACCATCTACGGCGGGATCACAGCCGGGCTGCCATGCCTGATCACCACAGTGCTCGTAATCAACTATTTTTTCATCGCGCCACTCTACGCGCTGACGCTCGCGGCGGACGATCTCGTTCGTCTCGTCGCGTTCGGGCTCTCAATGCTGATCGCAGTCTTTATCCGCTGGAAGAAGTCGTCATGCAAAACCTGGGATTAGTCTCACGAAGACATTCCTCCCCCGACAGGTTCGTTCACTGATTCTCCGGCGGCCTTTGGCTAGTCCGGCGTTAAAGGTCTTCGAGACGCAGTAATGACAATAGGATGGACATCGCGTGATCGACGCTGGTGGAGCGCAAACCGTTCGGAATTGGCCGGCAAGCTGCTATGCGGTGACGCCCGGAAAACTGCTCACTCGCGGCGCTTGGACGTAACCGAGCGTGGCGAAAGTGGTGTGGCTTTTTGTGCATAGTGTGGCTTTTTTGGATCGGGGATGGCCACCTTTCTTTGGAGCTTCCTCCGGGAAGGCCTACTTCGGAACGCGATGGCGATGAAAGAGCAGATGGCCCGAGGGTAGCAGCGCGCTCTTGAGAGGGTTTCCAACGTGGGGGGAAAGCCCAGTTCAGTCGCGCGCTGCTTGCGTCCTCAGCCGAAATACAGACTTGCCAAGCATAGTGAGCCTCATCGTTCCCCTTGAACTAAAACTCACCTGCCTGTAGTCAAATCTGCGCTTCCTGTTCAGCAACGTTCGTGCCAGGAGCCAAGCGGACGAACCGGCTGTCTTTAGAAGGATGTTGCGTTCGGCCACGGCATGTTCCAATTCGCCGCATCGTCTATTCACAATTGATTCCCAAAAAAGCGATTTCCTATCTCGAATTCAGCAGCATAATGTGTGGCATAGGTTTTGTACTATCGGCCAACAGATTGAATCTGGAAAGGCAATGACGCGGCAACACACTAATGGATGATCACTGGAAGCGGGTGATGAGACAATCGCTGCATCGATGCCCATATTGTGGCGTAAGATTGCTTATCTTCGGCGCGCCGCAGGTAGACGAATACTCCTGCAAAATGTGTGGTAAACGTTTTACTCTCCAGCACGATACAAACGACACGCGGTCGGAATCCACTAGCGCCGATCACTGCAAACGATCCGACCAGGTCGGTTGAGCAATCGGCTGCCGCTTTCAACTCGAGCTGAAGACCAATCGGTTAACGTCTATGATCTCTGTCGTTATCCCTGTCCTTGACGTGTCCGCCACTATCAGCGCAGTCGTAGAGTTGGCCCTGGCCGATCCACAGGTCAGCGAAGTCATCGTCGTCGATGACGGTTCGATTGACGGCACTCCAGAACTCGCCAGGGCGGCCGGCGCGCGCATCATCACCAGCACACTGCTCGGGAAAGGGGCCTCGATGCGCGACGGGTTGAACGCCGCGTGGAACGACCTGTTGGTCTATCTCGACGGCGATCTGAGCGGATTGCGTCAGGATTTGATCTCCCGCCTGACGGAGCCGCTGCTCGACGGCCGCGCGGACTTCGTCAAAGCCGATTTCTCGCGCGAAGCGGGCCGCGTGACTGCGCTCACGGCGCGGCCACTGCTCCAAACCTTTTTTCCCGAACTCAACCACATAGCGCAGCCGCTGGGCGGAATCATCGCCGCGCGCCGTCCGCTTCTTCAACGGCTACGTTTCGAAGACGATTACGGCGTGGACGTGGGGCTGTTGCTGGACGCGGCGAGACTCGGGGCGAGACTGGTTCAAGTCCACATCGACTACATCGAACATGACAGCCAACCTCTTAAGATGTTAGGCGATATGGCCATGCAGGTCATGCGGGTCATACTCGATCGGGCCTCACGTTATGGCCGGCTGCGCTTCGAACAGGTCAAGGAGATGCAGGAGGCGGAGCGGCGAAGTCAGGCCGGGCTGCCGGTGATCCTGCAAAAGATCGCGCACGCTGAGAGGCTGGCGCTGCTTGACATGGACGGAGTCGTCCTCGACGGACGCTTCATCGTGGAGTTGGCCCGGCGAACTTTCAAGACCACAGCGTTATCCCAGTATCTGGATAACCCAAAATTTTCCGCCGAATCGCGGACGCGTATGATTGCGTCCCTGTTTGCTGGCGTCCCCAGAGACGTGTTCACGCAAACCGCGCAGGAGATGCCATTGACGCCGGGCGCGATTGAAACGGTCATCGGTTTGCGCAGGCTCGGCTATCGCGTCGGCGTCGTCACCGACAGTTTCTTCGTCGTTTCGGAGATCGCGCGACGCAGGGTCTTCGCGGATTTCAGCGTCGCGCATGTGCTGAGATTCCGCAACGATAAAGCGACCGGAGAAGCGACAATCGCGCAAGCGATGACGCATCATCCGCAGGGCTGTTATGATCACGGAACCTGCAAACTGAACGTCCTGCGCCACCTGGCCGAACACTCCGGGTTCGCCTTAAAGGACGTTATCGCTATCGGCGACGGGGAGAACGACATATGTCTGCTGCGCGCCGTCCCGCTGTCGTTCGCTTTCCGGCCGAAGACTGAAAGCATCAGGGCCGCCGCGCGCTACGTAATAGACGGCTCTCTGTCAGATTTGCTCGGCGTCGTTTATCAAAATCTTTCCGAATCCTTACCATGCCCGCGTTCAGTGTCGAGGTGAAGGATTTCAAGTCGAGTGGGCGCTATTTGGATTTTTCTTTCAGATATTGAGACCGCTATCTTGATGTTTCATGATTAAGCCTTCCTAGTAGCTGTTCCGGACGCTGTAGTCGCTACTCGGTCTTGCCGGAGCGCAACGCTTCATGCCAAATTCGCCGTAGCTTCGACGCAAACACGCCTGTAAATCCGGCCGGATCGAACGCGCCGATCACGGCATATATCATTCGCGGCCGGATGCGGGGAGGATAGATGGCGGCGTATTCCGGCTCGACGAACGACGGCGCGAATTTCGATTTGAAACGATGGATCGCTTTGAAGTGGTAAAAGGCGTCGCTATGCCCATAGATCAACTTCATCGCCCGCGCGAGTTGTTTGAAAGGTGTCGACAACCCATCAGGATTGATGCCCGCAAGTAGCGACGTTGCGAGCGTCGCCAGTTCCGCGCCTTCCGCCGCCAAATGGCTGAGCCCTTCGACGACCAGCAGTTCGCTCACGCCGCGTTCGGCGTCCGGACGACGGATCAAATCTTCGAGATACCAGCCGCGCCGCGCGTAGATAGGCGAACAGGCCAGCATTCCTTCCAACCGCCCTTCGGCGTTGCGCGCAAGAAAATAGCGTTTGTGCCTGCTCAGACTGAACGGATCGAGTTCGAGCAGCCAGCCTAGCGCGTCCACCTCCCGTGTATCAATCCAAGACTGGCAGAGCGATTCGACCTCGGCGCGAGTCCGCGCATCCTGAATTTGCAGTGGATCATGCCGTTCGACGCGCACGCCCGCCTTGCGCGCCTGACTGACGCCGGAGCGGACTTTCTTGGCTCGGTCGCCCGCCGGTTTCCATTCCGGCAATTTGAAATAGCCTGACTCTCCCACGCCCAGCAACGCCATTCCGCAAGACCGCGCGATCTGCGCAAACTCCGGCCCGATGGGAAGCATCAGGCAATCGAGGTCTTGATAATCGCAGTACTGGAGAAAGCGTCGCGTGATTTCAGCCAGATCCTCGCGCGCGGCCAACGGCGCGGCGGCGACGACCGCCACACTCCCGACCCGACGATAAACGACCGCCGCTTCAGGCTCGTTGGCAAACCAGACCGTCATTCCGCCGTAAAGGGACAGGAAGGATTGCGTTTCATAGCCGTAGCGGCGCGCCAGTTCGAGCAAACGAAGATCGGCTTGCTCGTTGTCGCGCGTGAGCGCCATTCGCGCGCGTTGCATCGTCACCCAGTCGCTTTCAAGCGCCAGCGCATAACGTCCGGCGGCGACGGCGTCCGCGGCCTCTTTCACAGCGCGCCTCTCACGCCCGGGGCGTCGCAGCATATCCGCCGCCCCACCCACCAACGCCCCGGTCACCATGGCTTTGGCCGTCACGCCCAGCGCATGTATGGCGACGGCGCGACCCGGATGGCCCGCCAGCAGTAGATGGCATCCTCCGGGCAGCAGCAGCGAAATTGCTGCGCCTCCAGCGCATCCCCACAGCAGGGATTTCTTCCAGTGGCGGCTTTGCCGCGCGTCGCCGTCTCCGATGATCGAGAGGCGAGACGCATCAACCCCGGCCGCGCTGAACCGCGCAAGCACTTCCCCTGCCGCTTCCGAACTGTCGAAAACGCCGATCACTTTTGCCATCGTATTATTTGCGGCTTCTGACCGCGCGCTGTAACCGCGTTTTTGTCGGCCGTTTGCGCATACCTCGCAGCTCTTTTCTGAGCGGCTCGAATTCCTGATCCAGGCTCTCGATCGCCCGGATCAGACGCATGATTCCTTTTTCGGGGTCGTAGAGAACTCCCATCTCGATGACCGCAATTTTGAATGGGCCCGAGCCGGTGGAAGGCGAAGAAGTTGATGACATCGTCGTCCCACTCGGCTGTTGCGCCAGCGTGGGAATAACAAGGCAGGCCGCCAGAGATAGAGAACAGAAAATTGTGGAACAGGTTTTCAACTAAATTTCCGTGACCTCCGTTGGAGCGTCGGAAACGCGGCAAAAACCGCGCCACATCAAAGTTCGATTTGAAATCGTTCCGCCATCCGGTAAAGCGTCCGGCGATTGATGCCCAGGATCTCCGCCGCCCGCTTGCGATTGCCGCCCGTCGCGTCGAGGACGTACAACAGGTAACGTCGCTCCATCTCGTCGATCGTCGGCAGCCCCACGAAGAGTGCGGCCAGATCATCTGCGCCGGGTTTGGCCGCGACGCTCTCGGCGTCATATCCGCAAACTTTTGACGGGAGGTCTTCGGGCGTAATCCGCCCGCTTCTGTTGAGGGTGATCGCGCGCTCGATGACGTTCTCCAACTCCCGTACGTTGCCGGGCCAGGAATATGAGACCAGGTAATGAAGCGCGCGTTCGTCCACGACGGGCGGCGTTAATCCCTGCGGCGCGTGCTTGCGAAGCAGGTGTGCGACCAGCAACGGGATGTCGTCGCGTCGTTCGCGCAATGGCGGGAGGTGAACGTTTATGACGTTCAGACGGTAGAACAGGTCGCGACGAAATTGCCCCTCGTCGCACAACCTCTCGAGATTGCCGTTGCTCGCGGCGATCATCCTCGCCTGCACTTTCACTGGAGAATCGCCGCCCACCGGAACGACCTCGCGCTCTTGCAACACTCGCAGGAGTTTGACCTGAAGCGCCGCGCCGGTCTCGCTGATCTCGTCCAGAAAAACCGTGCCCTCGCCTGCCTGCTCAAAGATGCCGCGCTTGTTGGCGATGGCGCCGGTGAAGGAGCCTTTGACATGGCCGAACAGCTCGGATTCGAGCAGCGTCTCTGTCAAAGCCCCGCAATTGACCGCCACGAACGGCGAGCCTTGGCGCAGGCCATGGGCGTGGATGGCGCGAGCCACGAGTTCCTTTCCCGTTCCCGACTCGCCGGTGATCAGCACCGCCGCGCGGGAATCGGAAACGCGGGCGATCATCTTGTAGATTTCCAGCATCGCCGTATTGCGCCCGACCAGGCCGGAAGCGATCTCCTCGTCTCCGCCTCTTTCATCCAATCCGCTCTTCCGCCCAGGCTCGCGCAATGCGAGCGCCCGCTGCACCGTCGCCACCATCGTCTCGATGTCGAAGGGCTTGCTGATGTAATCGAATGCCCCTTCCTTGACGGCCTTGATCGCCGTCTCCAGGGAGCCGAATGCGGTCATCAATATGACGGGCAGCGAGGGCCGCTCGCGCCGCATCCGGTCGAGCAGTGTCAGGCCGTCGAGTCTCGTCCTCATGCGGATATCGCTGACGAGTACGTCCGGCTGGTCGCTACTGATCTCGGCGAGCGCCGACTCCCCGCTCTGCGTGAAGCGCGCGGCGAACCCTTCGCGTGTAAAGACCTCGCACAACAACTCACAGGTCACGGGGTCGTCGTCCACGATCAGTATGCTTGGCGTCTCACGCGACATTCGCCATGACCTCCTTCCGCGATTCCGGCGTTGCGCCGGCCCCATTGAGCGGCAGTCTCATGATGAAAGTGGCGCCCTGACGTTGTTCGCAAACGGCCTCGATTTGGCCGCCGTGCTCGGCGACGATCTCGCGCGCGATGGCCAGGCCGAACCCGCTCCCCGAAGGCTTAGTCGTCCACATCGGTTCGAAGATGTGTTCCAGCGCGCCGGAATCAACGCCGACGCCCGTGTCCCGTAAGATCAGCTCGACAATCCCGTTATCACGGTCGAACCGGGTGGAGACCTCCAGTCTCCCGCCGTCCGGCATCGCGTCCAGACTGTTGTTGATTAGGTTGAGAAAGACCTGGTTGAGGCCATCGCGATCAACGGGGGCCGGCGGCAGCCCGTCAGCGAGATCGGTCGAAACCGCGACCGCATGCTGTTCGAGCGTAGGCGAGACGAGCGCCAGGACCTCGCGCATCAGCAGATTGAGATCGGTCGGCCTGAAGCGCAACTGTTTCTTGTGCGCCCATTCGAGCAGTCTCCTAACGATTCCGACTATGAATTCGAGCTGCTTGGTGATGATCTGAACACGGCGCTGCGTGTCCGGCGCGTCGGGATGATCGCGCGCCAGGAGTTGCAAATGGCCGGAGATGGCGTTGAGCGGCGTGCCGATCTCGTGCGCCAGAGAGGCCGCCATCTGGCCGGCCACCGCCAGCCTCTCCGAACGGATCAGGCGTTGCTGCGTTTGTAGCAGCGCCTGATTGGACGCCGACAGCTCCCTCGTCGCGGCCTCGACCTGACTGCGTAATTCATCGTTGAAGCCGCTGATCTGCGTCAGAAGCGCCTCCCGCTCCCGATTCCTCTCACTGAGGTCATCAGTCAATTTCTTACGCGCCGCATTGAGCCAACTGATGATGATCGCCACCAGCATAAACACACCCGCGCGCACCATGTTGGCGACGGTGAATTCCAGTGTGTTGAACGGGGCGATGAAGAAGAAATCAACCGCCCATGTGGACAGAGCGGTCGCCAGCAAACCCGGCCCCAGGCCGCCATAAAATGCGGCGACCATCACGGCGGCGAAAAACAGCGGCGTCGCGGCCGGATCAATCAACGGCCAGAGGAGTTGAGTTATGAGCAAAGCGGCTCCGAAAGCTAACACCGCTATGCCATACCGAAAGATCAGGGCTCGGTTTCGGCTGTTCATAAATTCTCTCGCTCGGCGCCTTGCAACTTTGAGATCAACTCGCAAAAAAGAATCGTCCATAGTTCTATGCAACCTGTGCGCCTCTCATTCCTGATTTCGCCTGTCTATCAACCGTAGCGTCTGAGTCGCCCGTCATCCGAAAACGCCAGGACCCTGCGCGGAAACACATTAATACCTCAGGAGCATTTGCTGATCGAATTGATCTAGGCTCCGGCTCCCATCAGTGTGAGGCAGATGCGTGAGGCTTTTTTACTCACGAGCGCACATAAAGCCACACTCGATCCCACGCCTCAACTGGATCCAAACCCACAATGCAGGCCGATTTAAAGGCTTATAGCTTTGCAAATAATATGGCGCAGGACAAGGCATTACAGTTGCGTATACGGCTGGGTGTCGCAAGTCGCATTGCCACGCCGGATTAGCCGGGCCATAGACTGCGAAGCATGGCGCGCTCCCCTCTCCCCCAAACTTCCCCCAATCCAGGCGGAAAAACCGGAAGTGATTCTCGGCGGTAATTCTCGCCTCTCAATTTAACCGTAGACGGAAAACTAAGAAGTATTTGGATATGAAGATGATTAAGCGCCTGTTCGCTTTTTTCCTGGTTCTTTTCGTGGCCTCGCTTGGGCAAGCGGTCATTACCGCGCATCAGCCGGAGTTGTCGGCCGAAGACAAGATGGTCAGCGGCGAAGTGACGTCGGTCGATGGGGATAAGAAAGAATTGGTCATCAAGGATAGCGCCGGAGCCGAAGTCCGCCTTGTCGTCAACGATTCCACCAAGCTCACAAAAGGGGATGAGACCGTCTCCCTCGCGGATCTGAAACCAGGAGTGAAGGTGACTTGCGAGGCGGCGGAGTCGGAGGGCAAGTGGGTGGCCAAATCAATCCAAGTGGCGAAAGAATAGTAAGATTTTCTTCCTCCGCATAGCTATGGACTTTCAAACACTCGGGGCGGGCAATGATTTTGGAGTGTCGCCTTTAATTTTAAGACGGAAGGGGTTCACGAAGGCGGTCCTGTTCGCTTAAAGGCGACGCTACAAACTCGTCCGCCCCGTATTTTTGAGAGAGCGCAAAACTGCCGGCCCTCAAGAGGAACTGACATAAAAAAAGGGAACTAACGTAAAAATCCACATCCACTACGATAAGTGAAACGACTTAAAGTCGCGTAGTCCCCCTCAAAACCACATCGCCCCATATCCGAATGAGTGAAACACACATAATCCTTACATGGGAGGTAGCTATTACTTTATGACGCATGGCTTCACTTTTTTGAATGCATTCAACTGGAGCAGTATTCATAGTTTGGCTTTTCTCTATACCGATCCCGGCTCCGGGGCGCTCGTTTGGCAGTTGTTGGTCGCGTCGTTCGTCGGCGGCTTATTTTACATACGTTCATTCATCCGAAAGATCGCAGCAATGAGGTTCGGCGGAAGGAATGGCGAGCGGCGTGACCAACAGGCCGCCGCAGGTCAAGCCGGATCAACCACTCCGAACCAAAACAGGCTTTCGTAGGCGGGGATGAGGCGCAAATGGCAGTCTCGTCTCGTGACCCTGACGGTCGTCTGCAGTCTTTCAACACCGTCCTTAATCAAGATCTTCTACTCGCGCCGTTGCGCGGCGAATTGTCGGCGCCGCCGGATGTGACAGCGTAGCTGGACCAGCGCCGCTAAATAGGAAAAACTCCTACTGCCCCTGGGTCAATCGCATCTTAAGAGTTAAGCGCCTTGAGCAAATTTGGAACGCTGGCTTGCGCTCCCACACCCTCACTACTTCACTTCGTAGACCTTGGCACATCTGTTGCAGGCTTATGAAGAGTTTGAGCACATCCTTTCGATTACAGTTTATTCGCAGAGAAGAGTGGTTACCCAAGCTTCGCCATTTCTTCTCTGCATCTTTTTCAGATCATGTTGAGTTCAGACTGGGCTGAGTAGAGAGACTCTTTGGCCCTGGTCTCAATAGAATAGCCGATGGTATGAGCCAGTCTGACGCCATGAACGATGTAGATCCCCGCCAATTTGATCCGGCTGAAGTAGCGGCAAAGGATGAGGCTCTCTGTCTCCCGACGGCGTTGGATGCGCTCAACGCATCCGAAGCCGATGGAGGAACCGTTGCTTCTCAGGCGACGTCCTCTTTAACACCAGCGCTCGCGCGATACATCGATTTGCTGTGTCTCGACCAAGGCATCGATCTGATGGCTGAAGCGCGGCGATTTGAACGGGGGATTATCGAGCGCGCCCTCGAATTGACAAAAGGCAATCAGAAACGCACAGCGAAACTGCTGGGTCTGCAATCTTCTACACTACACGCCAAAATCAAAAAATACGGCTTGAACGTGAGTCGGCGAAAAAACGCGAGGCGTTGATCTCCCTCCCTTTCCGATTATCGCTCGCTTCCGCATTCAAATATCAGCGCCCTTATTCACCGCGCTTTTGGCATAAACATTGCTCAAGCGCAGGCGTCGTTGTATTTCATTGGCCTTCTCGATAGGTCGGGATGCGGCTGAATTATCCCGCACACGCCTGTCCCTCGGAAGGCCATTTTTAAAGCTATTTTCAGAAGCCATCTCTTGTAAGGAGGATAAACCATGAGCAAACGAATACTCGCTTTCACACTCGGGGCTGCATTGGTCTGTGCGTTCCAAGGTTCAATTTTCGCGTCAAATAATTCGTTACCGTCTACAACACCGGCGGGGATCACTGTCGCGCAGGGTCAGACGAGCGCCTGGACAGTGATCGAGTATCCGATGGACAAAGAGGTCGTCGTGGATTTACTGCCGACTTCGTCAGCCCCTGACGCTAAAGGCGCGGCCAAGGTCACGCGCGGCAATGACGAAACCTCAATCCAAGTAGAGGTCTCGGGCTTAAGCGGCGATGCGTATAACCTTTATGCGGTTGACCACATGGGCAAGGTCACACTGCTCGGCTCAGTAAGTGTCACCGACGGCGCCGGCGCGCTGAACGTGCGGACATCACTCTCCAAATTCATGATCGTAGTATCGCCGGAGGCGGGGCTGACGGCGGTCGGCGCAGACACGCCGGTGGCATTGAGAAGCGCCGTGCCGAGCGGCTTTGAGGTCGTGGCGCTTGCAGGCAGAGGCGAAGCGGAGCTTCCAGTCTCCGCTCCCGTTTCTGCTGGGCCGCGATCAATAGTGATCTTGAGATTCGCCATCTGATCGTCAACCGGCCCGAAGCAGTCCGTTCTCGGAAGTCTCTTCCGGGCGTGAATACGAAACTTGGAACTGCAAGCCGCCTGCTTCTAGCTGGCGGTAGTTGAC
>Ga0126377_10002025_pt1 | contig 13717 bp, 8 predicted proteins | sample PanSoiMetPlot_22_FD_92647 | JGI IMG/M metagenome (GOLD analysis project Ga0126377, IMG submission 92647) | Tropical forest soil microbial communities from Panama - MetaG Plot_22 | ecosystem: Environmental > Terrestrial > Soil > Tropical forest > Bulk soil | place: Panama | collected 2016-02-17
GCGGCCCCGCTCGAGCAGGTGGGCCACGGCCCGGCGGGCGCCGCCCTCGTTGTCGGCGTCGACCCAGCCGACGGCGTCGCCGGCGCCGGCCGGCGGCCGCCCGGCCACCACGCACGGGATCCCGGCCGCGGCGAGGTGCCCGGGCAGCGGGTCGTCGGCCCGGGCCGAGACGACCAGGGCGCCGTCCGTGCCGCCCCGCAGGAGGTGGTCCTCGACCCGGGGCCGGTCCTCGCCGGCCTGGGCCATGAGCAGCACCAGCTGGTAGCGGGTCGAGCCCAGCTCGGCCGTCACGCCGAGCGTGGTGCCGGCGAAGAAGGGGTCGGCGAAGAGGCGCACGCTGGGCTCGGACACGACCAGCGCCACCGTCTCGCTGCGGTGCCCGGCCAGGGACCGGGCCGCCCGGTTGGGGGCGTAGCCGAGCGCCTCGATGGCGTCCTCGACCGCCCGTCGGGCCTCCGGGGACACCCGGGGGCTGCCGTTGACGACCCGCGACACGGTGGCCCGGGACACGCCCGCCCGGGCGGCGACGTCTTCGAGGGTGGCCGGACCCGTGCCCGCCGTCTGGGTCACGAGGGCGGATCCGGGTCGAGGCCGTTGTCGGCCATGACGCCGGAATACCACAGTGCGCTGTCCTTGGGGGTTCTTGCCTGGGACTCGAAGTCGACGTGGACGATCCCGAAGCGCTGGGCGTAGCCCTCGGCCCACTCGAAGTTGTCGAACAGCGACCATACGAAGTAGCCCCGCAGGTCGACCCCGGCGGCGATGGCGTCGTGGGCCGCCCGCAGGTGGGCGTCGAGGTAGGCGAGGCGGTCCAGGTCGTGGACCCGGCCGTCGGGGGTCAGCGGGTCGGGGAAGGCGCCGCCGCTCTCGTGGACGTAGAGGGGCGGGGGGTCGTAGTCCTTGGCCACCCGGATCAGGCAGTCGGTCAGCCCCTCGGGCTCGACCGCCCAGCCGTTGGTGGTGGGCGTGACCGGCTGCGGCTCGTGGAAGGCGACGTCGGGCGAGCCGGGCCAGGGCGACGGCGAGGCCGACGCGCCGGGGGCGTGGGACACGTGGTGGCAGCGGTAGTAGTTGAGCCCGAGGGCGTCGATCGGGCGGGCGATCTGGGCCAGGTCGCCCTCGTGGATGTGGGCCAGGTCGCTCACCAAGGCCAGGTCGGCCAGCACGTCGTCGGGGTACGCCCCGGTGAGCACCGGGTCGTACCAGAGGCGGTTGGCGATGCCGTCGACGCGACGGGCGGCGTCGACGTCGGCCTCGCCCTGGCTGGCGGGGAGGACGGGGTAGGGGTTGAAGGTGATGCTGATCTCGGCGTCGGGCCGGACGTTGGCCCGCAGGGCGTCGACGGCCAGGCCGTGGCCGAGCAGCAGGTGGTGGGCGGCGGCCACCGCGGCCGTGGGGTCGCCCCGGCCGGGGGCGTGGATGGTGGCGGCGTAGCCGAGCATGGCCGAGCACCAGGGCTCGTTGATGGTGGTCCAGTGGCGCACCCGGTCGCCCAGGGCGGCGCCGACGACGGCGGCGTACTCGGCCAGGAGGTGGGCGGTGGTGCGGTCGGCCCAGCCGCCGGCGTCCTCGAGGGCCTGGGGCAGGTCCCAGTGGTAGAGGGTGACGACGGGCTCGATGCCGTGGGCCAGCAGCTCGTCGACCAGGTCGTGGTAGAAGTCGAGCCCGCTCGCGCTGATCGGGCCCCTGCCGGTCGGGCGGACCCGGGGCCAGGCCACCGAGAAGCGGTAGGAGGCCAGGCCGAGGTCGGCCATGAGGGCGACGTCGGCGGCCATGCGCCGGCGGTGGTCGGCGGCGGGGGCGCCGGTGTCGCCCCGGGCGTGGCCGGCGGCGGCGAAGGTGTCCCAGATCGACGGGCCCCGGCCGTCGAGGTCGAGGCCGCCCTCGATCTGGTAGGCGGACGTGCCGGCCCCCCACACGAACCCGGCGGGGAACCGGCGCGGGCCCTCCGCCGGGCTGGGCTCCGGGCGGGGGCCTGTCTCGAGGTCCGTCACGTCGCTCCTCGTCTCGCTGGTCGCCTCGTCCGGGTGTGAGAGCGCTCCCACGCCCCGCCGCCAGGGGGAACGCGGCTGGGGTGTGAGAGCGCTCTCATACCATCACCTGGCCGCCGTCGCGTCAAGCAGCAGGCCGCCCCGGTCAGGGTGCCTCGGGCCCCGGCTCCTCGGCGGGCGGATCCTTCGGCGCCTCGTCCGTCTCCGCCCGCCGGCGCTGGGGGCGGCGGAAGATGCCGGCGATCCCCCGCAGGACCCTGGCCACCGGGTCGGGGAAGATCCCCGGCTCTCCCTCGACGATGTTGGGCATCAGGGCTCCGGCATGTCGAAGCCGCCGCCCGGGTCGTCGCCGTCGTCGAGCACCGCCATGTCGGGGTGGTGGGCCACCTCGACGGCGTCGCCGATGCCGTCGCCGTCGGAGTCGGCGCTGAGCGGGTTGGTGCCGAGGCTGGACTCCCAGGCGTCGGACAGCCCGTCGCCGTCGCTGTCCAGGTCGGCCGGGCCGCCGAGGCCGGGCAGGCCGTCGCCCACGCCCACGCCGGGCATCTCCTGGACGGCGTGGCCGAGGGTGGCCAGCTCGTAGCCGTCGGTCATGCCGTCGTGGTCGCTGTCGGGGTCGAGCGGGTTGAGGCCGACCTGCACCTCGAAGGCGTCGGACAGCCCGTCGTGGTCGGTGTCGATCTCCAGCGGGTTGAGGTGATGGGTCATCTCGAACCCGTCGGTCAGCCCGTCGTGGTCGCTGTCGCCCAGGTGGGGGTTGGTCCCGTTGGTCATCTCGTAGGGGTCGGGGGCCCCGTCGCCGTCGCTGTCGATCATGGGCTCGGCCGGCGGGGGTGCGGCCAGCGCGTCGGGCGCCGTGGGGACCTCGCCGCCCGGCGCCGCCGTGTGGTCCAGCCCGGGCAGGACGGCGGCGAAGTCGAAGCGGTGGCCGGCGTCCCACGACCCGACGCCGTACTTGGTGCCCCGGGCCTCGATGGTCTGGCCGTTGCCGAGGCTGATGGCGACATGGGCCTCGCCGGGGCGGCCGCCGCCCTCGGTGGGCTCGGACGAGAAGTGGAACAGGATGGCGCCCGGCGTGTGCTCGGCCTGGTCGACCGGGATGATGGCCCCGGCCTCCTTGAGCTGGAGGTACTGGAGCCACGACCCGTCGGGCAGGTTGATCCCGACCCGGGATGCGGCCCACTGCGTGAGCTCGGAGCAGTCGAACGCCTTGGGGTTGGGGTCGTCGGCATGGGCCTCGGCGCCCCAGATGTAGGGGTCGCCGGTCTGGGCCAGGGCGGCGTCGAGGAATTGCTGGGTGAGGGCGTGGCCGCCCTCGGGGCCGGCGCCGGGCAGGTGGTCGTCGGGGGCGCCGAGCGGCGGCTCGGCCGGCGGGGCGATGACCCCGCCGGGGGCCGCCATGCCCATGTGGGCCGGGTCGTTGGGGTCGCCGCCCAGCGGGGGACCGGCGATGCTGGCGATGCCGCCGCTGTGGGGGTCCATGTCGACGCCGTCGACGATGCCGTCGTGGTCGGTGTCGATGTGCAGCGGGTCGGTGCCGTGGGCCTGCTCGTCGGCGTCGCTGATGCCGTCGCCGTCGGTGTCGGCCAGGAGGGGGTTGGTGCCGAGCGCCTTCTCGAAGGCGTCGCTCAGGCCGTCGTGGTCGCTGTCGAGGTCGGCGGCGGCCAGGTCGGCGGGGTCGGTGTCGACGGCGATGCCGTGGAGCGGGTCGTGACCCATGGCGACCTCGGTGGCGTCGTCGACCCCGTCGTGGTCGGTGTCGGCCAGGAGGGGGTTGCTGCCGATGTGGACCTCGTAGGCGTCGCTGAGGCCGTCGTGGTCGCTGTCGATGCCCATGGCGTCGGTCCCGTGCGCCAGCTCGAACCCGTCGGTGAGCCCGTCGTGGTCGGTGTCGGGCAGGTGGGGGTCGGTGCCCTTGGACATCTCGAAGGCGTCGGTGGCGCCGTCGTGGTCGGTGTCGGGGCCGGACATCTCGGGGGCCGTGGTGGTGGCGTGGAACGCCGGGGCCTGCCCGCCGGGCTGCTGGCCGGGGAAGGGCGGGTTCTCGCCGCTGCCCATGGGGTCGGGGTCGTGGTAGCCGGTGACCCCGGAGAAGTCGCCGGCGTAGTGGTTGCCGGCGGCGGCCCGGGCCTCGTCCATGTACTGGCGGTAGTCGGCGTGGGTGCCGAAGTTGGACTGGTGGGTGGTGGTCCAGGGCCGCATGTCGGTGCCGCCGTGGGAGATCTCGAAGGCGGCCCGGGCGTTGGCGGAGGGGTCGTAGAGGTTGCCCCAGGTGTTGCCCCGGACGCCGCCGGCGACGTTGACCTGCCACAGGCCGCGGGAGTCCTCGCCGTGGGGATTGTGGGCGTCGGTGTTGCCGCCCGACTCGGCCATGGCGATGGCGGTCCAGGTGACGGCCTGGTCGGGGGTGAACCCCGCCCCCAGACAGATGTTGTAGATCTCCGTCGGCGTCAGCGTGGGCAAGGTCCGCCCCCTTGTGTCCGGGTGCCCAAGATACTCCGCGTGAGGGAATTGGGGACCGCGCGTCGCTGTAGGGTGGTGGGCAAGGGGGAACGAGGCGGTCAGCAAGGCGTGCTGGCGCACAGGCTCGAAAAGGACGAGGCCGCATGATCGTTTGCGGCAAGTGCGGTCACGACAACCCGGACGGCCAGGAGTTCTGCGCGGAGTGCGATGCGTTCCTCGCCTGGCACGGCGTCCAAACCACCGGGACCCCCCGCCCCAAGCCGGCGCCCACCCCACCCGCGCCCGAGGACCAGGCGCCCCCGCCGCCGCCCCCGACCCCCCGCCCGGCCCCACCACCGACAGCCCGCCAGGACCCCCCGGCCCCGCCCCGGCCGGCGCCGGGGGCCCGGGAGGAGCCGCCGGCCCCGCCCCGGCCTGCGCCGGTGGCCCGGGAGGAGCCCCCGGCGCCGCCGCGGCGTACGCCACCGCCTGCCCCGGTCGTCCGCGAGGAGCCGGCCCAGCCGCAGTCGCCTGCCCCGGCGCCCACGGCCCGGGAGGAGCCCCCGCCGCGGCCGACGCCACCGCCCACGGCCCGGGAGGAGCCGCCGGCGCCGCCGCGGCCGACGCCACCGCCTGCCCCGGCGCCCACCGCCCGGGAGGAGCCGCATGCGCCGCCGCGGCCGACGCCACCGCCTGCCCCGGCGCCGACGGCCCGGGAGGAGCCGCCTGCGCCGCCGCGGCCGACGCCACCGCCTGCCCCACCGCCCACGGCCCGGGAGGAGCCGCCTGCGCCGCCGCCGCCCACCCCACCGCCTGCGCCGGTCGTGCGTGCGGAGCCGTCCCAGCGGCCGCCTGCCCCGGCGCCCGTCGCCCGGGAGGAGCCGCCTGCGCCGCCGCGGCCGACGCCGCCGCCTGCCCCGGCGCCCGTCGCCCGGGAGGAGCCACCGCCGCCCGCCCCTGTCGCCCGGGAGGAGCCGCCCCCGCCGCCGGGGCCGGCGTCGCCGCCGCCGGGGCCTGCGCCCGTCGTGGGGGAGGGGGCTCGTCGTCCTGGGGGGCCCATGCCTCCGCCGCCGGGGCCCGCGCCTGCGGCCGCGCCCCGGCGGGCCGTGCCGCCCGGGCCCGCGCCCGCCGCTCGGCCTGTCCCGGCGCCCGGGGACGCCGCAGCGCCCGCCGCCGCACCCGGCGCGCCCGCCCCGCCGGCGCCCGTGCCGGCCGATCCGGCCGGGCGGAAGGTCGCCGCCGAGCTCGAGACCTGCCTGGCCAAGGCCCGGGCCCTCGGCCGGGACGACCTCGTGTCCCGGCTGGAGGCGGCCCAGCAGGTCCTGGGCGAGCACGAGCTGTCCGTCGTCGTCGCCGGCGAGTACAAGCAGGGCAAGAGCACCCTGGTCAACGCCGTCGTCCAGACCGAGGTCTGCCCGGTCGACGACGACGTCGTCACCGCCGTCCCCACCATCGTCCGCTACGGCCCCGAGGCCGAGGCCGTCGTCCACCTCGCCCCCGAGGACGAGCCGGACAGCGCCGGCGACTCCGCCTTCGCCGAGCCCAAGCCGGCCCCCACCACGCCCGCCGACGCCCTCGGCCGCAGCGACCAGGGCCGGTCGATCAGCTTCACCGACCTCAAGCGCTACGTCCGGGGCGAGATGAACGGCGACGGCCCCGGGCCCCCGGGCCGGGTGCGCAGCGTCGAGGTCCGCATCGACCGCCGGGTCCTGCGCACCGGACTCACCTTCGTCGACAGCCCCGGCGTCGGCGGCCTCGAGTCGGCCGAGGGCAGCATCGTCCTCGGCGTGCTCAACCTGGCCGAGGCGCTCGTCTTCGTCACCGACGCATCCCAGGAGCTCACCCGGGCCGAGATGAGCTTCCTCCAGGCCGCCCAGCGCCGCTGCCCCAAGATCGTCTGCGTCGTCACCAAGACCGACCTCCACCCCGAGTGGCGGCGCATCGTCGAGCTCGACCGGGGTCACCTGGCCGAGGCCGGGCTCGACCTGCCGGTCGTGCCGGTGTCGTCGTTCCTGCGCATGCGGGCGGCGGCCACGGTCGACGACGCCATGAACCAGGAGTCGGGCTACCCGGCGCTGATCGAGTTCCTCCGCTCCCGGGTCGTGGTCGAGGGGGCCAGGTCCCGGGCCGACCGGGTGGCCGCCGACGTCGCCTTCGCCGCCGCCGAGCTGTCCATGGGCTGGCAGGCCGAGTCCGAGGTCATCGCCCGGCCCGAGCAGGCCGAGGCGGTCGTCCAGCGCCTCAGCCAGGCCGCCGCCACCGCCAAGGCCCTCCAGGGCGGCAACGCCCCCTGGCAGCAGGTCCTGTCCGACGGCATCCAGGACCTGGTGGCCGACGTCGACCACGACCTGCGCACCCGGCTCCAGGTGGTCGTGCGCTCGGGCGAGGAGATCATCGCCACCAGCGACCCGGCCGAGACCTGGTCCGAGTTCGAGGTGTGGCTGCGCCGGCAGGTCGTCAGCGCCGCCGTCGCCACCTACGACTACCTGGCCGACCGGGCCCAGGAGCTGACCGAGCGGGTCGGCGAGCAGTTCCAGCAGGACGCCGGCACCCCGATCGCCTTCTCGATCACGGCCCCCGTCGCCCAGCTCGAGCACATCGCGCTGAGCGGCGACTTCGGGGACAAGGGGGCCAAGTCGTCGGCCATCCTGTCGGCGGCCAGGGGGTCCTACGGCGGCATGGTCATGTTCGGGATGGCCGGCAGCCTGCTCAACATCCCGGTGGCGGCGCCGGTCATGCTCCTGCTCAGCCTGGGCCTCGGGCGCCGGGCCCTGCGGGAGGAGCGCAACCGCCGCCACGCCCAGCACCAGGCCGAGGCCCGGTCCGCGCTGCACCGCTACGCCCAGGAGGTCAGCCTGCTCGTGGGCAAGGAGTGCAAGGACGCGCTGCGCCGGACGCAGCGGCTGCTGCGGGACGAGTTCGCGATGCGGGCCGGGTCGCTCCAGCGGTCGACCGCGGCGGCGCTGGCCGGCGTCGAGCGGGCCCGCGACCTCGACCCCGCGGCCCGGGCGGCCCGCCAGCAGGTCGCCGCCCGCGAGATCGAGCAGCTCGGCTCGCTGGCCCAGCCGCCGGCGGCGCCGGCGCCGGCCGGGCAGGTCCCCACGTGACCAGCACCGACACCCCGGCACCGGGGGTGATGGGCGACCTGATGGCGCTGCTGACCGACGCCCGGGCCGCGGCCCCCGACCCCGGCGCGGCCGCCGCCGTCGACGAGATCGCGGGCCGGCTGTCCGAGCCGCTGCGGGTCGCCATCGCCGGCAAGGTCAAGGCCGGCAAGTCCACCCTGCTCAACGCCCTGGTCGGCGACCAGCTGGCCCCGACCGACGCCCGCGAGTGCACCCGGGTCGTGACCTGGTACCGCGACGCGCACACCTACCGGGTCGTCGCCTTCGCCCGGGACGGCTCGTCCCGCCAGTGCCCGTTCCGGCGCCAGGACAACGAGCTGGAGATCGACCTCGGCGGGGCGTCGGCCGACGACCTCGAGCGCCTGGTCGTGTGGTGGCCGTCGGCCCGGCTGGCCGAGATCACGCTGATCGACACGCCCGGCATCGGGTCGATCTCGACCGACCTGTCGGCCCGCACCTACAGCTTCCTCACCAACGACGAGGACGAGCCGGCCGCCGCCGACGCCGTGCTCTACCTGGTGCGGCACCTGCACAACACCGACGTGCGCTTCCTGGAGGCGTTCCACGACGACGACCTGGCCAACAGCACCCCGGTCAACGCCGTGGGCGTGCTGTCCCGGGCCGACGAGATCGGGGCGTGCCGCCTCGACGCCATGGACTCGGCCCACAAGGTGGCGCAGCGCTACGGCCACGACCCCCGGATCCGCCAGCTGTGCCGGTCGGTCATCCCGGTGGCCGGGCTTGTGGCCCAGGCGGGAGCCACGCTCCGGGAGGACGAGTACCGGACGGTGGCCACGCTGGTCGGCACCCACGGGCTCGACCTGGCCGAGCTGGCGCTGACCGCCGACCGCTTCTCCGCCGAGGAGGCCCCGGTGTCGGTGCCGGCCGCCGTGCGGGCGGCGCTGCTGCGGCGGCTGGGGATCTACGGGGTGCGGCTGGCGCTCGACCTGGTGGCCAAGGGCCGGGCCAACAACAGCCCCGAGCTGGCCCGGGAGCTGCTGCGGGCCAGCGGCATCGCCGACCTCCAGCGGGCGCTGCACATCCAGCTCATCGGGCGGAGCCAGCCGCTCAAGGCCCGCTCTGCGCTGGTGGCGCTGACGGCGCTGCTGGCGTCCCGGTCGTGGCCCCGGGGGGACTGGCTGGCGACCCGGGCCGAGATGATCGCCTCGAGCGCCCACGAGATCGCCGAGGTGCGGCTGCTGACCGACCTGTGGCTGGGCGAGATCCAGCTGCGGGACGAGTCGCAGGCGGCCGAGCTGGAGCGGCTCCTCGGGGGGCACGGGATCACGCCCGCCGAGCGGCTGGGGCTGCCGCCCGACACGCCGCCGGCGGCGCTGAGCGAGTCGGCGCTGGCGGCCCGGGCCACGTGGTCGCAGGTGGCCGAGCACCCGATGTCGTCGATGGCGGTGAAGGGGGCGGCCCGGGGTGCCGTGCGCACCTGCGAGGGCATCCTGGCGTGGCTCGTCACCCAGCCGCCGGCCGGCGGGGGAGAATGACGCCGTGATCGTGTGCCGCCAGTGTGGGCAGCAGGCCCGGGAGGGCGAGGACTTCTGCCAGTCCTGCGGCGCCTACCTGGAATGGGAGGGCGAGAAGGTCGAGCCGGCCGCGCCCGCCCGGCCGTCGACCGGGGCGCCCGGCGGCGGTGCGGCGGCCCCGTCGGGGCCGGCCGCGGGGCGGGGTGCCGCGCCGGCCGCGCCTGTCGCGCCTGCCGCTCCGTCGGTGCCGGCCGGGCCGCCCGGCGGCGGTCCGCCCCCGGCTGCGGCGCCGCCGGGGCCGTGGGTCGACCTGCCACCCGAGGGCGCGCCCGGGTGGACGATCGGCCCGGCCGCTGACGACGGGGCCGCACCCGCGCCGGGCGGCCCCGGGGCGTCCCCGTGGGCCGACGTGCCCCAGCCGCCGACCCCCGCCGGCGGCCCGCCGACGACCCCGGTGCGGTCCGCCGCGGCCCCGGCGTCGGTGATGTGCCTGGAGTGCGGGGCGAGCAACACGGGCGACCGCCGGTTCTGCCGCCGGTGCGGCTCGTCGCTGGAGCTGGTGGCGCTGACCGGGCGGTCCGACCCGGCCGCCCCGCCGGCCCCGTCCGGCCCGCCGCCTCCCGGTGCCGTCCCCGGCGCGGCGGTCGAGGGCCCGGTCGTGCCGCCGGCCCCGCCCGTCCCCGGCTCGGGCCGGGCGCCGGGCCCGGCGGTCCCGGACGCGCCCCGGGTGATGGCCCGCGGGCAGGCACCGGCGGTGCCGCCGACCAAGGCCATGCAGCCGGCCGAGTCGTCGGCTCGCCCGCCTGCCGTGCGGCCGCCGGCGCAGACGTCGCCCGACGTCGCCCCCGGCGGACCGACCTGCGCGCAGTGCGGGACCGCCAACCCGCCGGGCCGGCGGTTCTGCCGGCGGTGCGGGGCGGTGGTGTCCGACTCGCTGCCGGCCGAGGCCGCGGCCGCGCTGCCCCGGGGCGGGCGGCCGGGCTGGTGGTCGCGGCTGGTGGCCAAGGTGCGGCGGCGGGACCCGGAGGACGAGCAGTTCACGGCCAGCGGCGCCGCCCGGTCGGCCTACCGGGGCGCCCTGGACGTGCGCTACCGGATCTTCCGGGTGCTGGCGCTCGTGGCCGGCGCCGGGTTCCTGATCGGGTCGCTGGGGTTCACGGGCTACAACCCGCTCACCGGCGCCCGCAGCCTGTGGAACAAGGCGTTCCCCCGCGACAAGCGCGTCAGCGAGCTCCAGGCCAACGCCGACCCCGACCAGGGCATCAACAACGACTTCCCGCCGAGCGCGGCGGTCGACGGCGACCCCAAGACGGCGTGGGCGGGCCAGTGGACGCTGACGGAGGACGACCCGGCGGCCGAGGCCTGCACCGAGGACCCGACGTTCGGCGGCGCCGACCATGCGCTGGTGGTGACGATGCCGGCCCCGTCGAAGCTGTCCAAGCTGCGGATCCAGCCGAGCCTGCCGGCCGGGGATCCCGACCGCGCCGGCCAGTGGAAGCCGACCAAGCTCGAGCTCCGCTTCGACGACGGCAGCTGCAAGACGCTGGCGCTGGGCGACGAGGCCGGCTTCCAGGACAAGCGCATCAAGGGCCCGGTCACCAAGCACGTACGCATCGCGATCCTCGACGCGGCGCCCCCCGCGGACCCGGCCAAGGCCCAGGCCGGCGGCAACCTGGTGTCGATCGGCGAGCTGCGCCTCTACCGGCCGCGGTAGCGGTCAGAGCACCGGCGGCGCCTCCCGCCCGATCAGTCCCGCTTGGCCATCTCGTCGACGGTCCTCCCGGCGAGCTCGGCGACCTCGTCGGGCGTCACGGGGCGGGTCGTGAGGACGAGAGGCTTCCGCCCGAGCGGCTGGTACACGAGCGCCGAGTCGTTGCAGAACCGGCCCTGGACGAGGAGTGTCGCCGTGAACTCGTCGATGAACGGCGTGACGAGGTGGAGTTCGTTCGCTTCGCACGAGTGGCGCTCGGGCCAGCCGTAGGAGTTGCCGCCGACCGCCAGCAGCGTGACCGTGCCCTCCATCTGGAGCCGGCCGTAGGGGGCGTCGGGTGCAAGCCCATAGCTGTAGCGGGTGGCGGGCAGCACCTTGGGGTCGTCGATGTCGAACTCGCGGGTCTCCTCGAAGTACTCGACGTGGAGCCCGCCGGCCAGCACCACCGAAGCGAACGGCCACCGGTGATTGTGGATGTTGGCGATCTCGAACATCGGGCGGTTGGGGCTGCCCTCTGGCCACACGTGGAGCCGGAGGTGGAACTCGGGGTCCTGGTGGCTCTGCAGCACCAGCTTGGCGAAGCCGTTGGGATGCCAGTAGGAGTCGGCAGCGATCTGCGCCGCCTGCCGGGAGTCGGTCGCGATGGCGCGGAGCATCGCCCGCAACGGCTCGTCGTTGGCGGCGACGAGCTTCGCCGCTCGCCGGAGCCTGTCGACCTCCGAGCCTGCGGTGCCGACCTCTACCGCCAGCTCAGCGATGAGCTGGTGAACCTCGTTGTCCACGCTACGTCCTCTTGTCCCCAGGCCCAGCCGGGCGTTCGTCAATGCGGCAGCGCCGCGAGCGCTGCGATGCGCAGAGTCGCCAGCCCGTCGAACGTCATCCAGATGGGGAGGTCGCCATTGGACCACCTCCACAGCGAATGCTCGTCGTCGAAGTCGCTCCACACCTTGCCGAGCGTCCCCGACACCGTCGGGTGGGTCGGCAGCACCCCGCACAGTAGCAGGGCGCGCAACACCCAGGATGCAGAAAAGTGACGGAAAAACGCACTGTTCGGCGGGCCGTCGCCGGGGCGCTGGAACACCTCACTGGTGTTCTCGACCTCGCGCAGGCCCTGCAACCACCCGACGCCGATCTCCAGGGCGTCGTCGACCCGCCCGGCCAGATCGGGCGGCACGGCCCCGACCAGGCCGGCCCGGCGCAGCACGGCACATGCCCGGGCGGTGTGGTATGGCGACGGGTCGGGACGGGCGAGGTTGGGCTCGGCCTTCTGACTCCAGAGCACCCGGCGATTGCGGCCGCTCGGCTTGCGCAGGTCGAGTACCTCACCGATGAGGCCCCGCACCGCCGGCGAGTCCGGCCTGAGGTCGAGGATCGTCTCGAGGATCCAGGTGACGATGGCGGGGCGCTTCCTGGCCTCTTCGTCGATCTCGGTGAGCATCAGGTCGACGTAGGGCGAGACGTCCATGCCGGGGTCCACCCTGACGAGGGCGTCGATGACGCCCGCGGTGGCCTCGGGACTCGGCGCCGACTGGGACTTGATGGCCCAGCCTCCGCCGGGCTGCTGCATCCTGCGCAGGCACTCGGCGAAGTCACCGAGGCGACTGATCGACGTCTCGTCGATGAGGTGGAGGATGCGGATGCCGTAGGCGGTCGCCACCGGGGTCGGGGCGAGGCCCTGCTGCAGGTTGTGGCACCAGCCGAGGGGTCGGCCCTTCGCGTCGAGCTGCAGGTAGCTCTCGATCGCCCCCTGCACTCGCCGAAAGACCTCGAGCACGCTCTCCGAGGAGTCATCCGTCGATGAGACCGTGGGTCCCTCGCGGGCTTGGTCGATCAGGGCCCGGAGGTTGCCGTCCGTCTGTAACGCGGCGTCGAGGCGGGCGGACTGCTTGGGGCGGGGGAGGTGCTTGCCGCTCTCCCAGTGGGAGATCGTCTCCCGCTTGACCCCTAGCTGGGCGGCGACGTCGGCCTGGGTCAGGCCGCGGCGTTCGCGGGCGGCGCGGAGGGCGGGGCCGAAGCTGCGTTCAGTTTCGGAATGTGACATTCAGAAGCACACCTGTAAAACCACCCATTGCTTCACATCACTATAGTTAGGTTAACGTAAATAGACGTAAGTTTTTGTACTGGGTAGGTGACACATGAGCTGTGCACTTTCCGGTCGACTGCTTACAAGGTACCTCCGGCCCAGCGGCGGGTGGGGGAATGGCGGACGGCGGTCGCCTGGTCTGGTCTGCGGGGCATTTGTCCTGCTGGTCGTGGTTGCTGTGAGTGGTTGCTCCGTCTTCGAGGGCGGTGGGGCGGCGGCGAGCAGGGGGGAGCTGGTCGTGCTGTTCGACGTGACCGGCAGCGCCGTCGGGACCCAGGACCAGCAGCGGCGGCACCTCACCGACGTCGTGCTGCCGCTGGCCGAGCGGCGTAAGGCCGAGGTCGTGCTGGCCACGATCGACGACGACGCCCGGGCCGAGCCCCGGATCGTCGGGCGGGTGTCGTTCGACACCGCCGCCGCCGAGGGGAACGAGGTGGCCGCCGCCCGCATCGTCGCCGCCGCCAGGCGGTCGGTGCTGCGGCGGGCCGACGGCATCTTCCGCCGGGCCGTGGCCCACCCGGCCCCGGCCAGCGACGTGGCCGGGGCGCTCACCTGGGCCGGCGGGCTCCTCGCCGGCACCGACGGCACCGACGGCGACGGCGGCACCGACGGCGACGGCGGCGCAGACGGCGGCGGTAGGGGCTGGCACGGCATCGCCCTGCTGTCCGACGCCGTGAGCACCGCCCGACCGTGCACGATGCCGCGGCCGGTGCCCTCGGGCGCCGACGGCAGCGTCGACCGCTGCTTCCCCGACGGGCCGCCCCCGCTCGCCGGGGCCGACGTCCTGTTCCTGGGGGCCGGCTCCTATCAGAGCGCCGGCGGGAAGCACCTGGCCGCCGCCCGGCTGGAGGCGTTCTGGCGGTCCGCCGTCGCCCGGGGCGGCGGGCGCA
>Ga0126377_10002027_pt1 | contig 13714 bp, 14 predicted proteins | sample PanSoiMetPlot_22_FD_92647 | JGI IMG/M metagenome (GOLD analysis project Ga0126377, IMG submission 92647) | Tropical forest soil microbial communities from Panama - MetaG Plot_22 | ecosystem: Environmental > Terrestrial > Soil > Tropical forest > Bulk soil | place: Panama | collected 2016-02-17
CGTGATGGGTCTTTTCCAGAAGTCGTATCCGCCCGAGATCGCCTCCCGGGTCCCGCCGGGTCAGCGTCTCGTGAAGACGTGGCCCGTGCTGCACTTCGGACCGATCCCGGACTTCGACGAGTCGACCTGGGACCTGGAGATCGGCGGCCTGGTCGACAAGCCCTACCGGCTGACGTACTCGGAGCTGAAGGACCTCGGCCCGGTCGACGTGCAGGCAGACATGCACTGCGTGACCGGCTGGTCCACGCTCGACAACACGTGGACGGGTGTTCCGTTCCGCGTGCTGGCAGACAATGCCGGCGTGCAGCAGGACGCGAAGTGGGTGATCGCGCACTGCGACTACGGCTACACGTCGGACCTGTCGCTCGAGGCGATGCTGGACGACGACGTCCTGGTCGCGTGGGCGCACGGCGGCGAGCCGCTCACCGGCGAGCACGGCTTCCCGCTGCGCCTGGTGGTACCCAAGCGTTACGCGTGGAAGAGCGCCAAGTGGCTGCGGGGGCTCGAGTTCTCGGCGCACAACAAGCGCGGGTTCTGGGAGGTGCGCGGGTACCACATCCACGCCGACCCATGGGCGGAGGAGCGCTACTCCTACCAGGAGGGTTCCCGGGCCGAGCTCGAGCCTTAGGCGTTCGCTACCCCTGCGACCGGGCGCGCTCCCGGGCCTCCTCGATCGTCGCGAGCGCTTCCGCGCGGTCCCGGAATCCGTCGGTCTCGGTGGCGTGGTCCTCGAGGTCCTTGTACACGGAGAAGAAGTGCTCGATCTCGGCGAGCAGGGTGGGGCGAAGGTCCGACAGCTCCTGCACGTGCGACCAGGCAGGGTCCTTCAGGGGCACGCACAGGACCTTCTCGTCCATGCCCTTCTCGTCGCGCATCACGAACATCCCGACCACCCGAACTTCGATGTGGCACCCCGGGAACGTGGGCTCGCCGACGAAGACGAGCGCGTCGAGCGCATCGCCGTCGCCGCCGAGGGTGTCCTCGATGAACCCGTAGTCGGCCGGGTACCGGGTCGCGGTGAAGAGCATCCGGTCCAGGAAGATGTGCTCGGTCTCGGGATCGAGCTCGTACTTGTTGCGCGAGCCCCCCGGGATCTCGATCACGACGGTGATCGTGGACTCGTCCACGAGTGCACGATACGGACTCCCGAAGGGGGCCGCTCGGTCAGTGGCAGCCGTCGAAGGAGAAGTGACCGGGGTCGCTGTCGGGGACAGACTGGCACCAGCCGTTGCCCTCGAGCGCCGACACGATCTCAGGCGTGTCGAGCCCCTTCTGCGTGATGTCGACCGCCGCGCCGAGTTGGTGCCAGGACCTGCCCGGCGGGGCGCACAGGCCCGGGCAGCCGAGAGGGTCGCCGCAGATGCTCTTGCACGCCATCCGTTGCTGGCCGCACGAGCGGTAGCTCTGCACCACCGGGATCCGCACCCCGGCATCGGTCTGCGCCTGCAGGAACGCCTCCATCGCGACCGGCTGCAGCCGAACGCCATCCACGGTTCGCAGCGGCGGGCGTTCGGAACAGGGATCCCGCGGGATGTCGATGAGTGGGCCGGTGAGGCGCGTGTACGCGACCACGCCGCCCATCACCGCCAGGGCCGTGATGCCGGCCACCAGGAGGCGACGGCGCCTCACCCGGCCCGACGTCTGCCGGCCATGGCGCCCGTCGGTCACGCCGCCAGCGAGCGGATCGTGTCGAGTTCCTGCTTGCGCCGCTCGCCCGAGGAAGGGGTCTCGACGACGAGCGAGAGATCCCGCACCTCCGGCCGGCGCAGGATCGCGCCGAACCCGTCCAGGCCGATCGCGCCCTCGCCCACGATCTCGTGACGGTCGCGCCCGGAGCCGCGCTCGAACTTCGCGTCGTTCAGGTGGATCAGCCGGAGCCGGTCGGCGAGCCCGACGGCGTGCAGCTCGTCGAAGAGCGCGTCCACACCGTCGGGTTCGTCGAGCGCGTATCCGCTCGCGAACAGGTGGCAGGTATCGAACACCAGGCCCAGGCGCTCGTCGTCCACGGCATCGAACAGCTCCCGGGCCTCGGCCAGGCTCGAGGCCACCGCGCCGGCCGTGCCGGCCATCAGCTCGACCAGGAGCCGCGTCCGGTCGGGGGTCTCGAGCAGCACGGCCTGCAGGACGGTGGCCGAGCGGTCCAGCGCGTCGGAGGCCTCGCCCTCGACGCCCGAGCCCGCGTGCACGACGAACCCCTCCGCCTCCAACACGCCGCACGAGGCGACCGAGCGCCGGCATAGCTCGATCGACTTGGACAGGAACTCGGGGTTCGGGGAGGCGATGTTGACGAGGTAGGGCGCGTGGACGAACAGCGGGCCGATGGCGGCCTCGCGCCATTCGGCGCCGAACTTCTCGGCGGTCTCCAGCCGAGGCCCCGACCACGCCCTCGGGTTGGAGATGAACAACTGCACGACCTCGGCGCCGACCTCGCGCGCGAGCGGGATCGCCGTGCGCAGCCCGCTACGCAGGTGGGCGCCGACCCTCACGCTACGTAGACGTGCACGAGGTCGCCCGCGCGCACCGTGGTGCCGGCCGCCGGCTCCTGGAACACGACGCGCGCGCCCGGGTGACCGGGCACGATCGAGACGTCCACCAGGAGCTCGAGGCTCCGGAGCTTCGCGACTGCATCGTCGCGCGACATGCCGACCACGCTGGGCATCGCGAACTCGGGCGGCCCCTTCGAGACGACGATCGTCGCGTCGCTGCCGGGCTGGAGCTCCGTGCCCCGCGCGGGCGTCTGCGAGATCACGACCCCGCGTTCGATCTTGTCGGAGAACTCCTCGTCCACGTTGACCACGAAGCCCGCGGCCTCCAGGGCGGCGGTCGCCGCGGATTGCTCGAGCCCGACGACCTTGGGGACGGGCACCGGCGTCGGGCCCCTGCTGATCACCAGGTCGATATCGCTGCCGATCGGCGCCTGGGCGTCGCCCTCGACGCTCTGGCGGATCACGAGTCCCTCGTCGACACGCTCGTCGTACTCCCTGCGGACGTCGCCGACCTGCAGGCCGGCGCCGTGCAACACGCTCCGCGCCTTCGGGAGCGTCTTGCCGATCACGTTCGGTACCGGTACGGGTCGCGGGCCGAGCGAGGGGACGAGGGTGACGCGATCGCCCTTGTCCAGCGTGGTGCCCTCGGGTGGCTGCACCCGCAGGACGTGGTCGGCGGCGATCCTGGTCGAGTACTCGCCCTGCGCCATCCGAACGACCAGGCCCGCGTCGCCGAGCATCGTCTGCGCGTTGTCGACCGGCATGCCGATGACGCTCGGCACATCCACCCTGTGCGGGATGAGGTACGCCCAGGCCGCCCACCCGGCCGAGGCGAGCGCGAACAGCGCGAGCATGAGCACGAGGCCGACCTTCCACCAGGGCCGCCGCCCCAGGTGCCTCGTGGTGCGTCCCGGGATCGTGACGGTGGCGGCGCGGTCGACCCTCGCGTCGGGTTCGGGCCCGCGGATCACCGAGACATCGGGAACGAGCGAGTCGAGGGGTTCGGCCGCCGGGAGGGAGCCGGACTCGGCTGTCAGATCGCGACGAGCCTCGGCAGCCGACTCGGGGCGAAGCTCACGCTCCTGCTCGGTGACCGACGCGACCCATCCGTCGAGCGGCGCCGGGACGGCGGGGTTGAACGACGACGGTGGGGGCACGCGCTCGTGGATGTGCTTGTACGCGATCCCCATCGGCGTCTCGCCGGTGAACGGCAGCCGCCCGGTGAGCAGTTCGAACGCCACGATCCCCAGCGAGTACAGATCGGTGCGGGCGTCGGCGGGCTCGCCCTGCAGCTGCTCGGGCGCCAGGTACTGCACCGTGCCGGTCACCGTTCCGGCCTCGGTGATCTGAGCGTCCGCGAGCGCGCGGGCAAGGCCGAAGTCGGCGACCTTGACGACGCCGTCGCGCGTGACCATCAGGTTCTCCGGCTTGATGTCGCGGTGCACGATGCCCTGCCGGTGCGCGTGTTGGAGCGCCGCCAGGGTCTGGTCGAGCACGTCGACCGCCTGCGCCGGCGCGAGCACGCCCCGTTCGTTCAGGAGCTCGCGGACCGAGAGCCCCGCGACATACTCCATGACCATGTAGTAGATGCCGTCGACGCTGCCCCAGTCGTGGACGGCCACGATGTTCTGGTGGTTGAGGCTCGCCGCGGCGCGCGCCTCCCGGCGGAAGCGATCGACGAGGCCTGCGTCCCCGGCCAGGCTGCGATGCAGCACCTTGATCGCCACCGGGCGCTCGAGGACCACGTCGTGCGCTCGGTAGACCTCTCCCATGCCGCCGGCGGCGATACGATCCAGGACGTGATAGCGGCCGTCCAGCGTGTTCAACGCGAAGGCAAGGTCCACGCCGGAGGAGCGCTCGTGGGTGGTGCTCTTCGAGATGGTCGCCTCCCGTGTGCGGGCGGACATCGTGGGGCCGGGGGCGCGTCCGAGGGAACATCCTAGCGCGCACGTGAGCGTCAATCGTGGAACCGAGGCCAGGCAACCGGCGAGCTATCCGGCCGAGTTCGATCGGATCCAGGCCGCGGTAGACGCCGGCGAGACCGACCTGGGTGCCCTTGGGTTCTGGCGGTTGCTCGCCCGCGTCAAGGCCGATCAGGCCCTCGCCGCCCACTGGGCCGAACGGGCGGGCCGGATCGACCGCCGGGCGTTCGAGACCGGCATCCGGTTCCGGCTGCCGGTGTGGTTCGGCAACCTCGTGCTGGTGATGGCCATCGCGGCGGGTGGCGCCGCCGTCGCGATCGCCCTGACGACCGATTCGCCCGAGCTCGCGGGGTGGGCGCTCGTGTTCGCGGCGCTCGACTGGTCTGCCTCGTTCCACGCGCCGGCGCACTGGGTGGTTGGCAGGATCGTCGGCATGCGTTTCCTGGCCTACTACGTCCACGACCTGATCCCGCCGGTGCCCGGCCTGAAGATCGACTACGAGACCTACCTGCGAACCTCGCCCGAGGCCCGCGCCTGGATGCACGCGTCGGGCGCGATCGCGAGCAAGGTCGGGCCGTTCCTCGCGCTCGCGTTCTTGCCGGCCTCGGTCGCACCGGCCTGGGCGGCGTGGGTGATCCTGGGATACGGCGCCCTCATCATCGCCACCGACGTCTTCATCTCGACGCGAAGGAGCGACTGGAAGCGATTCCGTCGAGAGATGCGGATCGCGCGGATCCAGGCCGCGGCCCGCTAGCGGGCTCGCGCCGCTATCCTGGGCTCGCAACACCGGGGAGCTCGGGCGACCGGGCTGAGAGGCCGTCACATCGCGACGGCGACCCGACGAACCTGATCCGGGTAACGCCGGCGAAGGGAGGCGACTCCTGAAGGCCATGGACCCGCGTTCGCTGCGCGCCTACGTGCTGACCTCGACCGGGTTCGTTCCGGGGCGCGGTCATGCGGACGTGGCCGCTGGCGCGATCGCCGGGGGGGCAAGCGCCGTGCAGCTGCGCGCCCCGGAGCTCGACGACGTGCGCCTGTGCGAACTCGCGGCCCGCATCGCTGCCCGCTGCCGCGCCGCGGACGTGCTGTTCGTCCTCAACGACCGGCCCGCGGTGGCCGCCCGCATCGGTGCCGGCGCGCACGTCGGGCAGGACGACGATCCCGCGTCTGCCCGGGAGGCGATCGGCCCGGACGCGGCGCTGGGCGTGAGCGTCTCGACCCCGGAGGAGGCCCTGGCCGCCGAACGCGACCACGCCGACTACCTGGCCGTCACCGTGTGGGCCACGGCGACCAAACCCGAGGCATCCCCCCGCGGGCTGGACGGGCTCCGCGCGGTCGTGGCGACGACCATGCTCCCGGTCGTGGGCATCGGGGGGATCCACGCCGGGAACGCACACGAGGTCCTCGACGCAGGCGCGGCCGGCGTGTGCGTGGTTTCCGCCGTGGGCGCGGCACCCGATCCCGAGCGCGCGACCCGCGAGCTCGTGGACGCCGTGAACACCTGGGAGGCACGACGTGAGTGAGCAGCGCACGGGCAAGGCGACGGCGGAACTGTTCGAGCACGTGATCCTGCGGCGGCTGGGCGCGAAGGACGACGACGTACTGGTGGGACCACGGCACGGCGTGGATGTCGGGGTCGTGCGCGTGGCCGACGGCGTCGCCGTGGCGATGACGGCCGACCCCGTGTTCGTCGTGCCCGCCTACGGGTGGGAGCGGGCGGCCTGGTTCGCCGTGCACATCCTGGCTTCGGACGCGGCGACGAGCGGCCTGCCGTTGCGCTGGATGGCGGTCGACCTCAACCTGCCCCCCGAGATCACGGACGACGATCTGACCGCGCTCTGGGACGCGTTCCATCGAGCGTGCGAGGAGGTCGGCCTGGCCGTCGTCACGGGTCATACGGCGCGCTACGACGGCTGCGCGTGGCCGATGGTGGGCGGCGCGGTCTGTATGGCATCGGGTCCCGAGGACCGGTTCGTCACGCCCACGATGGCGCGCCGAGGCGACCGGGTCGTCGTGACCAAGGGCGCCGCGATCGAGGCCACGGCGCTGTTCGCCGCGACGTTCCCCGACCGACTCTCTGAGGGCATCGGCGCCGACCTGGCGAGGAAGGCCGACGCGCTGTTCGAGCGCATGACCGTCGTGCCGGAGGCGACCGTCGCACGCGGGTTCGGCCTGCGTGACGCGGGCGTGACCTCGATGCACGATGCGACCGAGGGGGGCGTGTACGGCGGGCTGACCGAGGTCGCTGCGGCGTCCGGGGTCGGGATGCGGATCGAGCGCTCGGCGATCCCCGTGCTCGACGAGGTCCGCGCCGTGTGCGAGCACACAGGCATGGACCCGTACACCTCCATCAGCGAGGGCACGCTGATCGCGACCGTCGTCCCCGCGAGGGCGGACGCGTTCGTGGCCGCGCTCGCGGACGCGGGGATCCACGCGGCGGTGGTGGGCGAGGTCACCGAGCCCTCGTCGGGCGTGACCCTGGTGGAACCGGACGGGGAGCGGCCGCTCGCGCATCCGGGATTGGACCCGTTCTGGGGCGCGTTCGGGCGATGGGCGACCGAGGCCGCGGGGATCGCCGAGGCGGGCTGACCAAGACGCCGCTGCGCGCGGCCGGGGTAGGGTGAGCGGTGCGCGTCCGCCCGGCCATCGTGTCGACGGCGTTCGTCGCCGCGATCGGGCTGGGCGCGGTGGCGTGCTCGTCCGACGATCCCGATCCGCCCGCCGCCGGGCCGTCGGCAAAGACGGGCTCGTCCTCCTCGGAGCCGCCCTGGGGCCTGAACACGATCGACATGCCGGACGACGCCCGGGCGGTCCAGGCCACGTTCGAGGCGTTCCCCGGGAAGCTCGGCGGCCTTCGGCGAGCGGGCCAGTCGCCGAGCGAGGTCACCTACGGCGACGGCTCGACCCTGGTGCGCGCCATCGACCTCGCGCAGGCGCGGGCCGAGGGTTTCCCGTCAACGGCGCCGGCGTACGTCGGCCTCCTTGCGAGCAGTGGAGAGGTCGAGGTCGAGAAGAAAGAAACCAACCCGAACGCGGGATTCGTGTACCTCGTCAACACGAACACCGTTCGGGACGCGCCCGACGCCGAGCCGCGCGAGACGTTCGATGCGGCTTGGGGGGCCGCCGGCGGCGGGTGGCTCTTCGTCGCGAGCGCGACCTCGGCCCAGCAGCGCGAGGCGCTCGCGGCGGCGTTCCTGGAGGCGGCGAGCTAGCGGACGCGCCGGGTTGCCCCACCGTACTCGTCGGCCAGGATCGCGAAGCGAACGTGGTCGCGCCACCGCCCGCCGATCTTCAGATACCGCGGCGAGTAGCCCTCCCGCCGGAATCCCAGCCGCTCGACCAGCGCGATCGAGCGCGCGTTCTGCGGCTGCACGTTTGCCTCGACGCGATGGAGCCCAAGCGTGCCGAACGCATGACGCAGCACCAGGGCCAGACCCTCGGTCATGTACCCCTGGCCCGCGAGCGGAACGAAGGCCTCGTACCCGAGATAGGCGCTACGCAGGTTGCCGAGGACGATGTTGCCGAGCGTCGCCGTCCCGGCCAGCGCCTCGTCCTCGTTCCGCACGACGAGGTAGGTCTCGGCGCCCGGGCGTTCCAGCATGCCCGCGAAGCGCTCCGGGGTGTCGGCCGGGTACGACCACGGGCGATGGAGGCGCCGGCTCACCCGGACGGCTCGCAGGAAGGCGGGCCGATCGGCGATCTCCAGTCGCCGGAGGTGGACGCGTTCGCCCCGTGGCAGCGGCCTCGAACTCACGGGCGAAACGCTACCCGGTAGGCTCCCGGCGATGGATGTGGTCACGGTCGGGGACGTGATGATCGATGTGCGCGTCGACTCCGACGGGCTCGAAGAGGGAGGCGACGTGCACGGCCGCGTCCTCGTCCGTCCGGGCGGGAGCGCCGCCAACGCCGCCGTCTGGGCCGCGCAGGCCGGCGCCCGGGCCCGCGTACACGGGCGGATCGGCGGGGACGTCGCGGGCGCGCTGCTCCGCGACGAGCTCATCGCCAGGGGGGTGGAGCCCGCGCTGGCGATCGACCCGGCCGCTGACACCGGGACGATGTTGGTCGTGCATGAGCCTCGCGAGCGATCGATGGTCGCCGATCGAGGCGCGGGGGGACTCCTAGCGCCGCGGGACCTGCCCGACCGCATCGACGCCGGCGCCGTGCTGGTCTCGGGCTACTCGTTGCTGTACGAGCCGACCTCTGCGGCGGGGGTGGCCGCGCTCGAACGAGCGCGCGCGCGCTTCGTCGCCGTGGATGCGGCATCGTGGCCGATGATCCGCTCGTTCGGCGTCGACCGCTTCCTGGCCTCGAGCGCGAACGCGACGTTGCTGCTGGCCAACGAGCGCGAGGCGGAGGAGCTCACGGGGCGACGCGATGTCGCGGCGGTCGACGCGCTCTCGAACCGTTTCTCAGTGGTGTGCGTGAAGCTTGGCGACGAGGGCGCCGTCATGTCCTGGGAGGGGCTCGTGATCCGAAACCAGATCGATCCGGTCGAGGAGAAGGATCCGACCGGGGCCGGCGACGCCTTCAACGGCGTGCTGCTCGCGTCGCTGGTCCGGGGTCGCTCGCCGGGCGACGCCCTCGCGGAGGCGTGCCGCGCGGGCGCGCGCGTGGCCGCCAGCTTCGAGACCTGGCCCGAGCGGCCCCGGGTGGCCGGGTGAGCGTCGTCCGCCCGTCCACCGCCGTCCGGGCGTCGAGCGATCTCGTCGAGGCGCTCGCCTCGGGGACGGGCGTGGTCGCTTTGGAGACCAGCGTGGTCTCGCAGGGCTTGCCGCGGCCCCGCAACCTCGAGTGCGTCGATCGCATGAGTGCAGCCGTGCGAGACGCCGGGGCCGTTCCCGCATGGATTGGCGTGGTGGACGGCGAGGTCGTCGTCGGCCTGTCCGAGGATCAGCTGCTGGCGTTCGGCGAACCGGGCGCCGCGTCGAAGGTCGCACGGCGAGACCTGCCGTTCGCCCTGGCCGCCGGCGGGCTGGGTGCCACAACCGTCTCGAGCACGATCTGGGCCGCGCATCACGTCGGCCTGACGGTCGGCGCCACCGGAGGCATCGGCGGCGTGCACCCGGGATCGGGCGACGTCTCGGCCGACCTGCTCGAGCTGGCCCGGACACCGATCCTGCTGATCTGCTCCGGACCCAAGTCGATCGTCGACCCCAACGCGACGGCCGAGCGGCTCGAGGAACTCGGCGTCGGGGTCGTCGGCTACCGGTGCGACCGGCTCCCCTTCTTCCTGGCGAAGGAGGCCTCGGTCTACCTCGACCAGCGTGTGGAGGATCCGGAGCAGGCCGCGCGGATCGTCGATGCGCTCGCCGCGATGAACGCGCGCGCCGCAGTGCTTCTGTGCAACCCGATCGCCGACGCCTTCGCGATGGATCCCGCCCGGGTGGAGGAAGCCGTTCGGGCATGCGAGCGCATCGCCGAGCGAGCAGGGGTGCGCGGGAAGGACGTGACGCCGTTCCTGTTGTCCTGCATGGCCGAACGTACCGACGGCGAGAGCCTGCAGGCGAACCTCGCGCTCCTGGAGGCCAACGCCCGCCTGGCCGGCGAGGTCGCCGCCGCACGTGCTAACGCAGCCAGGTCTTGACGATGGCCTTGGAGAAGTTCCAGGCGTAGCGGAGCGACTTTGGCTTCTTGGACTCACCGCCGCGTCTGGTGAGGAAGGTCACGGGAACCTCCACGACCCGCGCGTGTTGGCGGAGAGCTTCGATCGTGACCTCGGAGGTCCAGAACTGATCCTGTTCGAGGATGAGCTTTCGGAGCGTGTCTGCTCGCGTCGCGCGGTAGCCGCTCGAGATGTCGGTCACGCGCTGGCCGGTGAGGAGCGTCACCACACGCGAGAAGAAGTGGACGCCCAGATGGCGGATCAGGCTCTCGCGCTCGAAGTCGCCGAGCATCCGCGACCCGTTCACGTGGTCTGCCTCGCCGTCGAGGATCGGCTTGACCAGGATCGGGATCTCCTCGGGCTGGTGCTGGCCGTCGGCATCGATCGTGACCACTACGTCGGCGCCGAGCTTGAGGGCGACGTCGTACCCGACGCGCAGGGCGAGCCCGCCCCCGCGGCGGATCGGCAGGCTGGCGACCAACGCCCCGGCCTCCCTCGCAACGCTCGCGGTGCCGTCGGTGGACGCATCGTCGATCACGACGGGCACCAGCACGTGCCCGTCGACCTCCGAGGGCATGGCGTGGATCACCGCGCCGACGTTCTGCGCCTCGTCGAATGCCGGGGAGATGACGACGATGCGACCGCCGTCGGGGAGCTCGGCCGCCGCGTCCCAGTCGAAGGCCGTCTGGCCCATGGACTCGACCAACAGCCGGATCGACCGCTCGTTGGTGTCAACGTCGGACTGCAGCCGGAGGACCAGCAGGAACAGGATCACGACGGCCGCGAGCAGGACGCCGGTCAGTCGCAGCCCCGTGCCGGGCCTGAAGTTGAACGTCTCGAACAGCGGGTTGAACAGCCCGGGCGCGATCGCGAGGATCAGGATGGCGACCGATATCACCGCCGAGATGATCAGCGTGAGGCGGCTGACCTGCTTGCGCTCGTAACGAACGACGACAAGCGCGAACAAGCCGACCGCGAAGAGGGCTCCGATCACGCGCAGCAGCCACATGGCCCCGACTCTACGCGATGGGTAGATCCGGCCGGCTCAGCCCGGGGAGCGTTCGCGCACACCACGCCACCGCGTGGCCGGCATGATGTGGTCCGGGATCACGCGGTCCTCGTAGCGCCGGATCGTCTCGAACATCGACTCGATCAGCGTCTCCGAGAGCAGGTGCGGTTGCAGGCCGAGGTCGAGCAGCTTGGTGTGCACCGCGTTGTAGTAGTGGTCCTCCGCCTCGATCCTCGGGTTGTCGAGGTGATCGATCCGCACCTCGATGCCGACCTCCGCGCCGGCCTTGCGAACGAGCTCCGCGAGTTCGACGACAGAGAACTGCTCGGTGAACTGGTTGAAGACCCGGAACTCGCCCGCGGCGGCGGGATTCAGGACCGCGAGCTGCACGCACTGGATCGTGTCCAGGATGTTCAGGTAGCCGCGCGTCTGCCCGCCTCTGCCGTACGGCGTGAGCGGGTGGCCGATCACGGCCTGCAGGCAGAAGCGGTTCAGCGCGGTCCCGAACACCTCGTCGTAGTCGAAGCGAGTCAGCAACCGCTCGTCGAGCCTGGTCTCCTCGGTCTCGATCCCGTAGACGACGCCCTGGTTGAGGTCGGTCGCGCGAAGTCCCCAGATTCGGCAGGCGAAGTGGATGTTGTGCGAGTCGTGGACCTTGGACAGGTGGTACATCGAGCCCGGCAGCTTGGGGAACGGCAGCGTATCCGAGCGTCCCTTGTGCTCGACGTGGAGGTAGCCCTCCTCGATGTCGATGTCCGGCGTGCCGTACTCGCCCATCGTGCCGAGTTTCACCAGGTGAGCATCCGGCGCGAGCTCGGCCATCGCGTACAACACGTTCAGTGTGTTCACGACGTTGTTGGTCTGCGTGAAGACGGCGTGTTCGCGGTCGATCATCGAGTAGGGCGCGCTGGGCATCTCGCCGTAATGGACGATCGCCTCCGGCTCGAACTCCCGGAACACGCGCTCGACGAGGCTCCAGTCGGTCAGGTCGCCCTCGGTGACGCCGATCTCCAGGCCCGTCACGTCTCGGAACGCGTTGGCGCGGGCCGGCAGCGAGGGGCCGATCGGTGTGAGGGAGTCCGTGCCCGCCTCCTGATGGGCACGGCGCCGCAGGTAGTCGTCGACGGCGTGCACCTCGTGGCCCGCGCGAGCGAAGTGCATCGACGTGGGCCACCCGAGGTAGCCGTCGCCGCCGAGGATGAGGATGCGCATGCCGAGTCCGATCGCTATCGGGGTCGGCACATCCTAGTGTGTGCTCGGGGCTCGCGACCGCTCAGGCCAAGGCCGCCAGCTCGTCGAGCACGCGGTCGACCTCGGCCGGGGTGTTGTAGTGACAGAACCCGATCCGGACCGCGCCGCCCGAGTCCTCCAGGCCGAGGCGCACCATGATCTCGAGCGCGTAGTAATTGCCGTCCCAGACGTAGACCCCGCGCTCGGCCAGTCGCTTGGCGGTGTCGGCCGGATCCTGGTCGGCCACGCGGATCGCGAAGGTGGGCGTGCGCTCGCGCGTGCGTCCGGGCTCGGCGATCCCGTACAGACGCACGGTCGGGATCCCCCCGATCCCGTCAAGGAACCGCCGGGACAGCTCTGCCTCCCACGGCACGATCGTGCGTTCGAACGCGGCGCTCACGGCTGCGCGCCGACCGCCGCCCTCGCCTCGGCCGAGCTCGGCCACGTACTCCACCGCGGCGATCCAACCCGCGTACCCCTCGTGGTTCTGGGTCCCGGTCTCGAACGCGTACGGGAGCGCGTCGTCGGCCGGGCGGACCTTGTAGGGCCGCAGGGCCGACAGGAGCTCGCGGCGTCCGAACAGGATGCCGAGGTGAGGCCCGAAGATCTTGTAGGGCGAGCACACGACGAGGTCGGCGCCGATCTCGCGCACATCGATGCGCCGGTGCTGCGCGACGTGCACGCCGTCGCACACGACGATCGCGCCGCTCGTGCGCTCGCCGACGAGTCGGACGAGGTCGGCCGCCGGCGTGACGGTCCCGACGGCGTTCGATGCGAGCGTGAACGCGACCACCTTGGTCCGTTCGGACAGGGCTGCCGCGAACGACTCCCGATCGAGCGTGACGTCCTCCTCGCGGACGTCGACCCATCGGATCGTCGCCCCGGCGTCCTCGGCCGCCATGACCCACGGCCGGACATTGGCGTCGTGGTCGAGCCGTGTCACGACCACCTCGTCCCCGGGCTCGAGCCTCCGGGCGATCGAACGGGACATCGCGAACAGCAGCGTGGTCGCGTTCGGGCCGAACACCACCTCGTCGGGGTCGGCGTTCAGCAGGTCGGCGGCGGCGCGGTGGGCTTCCTGGACCACCCCGTCGGTCTCCTGGCTCGTCGCGAACGAGCCGTGTGCGTTGGCGTTGCTCCGCCGCAGGTATGACGCGATGGCCTCGACGACGGAGTCCGGGACCTGGGAGCCGCCCGGCGCGTCGGCGAACACGACGCGCCGCCCGTCCTGTGTCCGTCCGAGCCCGGGGAAGCGAGCGGCGGCTGCCGAAAGATCCACGGCGCCTAGCCTCGCCCAACCCTCGTCGCCCGGCAACCCGAGCCGCTCACACCCGGTCCCATCCCCGGGGTAGGGCGGGGTCGGGCCAGGAGGCGTCCCGCCGCCAGCCGAACCAGTCGCGGTCGAAGGGCGGTTCGCGCCCGACGATCCTGTCGACCGCCCGCTCGGCCTCCGCCCGAAGGCGCC
>Ga0126377_10002028_pt1 | contig 13714 bp, 14 predicted proteins | sample PanSoiMetPlot_22_FD_92647 | JGI IMG/M metagenome (GOLD analysis project Ga0126377, IMG submission 92647) | Tropical forest soil microbial communities from Panama - MetaG Plot_22 | ecosystem: Environmental > Terrestrial > Soil > Tropical forest > Bulk soil | place: Panama | collected 2016-02-17
CGGCGCTCCGGGCGCGGCCTGGAGCGCCCCGAGCTCGCGGTGCTGCTCGCCTACGCCAAGCGCAGCCTCACCGGCGCGCTGCTGCGCTCGACGCTGCCCGACGACCCGTACCTCGACCACGACCTGCGCGGCTACTTCCCGCCGGCGGTCACCGAGCGCTTCGGGCACCTGCTCGCCGAGCACCCGCTGCGGCGCGAGCTCGTGGCGACGGTCATCGCCAACGACGTCGTCAACGCGCTCGGCCCCACGTTCGTCTCGCGCCTGGTCGCCGAACAGGGCGCCGACCCGGCCGACGTCGTGCGCGCCTACCGCATCGCGCGCGACATCACTGGCTCCGGCGAGCGCTGGACGAACATCGAGCGCCTGGACCGCAGGGTCGAGCGCCAGGCACAGTGGCAGCTCATGGAAGGGGTCGACGCCCTCGTCGAGGCCACCGCGCGCTGGTATCTCGAGAACGCGCACGGCGCCGACCTCGCCAGCGCGACCGCGGCGGGCCGCGAGGGATTCGAGCGCGTCCTCGCGGTGCTCGCGGAGCTGCCCGACAACGCGCGCCGCAACGCGCGCGAGCGCGAGACCCGGGAGATGGTCAAGCGCGGGGTGCCCGAGGAGGTCGCGCGCGCGTACGCCTATCTTCCGGTGCTGTTCTACGCGCCCGACATCGCCGCCGCCGCGCAGGCGGTCGGGCGGCCCGTCGAGGACGTCGCCCTCGCGTTCTGGCTGATGGAGGACCGCGTCCAGATCGGGTGGATCCAGGCGCAGCTCGACGCGCTGCGCGTCAGCACGCGGATGCACCGCTGGGCGTTGCAGGCCCTGCGCGACGACCTCTGGCGGGTCCGGCGCGAGCTCGTGCAGCGCGCGCTGGGCGAGGCGCCGGGCGTGCCGGTGAACGACGCGATCGAGCGTTTCGCCGAGGCGCGCGCCGACGCGCTGCGGCGCCTGGAGGCGTTCGCCCGCACGCTCGCCGTCGAGGACGCGGCGGATCTCGCGGGCCTGACGCTTGCCGTCAGGCAGCTGCGCGCGCTCGCCGACTGACGATCGCGGTCAGTGCGGGTCTTCGCCGGTAGCGGCCGGCGGACGCGACTCCTCCGCCAGCGACGTGAGGGCGAGGCGGCCGCGGGCCGCCTGCTCGAGCACCTCTGTCGCCTCCTCCTGCGAGCGTGCGTAGAGCTCCACGAGGAGGTGGACGGTGATGGTGTTCTCGTCGTCGTGCTTGTGGAAGCGCACGTGCGTGAAGAACTCGCGCGTGCCGTGGTCGCCGAACGCGGCGTAGCTCAGCGCGTCGCCGGCCTCGGGGCCGGAGCAGGTCTCGACCTCCTCGGCGTCGACCGTCACCGTGCACGAGGCGACCCACGGGGTGCCGGCGATCATGCGCTCCCAGCGATCCTCGATCGGCTCGACGCGACCGTCGCGGAAGCCGAGGTGCGGCTGGTCGTGCATGCAGTCGAGGCACTGCACGACGGCCTCCTGCAGCTCGTCGACGACCTCGCCGCGCTCGCCCGTCTCCGGGTCGATCTTGTGAATGCCCTCGTAGTGGACCTGCACCTCGAGGTCGGTCGACCAGCAGCGGTAGCACCGCAGCCATGCCCTGGTCTCGACGGACGGTTCCATTGGGCACAGCATAGGCTCCGGCGCATGGGCGACACGGTCCTGTACGAGGTGGCAGACAGGGTTGCCACGTTGACGCTCAACCGGCCCGAGCGCCTGAACGCGATCACGCCGGAGCTCATCGCCGACTTCCGGGCGGCCCTCGCGCGCGCCCAGGACGCCGCCGACGTGCGCGTCGTGCGCCTGCGCGGCGCCGGCCGCGCGTTCTGCGCCGGGTACGACATCGAATGGGCCGCCGCGCTGATGCGCGACATCGACGCGGCCGGCCCGTGGGACCCGATCGCCGATTACGAGACGCTGCGCGGGTTCGTGGACACCTACATGTCGCTCTGGCGATCGCCGAAGCCGGTGGTCGCGCAGCTGCACGGCCACTGCGTCGCGGGCGGCACCGACTTCGCGCTGTGCTCGGACCTCATCGTCTGCGCCGAGGACTGCCGCATCGGCTATCCGCCGGCGCGCCTGTGGGGCTCGCCCACGACGGCGATGTGGATGTACCGGCTCGGGCTCGAGCGGTCCAAGCGGCTGCTGCTCACGGGCGACACGATCGACGGCCGCCGCGCGGTCGAATGGGGTCTGGCCTCCGAGGCCCTGCCCGCCGCGGACCTCGACGACGCCGGCATGGCACTGGCCAAGCGCGTCGCGCTGCTGCCGCGCAACCAGGCGCACATGATGAAGCTCCTGGTCAACCAGGCGTTCGAGCAGCTGGGCCTGCAGACGACCCAGCTGATCGGGACGCTGCTCGACGGCGCGGCGCGCCACACTCCGGAGGGCGAAGCCTTCACGCGCCGAGCGCTCGAGGATCTGCGCGCCGCCGTCGCCGAGCGCGACGCGCCGTTTCGCGACTAGTGCAGGCCGTTCAGGCGGCGGCCGGCACGCACCGCGCTGCGGATGCGGGCCTGGTCGGCGCTCGTACGGGGGCGGACAGGGCCGGTCAGCATGGTGCCTTGCTCGATGAGAGCGGTGAGTTCAATGATTCGCATGCAGTCAACGACGCGGCCCCCGGCGAACCCTTTCTGTGAGCTGCGGCACTCAGCCGCCGATGGCGCTCATCGAGCGAGCGGGCTGGATGAAGCCCGGCTCGTTGACGTGATGCTTGAGCTCCTTGCGCCAGACCGCCTCGCGCACGATGTGCTCGAGGTCCGCGTCGGTCGCGCCCGCGCGCATGGGCCCGCGTAGGTCGGTCTCGTTGAGCGAGAACAGGCAGGTGCGCAGCTTGCCGTCGGCGGTGAGGCGGATGCGGTTGCAGTCGCCGCAGAACGGCTCGGACACGGGGTTGATGAAGCCGATCGAGCCGCGGCCGTCGGCGAAGCGGTAGACGCGCGCGGTCGCGTGCGGCTCGCGCGGCGTGGCCGCGAGGGGGAAGTGCTCCTCGATCAGCGCGCGCACCTCGTCGCCGGTGAGGACGCTGTCCGGCGTCCACGCGTGGTCGGCGTCGAGCGGCATGAACTCGATGAAGCGCACCTCGTACGGGTGCTCGCGGGCGAACCGGGCGAACGGCAGGACCTCGTCCTCGGTGAAGCCGCGCATGGCGACCGCGTTGACCTTGATCGGGTGCGCCTCCGGGAAGCCGGCGAGCACCTCGAGACCGCGCAGCACGCGCGGCAGCGCGTCGCGCCGCGTCATCTCGAAGAAGCGGTCGCGCTGGAGTGAGTCGATCGAGACGTTGAAGCGGTTGACGCCGGCGCGCACGAGCGCCTCGGCGTCGCGCTCGAGCAGGTAGCCGTTCGTCGTGACGCTCAGGTCGTCGGCGAGCGGCGCGAGCATCGCGACGAGCCGCGGGAACTCGCGGCGCACCAAAGGCTCGCCGCCGGTCAGCCGGACGTCGCCGACGCCCATTGCCGCGAGCAGCCGCACGATCCGCTCGATCTCCTCGAAGTGCAGCACCTCGTCTCGCTCCAGCCAGGGCAGGCCCTCGGCCGGCATGCAGTACTGGCAGCGGAAGTTGCACCGATCGGTCACCGAAACGCGCAAATCGGCGATCCGGCGGCCGTGTCCGTCGACGAGCGGCTCGAGCGCCATCCCTTCAAGCCTACCCATGCCCCTCGGGCGCCACCATGGTGTTGACATGATGCCAAAATGATGTCAATCTGGCACCATGGATTTGACCCCCTATGTCGAAAGGCTTCGCGGCGAGCTCGCGGTGGCGGCCGAAGCCGGTGGCGACGACGCTCGTGCGCTGGCCGCGCGGCTCACCGCGCCGCTCGAGCCGGCGGTTCGGCTGATGCTGCTCGACGCGCTGTCGGCCGCCGCCGACGAGGTCACGCGCGAGCTGGCACCCGGCTCGGTCGAGCTGCGCCTGCGCGGCGGCGAGCCTGAGTTCGTCGTCAGCCCTGCGCCGTCGGACGAGACGGCCGAGCCGGCACCCGACGTGCCGCCACAGGCCGACGAGGCGGCGACGGCGCGGATCAACCTGCGCCTGCCGGAGCAGCTCAAGGCCGGCGTCGAGCGCGCGGCGAGCCGCGAGCGGCTGTCCGTCAACTCCTGGCTGGTGCGCGTGGTCGCAGCAGCCGTTGCCAACGCCGACCGCGACGTCCCGCACCAGCGCGGCGGGCGGGTCGGCCAGACCTACACCGGATGGGCGCGCTGAGCGCCCAGGAGAAACCCATGCCTACCTTCGACTCTCCCGAACCGATCACCGCAACCATCGACGTCGTCGCCGGCGACGTCCGGATCAGTGCCGCCGAGCGCGGCGACACCGTCGTCGACGTCGCGCCGAGCGACGCATCCAGCGACGACGACCGCCACGCGGCCGAGCAGACGCGCGTCGAGTACGCCAACGGGCGCCTGCTCGTCAAGCAGCCCAAGCTGCGCCACTGGCTGCCGGGCAACACCGGCGGATCGATCAGCGTCACCATCGAGCTCCCGGCCGGGTCGAGGGTGCAGGCCACCGGCGGCCTCGCCGACTTCGACTCCGATGGCCGGCTCGGCGAGACCCGGATCAAGACCGGCCTCGGCCGCATCCAGCTCGACCGGGTGCAGACCCTGACAGTCAAGAGCGGCACCGGCGACGTCATCGTCGAACACGTGGCCGGTCACGCCGAGGTCCGAGCCGGGTCCGGCGACGTCCGCGTGCGCGAGCTCGGCACCACCGCCGTGGTCAAGAACTCCAACGGCGACACCTGGGTCGGCGACGCCGGCGGCGACCTGCGCGTCAACGCGGCCAACGGCAACATCGCCGTCGACCGTGCGCGCGCGACCGTCGACGCGAAGTCGGCCAATGGCGACGTCCGCCTGGGCGAGGTCACGCGCGGCTCGGTCGTGCTCGAGACGCACCTCGGAGACCTCGAGGTCGGCATTCCCGAGGGGACCGCCGCGTGGCTGGACCTGCGCTCGACCGCCGGCAAGGTCCACAACGAGCTCGAAGCGGCCGACGCCCCCGAGCCGTCGACCGACACCGTCGAGGTGCGCGCCCGCACGGCGGTCGGCGACGTCGTCGTCCGGCGCCCTGCCGTCAGCGCTTGAGCAGCACCCACACGAGCGCCGCGGCGAAGGCGATCTGACCGAACGTCATCGCCGTCCCCAGGTTCTTGGCGCCGAGCAGCGCGGCGATCGCGGTGCCCGCGATGAACGCGCCGAAGATGATGAGCAGGCTCTTCGTCATCCGGCCAGCCCCTCGAGCCGGGCCACGAGTGCCGGCACGTCCGCGCCCGGGTCGGCCTCCGTCAGCGCGCGCTGCGCTGCGCGGCGGCCGCCCAGCGCGCGCAGTCCGCGCTCGCCGTGCTCGGCGGCGAAGTCGGCCAGCGCGCTCGCCCTGCGCGAGGCCAGCCGGCGCTCGGCGAGGTCGAGGCGCTCGCGATGGGCATCGAGCGCGGCGACGAGGTCGTCGATGCCGCTCACCGGGCGCACCGAGGACACCGCCACGACCTCGACGTCGCTGTCGCCGAGGGCGCGCAGCGCCGCGTGCAGGTCGCGCCGCGCGCGCATCGCCACGTCACCGAGGTCCGCTTTCGTCACCACGAGCACATCCGGGATCTCCATGATCCCGGCCTTGAGGAACTGCAGCACGTCGCCCGAGCCCGGCTGCACGATGACCGCCACGCTGTCGGCGACCTCGGCCACCTCGGTCTCGCTCTGGCCGACGCCGACGGTCTCCACGACGACGACGTCGAACGCCGCAGCCAGCGCGTGCGCCGCGGCGCGCGTTGCGGGCGCGAGACCGCCCAGGCGCCCCGCCGCCGCGGTCGACCGGACGAAGACGGCGTCGTCGGCCGGGTCGAAGGGGATGCGGGCGCGGTCGCCGAGCAGCGCGCCGCCCGAGCGCCGCGACGACGGGTCGACCGCCAGCACCGCCACGCTGCGCCGATCGCCGCGCCACGCGCGGACGAGCTCGCCCAGCAGCGTCGACTTGCCCGCCCCCGGCGGGCCCGTGATCCCGATGACGTGCGCCCGCGCCTCGGCGCCGATCGCGGCGGGTGAGACCTCGCGCAGCAAGGCCGCGACCTCGTCGTGCGCGTCGCGGCGCTCGACGAGGTTGAGGACCGCGGGCGCGGCCGTCAGGTCGCCGTCGCGCAGCCGCACTCCGAGCTCGGCACCCGCCGTCACGCCGACGCGCCGGCCCGCTGGCGCTCGGCCACCAGCGCGACGACGTCGCGCATGATCCGCGTGAGGTCGAAGTCCTTGGGCGTGTAGACCGCGGCGACGCCCGCCGCGCGCAGCGGCTCGACGTCGGCGTCGGGGATGATCCCGCCGACGACGACCGGCACGTCGACGCCGCGCTCGCGCAGCGCCTCCATGACCGCGGGGATGAGCTCGCGGTGCGACCCCGACAGGATCGAGAGGCCGACGACGTGGACGCCCTCCTGTAGCGCGCTGGCCGCGATCTGCGATGGCGTCAGGCGGATGCCCTCGTAGACGACGTCCATGCCGATGTCGCGAGCGCGGACCGCGATCTGCTCGGCGCCGTTGGAGTGGCCGTCGAGGCCCGGCTTGCCGACGAGGATCTTCAGCCGCCGCCCGAGCGCGTCGCTGACGTGGTCGACCTCCTCGCGCAGCGCCTCGAGCGCCTCCGAGTCCGCGGGGGCGGCGGCCGCCTCGCCGACGCCGGTGGGCGCGCGGAACTCGCCGAACGCCTCGCGCAGGGCGCCGGCCCACTCGCCCGTCGTGGCGCACGCACCGGCGGCGGCGAGCGTTGCCTCCATGATGTTGCCGTCGCCGGCGGCGACCTCGCGCAGCTGCGCCAGCGCGGCGTCGACCGCGACCTGGTCGCGCTCGGCGCGCCACAGCACGACCGCCTCTTGCTGCTGCGCCTCGACCTCCGGATCCACAGTGAGGATGCCGCCGTCGGCGCCCTGGAGCAGCGGCGAGGGCTCGCTCTCGGTGTAGCGATTGACGCCGACGATGACGTGCTCGCCGGACTCGATGCGCCGCAGCCGCTCGCGGTGGGAGTCGACGAGCGCGGCCTTCATGTAGTCGACGGCGCGGACGGCGCCGCCGTGCTCCTCGACGATCGCCATCTCCGCGCGCGCCCCCTCGAGGAGCTCGGCGACGAGCCCGTCCATGACCTTCGAGCCCTCGAAGAGGTCGGGGTACTCGAGCAGGTCGGTCTCGTAGGCGAGCACCTGCTGGATGCGCAGCGACCACTGCTGGTCCCAGGGCCGCGGCAAGCCGAGCGCCTCGTTCCACGCGGGCAGCTGGATCGCGCGCGCCCGGGCATCGCGGCCGAGCGTCACCGCGAGCGCCTCGAGCACGATGCGCTGCACGTTGTTCTCCGGCTGGGACTCGGTGAGTCCCAGCGAGTTGACCTGCACCCCGTAGCGGAAACGCAGGTGCTTGTCGTCGCGCACGCCGTAGCGCTCGCGCCCGACCTCCTCCCACAGCACCGCCATCGCGCGCAGCTTCGCGTGCTCCTCGACGAACCGCACGCCCGCGTTGACGAAGAACGAGATCCGCCCGAATACGGTGCCCATGAGCTCCTGGGGGACCCGCTCGCGGACGGCGTCGAGCACGGCGATCGCGTTGCTCATCGCGTAGGCGATCTCCTGCACCGGCGTCGCGCCCGCCTCCTGCAGGTGGTACGAGCAGATGTTGATCGGGTTCCAGCGCGGGACCCGCTCGACCGTGTAGGCGACCATGTCGGCGATCAGCCGCATCGACGGCCCGGGCGGGAACGCGTAGGTGCCGCGCGCCAGGAACTCCTTGATGATGTCGTTCTGCGTGGTGCCTTGGAGCGCCGCGGGATCGAGCCCGTTCTCCTCGGCGACGACGATGTAAAGCGCCAGCAGCCACGCGGCCGTCGCGTTGATCGTCATCGACGTGTTCATCTCGGCCAGCGGGATGCCGTCGAACAGGGCGTGCATATCGCCCTTGTGCGCGATCGGCACGCCGACCTTGCCGACCTCGCCGCGCGCGAGCTCGTCATCGGGGTCGTAGCCCGTCTGCGTCGGAAGGTCGAACGCTACGGAGAGGCCCGTCTGGCCCTTGGCGAGGTTCGAGCGGTAGAGCTCGTTGCTCTTCTTCGCGGTCGAATGGCCCGCGTACGTGCGCATCATCCATGGCCGGTCGGGCTCCGGCAGACGGTGCTCCATCGGCCGATTGTATGGTCCCGCCCCTTGTCCAAGCCCCGGGAGATCGACGTCCGGCACCTCGGCAACCCGCTGGTCATCTGCTGCTACGAGCTCGACGGCGTGCTCGTGGACCCGGGACCGGAGTCCGCGCACCGCACGCTGCTCGAGGCGCTCGACGGGCCGCCCGAGCGGATCCTGCTCACCCACATCCACTTCGACCACGCGGGTGCCACCGGTTCGCTGGTGCGCCGCTGGCCGGACGTCGAGGTGTGGGTGCACGAGCGCGGCGCTCCGCACCTCATCGACCCGAGCCGGCTCGTCGCCAGCGCGACGCGCATCTACGGCGACGACATGGAGCGCCTCTGGGGCGAGGTCGTCCCGATCCCCGAGCGCAGCGTCCGCGTGCTGAGCGGCGGCGAGACGATCGGCCCCTGGCGGGTGAAGTACACGCCGGGCCACGCCTCACACCACGTCAGCTACCTGCACGAGCCGACCGGCACCGCGTTCGTCGGCGACGTCGGTGGCGTGCGCGTCGAAGGCGGGCCGATCATCCCGCCGACGCCGCCGCCCGACATCGATCTCGAGCTGTGGCACGCGTCGCTGGACGCGGTCGCCGCGTGGCAGCCCGAACGGCTCGCGGTGACCCACTTCGGCAGCTACGACGACGTCGATCATCAGATCGCCGCGATGCACGAGGCACTCGACCGCTGGGGAGCGCTGGCGCGCCAAACCGACGCGCAGTCGTTCGCCGCCGCGATGATCGAGGAGATGCAGCGCGCGCCCGATGCCACCGCCACGCAGGCGTTCCTCCAGGCCATGCCGCCCGACACCCTTTGGCCAGGTCTGGATCGTTACTGGAGCAAGAGGAATCGATAGATTTGGTCGCAGTGGGACAGACGGTCGAGCTTCCACGCACACAGGACCCCGGGTCCGACCTCGGCGGCGAATGGCGGGTGATCGTTCGTAACGATGATCACAACACCTTCGACCACGTCGCGCAGACGCTTGCGCGATTCGTGCCCGGCATCACCGTGGATATCGGCTACGCAATCGCCGATCGCATCCACAACAGCGGGCTCGCGATCGTATGGAGCGGCCAGCAGGAGCCGGCCGAGCTCTACTGGGAGCAGCTGCGCGATGCGGGATTGACGATGGCCCCGCTCGAGCGCGGCTAAGCCCGCGACGGGCCAGGATCAGTGGACCAAGGCGAGGTCATCACCAGCGCCGCACGGGCGGCGCGCGAGCAGGAGCTTCTGCGTCGCATTCACGAGAACGGCGACGCGCGCGCCCGCGACCAGCTCGCCGAGGAGATGCTGCCGCTCGCCCGCGCGCTCGCGGGCCGCTACGCCAATCGCGGCGAGCCGCTCGACGACCTCGTGCAGGTCGCCTGCGTCGGGATCATGAAGGCGATCGACGGCTTCGACGTCAGCCGCGAGGTGCGCTTCTCCTCCTACGCGACGCCGACGGTGCTGGGGGAGATCAAGCGCCACTTCCGCGACAAGACGTGGGCGATGCGCGTGCCGCGCGGCCTGCAGGAGTTGCAGCTGTTGGTGGCCAAGGCGCGCGACAAGCTCACCAACGAGCTCGGGCGCTCACCGACGGTGCAGGAGATCGCGGACTCGATCGATGCGCCGTTCGAGGAGGTCCTCGCGACCATCCAGAGCGTCAGTGCGCGCCGCACGCGCTCGCTCGACGAGCCGACCGGCGAGGACGTCACCCTCGCGGACTCGCTCGGCACGCACGACCCCGAGATCGAGCGCGCCGAGATGCGCGCGCTGCTCGACGGCGCGTTCGGCGTGCTCTCGGAGCGCGACCAGGAGGTCCTGCGGCTGCGCTTCGAGCAGGACCTCACGCAGACGGAGATCGCCGCCCGCATCGGCGTCAGCCAGATGCAGGTCTCGCGCCTCATCCGCCAGTCGCTCGCGCGGCTGCGGATGGACATCGAGCGCTCGCCGGAGCGGCGGGCGCGTGCGGGTGGGCGCTAGTTAGCCGGCCAGTTCGCCGTTGGGCTCGCCGCCCGCGACACCGATGGCCGCCTGGCCCACGGCCTCGGGCTCGACCTTTCCGTGCGCGATGCGGTCGGTCCAGGCGTAGAGCACCGGGACCTGGTACCAGCTCGAGGCCAGCACCCGGAACTCGATGAACTCGGGGCCGTTCCAGTACTGCTCCCACTGCTCCTTGTGGTCGAACTCGGCCATCTGCAGGAACTTGTAGCGATCGTCGTTGTAGCGATAGACCGCGTACGAGCGGGCCCCGTACCGCAGCGCGATCGAGGCGATGCCGGACAGGCCGACCGCGAGCTTGTCGTGGCGCAGGCCCGTCGCGTACCAGGGAACGTGGACGACGCCCGCCATCAGGCACCGACCTCCGCGCGGATCGCGCCGGGGCCGTCGGCCGTGCGTCCCTGACCCTCTTCGGTGGCGCCGACGAGGATCGCGATCTTGCCTAGGTGCTTGTTCTCGTGCATGAGCTGATGGGCCTCCGCGACCTGGTCGAAGCCCATCGTACGCCACAGCACCGGCCGAACCTTGCTCTCCTCGATGAGCCTGTTCGCGAGGTTGCACTCCCACGCGTTGGCGAAGTGCGAGCCGATGATCTGCTTCTGGCGCATCCACAGGTAGCGCACGTCGAAGTCGAGGTCGTAGCCCGAGGTCGCGCCGCAGATGACGACCTTGCCGAACGGCTTGACGGTGAACACGGAGGTCGGGAACGTCGCCTTGCCGACGTGTTCGAAGACGATGTCGGGCGCGTCGCCGAGGACCTCCTTGACGCGCTTGGCGAAGTCGCGGGACACTGCGAAGCGCGCCTTCTCCTCCTCGGGCGTCTCGCCGCCGCGGCGCATCATGCCCGCGAACTCGTTGCGGTCGATGAAGCCCTTCGCGCCGAGCTGCTCGACCAGCGCGCCCTTCTCCGGGCTCGACACGACGCCCACCGACTCGGCGCCGGCGGCGCGGCACAGCTGCGTGGCGAACACGCCCAGGCCGCCGGCGGCGCCCCAGATGAGCACGCGATGGCCGGCGTGCAGCTGTGCGCGGTCGATGAGCATCCGGTAGGCGGTGAAGTAGGTCAGCCCGTACGAGGCGGCCTCCTCCCACGCGAGGTGCGGCGGCTTGGGCAGCAGCTGCTGGGCCTGGACCTTCGTGAACTGCGCGAACGAGCCCCAGCTCGTCTCATAGCCCCAGATCCGCTGTGACGGCGCGGCCAGCGGATCCAGGCCGTGGACCTCGGGATCCTCGTAGGAGGCCTGGTTGCAGTGCACGACGACCTCGTCGCCGGGCTTCCAGCGAGTCACGCCCGGGCCGACCTTCCAGACCACGCCCGAGGCGTCCGAGCCCCCGATGTGGTGATCGCAGTCGGGGTGGTAACGGAAGACGGATACCGGCTTGCCCAGCGCCGCCCAGACGTTGTTGAAGTTCACGCCGGCCGCCATGACGCGCACGACGACCTCGAACGCGCCGGGCTCCGGGACCTCGATCTCCTCGACCTGGAACGCGTCTACGGGCTCGCCCTCGCGCTCCTGCCGGATGACCCACGCGGCCATCGTGGCCGGCAGCTCGCCCGGTAACGCGTCGACGTTCGCGACCTGCGTCAGATCAACCGCCATCCATCCGCTCCCGTTTTCTGTTGTACGCCCGCGTTCAGCGAGCGGACAGCGAACCCTACCGGCGTTCGAGATAGCCCGCGCGGGCAAGCAGGAGCCCCGCGATGATCACCGTGAAGAGCATCGAGCCCACGCCGAGCACGAAGAAGGTCCATGCCGCGTCGATGTGGCGCACCATCCAGCCGAAGTTCATTCCGAAGAACCCCGTGGCGAACGTCAGCGGCAGAAAGACTGTGGCCACGATCGTGAGCCGTCCGGCCATCTGGTTGAGCAGCACGTTGACGGCCTCGGTGAGCACCACGCGCAGGTAGTCGATCTCGTTCGAGACGACGACGAGGTCGTCGTGGACGTCCCCGAACCGGTGGCGGGCGATGTCGGGCTCGAGGCCCGGCAAGCGCTCGATCAGTTCGCCGCCGCGTGCGAGCATCTCGCGCTGCGGCGTGACGATCTGCTGCAACCGGAACAGCTGCGCCCGCAGTTCGCTGATCCGCCGTCGCTGCGCCTGCTTCGGACGGACGAACGCCAAATGCTCGAGCTGCTCGACCTCCTCGCCGATGCCGTCGACATGGGCGCGCAACGAGTTGGTCAGGGCATCGAGGATGCGATAGACGAGCTCCTGCTCGGTGTGGACCGCGCCCGCCTTCACCTTCTCCTTGACGGCACCTAGGTGGGCGCAGGGCGCGCGGCGCACGGTGACCACCTCGTCGCCGGAGACGTGGATGTGCACCTCCACCAGCTCGCCCGCGTGCGTGCCGTAGAAGACGATGAGCACGCGCTGCCCGTAGTCGTCCAGCTTCGCGCGCTCGCCGAACTCCTTGGTGTCCTCGATCGCAAGGTCGGGGATCCCGAGCAGCTCGCCGAGCTCGTCGACCTCCGCGTCGGAGGGAGCGTCGAGATCGAGCCAGAAGAACTCCCCGCGCTCGTGCAGCGCGCGGATGGCTTCGGGGTCGACCGTGTCGAGGAGCTGCACCGGCGCCGCGGAAGCTATCCGCGGCGCCGGATGCTCCGATCAGGCCGCTTCGGCGAGCTGGCGCTCGGGCTCGGCCGGCCCCTCGGCCGTGGCCGTTGCCGGTGCCTGCACGCGGTCGGCGATCAGCAGCCACGCCAACAGCGCGCCGAGGACCGTGATCGCGGCCGCGATGCGCAGCCCGTTGTTGAGCGCGTAGACGTAGGCCTGCTGGACGGCGTCGCCGATCTGCCCGTTGACGCGGGCTCCGCCGGCGCCCAGCGAATCGGCCAGCGCCTGGCGGCGATCCTGGGGGACGGCGGGGAGCAGGCTGTCGATCTTCGACTTGCCAAGCCCCGTGATGAGGGCGCCCATGACCGCGACGCCGAACGTACCCCCGACCATGCGCCACATCGACAGGATGCCGCTGGCGACGCCGGCCTTCGTTGGCTCGACCGCATTCATCGCCGCGGTGCTCATCGGCGACATGACGAGGCCGATCCCCAGGCCCATCAGCATGAAGGCCCCCACGAGGAACGCGTAGCTCGTGTCGACGGCGAGGTGGCCCTGCCAGAACAGCGCGCCGGCCACCATCAGCAGCCCCGCCACCATCAGCGGCCTCGGGCCGATGCGGTCCGAGAGCCGCCCGGAGATCGGGCCGATCACGACGATCACGAGCGTCGAGGGGAGGAAGCGCACGCCGGCTTGGAGCGGCGAGTAGCCCTTGATGTTCTGCATGTACAGGGCGAGGAAGAAGAACATCGCGAGCATCGCGAAGCTGACGAGGAACGCGACCATGTTGGCCCCGAGGAACGACTTGGAGCGGAAGAAGTTGAAGTCGACCATGGGCTCGTCGACGCGCAGCTCGGTGATCACGAACGTGACCAGCGCCACCGCGGCGATCGCGAACAGCGCGAGGATCCTGGCCGAGCCCCAGCCCCACGAGTTGCCCTCCACGAGCGCCAGGACCAGCGCGCCGAGGCCAATCGAGATCGACGCGACGCCGGGGAAGTCGATGTGGTGGGTCGACGTCTCGTCGCGCGACTCGCGCGTGGCGAC
>Ga0126377_10002029_pt1 | contig 13706 bp, 13 predicted proteins | sample PanSoiMetPlot_22_FD_92647 | JGI IMG/M metagenome (GOLD analysis project Ga0126377, IMG submission 92647) | Tropical forest soil microbial communities from Panama - MetaG Plot_22 | ecosystem: Environmental > Terrestrial > Soil > Tropical forest > Bulk soil | place: Panama | collected 2016-02-17
CCCGCCGGCCAGCCCGACGTCGCCATCGCCAGCGCCAGGCTCGCTCGCCTCGGCGCGGCGCCTCGGTAGGGCACCGGCCCGGCCGTTGCCCGCCGCTGGCCGGCCCACGGCCCCGCGCCTGGACCGTTCAGCGAACCGTTCATCGCCGATCGCGCACGCCGCGCGGCCCCAGCTTCCGGGCCGCTGGCCGCCGCGCGCGCTGGAACGGGCCTTGCCTTGGAGGCGCGGATGGCCGTTTGGCGGAGGAGTGTATGAGAGCGCGATCGATCCTTGCCTTGCTTGCTGCAGTCGCCCTGTCGGGTTGCGTGAACAACGGAGATGACGACGGAGGCGGCGACACCGATGGGGCCACCGACGGAAGCGACAACGGCGGCGGCGACAACGACCCTGGCGACAGCGGAGGTGACAACGGCGGAGACAATGGAGGCGACAGCGGCGGAGACAACGGAGGCGACAACGGCGGCGGCGACGTGGCCCCGAGATCCGGAGTCTGGGACTACAGCGAATACCAGCCGTCGCAGAACGACTGCAACATCCCGGCCGACTACGGCGACGGCGACGGCGGGTTCGGACTGACGTACGACGGCGGCGGGGTCTTCACCGTCATCCCGAACGACGGCACGGACTCGTTCGACTGCACGCTCGACGGCGGGGACTTCAACTGCCCCGATCGCGCGACCGAGGTGGTCGACATCGACCAGAGCCTCGACGCGACGCTGGTGGGCCAGGCCAGCGCCGAGGGCACGTTCTCGGACGCGGAGAACGGCACCGGCAGCCAGACCGCCATCGTCGACTGCGAGGGATCCGACTGCGCGCTCGTGGAGTCCACGACGGGGGCAGACTTCCCGTGCACATTCGCGGTCGACTTCGTGATCGACTTCCGGACGGGGCTGTGATGCGCGCGGCGCTCGCCCTCGTGGCCGCCGCCGCGGCGGGAGGCTGCACGGTCTACACCCAGCCGGCCGCGGCGCCGGCGCCGCAGCCCGCACCCGTCGCGGCCTCGGAGCCGGGCCCCGAGGGCGGCGATGCGGCCGATGGCCCCGACGACTCCGACGCCGAGACCGGCGACACCGACGCGACCGGCGAGGGGGAGGGCATCGGGGCCGCCGCAGCCTCCGCGCTCGCAGCCGCCGACATCGCCACGGCCAGCCTGCAGCCGGCGTCGGCCGTGTCGTGCGACGGGTCGCGCCACGTCAAGGTGGTGGGCCGGTCGATCGACACCACGGGCAGCGCCATCGAGGTGAGCGGCAACTGCAAGGTGGTGATCGAGCGCAGCCACATCCGCGCCGACGGTATCGCGATCGAAGTCTCCGGCGCGGGCGAGGTGATCATCCGCGCGAGCGTCATCGAGGGTCGCGCGGCCGCGCTGGTCATCAGCGGCGGGGGCGTGGTCCGCGCCCAGAAGTCGCGCGTCATCGGCCGCCGGTCGGTGACCGGCAGCGGCGACTTCATCGACGGCGGCGGCAACGAATGGAAGTGACGTGACGTGAGGTGACGCGTCGCCCGGCCGTGCGAGGCGAGGGCGGCGAGCACGAGCACGAGCACAGGCGCAGGCGAGGCGGTCGCGCCGGGTCACCAGGCCCGGCGCGCCGCCCGCGTCGATGGCCCTCGTGGTAGCGTCGCCGGCACCGAGGAGGCGCATGACCCACACGAGGACAGCAGCGCTCGCCGCCGCGGTCGCCGCCGCGCTGGCGACAGGCGCGTGCACGAAGGCGGCCCAGGTGACGTTCGTGCTCAAGAACAGCCACCGGCAGGAGCTCGTCTTCAACATGGATCGCGGCTGGCAGCCCAACCTGTTCGCCTACCGCGGCAAGCCTCCGCACGCGAAGTGGATCCTCATGTTCCCCAAGCACTGCGCCGCGTCGTGCGACATGTCCGAGGCCAGACGCTGCCCGGCCTGCCGCGAGCCGGAGGCGAGGGACGAGCTCAAGGCGCAGAAGCTGGCGCGGGTGGCGCCCGGCGACGAGATCGAGGTGCCCTGGGACGGGCGCGTCTATCGATACGAGAAGGCGAGAGGCAAGCGCAAGGGCAAGCGCCTCCGCTGCGAGTGCCACCGCACCGAACCGGCTCCGCCCGGCACCTACACGGTCAGGGCGTGCGGCCTGCGGCTGACGAAGAGCGCGACCCAGCGCACGCAGCTCCAGTGCGAGACGGCGCAGATGACGCTGCCGCCGTCGGGTCCGCTGCGCGTCGAGTTCGACTTCGGGGCGCCCGGCCGCCCGACCGCGTCGGCCGCCGAGCCGGCGGGCCGCCGACCGGCGACACCGTCTTTCAGTCGCGCCCGCGCTGAACGATGAGCGCGACGTCGGGCGCGATGCGATAGCCCGACTCGTCCCGCACGAGCAGCTCGCGCAGCCCGAGGTTGCGCAGGGTGGTGAGGCCGACGTGCAGCCGGTTGGCCGCCGCGAGCGGGTCGATGTTCTCGCCCGGCCAGCCCGCCTCCATCAGGCGCTCGGAGCTCACCGCCGCGCCCGCCCCGCCCGCGCGCGAGGCGACCAGCGCGGTGAGCAGGCGCCGCAGCACCTGCCTCCGCCCCAGGCTCACCTCCTTGCCCTGGGGCGTGCGGAACCAGGAGCCGTCGGCCGCCACCACGTAGGCACCCTCGGCCAGGGCGCGGCGCAAGAGCCGGCGCGCCGCGCGCAGATGCTCGCTCGCGCGCGGAGTCACGGCCGCCGCGCGCGCAGCGGCGCTGCGGCGGAGCGCGGTGGCGCGCTCGGAGTCGCCGGCGGCCGCCGCCTCTCGCGCCAGCGCCACGTCGAGCAGCGCGCGGTGGGTGTCGGCGATGGCGGCGTCGGAGCGATCGCCGTAGTCGCGCGCGCGCGCGTCGGCCGCGTCGAGGGCGGTGCGCGCCTCGGCCACGCGGCCGCGGCCCGCCTCCAGCCCGGCCAGGCTGGCCAGGTACAGCCCCTCCATGCGCCGCGCGCCCTCCTCGCCGAGCGCCTCGATCGCGGTGCGCAGGAGCGCCGCCGCCTCGTCGATCTCGCCCTGCTCGTGGGCCACGCCGCCCAGCTGGCCGGTCACGCCGGCCCACAGCCGCCGCTCGCCCAGCTCCTGGCACAGCGCGGCGGCGGCGTCGAGATCGCCGCGGGCCGCCTCCAGTCGACCCTGCTCCTGGTGCGCGGCCGCGCGCCCGACCAGCAGCATCGCCTCCTCGACGCGTCCGCCCTGGCGGCGGAAGCGCTCGAGCGCGCTGTCCCAGTGCGTGATCGCCTCCTCCGGCATGCCGTCGTCGAGGTAGAGGTTGCCGAGGTGGACCAGCGTGCGGGCCTCGAGCACGCCGTCGCCGGCCTCGCGCGCCAGCGCCAGGGCCTCGGCCAGGATCGCGCGCCGCTCGTCGAGATCGCCGACCGCGAGGATGGCGCCGATGCCGTAGAGGACGCCGCCGCGCACCGCCGGATCGCGCGCCTCCTCGGCCTGCTCGAGCGCGCGCGCGAACAGGCGCTGCGCCTGCGCCGTGCGCCCGAGCGCGGCCGAGGCGCAGGCGGCGAAGCGGAGGATCGCGGCGCGGGCCGGCGGATCGCCCGGCGCGCGGCCGGTGACCAGCGCGACCGCGTCCTCGGCGGTGTGGTGCAGGACCCAGAAGACGCCGAGGCGCGCGCGCGGCGCCAGCAGGCGCTCGAGCTGGCCGAGATACTCGACCCCGCGCGCCGAGCCGAGGGCGAACGAGGCCGGGTCGCGCAGCGCGCGCTCGTAGGCGGCCAGGAGGTCGTCCGCCTCGAGCGAGAGCCGGGCCAGGAGGCCGCCCGCCCGGCTCGGCTCGCCGGCGCGCCCGAGCAGGCTGCCGAGCCGCTCGTAGTACATGCCGTGGCGGGCGGCGGTCTCCACGCGCGAGGGCGACGAGGCCAGCTTTTCGGCCGCGTAGTCGCGGATCGACTCGTAGAGGCAGAAGCGGGTCTCGCCGCCGTCGTCGGGGCGCTGGATGCGCAGCAGCGACTTCTCGGCCAGCGCGTGGAGGACGTCCATGGTGGAGGGCGGCGCCTCGGCGGCGCGGCCGACGTCGAGCACCGCCTCGGCCGCCTCGAGGGTGAAGCTGCCGCGAAACACCGAGCACTGGGCCAGCGCCTCCTGCTCGACCGGCGAGAGCAGCGTCCACGACCAGTCGATGGCGCCGACCAGCGTGGCCTGACGGGTCGCGCGTCCGCGCGGTCCGAGCGCGAGCAGCTCGAAGCGCCGCTCGAGGCGGGTGCGCAGCTGGGCCAGGTCGAGGATGGCGGTGCGCACCGCGGCCAGCTCGATGGCCAGCGGGATGCCGTCGAGCCGGTGGAGGATGTCGGCCAGGAGCGGGCCGTCCTCGGGGCGCAGGGTCAGCTGCTGCGCGCGCGCGGCGAACAGCTGCCCGGCCTCGGACGCGAGCACGGCGACCAGGTCGTCGGCGTCGGGCGGGGGCAGCTCGAGCGGCAGGAGCTCCAGCACCTGCTCGCCCGGGACGCGCAGTCGCTCGCGGCTGGTCACCAGGATGCGCAGCTCGGGAGCGCGGGCCAGCCAGTCGCCCAGCTTGACCGCCGCGCCGGCGACGAGGTGCTCGAAGTTGTCGAGCACGAGCAGGTCATCGGCGTCGCGCGCCGGCTCCGCGCGCCGCCAGCCCAGCGCGTCGCGCACGCGCTCGCCCAGCTCGCGCGCGTCGGCGGCGTCCGCCACGTCGAGGACGTGCACCGCGCGCTCGCCGCCGGGCGCGCGGCCCGCGTGGCGCAGCGCGAGGCGAGACTTCCCGGTCCCGGGCGCGCCGAGCACGGTGACCAGCCGGGCGCCGGAGCGCATGAGGTGCTCGAGGCGCTCGAGCTCGGCCTCGCGCCCCACGAAGCTGGTCCCGTAGGGGTCTAGCACGGCAGGATTGTATACGGCGCGCGTCGGAGAGTGAGTCTCCGCTCGCTCCCTGGAGTCGCGGACCTGGACGGCCGGCGTGCGACACGCCACTCCGTCGGCCCGCGGCGGCGGACATCGAGGGAACCGAGAGGACCGAGCGCATCGAGGGATCGCGAGCAGACCGTGGTAGAGCGTGGGGAGGCGAGACCATGGAGGCGACGCGATGAAGGAAGCGACGAAGACGAGCGGTCACTGTCTGTGCGGCGCGGTCCGCTTCGAGGTGAGCGGCCCGGGCACGAGTCTCAGCCTCTGTCACTGCGCGATGTGCAGGCTGAGCGTCGGGGCGACGCCGGTGGCGTGGGCGACCTTCTCGCGCGCCACCCTGGCGCTGCTCGGCGCCGAGCCCACCTGGTACCAGTCCTCGCCGGAGGCGCGCCGCGGATTCTGCGCGACCTGCGGCTGCTCGCTCTTCTTCGAGAGCTCGGCATGCCCCGACGACCTCGACGTCACGACCGCGTGTCTCGACCAGGTCGACGCGTTCGCGCCCACGGCCCACACCTGGGTGCCGTCGAAGGTGGCGTGGGCGCGCACCGACGACGGCCTGCCGCGCCACGCGCGCGCATCCAGCTCACCGCCCATCGAGTAGCGCCCCGGCTGGCAGGTAAATTCCTTCCAAGACGGGAGGCGGCGCTCGCCGTACGGTGAGCCGAGGAGGATGGACATGAGAGGAATGAGCAGCTCGGCCCGCCTGCCGGTGCGGCCATGACGCGCGGCGCCAGCACCGACGCGAGCGGTGGCGCCGCCCCGACCATCGACTCGACCTATGTCCACCTGGGCGAGGGCGGCGCGGCGACCGCCGTCCCCGTGACCGACCGCTTCTGGCGCGACCTCACCGGCGGACGGCTCGCCCACCTCGAGGACGGCAGGCTGGTCACGCAGTCCTCGTTCGACGAGGACTGGGGCTCGTGGGAGATGCACCCCGAGGGCGAGGAGCTCGTCCTGCTCCTGTCCGGCTCGGTCGACTTCATCCTCGACGAGGGCGAGGGCCGCGCCCAGCGCACCGTCGAGCTCCGCGCGCCCGGTGCGTTCGTGCTGGTGCCGCGCGGCGCCTGGCACCGCGCGATGCCGCACGCGCCCACGTCGATGCTCTTCATCACGCCGGGCCGCGGCACGCGCCATCGGCCGGTCAACGATGAGACCAGGGAGGCGACGCCATGAGGGAAGCAGATGCCGTGGATGCGGGGCAGGCGCCAGGCGCGCCGTCGTTCATCGAGCTCGGCGTGCCGGCCGGCAGCCGGGCCCGCCGGTTCTACGGCGACGTGTTCGGCTGGACCTTCACCGACATGGGCAAGGACAACTTCCTGGCCCGGACTCCGACGCTCGAGGTCGGCGTGCACACGGGCGACGCCGACGCGGTCTTCGTCGTCTACTTCCTGGTCGACGACCTCGAGGCCGCGGTCGCGCGCGTGCGCGCCGCCGGCGGCACGGCCGACGATCCGGGACCCGAGCAGCCCGGGTTCGGCCGCTTCGCCGAGTGCCGGGACGACCAGGGCGTCCGCTTCGGCCTGCGCCAGCTGACTCGCGCACTCTGATCGAGCCCCGCGGAGTCCACGGTGGCCCGACGCACGAGGCGCGGCCGGCGCGCCCCGCCGCGCGGCGCCGCGTCGGGCCTCAGCCCTCGTCCTCGAGCAGAGCCCGCGCCCGCTCCAGCTCGGCCCGCTGGACCGCCTCGTCGTCCACCACGCGCAGGCCGAGCTCGACCGCGCGCCGCAGCAGCGCCGAGGCGTCGAGCAGCCGCCGCATGTGCGCGACCCGCGCGTCCTCGAGCGTGCGCAGACGGTCGAGGCCGGAGAGGATCGACTCGCGCCGCGAGGGCGGCTCGCCGCGCGCCTCGCTGGAGGCCAGCGCGCGCACCATCACGCCCTCGTCGAGCGACGCCATCTCGCGGTCGAGGGCGACCAGGCCCGCCACCTCCTTCTCGAGCAGCGCGACCAGCGGCTCCACCGGCGCGGTGACCGCGTCGATCTCGGCGCGCGCACCGCCCATGAGCTCGGCGCGCCGATCGGTCAAGCGCTGGACCAGGAGCGCCAGCTCGGTGAGCTGCTCGACGACGTCCGCCTGCACGTCGCCGCCCTGGATCGACGCCAGCAGCCGCGCCACCAGCGAGTCGCTCGCGGGCAGCGCGGCCGGCGCCTGCCGCAGTGACAGGAGAGGGCCGCGGCGGGCGCTCCGCATCCTGACCATCACGAGGACCGAGGCCATGAACGCGAGCGCGCTGGTGGCCGCCAGGACCGGGTGCAGCGCGGCGGCGAACAGCACGACCGCCACCACACTCGTCGGGGCACCGATCGTGGCCGCACGCGCGAGTCGCCGCTGGACGCGCGTGGAGCGCCGCTTGACCTTGACTCCCCCGCTCTGCAGCCGCTTCTCCAGCTCGCGCGCGCTGTCCTCGCTGAGATCGGTCCACAGGCGGGCCGGCACCGCGATGAGCGACAGCCGCTCCTCCTTGGAGTACATGCGCCGGTCGCCGGTCATGAAGTTGAGCGACGCGAACGGCGGCTGCGACACCGCCCCGAGCAGCTCGCGCAGCGGGCCGAGATAGATCGCGTCCTCCTTGACCTTGACCAGGTCGAGGGCCAAACCGGAGCCGGGGTCGTGGCGGAACTGCACGGCGGCCCTGCCGCAGTGCAGGCACATGCGCAGGCCGGCGCGCAGCGTTCGCCCGCATGCCTGGCATACGGCCAGCGAGAGCGCCTTGCCCGGCGCGCCGCGCCCCTCGAGCGCGTCGGCCAGCTCGAGCGCGCTGTCGAACCGCTCCTCCGGCCGGCGGCCGAGGCAGCGGGCGAGAATCTCGTCGAGCTGGCCGGGCGCCTCCGGGCGAGCGGCCGACAGCCGCGGCACCGCTCCGCGCTGGGCGAGGAGCGCCGGGCCGTCGCCGAAAGGCGTGGTCCCGGTCAGCGCGCGCCACAGGATCACGCCGACGCTGTAGAGGTCCGAGCGGGGGTCGACCCGCGTCGAGGCCAGGTGCTCGGGCGACGCGTAGGGCGAGCCCTCCAGGATGAGGCTCGACGCCGTGCGCGAGGACAGGATGTCGGCGCGCGCCAGCCCCACGTCGGTGAACCACACGCGCCCGCCCTCGCCGATCACGATCTGGCGCGGCTGCAGGTCGCGCAGCACCGCGCCGCGCCGGTGCACCTCGGCGAGCGCGCGGCACAGGCGCACTCCGAGGTCGAGCGCCTCGTCGATCGGCGCCGGCGCGCGCGCGGCCATCCACGCCTCGAGCACCTGTCCGTCGGGATCGGCGCGCAGGCGCCAGGGCGGATCGGCGGACGGGTCGCGCGGATCCGGCGCCGGGCCGACCTCGATCACCTCCGCCACCGCCGGCGCGGCCAGATCGCGCAGCCACTCGGCGTCGCGCACGTAGCGCCGGCGCAGCGCCACCTCGCGCGCCAGCTCGGGCAGGAGCTGGGCCAGCACCGCGCGGCGACCGTCGGCCAGGCGCAGGCGCCACACCCGCTCGTTGCCGACCCGCTCGGGTCCCGACTCGACGGTCCATCCCCTCTGCGCGGCCGGATTCACAGCGCCTCCACCTCCTCGAACGCGGCCACCTGTGCGCGCAGCTCGTCGAGCGTGTCGTCGGCCGCGCCGGCGCCGAGCGCGCGCGCCGCGGCCCAGCGCGCCCGCAGCGCGTCGAGCTGGGCGCTCGTCTCGAGCAGGCGCGCCGCCCACGCGTCGCGCTCGCGCAGATCGCGCCGCACGCCGTCGTCGCTCTCGCGCAGGTCGGCCGCGGCCAGCCGGCGCTCGAGCTCGTCGAGGCGCGCGGCCGCGGCCATCGCCAGGTCGAGCACGTGGGCCAGCTCCGCCTCGATCGCGGCGCGCTCGGCCTCCGGCACCGACTCGCGGAGCGCGAGCACGCGCTGGACCGCGCCGCGCAGGCTCTCGCGGTGGCGGCGCGCCTCGATGGCCGGGATGAGCCCGACCAGTCGATCGATGCGGTCGCGCAGGGCCGGCGGCAGGCCGGCGGCGGCGGTCCCGAGAAGGCGCGCCGCGGGCCGGCCGGCCATGCGCCAGCCTCCCGTCAGCGCCACGATCGGCACCAGCGCGACGGCGGCCAGGATCAGCGCCGGGAAGCGGAAGAGCTGGTTGAACATGGCCATGCTGGCGGCCGCGATGGCCATCATGCGGCCGGTCAGCGACCACGCCTTGCGGCGGATCTCGGGCAGCGCGTAGCGGTTCCCCACCCGCCACTCGGCGACCAGCCCGAGCACCTCGACCGACGAGGACAGGCGGCGCGCGGACGCCTCGCTCACGCCGGCGACCAGCACGAAGGGCAGCCGCGGCACCTCGCGCGCGAGCGCCGCCGGGTCCAGGCCGAGCGGCGGATTGGCGCGGATCCAGTCGAGCAGCTTCTGGCGCAGGCCCGAGTCGAGCTTGTGGGTGAGCTTGCCCGGGCCGGTGACCCACACGGTGCAGCGCCCGGCCTCGGTCGCGACCTGCTCCATCCCGCACGCGAAGCAGACCGGCACGCGCTCGATGAGCGGCGCGCCGCAGCGGGCGCATGTCCCGGCGCGCTCGAGCGCGGCCGGCGCCGCGCCCATCAGCCCGTGCACGGCGGCAAGGTCGCTGGCGACCTGCGCGGCCGACTGCGGCCGGTCGGCCGGCGACTTGGCCAGGAGCGCGCGCACGATGTGGACCAGCGCCTGCGATCGCTCCGGCCCCGCGGCCAGCTCCGGCACCGGCTGCGCGATGTGCGCCTGCAGCACCGCGAACGGGGTCGCGCCGCCGTAGGGCGGCTGGCCGGCGATCATCTCGTGGAGGATGCAGCCGAGCGAGTAGAGATCGCTGCGCGGATCGATGGCCAGCGGATCGGCCGACTCGGGCGCCATGTAGTCGGGCGTGCCGACCAGCGCGAAGCTGCGGCGGTCCACGCCGGCGAACGATGTGGCGCGGGCCAGCCCGAAGTCGACGATCTTGGGCACGTCGCCGGGCGCGACCAGCACGTTGGCCGGCTTGAGGTCGCGGTGGACCAGGCCGGCCCGGTGCGCCGCCTGCAGCCCGGCCGCGATGCCCTCGCCGATGGCGACCACGCGCGCCTCGGGCAGCGTCCCCTCGCGCGCGATGAGCTGGGCCAGGCTGGGCCCGTCGATGAGCTCCATGAGCAGCACCTGCTCGCCCCCGATGGTCTCGATCCCGTGCACCGCGACCACGTTCGGGTGATGGAGGGCGTGGAGGAGGTCGGCCTCGCGCGCGAAGCGGGCGACCGCGCTGGCGTCGTCGCGGTTGGAGGCGTGGAGGATCTTTCCGGCCCGCAGGTCGCCGCTCTCCGGGTCGCGGACCCGCACGACCCGGCCGAGCGCCCCGTGCCCGATCTCCTCGCCGAGGACCCATGACATGCGCCGAGTATGCCCGACTGCCACGGGCCTGACTGTCACCCGATCCTGCGCCCTCGGATCACGATCGCGAGCGCGACAACCAGCCACGCGCAGGCGAGCAGCAGGAAGGCGGCGTTGAACACCACGCAGCTCTCGTTGATGGCCGAGAGGGGCCGGAACAGCTCATGGATGAGGGTGGGGGTGAGCTGGTAGGACGGCTCGAAGGTGAGCCCGCGCGTCGTGTAGTCGGGCAAGGTGCGGACGTCCACGCCTGGCGGCGGGCGCGCCACGTCGACGGTCTTTCCGGTGGCGACCTGGTAGAGCTCGGCGAACGGGCCGCCCGGGCTGTCGGTGTAGATCCAGCCGTTCTGGTAGAAGCGGGCGCCGTTGACGACCGAGCCGCGCAGGTCGTAGGTGCCGCACAGCGGGCAGAACGGGAACGCGCCGCGTGCGACCTTCACGACGGCCTCGGGGCCGTCGCGCGTCACCAGCAGCGCGACGCGGTCGTCGATCTTGAAGAGGGCGAAATCGCTCGGCCGGTCGAACGAGATGCCGGCGCCGCCGCCGCCGCCGCTGCCACCGCCTGCGAAGCCGACGCCGGAGGCGCCACGCCAGTAGAGGAAGGTCACCCCGACCCAGAGGGCCAGGAGCGACACCAGCACCACGGCCCACCACGCGGGCAGGCGTCGAGATCGTTGGCTCATGTCTTCATATCGGACCGCCGCGAGCGATGTTGCCGGCGGGGCGGCTACACTACGCGGCCAGCGAGTTCGAGGAGACCCACGACCATGCGAGTTCTCGTCACGGGCAGCGCCGGACATCTCGGCGAGGCCCTCATGCGCACCCTCGGCGACGCCGGCCACGACCCCCTCGGGATGGACGTGCTCGGCTCGCCCTTCACCGGGGAGGTCGGATCGATCGCCGATCGAGACGCGGTGAGGCGCTGCATGGCAGGTGTGGAGGCGGTGCTTCACACCGCGACGCTGCACAAGCCGCACGTGGCGACGCACGGCCGGCAGGCGTTCGTCGACACCAACATCACCGGGACGCTCAACCTGCTCGAGGCGGCGGCGGCGGCCGGCGTGGGCGCCTTCATCTTCACCAGCACGACGAGCGCGTTCGGGCGCGCGCTGTCGCCGCCGCCGGGGGCGCCGGCCGCGTGGATCACCGAGGACGTCGCCCCGGTGCCGCGCAACATCTATGGCGTGAGCAAGACGGCGGCGGAGAGCCTGGTCGAGCTGTTCCACCACAGCCACGGCCTGGCGGCGCTCATCCTGCGCACCTCGCGCTTCTTCCCGGAGGAGGACGATCACGAGTCGACGCGCGAGGCCTACGCCGACGCCAACATCAAGGTCAACGAGCTCCTCTACCGCCGCGCCGACATCGAGGACGTGGTGGGCGCGCATCTGTGCGCGCTCGAGCGGGCGCGCGCGGTCGGCTTCGGCCGCTACATCATCAGCGCGACGACGCCGCTGGCGCGCGAGGATCTGGCCGAGCTGCGCAGCGACGCGCCGGCGGTCGTGAGGCGGCGCGTGCCGGCGTTCGCGGCCGAGTACGAGCGGCGCGGGTGGAGGATGTTTCCCGGCATCGACCGCGTCTACGTCAACCAGCGGGCGAGGAGCGAGCTGGGCTGGACGCCGCGCCACGACTTCGCCGCGGTCATCTCGCGGCTGGCGCGCGGCGAGGACGTGCGGAGCCCGCTGGCCCGGACGATCGGCTCCAAGGGGTATCACCGCCGCGCTTGACATGATAACTACCAGAGTAGTACTACCTGGGTAGTTACCTCTGTCGGCGAGGAGGACCCATGACCCAGTTCGCTCTCTCGGCCGCCATCGCGGCTGCCATCGCGGTCCTTTCATCCGGGTGCGGCGGGCACGCGAGCACGGGCCCCGCCGCGAGCGCGCCGGCCCGGCCCGTCGCGAGCGCCGCGCAGGATCCGGATCGACCGGGGAACGTCGAGGCCTATGCGCCCGACGACCGCGACGATGGGGACGACGACCGCGATGACCGCGACGACGGTGGCGACCGCGAGGACCGCGATGATCGCGATGATCGCGACGACCATGGCGGCCACGCCGACCGCGCCGACCGCGATGATGATCGGGACGACGACGGCGACGGCGACGATGATGATGGTGATGATGATGACGACGATGATCGCGACGTCGGTCGCGACCACGATCGCGACCGGCACCGTGACCGCGACCGCGACCGCCATGGAAGCCGCCAGCGCGACGGCGCCTTCGTGCTGTTCAAGGGTGGGGACGAGTCGACGATGTCCGGGTCGACGCAGGACATCGATCGCGCTCGCCGGGCTCGCCACGGGAGCGAGCACCTGCTCTGGTTCCGCAGGGGCGGCCGCGAGTACGTCGTCCGCGACGCCAAGGTGCTGCGCGAGGCCGAGGCCATCTGGCGGCCGGTGTCGGAGATCGGCGAGCAGCAGGGCCGGCTGGGCGGGCAGCAGGGCCGGATCGGCGCCCAGCAGGGCCGGATCGGCTCCAAGCAGGCCGATCTCGCCGCGCAGCAGGGCCGGCTGGGCGCGCGCATGGGCGAGCTCGGCGCGCGCAAGGGAGAGATCGCCTCGCGCGCTGCGGGCCGTCGCCTGAGCCAGGCCGAGGAGCGCGACCTCGAGCGCCAGAGCCGCGACATCGACCGAAAGATGGACGCGCTCAGCCGGGAGATGGAGAAGCTGTCGACCAGGATGAACGAGCTGGGCGCGCCGATGAACAAGATGGGCGATCAGATGAGCGCGCTCGGCCGCCAGATGGACGCCCTGGGCCGCAAGATGGAGCGCGCCGTCCACAAGGCCGAGGTCGACATGCGCGCCCTCCTCGACCGCGCGATCCAGCGCGGTCTCGCGACCCCCGCGCCGTAGCGAGCTCTACTTCGTGGTGGCACGGCGAGCCCGTCGGCGGCCCAGACCGTACCGTCGGCGCCGCCTTCGGCTGCTTCCTCGGCCGGTCACCTCGCGGCCCCTCAGCGGGCGTCATGCTATCCCGGATAGACCGTACCCGCCTCGACGAAGCAGAGCGGATTGCTCCACGGATCCTCGGCATAGAACGATCGCTCGCCCCACGGTCGGACCGAGATATCACCTCCCGAGACACCGTGGACGACCTCCTTCGATAGACAGTCGAGCGCCCGGGCGCGCGCGAACACCGCATCGAGGTCCTGCACCGTGAAGTAGAGCGCCTTCGCCGCCGGATGCGGAGCCCCCTGCGTCGAGACGTCGACCACCTGCAGCGTGACCGCCCCGCACGTGAAGTAGCACCGCGACCCTGCCTGCTTGCGCCCGGCCACCCCGAGCAGCGCCGCGTAAAACCCCGCCGCCCGCTCGAGGTCGCCGACCTCGATGTTGAGCCGGAACAGCTGCGGCACATCACCCGCCCCGTCCATCTCCATGTCCATCTCCTTCCTCGTCGCTTGCATCGTCGTCACTCCTCTCGTTTCAACCCGTCAGCATCAAGCCGGCCGCTTGAAGAACCACGCGATCCAGTCCCGAGCCAGCTCCAGCCGCCCCCGTTCGATCCG
>Ga0126377_10002030_pt1 | contig 13706 bp, 9 predicted proteins | sample PanSoiMetPlot_22_FD_92647 | JGI IMG/M metagenome (GOLD analysis project Ga0126377, IMG submission 92647) | Tropical forest soil microbial communities from Panama - MetaG Plot_22 | ecosystem: Environmental > Terrestrial > Soil > Tropical forest > Bulk soil | place: Panama | collected 2016-02-17
GAACCAGACGAGCAGGGGGTCCACGTCCATGCCGCGTTGCATCGCGATGTCGATGAGGTCGTTGGCCTCTTCGATCGCCTTGTCGAGCTCATCGAGCGGACCGGAAACGCGGAGGTACTCATCCAGTGCCCGTTGCCGGGTGAGCCTTGCGATCTTCCTTCCGATCGACGTCCACAGCGCGTGGAACACCGCCTTGGCGACCTCGAGGTCGGCGAGCCCACCGAACATGTAGGTCTTGCCGGCGACGGCGGCCGCGAAGTTCCTCGAAGCCGTCCTTTCGGCCAGCCACAGTCGTGCTTCGCGCTCCAGCCTGGCCTTGAGCTTGGCGTGCGCGCCTTGTACGGCGTTGACCTCGGCGACCAGCTTGGGCAGGTCCTCTGTCTTGACGAACTCGAGCAGCGGCCCCTTGAGCGCCTTGAGCGCGGCGGCGGATCGCTCGAGCAGGGTCGTCGTGGCGATGCCTGCGTCGAGCGCGGCGCCGGCTACGGCGAGGCCGACCCACCACAGCGACGGTGCTTCGTCGATGAAGCCGAGCTCGTAGTTGCGCTGCGCCCGGAGGTACTCGGAGATCGTGTTGATCGCCTGATGGGCGCTGAGGCCGGCGTTCGCGACCAGCGCGGCGGCGGCCAGCCAGCCGCCGCCGGGGACGAGCAGGCCCAGCGCCAGGCCGAGGGCGCTCAGCGCGACGTCCGTGAGGACGTGCTTGGCCTGTTGGTGCGTGAACCAATCCTTGACGGTCCGCGCGTAGATGCTGTCTGGCGCGACGCCATCGGCCTGGAGCTGCTGGTTGACGATCAGCGGCATCCAGAAGACGCGGTCGGGGTCGGCGCGCAGCTCGGCGCGCGCGGCGGCGATGCCGGCGGACCGCTCGTCGATGTGCGCGTGCATCCTGGCCGTGAGAGGGCGGGGGCCGCGGCCGGCGAGCTCGGCGATCTCGCGCAGGTCGATGCCGGGCAGGGAGATCAGGGGGTCTTCGGAGCCCTCGCTGACCGCCGCGTCGGCCTTCTCGTTGGCCGAGAGAACCTCCTCCTCCTGGGGTCCAGTCACCGCCAGCTGCGCCCCGTCGACGTCGACGGACTGCCACTTGAGGTCCGAGAGGGCGGCTTCCTCCTTGTCGTATTGCGCGTACAGCGCGTCGGCCCGTCGGGCGGCGATGCCGTGGGCGATGCCGGTGGCGGCGCCCGCCCGCAGCCGTCCGCGCTCGATGAACAGCAGGTGCTCCAGGCGCGCCAGCGCGTCGAGCGCGAGGTTCATGGCCTGGTCGCGGAAGCTGACGCGGTAGGCCTCGATCGCGGCCTCGAACGCGGCGATCGAGCCGAACCCCTTGGCCTTCAGCGCTGCCTCGACCGCTTCCCGACGCCCGCGCACGCCGGCGTCGATGGCCGCGTACAACGTCCGGACCTGCTCGCGGCCCTCGTCGTTGAGGTCGGGATAGTCCTCCGGGGCGCGCCTTTCGCGCTGCGATGCCTCCTCGAGCATCAGCGCCTGGTAGCTGCTGTATTCCTTCTCGCACCCGGACAGCGCCGCCTTGGCCGCCGCGTACCGCTGCGCGCCGCGGTCACGCTCCACGCTCGAGGCGATGAAGGCATCCACGGACGACTCGAGCTCGTCCAAAGATGTCGTCGTCGCGTTCACGCGTTCCAGGTAGCCCTGGCGATCCCCCGCCGAAAGCCCCGACAGCTTCTCGGCGATGCCAACCACCCGCGTGTAGTCGCGCGGCGACAGTGGCCGCGGGCGCGGGCCGCTCGCCAGGGCGTCGCGCATCTCCTGCGGCAACGCCACGAGCATCTCCAGCCCCGGCGAGGAGTCGATCGGCACCTTGACGTCGACGTATCCCCGCCTGACCTCGTCGTCGGTCGTCCCCCGGTCGGCAACCGGCAAGGACTCGGGCAAGGCCGCGACCGCGTCCTCCGGCGCGTAGCCGTAGCACTGGCGGATGAACTCCCGCCCCACCTCCTCGGGCGTCAAGGGGCGCGCGACCCGAATGCGAACCTTGACCGTGCGCGACGCGCCGCCACTTGCGACGTCGGGCGCACGCGGCCGCGCGCGCCCCTCCTGCTGCCAGGCCACCCACGCGGACGCAGCGCGGTTACCCGCCAGCCGCTGCAGTGCCCGCACCCGTGCCGCGGGCAGGCCAACGGGCGCCCCAAACGACGCTGCCTGTGCCGCGAGGACAGGCGCCGAGCCCTCATGCGCGTTCGGCTCCGCTGACTCGCGAGATCTCATCGCCGCGCTCAGCGCATCGCAGTCTCAACCCTCAACGCCAGCCATTACGAGCGCCATGGCGCGCCGGAGCATTCCAGCTCGGAACCTGGCGCACACGTGCACGCGCGCCTACGCGCCACGCTCGCTCCTGCGGTCGGACGCCTGATCCGGTTCGTGGTCCCCACCGCTAGTAGGAGCATGGTGCGGAGACTGATCGTGCTCGTGCTCGCGACCGGCGCCGTCGCGATGGCCATGGCCGATCTGGCATCGGCCGATACGACCGCGAACGTCTCGATCCAGGGTTCCGGCCGGGTCGTGAGCAACGGAACACCGACGAGCGTGTGCGACCGCGGGGATGTCCCCGACAACGCCACGGTCCCGTGCGGCACGACCACCATCGACGAAAGCGGGCCTGTCGATCTCCCCACCCTGTTCCTCACCGCGACTCCCCGCTCCGGGGTCTTCGTCCGCTGGGAGGGCTGCGATGGCGTGACCGGCAACACCTGCGCATTTCCGTTCAACCGGTTCGAGAACAGGACCGTCGCCCCGAAGGCGGTCTTCGACCGCGCGCCGACGGTGACGCTCGGCGCGCCGAGCTATTCCGACAGTGCGGAGCGCACGGTGAGCTTCCCGTCGCTCGCCGCCGACGAGGGCCCGGTGACGTTCGAATGCAGCGTCGATGGTGGCGCGTCCGCGCCGTGTGCCCCGGCCACGGCATTCACGCTCGCCGAAGGCTCACACGAGGTCCGAGCACGGGCGCGCGACGCGGCCGGCAACGTCGGCGTCTCCGGCCCCGCGGGCGTGCGCATCCTCGACACGCAGCTGGCCTCCGGGCCGCCCGACTTCGCCGCGAGCACGAGCGCGACGTTCAGGGTCTCGAGCCTCACCGGCGCCACGTTTGACTGCTCGCTCGACGGCGCCGCATTCGCCGCCTGCGGGACGAAGGGCGCCGACGGCGCGCTGACCAGGAGCGTCGACAACCTGGCGCAGGGCGCGCACACGTTCCGGGTCCGGGCGCGCGACGGCGGTGACTTCGATCGCGTCCCGGCCGCGCGCACGTGGACGGTCGACACGGTGGCGCCGGACACGGCGCTCGATCCCGCGCTCGGGCCGCGCGACGGCGAGGTCACGACGCTGCTCGCCGTCGCGTTCGGGATCGGTGCGAACGAGCCGGCGACGCTGCAGTGCCGTCTGGCGCCCGCCGACTTCGCGCCGTGCGGCGCGCAGGCGTCGTTCGGCAACCTGGCGTTCGCGCAGCACCGGTTCGAGGCGCGGGCGATCGACCGCGCGGGGAACGTCGACGCTTCGCCGGCGGGCCGGACGTTCACGGTGACCGCCGTCGATCGCGACGGCGACGGAATCGACCAGCGCGCCGATTGCAACGACAACGACGCGAACGTCAGGCCCGGGCGGCGGGAGGTGCCGGGCAATGCCGTCGACGAGGATTGCGACGGTGTCGCGCTGCCGTTCCCCACCCTGCGCGTGGGCGTGTCCTACAACTTCCGCGTCTCACCTCGCTCCACGACGTTCACCCGGCTTCAGGTCAAGGACGTCCCGCGCGGGGCGACGGTGAAAGCGACGTGCGCGTTCAAGCGCAGCAAGTGCCCGGGCAAGGCGCGTACCGCCTACACGCTGCGCCGCGCCGCCGGGACCGTGAGCCTCGACCGCCGCTACAAGGGCGTGCCCCTCAAGGTCGGAACGAAAGTCACAGTGACCGTCACGCAGTCCGGGTCGGTCGGTGCCGTCAAGGTCATCGAGATCCGTAGGTCCAGGGCGCCGAAGGTCACCGATCGCTGCCTCCCGCCGGGCGCGCCGAGCGCGCGGGCGTGTCCCCGCGTCGTGACCGCGAGGTAGCGATCCTTGGCGCGGCGAGCTCCCGGGCTCAGCGTCGACGAGCCCATCCGAAAGGCACGCTCTCGGCGCGCGCCCGCGAGTCCGCTGGCCGAGGTCTTCCTGCTCCAGCGGTTCGCGGGCAACCGGGCGGTGTCGCGGGCGGTGCAGGCGGGGACCGTCGGCCCGCGGCAGGCGGCGCGGTCGCAGGTCAAGAACCCGTTCGCCGATCCCGCGGCCACCGCGGACCCGAAGTCCGCGCTGAACGCCTACCTCGGCCTCTCCCCGGAGGACCGCCGCGCATGCATCAAGGCCAGCGACCGCAACGCACTGGCGCGTGTCCTGGCCCGTCTCAGCGCCGACCAGCAGAAGACCTACCGCGACGCCCTCGAGCAGATCGGCCGCTTCGTCCAAGAGGAGGTGACACGCGCCACCGCCGGGATGGGGGACGAGGAGATGGCCGGCGTCCAGCGCACATTCCTGGAGGAGAGACGGTCGTCATTCGGGCGGCGCTACACGGCCGCACAAGATGCGCGAACGAAGCTGGTGGAGGACGCGATCAAGTCGGGCACGTCGCCCGCGGCGGCGCCTCTCGCCGGCGAGGGAGCCTTGACCGACCGCGGGAACAAGGCCATCGAGAAGGTTGTCGAGTACGCCAGGACCAACCATCCCGAGCTCGCGCTCGAGACCAGGAACATCCGGCTCGCACTTGCGGAGCAGGGATTCGGCGCTGTGGCCTTCAGCGAGCACGACGGCGCCGGCGGCTTCCGCGCAGCCGTCGGACGCGAATGGGTGGAAGCAGCACTGCTCGACCCCGCCTACGCGTTGAGCACCGTCGTGCACGAGATCGGCGGGCACCCCGATTACCAGGACAATCCCGAGGCCGGGTACCACGTGGACCTGTATGACGCCGCCAGCACAAAGCCGCGCCGCATCTGGGGGTCGACCGCGAAGGCCAGGCGGGCGGAGGTCGTGCGCTACGGCTACCCGGAGTCCGAGATCTACGCGCTCCTGCGCGAGGCGCCCTACCGCCCGGAGCCCAGACCGGTCGACGCGGCCGACGTCAGTCCCGGTGCGATCGGCTTCTTCGTCGTTCCCCTGCGCGCCGACGTCGCTGCGGCGATCGAGGACATGAAGGAGGCGTGGTCGCCGAAGCTGATGGTGGCCCTGCTGCGCGGCTGCCGCGCACGCCTCGCCGTCGATCCGCGCATCAGCGCTGCCGCATTGCAGATATTCGACGAAGCGGTCCTGCTCAACTTCGACTCCGACACGCTGGACACGGTCAGGAATTGAGCTCGTCACCACGGCAATATCGGGAAGTGCCGCGACGCCGGTAACACAAACCCGGCGCATTCGCGCCCCACGACGGTCTTACACTCGCCGCCCAATGTGGCGCCGGGAGGTCAATCGGGACGTGCGGTCGCGAACGCCGGTCGCGCCGCGGCGCCAAGCGCTGCGGCACGACGGTTCCGACGCCGCGGTGCAGCGCCTCGGGAGCGCGATCGGCAACCGCCACATGGGACGGCTGCTGGCGCGCCAGAGCGGCCGCACGCCGCTTCCCCCCAAACCGAAGACCACTCCCCAGTCGGACTCGACGAGCACGTCCCAGTCGGAGCCGAAGGTCGCGCCCACGTCGGAGCCGAAGGTCGCCATCTCCTGGCCGGATGCGAAGAACCCCAACGTCGTGTGGCTTCAAACCAGCGACGGCAGGGTGTGGACCGCGATGCGGACCCTCCGCTCCACCCGTGCTCCGGCCTTCCAGCCGCCGGCGCCGACGAGGTCCGTGCCCCCCGACAATCCGCGTTTCTTCAGCGGTGGCAACAAAGCGAAGGCGGAACTGGACCTCGGCAACGTTCGCCTCAGCCCGTACTTCTACCTCCCGGGAAGCTTCAACAAGAAGTCTTCGCCGCCGGGCTCTGATGAGGAGGCGGCACCGGTCATCGACTCCCGCGATCGGCTGGGTCGTGCGCGCCCCGGCACGCCGAACGCGCTGCAGCAGGTGCTCGCCGAACTGGACAGGGTGTATGGCCCGCTGCCGCCCATCGTCCAGTGCAATCCGAACCTGAGCCCACAAGAACTCGCGCAGTGCATGCGGGCGGTGCAGGTGCAGCAGATCGAGCGCACCGGTCTGATCGTCCGCTCCCGCTACGGGCAGGGTGCTCCGGATCCCTTCCGACCCGGAGCGACGATCACCGCCAGGGCGGGAGACTGGACGGTGAGCGGCGAGGCCGCCTACACCACCAACGGCCTTTTCACCAGCGACCCCACGACGATCTCCTCCCCGAGATACGAGCTCAGGGCGGGCAAGGGACGCTTCGCCGGCGGCGTACAGGCGGGCGAGACGACCGCCTTCGGGCCTTACTACGGGGCCTTCGGCAGCGTCAGCTGGGGCCCGAGCAGCCCGCCACCCGTCCACGCCGATGCCAAGCAGGTCGTGTACAGACCCCTGCAGGAGTGGGAGGTCTCTTACGCGTTGGTGGCCGACGCGGCCGTCGCGTCGGTTCCGGCAGTCCAGCCATGGCCCTGGAACGATCCGGGGCGGCGGTTGAGGGCGACGTCACGCGAGAAGACGGAGCGGCGAACGGACACCACGCAGCGCTATCTGTACTTCCTCAATTCGAGCACGCGCATCGACAAGCAGGGCAGCCGCACCGAACTCGAGCAGCTCAGGCAGGACATCGCGAACGGCTTCGAGGTGGCGCACATCGAGGCGTACACGTCCCCGGAGGGCCCGTCGGCTCCTCGTGGTCGCTTTATGGGCAACGTCGCGCTGGCCCAGCGGCGCGCGCGCGCTGCCGCCGGCGTGGTGCTCCGCATCTCGCCCACCGCCCTGCCGGCCGGCGTCAAGGCCACGGTCGCGCAAGTCCAGGACGAGCACGAGCTGTACGGCCGGGGGGACGACGGCGCTGAGCTGCACGGAGTCGACCTCGAGACCGAGGTGATCCGGTCGTTCCAGATCGAGGAGGCTGAGACGCGCCACCGCACAGACCGCCTGCAAGAGCAGCTCGCGGCGGCCGGCGACTGGCACAAGCAGGCCGAGCTGATCTATCCGTTGCTGCGCCGGGCCGTCATCACGCTGACCCGGACGGTGCCCGTGACCCGCGCCGTGGGGAGCTTCGAGCCCTTCTCCGTACCAGTGCCGAACAAGCCGGTCGCTGGTGCCAGCAACGTGCCGCTCGCCGTCAAGGTGGCGGCCGAGCTGTTCTTCGCCGGCCGATGAAGCTCCTCTTCGGCGCTGACGAAGAGGCTTTCCCAACTGCGCGGTCTCTCCGTATAGGTCGGTATGGCACTCGTTGTAGACATCCCCCTCAACACCACGATCGCCGACCTCGACGAGGCGCTACGTGCCCTGCTGCGCCGCGAGCTCGACCGGCACGGCTTCGACGCCGTCGAGATCGCCTTCGAGGCGCCCTCCAGGGAGTGGTCTGGGAAGCTCACCAGCCCCACCGTCGATCTCTTCCTCTACGACCTGCGCGAGGCCAACGAGCGCGCCGACCTCGCGTCCTCCGAGCGGCGCGGCAACGGCCACGCCGTGGTCACGCCGCCGCCGCTGCGCCTCAAGCTGACCTTCGCCGTCACCGCGTGGACCAAGGCGGTCGAGGACGAACATCGGCTGCTCTCGCAGGTGTTGGCAATCCTCTTCTCCTACCAGCGGCTGCCCGAGGACGTCATCGCCACCGCGCACCAGGGGGGCGCCGCGCTTCGCGCCGCCGAGACCCAGGTGGGACGACCGCGTGAGGGCAAGGCCGACTTCTGGACATCGGTCGGTGGCCAGTACAAGGCATCGATCGACTACGCCGTCGATATCACCATCGCGTCCGGGGCGTCGTTCGTGCGTGGTCCCGAGGTGCGGATGCAGACGATCCGCACGCGCGTCTCGGACGGGCCGGCGCGGGCGATGATGGAGTTGCATCGCCTCGGGGGTACGGTCTGCGACGGCGACGGCATCCCCGTCGCCAACGCTTGGGTCGTGCTGCCCGAAGCCGGCCTGTGGGCGTCCACGGACGGCGCCGGGCACTTCCGGCTCGACCGGATTCGCCCGGGACGTCACCGGGTGATCGCGCGAACGGGCGATGGCGATGAGGCGCAGGCAACGGTTGCGGTGCCCGGGGGGCGCGCAGATCTGGTGATCGGTGCGCCCGCGCGCGGCGAGTGAATCGAACGGGCAATCCGGAGTGCCCGATTTCCTGTCCGCTGTCCTCTACCGTGACACGGCGCGGTCGGGGATCGTCTTCCGAGTGGACGAAGCGCTTCCTCTCCGGGTCCTGCTCGGCAACCTGGAGCCGATCATGGTGGTGGGATTGCGCCGGGTTCTGGAGGAGGACGGCGTCGTAGTGATCGGACCGCAGCGCGAGCCCGAACAGATAGTTCGTGCAGCCAAGCGTCAGCAGCCCGATGTCGTCGTCCTCGACCTCAATGATGGTGCGCGGGCACTCGGCGAGCAGGTCCGTTGTGCGGCCCCACACGCGAAGGTGATCTTGTGGGCTCGGGACGAGACCGTGATGGAAGTGCTCGAGGCGGTTGCGCGCCCTCCACGCCTGGTCGCGCTCACCGCAACCGACGGGCTTCGCAGCGAGCTGAGCAGTAGTCGTCACCGATAGCGAGTGGAGGAAATCACATGCCCACCTACCTGACGCCCGGCGTCTACGTAGAGGAGGTCCCGTCCGCCAACCGGCCAATCCAGGGTGTCGGCACGGCCGTGGCGGCGTTCGTTGGATTGGCTCCGGGTGGGCCTGTCAACACACCGATGCGGATCTCGAACTGGACTCAGTTCGCCAACATTTACGGTGACCCAAAGAACCCCGACAACGGACCGTTCATGGACGGCGCATACCTCGCCCATTCCGTGTACGGGTTCTTTCAGAACGGCGGCAGCCTGTGCTGGGTGGTTCGGGTCGGCGCCGCGAACGGCGCAGGCGCGGCGCGCGCGGCGCTGCCCGCCGCCAGCGACAAGAACGTGGAGGCGTTCCGGGCCGTGGCCCTCGAGGGCGTCAATGGCCAGGTCAAGGTCGAGCTCGACGAGGAGCCCCCGCCCGACGGTGGCTCCAAGGACGGCGACCCGACCTACAAGCTGATCGTCACCGCCGGGGTCGAGCGCGAGGAGCACGAGGGGCTGTCGCTGAAGAAGGGCCGCTCCAACATCGCCACCAAGGTCAACGCGGCTTCGAGGCTGATCAAGATCGTCGACATGAGCGCGGCGCTGCCCGAGACGCGCGTGGCGACCGGCAGCTACACGCTCGCCGCGCCCGCGGCCGCCACGAAGGAGATCGACCCAAAGGACTTCGAGGGCGACGTCGCCAAGCGGAAGGGCATGGGCAGCCTGGCCGCGGTGGACGAGGTGACCATGCTCGTGATGCCCGACATCATGACGCTCGCCAAGAATGGCGACGACGCCCAGGTTCGAGACCTGCACGGCAAGATGATCGCTCACGCCGAAAGCGCGGGTGACCGGATGGCGATCCTCGACGCGCCGCCCAACCTGCTGCCGCAGGAGGTGCTGGAGTGGCGGATGAAGGCGGCCAGTTACGACTCGAAGATGGCCGCGCTCTACTACCCGTGGATCGAGGTCGTCGACCCGATCAGCAAGCGCCCGATGATGGTGCCGCCGTCCGGTCACATGGCCGGCCTGTGGACTCGGGTCGACGAGCAGCGGGGCGTGCACAAGGCGCCCGCCAACGAGGTGGTGATGGGCGTCAATGGCCTCGCCTTCCAGGTCACCCACGCAGAGCAGGGAGGCCTGAATCAGGTCGGGATCAACTGCATTCGGGCGTTCCCCGGCCGTGGCATCCGCGTCTGGGGCGCGCGCACCCTGGCGAGCGACCCCGAGTGGCGTTACATCAATGTGCGCAGGCTTTTCAACTACATCTCCGAGTCGATCATGGAGGGCACGCAGTGGAGCGTGTTCGAGCCCAACGACCAGCGACTCTGGCGCGCGCTGCGCATCGCAGTGAAGAACTTCCTCAGCCGCGCCTGGCGCAACGGCATGCTGTTCGGGTCCACGCCCGACCAGGCGTTTTACGTCAAGTGTGACGCGGAGACCAACCCGCCGGAGGTCATCGAGGCGGGCCAGGTGATCTGCGAGGTCGGCGTCGCTCCGGTCAAGCCGGCCGAGTTCGTCATCTTCCGCCTGAGCCAGTTCACCGGAGGAGCCGGGTCCGAGGTCAGCGAGTAGTCGACCGCCTCCCCAACGAGTAAGCGAAAGGATCATCCATGGCCGACCAGCAGTTCGTCCCTACAGGCCTGCAGCTGACTATCAACATCCCGGGGGTCGAGATAGAGCGCCTGAAGTCGTTCACGCCCCCGAACCAGTCCACCGCCGATAGCGAGCTCTTGTACTGGAACTCCCAGGGCCAGACGGAGAACACGGCCGGTGACTCCACGCACATGGGCATCGTCACGTTCTCGTTCGTGGCCGGCGTGCCTCGCCAGAACAACGACCTGCAGAAGTGGTTCGACGATTGCCTCCAAGACGGCTTCGACAAGAACAAGAAGGACGTCACCGTCGAGATCATGGAGGGCGAGGGCGACAACGTCACGACCTGGAACCTCGAGGGTTGCGTTCCCGGAAGCATCTCCTACAGCGCGCTGACGGCCGGTGACCCGAGCCCGTACGAGGTCACCGTGGAGTGCCGGTGCATGCGCGCCACGCTGGAGCAGTAACCCCTGCCGTGTGAGCCGCGGAAGGAGATCGGCATTGCGAACCGAGATCGCATTCAGGCTGCCAAGAGGCTACGTCGACGACAGTGGGACGGTGCATCGGGAGGGCACGATGCGCCTCGCCACCGCCCGCGACGAGATCGAGCCGCTGCGAGAGGTGGAGGTGCGCCAGAACCAGGCGTATCTCAGCATCGTGCTGATCGCCCGCACGGTGACGCGGATCGGCGACGTGACCGCCATTACCCCCCACCTCGTTTCCGGGCTGTACGCCGCGGACTTCGACCACCTGCAGCGCCTTTACGAGCGGGTCAACAGCGACGGCGAGGCGGTCGGGGTGGTGAGTTGTCCATCATGCGCACACCAGTTCGAGGTCGACCTGACCGAGGTGGAGGACGGTCGATTGGGGGAATGACGCGGCCGTCTCCCGAGGAGTTGCTCGCGGAGACGGCCCGCCTCGCCTACCACGTGCATTGGCCGCTCGACACGATCCTCGACCTCGAGCATGTCGACCGGCGGCGCTTCCTGGCCGAGGCGGACGCGATGGCCGCGGCAGATGGGGCGGCGAACCGCGATCGGCTCGAAGAGAGCTGAGCCGTGGCGGCGCACGACACCTTGCATGACGCCGGCCTGCCGCGGCCGATCCGCCGGCTGCTTCGCTTCGCTGCGCGGCGCGCGGCGCGCGCAAACGCCCGGCGGCCGATCGGGATCGGCGTCGCGCAAGCGCGAGCGCCCAAGCTGCTTCCCAGCGCCACGCGACTCGCGCCGCGCGCGCATCAGCCTGCCGCGACCCAACGAGCAGACGGACGCGACCTCCTCGGGTTGGCACCGCGTGAGGACCTCGGCAGCGTCGGCCCGGCGTTCACCCAGAGCGCGACCGGCACTGCGCCCACCGTGGATCGCTTGGCGGCGGTCGCGGCTGCCCCGGTGCCCGCGCCGCCGGACGTGACGGGACCGAGCGACGCCGGCAAGCGCGTGGCGCGGACCCAATCCGAGCGCGGGCCCTCGCGCCTGCGCATCGGCGCGCCCGGCGAGCGCGGCCGGAACGCCCGCATCCTCGAGGGGCCCGCCGAGCGTCCGGCCCCGAAATCCCCCGCGAACGCCGACGCCAGTCGCTCGGACGCGACGGCCGCTGCACCGCCGCAGCCTCCGCCCGCGTCCGACCCGGCGCTCCCGGAGGCGCCGTCGACCACGACGGTCGACGACCGCCCTGCCCCCACGCCCGACGCGCCTTCGCAAGAGCAACCCCGCGCCGTCCCACGGGCACCCACGGTCCGGAGCCGCCTCGGCCGCCCTCGTCCGCCCGCACCTGCCACCGCGGCAGCGCCCCAGCCGACGCCGACCCCGGCGACAGAGCGCTCTGAGCGGGGGTCGCACACCCTTTCGACCGGGACCGTCGACCCCTCGACCGGCGCCGGCGACGAGGACCCGTCGTCGCCCGAGATCGCCGGCGCTCCCGGCGGGCGTCTCTCCGCTCCAACGACCTTGCCCCCCACGGGAGGGGCGGCCTCCCTCCCCGAGGCCGCCCCTCCCGCCTCCCTCGCGCCGACCGCGACGCGGGCCGCCGACGCGCCGCCCCGGCGCACCGTCGGGGAGGCAGATGTGACCGAGCGTCCGGCGCCGCCGGCCGAGCGCGCTAACGCGCGGCCGCGCCCGGACGCGGTCAAGGTCCGGCGCGTCGTCCGGTCGCCGACGCCCCCGCCGGTGCCGTTGCCGGCGCCCCCGTCGGCGGCCCCGCCGGTGCCATTGCCGTCGGCCCCGCCGGTGCCGCTGGCGTCGGCCCCGCCGGTGCCGCTGGCGTCGGTCCCCTCGGCGCGACTGGCGGCAAACGTGCCCCGTACATCGGCGGACGCCGCCCAGAGCAGCCCGCTGCCGGAGCGGCCCGAACGCAGCCTGCTCCGTCGCGCGATCGACGCGGTCCGGCGCCAGGCGACACCCGATTCGCCGGCGGCCGGTCATCACCGACCGCCGGCGAGCCCCTCCCTGCGCGCCAAGCCGGCGAGGCGGGTCGCGCGTGCACCCTCGGACAGCCCCGCAGTGTCCTCCGGCGGGGCCGACCGCTCGCCGCGGCCCATCCCCTCGCCCGCGGCACCGGCGGCGCCGACCCTCGCGTCGGCGCCGCCGGCCGCCGGGGTGGCGTCGCCGATTGCCGCGTCACGGCCGCCTACCCGGGTCGTGCTTGCGGGCAGCGCGGGGAGCTCCGCGCCGAGCCCGCCCGCGACCAACTCGCGGCCGGCCGTGAGACGGCACGGCGCGCCGAGCGGCTCGATCTCGGGAGTAACACCGCGGACGCGCACCCGGCCGCCACAACGCCTTGCACGCGTGGAACGGCCCGCTCCCGATTCCCCGGCGCTGGCGACGGTCGGCGCGGCCCCGACACGACGCCCCGCGGATGCCGCGCCAGCGCAGCCGACCTTCTTGCGGCGGACCCTCGCCACCATGCTCGGCCGGGCGGCGCCGGCCGTGGCGGCGCCGGCGGGTCCCGGCACCGCGCCCGCGCCGCGCGCCGTCGAGCGCGCAGTCGTCACCGTGACGCCCCGCCGCGGCGCGGCGGCAGGGGCGGCCGCGACGTCCGCCACCGGCCAGAGCGGGCGCTCCCACCGCGTGCTCGCCCGGCTTCCACGACAGCCCGGCGCCCACGTCGCATTGCCGGCGCTCCCACCCGCTTCGTCATCCGCCGCATCCGTCCCGGCGCCCGGGCCGGCTGTCGTGCCCGCTCCCGCGGCCCAAGCCGTGCGCCGGCTCGCGCGCGCGCCAGCCCCGCCCACTCCGCAAGACGGCGGAGCCACAGTGGCCGGCAGCCTCTCGTACGGCCCAGTAACCGTCGCAAGGCAGGTCGCACATTCCTCCCCCGGCGCGATGGGGACGACGGGCGCGGCGGGCGCCAGCGGGGCCCCCGAGGGCAACACCGCCCGCGACGACCTCCTGCGAAGCCTCCGCGAAGAGCAGGAGCAGATCTATCGCCTCATCCCACACCCGTTCTAGGCGGCCCGGCATATATGCCCAACGAGCAACTC
>Ga0126377_10002031_pt1 | contig 13701 bp, 12 predicted proteins | sample PanSoiMetPlot_22_FD_92647 | JGI IMG/M metagenome (GOLD analysis project Ga0126377, IMG submission 92647) | Tropical forest soil microbial communities from Panama - MetaG Plot_22 | ecosystem: Environmental > Terrestrial > Soil > Tropical forest > Bulk soil | place: Panama | collected 2016-02-17
CCGTCAAAATCTTTCTTGGTCAGGCCGGCATCTTCCATCGCCAGGCGCGCCGCCCATGCGAGATATTCTGCCGTCGATTTTTTCGGCTCGGCGGGTTTGCTGCCGAGCCGATCGGTTGGAGTCTCGCCGATACCGACCACTGCGGTTTTTCCTCGGATGCTCATAGAGATATTCATCCTTTCTTGGTCTTTGCAGAGATATTTCAGCAAGGCCAGGCTGTCAAGCAATGCAGCTACCTTGACCGACCGTTGGCAAAACTCTAAGATCGCGGAGATGTTTTTGAACAAGTCGATTTTGTATTTGCTGGCGTGTCTCTTTATCGCAAGTTTCAGACCGTCGCATGCGGCTGAGAAACTGATCGCGGACTATGGCGGCCATGCGGGATTTCAGAGCGCAACGTGGGTGGCGAAGGATTTAAAGATATTCGAGAAGCATGGCCTCGACGTCGACATCATCATGATCACCGGCGCGGCGCGCTCCGTCGCCGCACTGCTGGGTAACAGCACGCAATTCGCCACCGGCTCCGCCACGGGTCCACTGGCGGCGGCTGTCCGAGGAACTGATGTTAAAGTGATCGCTGCTTCGTACAATAAGTTTCCCTACGCTTTTGTCGTCAAGCCCGATATCCGCACGCCCAAAGATCTACGCGGCAAGAGGGTCAACATACTCAACTATGGCGGCTCCAACGATCTCGCCTTGCAACTGGCGCTGAGGGAATGGGGTATGAAGCTCGCCGATATTCAGGTCATCATCGGCGGTGACGCGCCGACGCGGCTGGGAGCGCTCATGGTCGGACGGATGGACGCGACGATTCTCTCGCCGCCTCATCTCACCATGGCGCTTAAGGCCGGCTATCGCGTGCTCGCGGACATGGGCGAGATGAGCGCGAATTTCACTCAGTCTTCCCTGTACGTGAAAGGATCTTCGCTAAAAGAACAGCGGGACCGGACCAAACGCTTCCTCCGGGCTTACGCCGAAGCGATTCATCGAATTAAAACCGATCGCGATGCCACGATGAAGATATTTGCCCAGCGCATGCGCGTCGACGATCCGGAAACGACCAAATCGACCTACGACTATTTCGCGCCGCGATTTTCTTTCCCGCCCAGGGTGGACTTAATCGGCGTGCGCGACACGATCAATTTCTACGCCGAGCAAAACGCCGACTTCAAAAACCGCAAGCCCGAGGAATTCGTCGATCACTCGTTGATCGACGAGTTGGAGAAGGAAGGGTTCTTTAAAAAGTTAGGTGGCTAGACGCAGACAGTTTTGAGTCTCGGGTTTCGTGTCTCGCGTTTAGGCGGAGGATGTGCTCCTGGATCAGGGCCGATAGGGGCGATAGGTTCGTGTGGGCTAGTGCAGCCGCGGCATGATCTCTTTCTTGAACAGATTGAGCGAGCTGATCACTTTGTCGTGGTGCAAGTTGCCAATATGGAACATGCCCATGAAGTGGTCGGCGCCGACCTGGTTCATCTGATCCTGGATCTGCTCGCAGACAGTGTCGGGATTTCCGGCGATCAAATAACCGCTGCTGAGAAGTCCATCGTAATCCATCTTGGAAAAATCGAAACGCTCCCGATTGCCTTCGCGGAAATAGCTGAAAGAACGTTTGCTTATTAGCGCGGCCTGGAGCTCCTTGGCAACCGCGTCTTTGTTGATCGCCTCGTTGAAGCCGCGGTTGAATACCGTGAAGAAATAAGCCATCGCCGGTGTGGCAAACTCGCGCGCCTTCTGATCGGTTTCATCAATATAGACATGCCGACATAGAATGAACTGTTCCGGATTCGCTTCCCATCCTGCCTCCTTCGCCTGTGAGCGATAATAGCCGAAGGTGTCCTCGATCTGGTCAGTTGTCTGATAAACCTGCGCGCATGGCAGATGGCGCTGAACACACCATTCGACCGATTCAGCGCTGCGCGCGGCGATCCAAATCGGCGGATGCGGCTGCTGCATGGGACGTGGCCAGATCGCACAATCGCGGAGCTTGAAGAATTTCCCTTCGTGGCTCCACACCGGTTCGGTCCAAGCGGTCATGATCAGATCGTAGGCTTCTTCGAAACGCCCGCGCGACTCTTCAGGGCTCACGCCGTACCAGATATATTCCGGCGGGATGCCGCGCACGAAGCCGGCGATCAGACGGCCATTGCTGAGACAATCGATCATGGCGTACTCTTCCGCGACGCGGACCGGATGATTGCGCAGGGGCAGAATGTTGCCAAGCACGCCGATTTTGATTTTCTTGGTCTTTTGGCTGAGCGCCGACGCGATCAAGTTGGGTGACGGCATGGTGCCGTAGGCGCTGTAGTGATGCTCGTTGAAAACTACGCCGTCGAAGCCGAGTTCCTCGCAATAAGCCATCTCTTCCAAGTGCTCCGCGTAGTTCGCCGCGCCTTTGACCGGATCGAAGTAACTGCTCGGCACCGGGGTGCGCGGTGCGTCTTTGGGAACATGGGGATAAGCAAGAAGATCGAAGTTATAGAGCTTCACAAATCAGATTCTCCTTCGGCAGCACTTCGCGGACGATAACATCGCGATGGAGTTCGGTCAAACCACGCGGCAGGAAAGGCCGAGGATAGAGGATCGACCAGCGCAATTCTCAATCCTCCGTCTTCCATCCGCGACGAAGGACTTAGCTATTTGTAGTATCCTTCCTTAGCCAATTGATCGACGATGCTCGTGTCGATGAACGACACCGCGTTGGCCGTCGCGGCCTTGGGTGTGTTCTTTTTGATGGCTTCAAGCGTAGTCTTGATGGTTTCGACCTGTGGCCGATGATTCTTATCGAGCCAGCGCTTGTATTGATTGTAAGCATATTCCGTCTCATCTTGCGGGCGGCCAAGGAATTCTCTCAAGATGTCGAGGGTTTTTTCCCTTTGGTCGAAATAGAATTTCGATGCGTCCGCCGTCGCCCGCAAAAAACGCACGACGTTGTCGCGATTGCTCTTGAGGTAGGATGCCGGCAGGATTTCGCCGTTCTGCTGCCATGGAATGCCGAGGCCTGGCAACGCCAACAGCATCTCATAGCCGCGTCGTTCGGCGATCAAATCGAACGGCGGCGCGAGAATGCCAAACTGAACCTCGCCCTTTTCCATGGCGGCGAGAATGCTCGCAGGATCGGCGCCGGAATGCTGCACCAGTTTGACATCTTTCTCCGCGTCTATTTTAAGCTTGCTCAAACCAAATCGTAGGGCGGTATCGGGTATCGTCCCGAAGGGCGCCCCAACATGGCCGGTCTTGCCTTTCAGGTCTTCGACCTTTTTCATGCCCTTTTGCGCCATGATCTTATACGGGAAGACGTTGCACCAGGACGCGACCACGACGAATGGCGTCGCGCCTTCGAGAGTGGCGGTGACAAAGGCAGCAGCGCCGGAACCGGTGGACATCTGCATTTTACCGGCGAGCATGGCTTGCACCGCGGAGGTAGTGTTGGTCTTGATAATTTCCACGTCGAGGCCGTGCTTTTTGTAAAGCCCCTGACTCACCGCGATGGCAAAGAGGCTCGTGCCGGGATTGATGCCGGTCTGGCCGACGGTCATTTTTCGCAACGCCTCAGCGGCGTGAGTGACGCTGCCGATCGACAAGACTAGAAAAAGGGACACTAGGACTCTCAACTTGAATCTCATTCATTCCTCCGCGATGTAAGAACGGGATGAGCTACTTTTGCGGTTTCCACTTTTCCAGGCGGCTCTCAACGATCTTGAGCGCTTCATTGAGACCAGCGCCCAGCCCGGCGATGATGACGATGGGAACGAACATCGCCGCCATCTGAAAGCGCTGTGCCGCCAACGAGCTCAAGTAACCGAGGCCGGTGGCCGCGCCATACTGTTCGGCGACGACGATATAAACCAGCGCGCGGCCCAGGGCAACGCGCATGCCGGCGACTATATAAGGGAGAGAGCCGGGCAGCGACACTTTTCTGAAGATCTGGCTGTCGCGGGCGCCAAAGGCGCGCGCCATGGTGATCAAGCGATGATCGGTATTGGAAATGCCGACCATGGTGTTGATGAGAATCGGAAACACCGCGGCAAGCACGGTCATGATGATTTTGGATATCGAGCCCAAGCCGAACATCATGATGATCAGCGGTAAGAGCGCGATCAGAGGGGTCGCGTAGATGCCGGACAACAACGGATCGAAGGCTCTGTGCACCGACTTATACCAGCCCATCGGCACGCCGATGAGCACGCCAAGAATTACCGAGATGACGAAACCGATCGAGAAGTTGGTCAGGCTGAACCACATATGCTCCCAGATGGAGCCGTTGGCGAACAACTCGTAACCTTTGGCGATGATTTTGCTGAACGGCGGAAAGTAGAAGGGATTGATGATCTCAAAGCGAGTGGTGAGCTCCCAGCCGAGAAAGAAAGCGATGACGCCAATGACGCCGAGCCAATTGGAAAGCGCCGCGCGGCTGCGCTGCCAAGCCCGGTTGGTGGTCAGCGAATTGGACTCGTCGACGGAAACCAGCTCGAAGGATTCTTGTTCCTGTTTGGCCGTGGCGCGCTCCTTACCAAGGAGAGTGAAGCCGAATGTATGCGTGGCCGCCGCACCTGTCAAGCGCGATGCGCTTTACAGGTGCACGGCGAATTTCAGATCTCAAATTTCAAAACACGGACTCCTTCTGAAATATGAAATTTGAGATGCGGGGCTCCCGCCGCCTACTCCCAGCGCTTCATCTTGGTGAAGTCGTAGTCTAGCGAGCTGTCGGCTTCGAAGCGCCAAATGGCCCGGTCTTTCTTCCACTCACCGGCGATGACCGATTGAAGGAATGACACGATCTGGTTCCATGCCGCGTCGCTCTGCAGCTGGCGATAGCGCCCGGGCATGGTGTCGTTTAAGAACCCATGCGGCGCACCCGGATAGACCCGAATGCTGAAGCTTTTTCTGTTCGCAGCCAGGACAGTGGACATGCGCAAGATGTTGTCGAGGCGGATAAGATTATCGAGCTCGCCGAACACTGCAGTGAGCGGGCACTTCATCTCCTGCATCAGTTTGTCGATCGGTTCAGGCCGGAGTGGATGCGTTTGCCAATCAGCGTCGTATACCGCGCCGTAGAGCACCACCGCTGCCGCGAGGTAATCGCGCTTGGCGGCGACAAGGACCGGCTGGCGTCCGGTCTGGCAGACACCGGACATGGCGATTGTGTTGATATCGGCTTGCGGCACGGTGCGCAAATAGCGAACGATAGCGTCGGTATCCGATAAAACCTGCTCGTCATCCAGCTCGCAGCGGTCGTTGCCTTCCGCCAACCGCTTCCGGTCGCCGGTGAAGCGCGAAAAATAATCGGGGACGACAATCACATAGCCGGCTTTGACGTATTTTTCACCGAGGTCCATGGTGTGCTGCACTATGCCGTAGCGCTCGTGCATGTGAATGATCACCGGACGTTTGCCGATGCCATCGGGAACGCCGAGGAAAGCATTGATGCGGTTATCGATTTTTATGGGCGTGAGCATGATTTTTTTCCTTTCAATCGATTGGTCAGAACATCCGCGATGTGAGATTGAGGAGAATTTATTAAGGAGTTCATAAGTAACTTGAACTCAGTTCGTGAAACCCAAGGGACGAATCCTTCCGAGCCCGGGCAATGGGGCTGAGCCTTGTAAACCGCCACTCCATCCACTTAGGGTGATTATTCAAACCGACGGGCCCTGAACGGTTACTTCATGTTCGAGTGCCCGTGCTCTCCACGACTCGTCCCTTGGTTGACGTATGTCTACTAACCAACGAAGTCCTTAGTAATTTGCTTTACGGCAGCTTGCTGAGGACATACTTTAGCACGGTCTTGGTTGTTTCAGTTGCCGACTCGGGTTTCTTCCAAGCGGCGATGCTGCCGCCGATTTTTCCTTTGTAGAAAACGATGAGGGCAGACTTGTACCCGGTCTTTGGGTCGGTCACGGCTTCGAAGACAAAGGCTTTATCACCGAAACCTTGGATGGGCGTGATCGTCACATTCGTGAATCGAGAATCCGCTTGGGCAGCCTCACGGTATCCTGCTAGAGAGTTTTCGTAGATCATCGCCATCGCCTCGCTGGTGTGCAAAAAGTTAAGCGTCAAGTCGACGGCGCGCGGCGCGGCAAAGGCGTTGGCGACATCGCCACCCTTGGCGATGTAAGTGCAGACTGAATTATAGGTGCCTGGACCATTGGATGTTGGCACCTTGGGCTGTTCCTTTACGTCGAGAGGGCCGCCGACGAACTTTTCTGCATCGGCCTCGGTGACGATGCCGCACGCGGTCGGTTCAGCTGCGTCTGCGGCAAGGCTCACGGACCTCATTGCCAAGACGGCAATGGTCGCCAGCGCTAAGATGCGCGTATTTCGCATGATAACTCCCCTATTGTGATTATAGACAGAACATAACAAGAACAGTCGCACAGCAGCAAGCGTTTTCACCATGTTCAACGGGCGAGAACTAGGGGAAGAAATTTCGCGGGCATTATTAAGGAGTTCACACTTGACATCAGTTCCTGAAAAACCAAGGGATGACGTAAGTCTACAAACCAACGAACTCCCTAGTAATTGTTCTTGATCAAGATCAAAACTACGAAAATGGCCACCAGAACAATGATCTCAACCCAGGTAGAAATCGTCGTTGATGGTTGGTCGGCAGGAGGCCGCGCGATTGAAACTTGCGTGTAGCCCACCAGAATCAAGACCACCGCCAGCGCGAGGGCCACGACCATCAGGTCGAAGTACGGCTCTTGAGTTAACTTTATCGAAGGAGCTTGGGATCCTGCCGCATGAGCTGCGCTGAAGACTCCGTTCAGATTCATCGCCGTCGCTGGTAGTCGTTTTTGGAATGAATTCCGCTCTAAGCCAGTCTGCTGGTGATCTCGTCGAAGCGTGCGGGCTAGTAAACTCGCAACCCGAAATCCGGGACTCGAAACGGAATTTTACTTCTCCGGCTCATACTGCAAGTTGTCGCGGATCAAATTCGAAATGCCTCTCGCGATCGGGCGGCGGATTTCTTCGCCGACATGGGCGAGACCGCCGAGGGCGCGGCCGAGGATGGCGAAGCTCTTCGACATCTGCCAGTGGATTCCCATATCTAAGGAGATCGCAGCGATGGCGCCGGTGACGTTGACGGGCAGATGCTTGCCGACTTTTTGGTCGGCGAACTTGCCGATCCTCCTGAGCAGTTCACAGTAGCGTCCGTAGACTTTGGTTTCCTGAGCGACTTCAAACAGCCGCTCGGCGCGGGGATCGCCGCCGGTATGAATGCCGTGGCCGATGCCGGGAATAAGCTGGTTATTGACCAGCCGTTTCTCGACTGTCTTAAGCGCGACGCTGTCGAGATCAGTTTCTTTCGAATCCTTCGGCAGGGCATCATTCAACATGCGTGCGCAGTGCTCCGACGAGCCCAAGTGTACGCTGCCCGCGCCGAGGATCGCCGCGGCGACGGCACCTTGGATGGCTTCCGGCGCGGAGTGAAAGGTCATGCGCGCCGCTGCCGCGCCGGTGGTCATGCCGTGATCGACGAGCACGATCAGCATGGTGTCGACCATGCGGCCCTCTTCCTCTGTCGGCATGCGGCCAACGATCATCAGATAGACCATCTGTGCAAAAGTGATCCTGCCGAGCAGATCCTTATTCAAGTCGTAGCCGCGTACGAATATCCGATCGAGTTCGGCGCGGCCCATGGACGAAACGAGTTTGGGAATGTCTGCCATAGAAAGGCTCCTTATAGATAGAGCGCGTCTGTAGTTTTGGGTTTCGAGCTCGAGTTTTCCTGAAGAACACGAGACACGAGAGTCGAAACACGGGACGTTTATTTGTTCAATCCAACTTCAACAGCTTTGCGGCATTTTCGCCCATGATCTTTCTTTTCGTGTCGCCGTCCAGATCATTACGTTTGAGAATCATATCGGTGACGCCGGGAAAGGTCGCGTCCCAGTGCGGATAATCGGAAGCGAAGACGACGCGGTCGGCGCCGATGAATTCGATGACTTGCCCTAAGCGCGTTTCGTCGGCTTCAAAGGAAACGAAGCACTGGCGGCGAAAGTATTGGCTCGGTTTCATCTTGAGCCAGGGAACTTGAAACGGCAGGACCTCGTAGTGCTCGTCCATGCGCCACAGCCAGTAGGGTAGCCAACCGACGCCGGATTCGAGGAACACCACTTGGAGCTCCGGATGGCGTTCCAGAGCTCCGCGACAGATTAAACTCAAACTCGCGAGCATTTGCTCGAATGGGTGAGAGACCGTGTGAGTGAAGAACCATTGGCCGGCGAAACGATCCACGCCGGCGGTAGGCAAAAATGCGCCGGAGCCTTCATGTACCAAGAGTGGCACACCAAGATCCGCGACGGTCTTATACAGCGGATCGTAATAAGGATCGTCGATATTGCGGCCCTTGACCGGATTGGGCCTGACAAAAATCCCTTTGAAGCCAAGCTCATTGACGACGCGCTTGGTCTCCTCGACGGCGAGCTTGGCATCTTGGACGGGAATGACACCGACGCCCATCAGACGCTTGCGGTCTACGGCGCAGTAATCGTAAAGCCAGTTATTATAAGCGTGGCACAGCGCGGCTGCGTAAGCGTCTTCTTCAACCGACGGCAAATACAGTCCCGCCGAGGGAAACAGCAACCCGCGTTCGATATGATCGCGGTCCATCGCCTTGAGACGGTCTTTTGGATCGGTGGCGAGATGGCGGTTCGCGTTGGCAGGAGAGCCGTCTTGCTTGATGGCAAAAGGGGTTTCGTCAGGCCGGCGATGATGGCGCTCGCCTTCGAGACGAAAGAGCAACTGGCCATTGGGAACTCTCTCGATCTTGGGCGCGCGGGCGCGAAAGGACGGCTCCAGATATTTCTCGAACAGGTCGTCGGCCTCGCGCACATGGCCGTCGACATCGATGACACGGACTCCATTCTCAGTCATGCTCATCTCCGTTTTTGCAGAACGTCTTCGATCAAGGTCGAATCCGCGCTGATCAGGCGAGGTTTGACGTTCATCTTCGTTGCTGTGTATCCAGCCCGCCGAAATATTGCAAGCGACTTCCGTTTGGTTGCAAAGCGTCGCGAGTCCACGATACTGTCGTCTCTCGTGGCGACTCTCGTGAAGCAAGAACTGGAAGAGTCGGAGCGCGATGTCAGCGTTCTCTAGCACTTTGTGTTTGCTGGTCAGCGCGGATGCGCATGTGCCGCCCAAGTATTCCCGCAGCAGTAGCCAAAGCACGCCCCGTGAATAACGAAAATGTAAACCGCGAAACTAAGTTTCAGGGAGGCAGGTATGATTCAGTACGCACCGAAGCTCACGTTTGGTCCTGAAGTCGCGGATTGGCAAGAGCGGCTCAATCCCGACCGCATGCGCCGCCAGCGCGTCGAGCGCGCGCAAGCGATCATGAAGAAACACGGCGTCGCGGCGCTGCTTGAAGCCAATCATCACAACATTCGCTATCTGACTGCGCTCAGGGGATTCAACTATCCGATGTGCCGCTACGTGCTGTTTTTTGCCGAACAGGACGCGGTGATGTACGAGCACGATGGCTATTTTCATCAGATGCCGGATCAATGTCCTTGGATCAAAGAATGGCGGCCGGCGCATTCTTGGCTGTTCGGTGCGCCGGGGCCGGAAGCTTGCGCGGTGGAAGCCAGAGCCTTCGCCGCCGAGATCAAAGTCGAGCTTGAAAAGCGCGGCTTGCTCGGCGAAAGGCTCGGTCTCGGCGGCTTCGACGGCTACGCGCGCGAGGCGTTGCTCAACGCCGGCGTCAAGAACATCGTCGACACGCGCCAGCTCATGCTCGAGGCACGCATGGTCAAGAACCTAGACGAAATTAGTTGTCTCAAAACTTGCGCGGCGATGGTCGACGGCGTGTGGTATCGCGTTTGGGAAAATTTAAAGCCAGGAATGAAAGACACCGATTTGATGACGCTGGCTTCCAATGCGGGTTATGAAATCGGTTTGGAATCGCCGGTGCCGGGCGGGTGGCGCACCGGGCCGACGACTTTCGACCGCGGTCCGCACGCGACCAGCCGGGTGATTCAATTCGGCGACATGGTTTACGGGTCGTACTGCGGCGCCACGTACATGGGCTACGGCAGTTGCACCTACCGGACATTCATCGTCGGAAGAAAGCCGACGGCCAAGGAAGAAGATTGGTACAAGCAAGTTCACGATCGCCTCGACGCGGTCATATCAGAGATCAAACCCGGCAAAACTACAGCGGACGCGGCCAAGCATTTCCCGCCTGCGACCAAGTGGGGTTACAAGAGCGAAATCGAAATTCTCGCCAGCGAAATCGGTCACGGCATCGGCCTCGGCACGAGCACGGGCTACGATATTCCAATCATCAATCGTTTGTGGTCCTTCGATCATCCGCAAGTTTTCGAAGAGGGCATGACGCTCGCCGTCGAATCGCGCGAAGGCGAAACTCGGGTGGGCGGCGCGCGCTTGGAAAACATGCTGGTCATCACCAAAAATGGCGCGGAGATCATGGACTACTTTCCGCGCGATGAGATTTTAGTTGCGCCGCGCTGAACGGTAGAGATAGAGGAGGTTATTTAACCGGAGTGAGCAGAGCGTGGCAAAGCCGTAACCGAAAAAGCAATCGTTAATTCACCACGGAGGCACAGAGTTTGTAGAGTTCTGAGTCCTTTTTGATCCAGAATTTTTTCCTGTGTGCCGCCGCGGGATTTTTTTCGACTCGACTGTTCGCTAATCGACTGCCACTAACTTGCCGTCGCGGTGCTCGACGGTCTTTCCTGTCAGTTCCATCCCAGCTTGCGCCGCGAGCACGAATCCGTTGCCGAGGCTCTCCGGTCCGGGTAAACGTTTGCGCGCTTCTTCCGGCGCGTCTTCGGTGGCGATCGCCTGCTTGGGGCTGAAGGCGACGACGCAAACGTTCCACTCGCGCTCTTCTTCGGCCAAGTATTTGCTGAACGTGCGGATGGCGTCTTTGCTGACAACGTAAGCCGCCGCGCCGTGATTTTCCGGCCGGCCGCCGCCCCAGAGATTGACGATGTTGCCGGAGCGGCGTTCCTCCATAAACGGGACGACATATTTAGAGCAAAGAAACGTGCCGCCGAGATTGGTTTGAATCACGCTGTTCCAGAAATCGTAGCTCAACAGGCGCACGCGCGGCCAACGAGGAATACCCCAGTTGAAGTGGGGTACGATGCCGGCGTCGTTGATCAGCGCGTCAATCTGGCTGAAACGGTCCGCGACTTTGAAAACCAACTGGCGCACATCTTTTTCGTCGCGCACGTCGGTCGGAACGGCAAGCGCGTCGGCGCCGAATTTTTGAATCTCGCTCAGAGTTCTGTGCAAGCGTTCAGCATCGGCATCGGCGAGCACAACTTTGGCGCCGGCCCTCGCCAACGTGTGCGCCGCATAGCGGCCGATTCCTTTCGCTGCGCCGGTTACGATGACGACTTTTCCCTGCATGATGACCCCCTCCGTGAACTATTCATCGTGAATAAACCAAGCATTTCGCATGCGGGGTATTAACCCCGCATGCGACCAAAGGGGATGCTCACCCCATTTGGATTACCTATTTAATGGTGCCCGCAGCAAGCTGCGGGGAACTATTAGATTCAACGTTTCGGATATCGCACTGAAAGGCGTAGCGTCAAGGCCGACGGGCAACCATCATCGTGGGTCAAATACCGCTTTCGCGCAGGATAATTCCCTTGACATTCCGATCGCGCTGGAGTTAGCGATTAGCGGAAGGCTCTGCACATGGGTGCAGCAAACCTCACAAGGTTTAATCGAGGGCTAATTTAATGGCTAGCTCGTCTGCAGCTCCAGCCGATTTGGTGTTCCTCAACGGCAAAGTCGCGACCGTCAACCCGAAAGACGAAATCGTCGATGCGCTAGCCATTCAGGGCAACCGCATTCTACGCGTGGGGAAGCGCGAGTATGTTGAACAAACCGTTGGACCGGCGACGAAAGTAGTGAATCTCGAAGGCCGAACACTCATGCCCGGATTCGTAGAGAATCATATCCACATGACAAACGGGCCGCAGCGTAACTGGGTCGATTGCAGTTATGTTTTGTGCCCATCGATTGCGGACATTAGCTCGCGGATCGCCGTGCGCGCGCGTGACACGAAACCGGGAGAATGGATCTTGGGTCGAGGTTTCCAGTCCGCGCGCTTGGCCGAGCAGCGCAATCCTAACCGCTTCGATCTTGATTCGGTTACGCCGAACAATCCAGTCGGTATCGCCAACCGAGAAGGCATGGGTTGGACCTTCAATACGCTCGGGCTTCGGCGGATTGGCGTCCAGGACAACACTCCCGACCCGCCCGGCGGACCCATGGAGCGCGATGCTCAAGGCCGTCCGCTTGGACCGATGTGGGATAACACCCGCGAAGTTTTTATCAAGCCCAACTTGCCACCATACACTCTCGATGATTTGGTGGAAGGCTACCGGTGGATTACCGCGGAGTTGAATCGCAATGGCGTCACCAGCGCTTTCGAAGCGGCTATTCGCAATCGATTTGAAACCGTTGCCTGGCGAAAATTGTGGCGGGAGAATGCGCCGTCGCTCCGGGTTGTCCTGGGCCCCTATCCAGTCAACGGAGAGCAGTGGAATACCAATGGCACTGCGGGGAGAATTTACGATACCGGTTTTGCCACCGGTTTCGGCGACGCATGGATGAAGCTGGGGTCTTTACAAATCGGCATCGACGGCGGCGTCATCGGTCAGACCGCGGCGCTTTTTGAACCGTACAGCAACGATCCCAAGCAAACTTGGCGCGGTAGCTTTCGCATGGGACAGGAAGTCGCCGATGCTTATATGATTCAAGCGCAACAGAATGACTGGCAAGTGGGTCTGATCGCCCACGGCGATCATGGCATCTCGCGCGCCCTCGACGCCATCGACCATGCGCGCAAAGCGGCGCCAACCGGCGACCTGCGCCACCGGCTCGAGCATGCTTACCTGTGGAATCCCAAAGTCATGGATCGCATGGGCGAGCTTGGCGTTATCTGGAATACCCAACCGGTGGTGATGGAAATAATGGGCCGCGAAGGCGTGTATGGCCAATGGGGCGATCGCGCCCGCTTTGCCTTTCCCTTCAAATCGCTTGCCGACCGCGGCGTCATCATCTCCGGCGGTTCCGACTGGCCTGTCGGCGTGTACAATCCTTTGATCGGCGTCGACATCCTAGTTAATCATCGCTTTGGTCCCGAGGAAAACAGCGAGGTTTTGAATCGAGATGAAGGGCTTACTGTGCTGCAGGCGATCCGCGTCTACACCTATAACGGCGCGTACTGCGCTTTTGAGGAAGACGAGAAAGGCTCGCTCGAAGAAGGAAAGCTCGCTGACCTTGTCGTACTGTCGGACGATATCTTTGCAATTCCGTCGGCAAAGATCCGCGAGCTTAAGATAGATTTGACCTTCGTCGACGGACAACTCGTTTACGAGCGGCCATTGGGCCGCTAAAGCGACCGGGCCTGAACGCTTACTTCACGTTCAGGTGGCCGCGCTCTCCACGACTCACCCTTGGTTGATGAACTCCTTAATAAATATGATAAAGGAGTAGCCCATGACATTTCTTAAAAAGATAGGCTACGGCTCATTTGCTCTTTGCTTACTCTTTCCGTTTGCAGTGTCTTGGGCTCAGCAAGATCATACTGCCAGGCTGATTGAAGGAGCGAAGAAAGAAGGCAAGTTGCTTTGGTATACGGCGTTGACCCTTGCAGACGCCGGCATGCTGACCCAACACTTCGAGCAAAAATATCCGTTCATCAAGACCGAA
>Ga0126377_10002033_pt1 | contig 13698 bp, 12 predicted proteins | sample PanSoiMetPlot_22_FD_92647 | JGI IMG/M metagenome (GOLD analysis project Ga0126377, IMG submission 92647) | Tropical forest soil microbial communities from Panama - MetaG Plot_22 | ecosystem: Environmental > Terrestrial > Soil > Tropical forest > Bulk soil | place: Panama | collected 2016-02-17
CGAGGCGAGCGGTCTCGCGTCACGTGACGTCGCGTTCTGCGTCGCGAACCGCGATGGCGAACTGACGCGCGAGGAATGGTTCCAGGTTCCGTACTGCGCGTTGATGCACGATTTCGCGCTCACGAAGGAGCACGCGATCTTCCCTGTATTCCCACACATCGCCGATCTCGCGCGTATCAAGGCGGGCGGGCCGCACTGGATCTTCGAGCCCGACAAGGACAGCTTCGTCGGCATCATGCCGCGCGAAGGAACCGTGCGTGACATGCGCTGGTTCCGCGGTCCGGCGCGGTCGGCATTTCATTTCATGAACGCGTACACCGAGGGCAATCGCGTGCACCTCGACTTCGGCTGCGGCAAGACCAGCCCGTTTGCCTTCATTCGCGAGGCTTCGGGCATCGATATCAAGCCCGAAGAAATGGCGGGCGACCTGGTGCGCTGGACCTTCGACCTGTCGAAGCCGGGCGAGCAATGGGACGAGACGATCCTCGGTCCGGGTGGCGACATGCCGCGCGTTGCGGACAAGTACGCGCTAGTGGATCACGAGATCGCCTATTACCAGACGTACGATCCGACGCTGGCGCCACCCCTGATCGCAGGCCCGGTCGGCGCGGGCTTCAACACGATCCTGCGCATCGAGCCGAAGAGCGGGAAGCTCCGCAAGCTCCCGATGGATCAGCGCTCGACGGTGCAGGAACACGCGCACATCCCCTCGAAGATCCCGGGCCATGAGGGCTACCTGATCTTCCTAGTCGACCGGCACGATGAGAACCAGAGCGAGATGTTCGTGGTCGAAGCTCAGCACCTGGAGCGCGGCCCGATCGCTCGCATCAAGATCCCGCTGCGGCTGCGCGTCGGTGTGCACGGCAACTGGGTGCCCGCCTCTGTCTTGAACGGCTGATGTCCCGAAGAATGCTTCGTCAGGTGGCGTCTTTCGGAGCCTACAGGGATGTATTTACGGCGATCCCGAAAGACGCTACCTGATGAAGCGTTCTTCGGGGCACTAGCCGTTCGAATTCGAACTGGGCTGGAGACGACCATGACTGCGAACTATCCGGAACCGAAACTCTTCATCGCCGGCGAGTGGCTGTCGGGCGGCGGACGCGTCACGCAGCCGGTGCTGAATCCTGCGACCGAGGAAGTGCTCGGCCACCTGCCGCACGCCTCGAAGGCCGATCTGGATCGCGCATTGGAGGCTGCAAAGAGCGCGTTTCCGGCGTGGCGCTCCAAGCCGCCGCACGAGCGCGGCAAGATCCTGCGGCGCGCCGCGGAACTGCTGCGCGAGCGTACCGAGTCCATCGCGCGCATTGCGACGCTGGAGGAGGGCAAGGTGCTCGCCGAGACGCGCTGGGAAGTGCCGCTGTCCGCCGAGATTCTCGAGTGGTACGCGGAAGAAGGGCGGCGGGCGTACGGACGCGTGCTGCCGCAACGCGCCTCGGGCGTGCGCATGACGGTGATGAAGGAGCCGGTGGGCCCGGTAGCCGCGTTCGCCCCGTGGAATTTCCCGATTGGCAATCCGGCACGCAAGATTGGCGCCGCGCTCGGCGCCGGCTGCCCCTGCATCCTGAAGCCCGCGGAGGAGGCGCCCGTTTCCGCGCTCGAAGTGGCGCGAGCCCTCGCCGATGCCGGCTTGCCGGCGGGCGTCCTCTCGGTCGTGTTCGGCGTTCCGTCGGAAATCTCTTCCTATCTGCTCGCCTCGCCGATCATCCGCGCGATCTCGTTCACCGGTTCGATCCCCGTCGGCAAGCAGCTGATGAAGCTCGCCGCGGAAGGCATGAAGCGCACCACCATGGAGCTCGGCGGCCACGCGCCGGTGCTGGTGTTCGACGACGTCGATGTCGAACAGGTGCTCGACCAGTCGGTATTCTCGAAGTATCGCAATGCCGGGCAGGTGTGCGTGTCGCCCACGCGTTTCTATGTGCACGAGAAGATCTACGGCCGCTTCGTCGACGGCTTCACCTCGCGCGCACGCGCGCTCAAGGTGGGCAATGGGCTCACCGAAGACACGAAGATGGGCCCGCTGGCGCACGATCGGCGTCTCGCGTCGATGGAGACGCTCCTCGGCGATGCACGCAAGCAGGGCGCCCGCTTTCACACGGGCGGTGAGCGCATCTCGGGACAGGGTTACTTCTGGCAGCCGACAGTGATTTCGGATGTGCCCAACAGCGCGCGCATCATGAACGAGGAACCGTTCGGACCGGTCGCGATCCTCAACCCGTTCTCGGATTTCGACAGCGTCATGCAACAGGCCAATCGCCTGCCGTACGGCCTCGCGGCCTATGCGTTCACGCGTTCCTCGCGCAACGTCAACCTGATTGGCGAGCAGCTGGAGGCCGGGATGATCGGCATCAACAGCTTCGCGATCTCGGTTCCCGAGTCGCCGTTCGGGGGAATCAAGGAGAGCGGACACGGAAGCGAGGAGGGCATCGAGGGCCTCGATGCCTGCCTCGTCACGAAGTTCGTCACCGAGTCCTGAGGAAGCTCCGCACGGAGCTTCCCGGGCTACTCGCCGCTGCGCCGGTACTCGCGCGGCGTCACGCCGTAACGCGCGCGGAACACGCGCCCGAAGTGCGTCGGGCTGTTGAAGCCGCAATCGAACGCGATCTCGGTCACCGTGCGTCCGCGCTGCGAGTCATCGACCAGCGAGCGCGAACACTCTTCCAGCCGGCGCCGCAGGATGTAGCGCGCGACGGTTTCTTCCTCATCCGAGAACAGGTGATGCAGGTAGCGCGTCGTCATGCGGCAGGCTTCGGCGATGCGCGTCGGCGTCAGGTCGGGATCGCCGAGGTGCGCCTCGATGTAATTCATGATGCGCACGCGATGCGCCATCACGAGCGAGGAGCGTTCCGACTCGGTCTGTTGCACGCCGGCGTACGCGCTCGCGACCAGGTCGAGAATCGCGCGCGTCACTCCCGGAGCGAAATTGAGGTCGGTCTCGGTGCGGCAGCGTCGCCAGAAATCCGTGAGGAAATTGGAGAGCAGCCCGCTCAGGCCCGAATTGCCCGACATCAGGATCGCGACCACGCTCTCCGGGCAGGGCAGGTGCCGGCGCAGGAGTCCCTCCGGCATGCCGAGCACGAACATGCGGTTCGGGCGGTCGAAGATGATCTCGTAGGGCCGCGTGCTGTCGCAGAGCGTGAAGTCGCCGGGCAGCAGGCGCGCCTCGCGCCCGTCCTGGCGGTTGATGCTGTCGCCGTCCAGCTGCATGTGCAGGAAGAACATCGCGGCGCGCGAGCGCTGCACCTGCAGGCGCGAGTGGCGCACGATCTGCGGATCGGAATACACCTCGGCGGCCTGGATTTCACCCACTCGCGTGCGTGTCAGGCAACCGGTGAAACCGCGCAGATCCATGGGATCGGAGACGACGGGCGTAAAGGTGTCACACGCGATGTCGTTCCAGTATTCGAGCTTGCGGCGCGGCGCGAGGCCCGCCGTCGAAAAGGTTTCCAGCTGAGCCATGATCGTCCCCCCGGACTTTCAGACCTAGTTCAACTCATCAGCTCCGCTGCGCGTGTGGCGATGCAGCCGGGTCTTGCACCCGTATGGTCGTTTGACGATTCTCGACCAACGGTTATATTCTATAACTGTAGAAAAACCCGGGGTCAAGAGGGTTTTGTCTCCACGGTGGCCGTAGCTGCGGCGCCACAAACTTAGTGACTTAATCTTCACCGGCAATGAGTGCGAAACCCGATTCACGGGCGCTGCTGGCGCGGTGGCCGGACGCATGGCTGCTCGGTGGAGTGCGCACTCCGTTCGTTGATTTCACGCAGGCCGCGAGCCTGGTTTCCCCGATCGACCTTGGGATCAAGGCCGCCCGCGAAGCGTTCAGCCGCGTCGGTGTAATGCCGAGCGACACCGGAACGGTGATTGCCGGCTGCATGGCCCAGGCGAGCTTTGACGCTTACGTGCTGCCCCGGCACATCGGACTTTATTCAGGTGTCCCGGTGGAGGTCCCCGCGCACCTCGTGCAACGCGTCTGCGGCACCGGGATCGAGGTGATCAGTCAGGGCGCCGACGCTGTCGCCCAGGAAAGGGCGGATCTCGCGCTGTGTGTCGGCACCGAATCGATGAGCCGCAATCCGGTGGCTGCCTATACGCATCGCACCGGGTTTCGCATGGGGCAGGTCGAATTCAGGGACTTTCTCTGGGAGGCCCTGCTCGATCCGTCCGTGGACATGACCATGGGCGGCACCGCCGAATCGCTCGCGAAACGCTTCGACATCTCGCGCGCGGCGGCGGATCGGTTCGCCTCCCGCAGCTTCGATCGCGCGCTCGCCGCCCAGGCGGACGGCTTTTTCGCGGGCGAGATCTGCCCGCTGCAGGATGAGAGTTTCGACGTCGATGGCTTCAGGGCGCGCGGCATCCGGCTGCGCGGCAACGGGTCCGGGATCAGCGCGGACACGCACGTGCGCGGTTCGAGCCTCGAGCAGCTGGCAAAACTGAAGCCGGCCTTCGGCGGCGTGCAGACCGGAGGCAACAGCTCCGCGATCGTGGACGGCGCGGCCGCCGTGCTGGTGGGCTCATCGCGCTACGTGAAGGAGCGGCGTCTCGAGCCCCTGGCGCGTCTTGTGGGCAGCGCTGCCATCGGTGTCCACCCGGAGAGCATGGGGCTCGGCCCCGTCGGTGCCATTCGGGCGCTGCTGCGGGACGCAAGACTCGAGCTCGCCGACATCGATCGCATCGAGATCAATGAGGCGTTCGCGGCCCAGGTGCTGGCGTGCGTGCGCGAGCTGGGACTCGATGAGTCGCGACTCAACGTCAACGGTGGCGCGATCGCGCTGGGGCATCCCCTCGGCGCGACGGGCATTCGCCTGGCGCTGACCCTGGCGCGCGAGCTGCGGCGCCAGCGCCTGCGCTACGGCATCGCTTCCGCGTGCATCGGTGGCGGACAAGGCATCGCCCTGCTGATCGAGAACGTCCCGGCTGGAGCGCGCGCATGATGAGGATCAAGCGTTCACTGCGGATCGAATGGGGCGACTGCGATCCCGCGGGCATCGTCTACTTCCCGCGTTACTTCCAGTTCTTCGACGCCTGCACCGCTGCCATGTTCGAGCAGGTGGGGTTACCCAAGCAGGCACTCATCAAGCAGTACGACATCGTCGGTTTCCCGGTGGTCGACGTCAGCGCCAAGTTCATGATCCCCTCCAAATTCGGCGACGACGTCAGCATCGAGACCGCGATCAGTGAATGGCGCCGCTCGAGCTTCTGCGTCCATCATCGGCTGCTCAAGGGTGAGCAGCTGGCGATCGAGGGCTTCGAGACGCGGGTCTGGGTCGGCCGCCACCCGGAGAACCCGGACGGCATCAAGTCGCGCCCGATCCCGCGCGAACTGATCGAGCGCTTCAAATGAGCGCCCCAAGACCGCAAGGCAACCGAGGCAGCCGCTCCGGCAACGGAAACGGGCGCGGCGGCGAGCGCAGGCGCGAGAATGGCGAGAACAACGGCCGTGGCTCACCCCGGAGCGTGGATCTCACGCCGCTCGCCGGGTCGATCGGCTACACGGTGCGGCGAGCGCAGATGGCGCTGTTCGCGGACTTCGTCACCTCGCTCCGGGAGGTGAACCTGCGACCCGGCCAGTTCGGCGTGCTGCTGGTTGTGCAGGGCAATCCCGGTCTCAGCCAGTCGGATGTGTGCGCCGCACTGGGCTTCCAGAAGGCGAACCTGGTACCGCTGATCAGCGGGCTCGAGGAACGTGGCCTGCTGGTGCGCAAGGCGGGCGTGCAGGATCGACGCTCCTACGCGTTGCACCTCACTGCCCGTGGCCGTGCCCTGTTGCGGCGCGCGGGGGAACTCCAGGCCGCGCAGGAGGCCCGATTGACGCAGCAACTCGGCGAAAACGGCCGCGCCACACTCCTGACCCTGCTGGGCCAAATCCTCTCGGAGACGGATAATTCCGCGGGCGGCAGCTTCGCCCTGGAGACCTGATGAGCCAACCCTCTATATCGCCGTCGGAGCGAGCGCCGCTCACCCCCGCGCAACGCGACGCCGTGCAGCGCGTGCTGGACGCGCATCGGAGCCGCCCGGGTCCGTTGCTCGAAGTGCTGCACGGTGTGCAGACCGCGCTCGGATTCATCCCGCCCGCGGCGGTGCCGCTCATCGCGGAGGACCTGAACCTGTCGCGCGCCGAGGTGCACGGCGTCGTGACGTTCTATCACTACTTCCGCGGGCAGCCGGCGGGCCGGCACATGGTGAGGGTGTGTCGCGCCGAGTCGTGCCAGGCCGCAGGCGGCGATGCGCTCGTCGAGCATGCCAAGCGGCGGCTCGGAATCGATTTGCACCAGACGACTGCTGACGGACGCTTCTCGCTCGATCCGGTGTACTGCCTCGGGAATTGCGCCTGTTCGCCGGCGATCATGATCGGCGAGGAACTGCACGGACGCGTCTCGGCGGAGCGCTTCGATACGCTGATCGCGGAGTGCGAGCCATGAGCACCACGGTCTATGTCCCGCGCGATGCCGGCGCTCTCTCGCTGGGGGCGGAGGAGGTGGCCCGTGCAATTTCTACAGAGGCCCGCAAACGGCGCCAGGACGTGCGCATCGTGCGCAACGGCTCACGTGGCATGTATTGGCTGGAACCGCTGGTCGAAGTCGCGACCCCGAATGGGCGGCAGGCCTATGGTCCGGTGCACGCGAGTGACGTTCCGAGTCTCTTCGAGTCCGGTTTTCTCAGCGGCGGCAAGCACGCGCTGCACCAGGGCCTCACCGAAGCGATACCGTACTTCGCCGGCCAGCAGCGGGTGACGTTTGCGCGCGTCGGCATCTCGGATCCGGTGAGCGTGGCGGATTACGAAGCGCACGACGGATTCAAGGGCCTGCGCCAGGCGCTCACGATGGCGCCGGCGGACATCGTCAAGGCTGTCACCGAGTCCGGACTGCGCGGCCGCGGCGGTGCGGCGTTCCCTACCGGCATCAAATGGCAGACGGTCCATGACCAGAAGACGCCGCGCAAGTATGTGACCTGCAATGCGGACGAAGGCGATTCCGGGACCTTCGCCGACCGCATGCTGATGGAAGGCGACCCGCTCACGCTGATCGAGGGCATGACCATCGCCGGAATCGCCGTGGGTGCTGCACAGGGGTATATCTACCTGCGTGTCGAGTACCCGCACTCCTACCGGACGCTCAACGAAGCGATCGCCAATGCCTACCAGGCGGGATACCTCGGCGATGATGTGCTGGGCAGCGGCAAGCGCTTCGATCTCGAAGTGCGCCTGGGGGCCGGGGCCTACATCTGCGGCGAGGAAACCTCGATGCTGGAAAGCCTCGAGGGCAAGCGCGGCGAGATCCGCGTGCGCCCGCCGCTGCCCGCGATCAAGGGACTGTTCGGGCAGCCGACGATCGTCAACAACGTGATCTCGCTCGCCTCGGTACCGGTGATCCTGCAACGAGGCGCGGCGTTCTATCGCGATTTCGGTGTCGGCAAGTCGCGCGGCACGCTACCGATCCAGCTCGCGGGCAATATCAAGCGCGGCGGCCTCATCGAGCGCGCCTTCGGCATCAGCCTCCGTGAGCTGCTCTACGACTACGGCGGTGGCACGATCAGCGGGCGGCCGATTCGGGCCATCCAGGTGGGAGGGCCTCTCGGTGCCTACATGCCCGCCAGCCAGTTCGACACGGCAGTGGACTATGAAGCCCTGTCGGGCATCGGTGCGCTCCTCGGTCACGGTGGCATCGTCGTCTTCGACGACACCGTCGACATGGCGAGGATGGCGCGCTATGCGATGGAGTTCTGTGCCATCGAGTCCTGTGGCAAGTGCACACCCTGTCGGGTGGGCTCCACGCGCGGGACGGAACTCATTGATCGGATTATGAAAGGTGTGGATCGGGAACAGAATCTGCACTTGCTTGAGGAGCTTTGCGAGACCATGCTGCAAGGGTCGCTCTGCGGCCTGGGCGGCATGACCCCGTTCCCCGTGCAAAGCGCTCTGAAGCACTTCCGCGAGGACTTCGAGGGTCGCACCCGGCACTGATGGCGTAGAGATTTTTCGGAGAAGGCGATGTTTGCTATCGACTACAAGGACCGGGGCACCCCGGCGGTGAGTGGCAACCCCGTCGAGGTCGAGATCGACGGCGTGAAGGTCACGGTTCCCGAAGGGACTTCGGTCATGCGTGCCGCATCGCTTGCGGGTACGCAGGTACCGAAGCTCTGTGCCACCGACACGCTGAAGGCGTTCGGCTCCTGCCGCCTGTGCCTGGTCGAGATCGAGGGCCGCAAAGGTTACCCGGCCTCATGCACGACGACCGTCGCGGCCGGCATGAAGATCCGCACCGAATCCGACAAGCTCAAGCTCCTCAGGCGCAACGTCATCGAGTTGTATCTCTCCGAGCATCCGGATCATTCCGAGACCTGCCAGGCGAGCGGTCATTGCGAGCTCGAGAACATGGCCGAACACCTCGGCGTGACCGAGTCGCGTTACACACCGCCTGATGTGCAGCGCACGCCGGCAGCCAAGGACACCAGCAACCCCTATTTCACCTTCGATCCGGATCTCTGCATCGTGTGCTCGCGCTGCGTGCGCGCCTGCGATGAGGTGCAGGGGACCTTTGCGCTGACGATCGAGAATCGCGGCATCGCTTCGCGCGTGTCCGCCAGCCAGCACGAATCGTTCCTCGATTCCGAGTGCGTTTCGTGCGGTGCCTGCGTCGAGTCCTGTCCGACGGGCGCCCTGTACGAAAAATCGCTCGCCGTTCTCGGCAAGGCGGAACACTCGACTACGACGACGTGCGGCTACTGCGGCGTCGGCTGTTCGTTCGAGGCAGAGACGCGTGGCACCGGTGCGAATGTGGAAGTCGTGCGCATGACACCGAGCCGCGAGGGCCATGCGAACTCAGGCCACGCCTGCGTGAAGGGCCGGTTCGCCTACGGCTACGCGACGCATCCCGATCGCGTGACGCAACCGATGATGCGCGCCAGCATCGACGACCCGTGGGTGGCGACGACCTGGGAAGAAGCGATCGCGCACTCCGCGCGTGAGTTCAAGCGCGTCCAGGCCAAGTACGGCCGCGACTCGGTGGGCGGCATCACTTCCTCCCGCTGCACCAACGAAGAGACCTTCCTGGTGCAGAAGCTGGTGCGCGCGGCCTTCGGCAACAACAACGTCGACACCTGCGCGCGCGTCTGCCATTCGCCGACCGGCTACGGACTCAAGCAGACGCTGGGGGAGTCGGCGGGAACGCAGGCTTTCACCTCGGTCGCGAAAGCCGATGTGATCATGATCATCGGTGCCAACCCGAGCGAAGCACACCCGGTGTTCGCCTCGCGCATGAAGCAACGCCTGCGCCAGGGCGCAAAGCTCATCGTCGTCGATCCGCGCGTCATCGGTATGGTGCACTCGCCGCATATCGAGGCGAACTATCACCTGCAACTGCGCCCGGGCACCAACGTCGGCATCATCAATGCGCTCGCGCACGTGGTCGTCACCGAAGGGTTGACGAAGGACAAGTACATCGCCGAGCGCTGTGAGCCTGCGTCCTACGAGGCATGGAAGAAATTCGTCTCCGAGCCCCGCAATTCGCCCGAAGCGATGGAGAGCATCACCGGCGTGCCGGCGGCCACGGTGCGCAGCGCGGCGCGGCTCTATGCCAGGGCCGCGAACGGAGCGATCTACTACGGCCTGGGCGTGACCGAGCACAGCCAGGGCACGACCATGGTGATGGGCATTGCGAACCTCGCGATGGCGACGGGAAACCTTGGTCGCGAGGGCGTGGGCGTGAGCCCGCTGCGCGGCCAGAACAACGTGCAGGGCTCGTGCGACATGGGTTCCTTCCCGCACGAATTCAGCGGTTACCGTCACGTGTCCGATCCGAAGACGCGCCAGTCATTCGAAGAGGCGTGGGGCGTGAGCCTGCTCGCGGATCCGGGCCTGCGCATCCCCAACATGTTCGAAGCGGCGCTCGACGGCAGCTTCAGGGCGATGTACGTGCAGGGTGAGGACTTCGCGCAGTCCGATCCGAATACGCTGCACATCGCGTCCGCGATGCGTGAACTGGAGTTCTGCGTGGTGCAGGACCTGTTCCTCAACGAGACGGCGAAGTTCGCGCACGTGTTCCTGCCGGGCTCATCGTTCCTGGAAAAGGACGGCACTTTTGTGAATGCCGAGCGCCGCATCTCGCGCGTGCGCAAGATCGTGGAGCCGCTCGCCGGCTACCAGGACTGGGAAATCACGATGCTGCTGTCGAATGCGCTCGGTTACCCGATGCACTACAACCATCCGTCGGAGATCATGGACGAGATCGCCCGCCTCACGCCGACTTTCGCCGGAGTGACCTTCGAGAAGATCGATCGCCTCGGCAGCATCCAGTGGCCGTGCAATGAAGAGGCCCCCGAAGGCACGCCGACCATGCACGTCGGGCAATTCGTGCGCGGCAAGGGCAAGTTCTTCGTGACCGAGTACGTGCCGACGAGTGAACGGACGACCGATCGCTTCCCGCTGATCCTGACGACCGGACGCGTGCTCGCGCACTACAACGTGGGCGTGCAGACGCGCCGCACCGCCAATTCCGCGTGGCATCCTGAAGATCGACTCGAGATGCACCCGCACGACGCGGAGACTCGCGGCCTGAAGGACGACGACTGGGTCGGTATTTCCAGCCGCGCCGGCGAGACCGTGATGCGCGTGACCGTGACGGAGAAAGTCGAGCCTGGTGTCGTCTACACCACGTTCCACTTCCCGGAGTCGGGCGCAAACGTCGTCACCACCGAGAACTCGGACTGGGCGACCAATTGTCCCGAGTACAAGGTGACTGCGGTGCAGGTGGTGCGCGTCAGTTCGGACGATGCCTGGGTCGCGCGCACGCGGCGCGAGCGCATGGAACGGACCCGCAACAAGCACCATGAGCGGGCGCGAGCCTGAGGTCCGCGATCGCTACAGCGGAAGACAAGGCGAATCCCAAGCTGGCGCACGCTGCAGGCAGCGTCGCGCCGGATGCCGCGCACGCGAGTATCCAGGTCAGCGTCGAACGGTGGGCGAAGGGCCAGCAGCGCCACGCCGACGATGAGGTCGCCGCAGAATTTCCCGTTGCACTCGTCTACCACGCGGTGCCGCACGTCGTGATGCTCGCGACTCCGGCCGACCTCGAAGACTACGCGGTCGGTTTCACGCTGAGTGAGGGCCTGGTGGCCACGCCGGACGAGATTCGCTCGGTGGAAGTCGAAGCCGGCCGTCACGCGATCGACGTGCGCATCTCCATTGCGTGGGAACGCTTCTCGGCGCTCCTGCAACAGCGTCGCAACCTGACGGGGCGCACCGGTTGTGGTTTGTGTGGCGCGGAAACCGTTGAACAGGCGATTCGCACGCCCGCGGTGCTACAGGGCGGACCCAGCGTGCCGATTGCGGAGTTGCACGCGGCCATGACACAGCTCGGCTCCCTGCAGCCGCTCAACGCCCGTACCGGCAGTGTGCATGCCGCGGCTTGGGCACTGCCGGGGCGCGGCATTCAGTACGTGCGCGAAGACGTCGGGCGCCACAACGCCCTGGACAAGGCGATTGGTGCGGTGGTGCGCGCGGGCGAGGATCCGGCACGGGGCTTCATGCTGATTACCAGTCGCGCCAGCTACGAGATGGTGCTGAAGAGCGCGACGGTCGGCGTGACCTTGCTCGCGGCGATCTCGGCACCCACCTCGCTCGCCGTGGACCTGGCAACGCGCTGCGGTCAGACGCTGCTTGGCTTCACGCGCCCCGAGCAGCACGTCGTTTACGCCAACCCGGAGCGTCTCGTGTCATGAACCCGGAACACCTGGTGACGATGGCGAACGACATCGGCCACTTCTTCGCGTCGGAGAAGGATCGCGAGCAGGCGGTGCGCCTGATCGCGGCACACCTGAAGCGCTACTGGGACCCGCGCATGCGCCGCGACATCGTCGCGTACTACCGCAACGGTGGCGAGGGGTTCGAGGACCCGGTGCGCAGCGCCGTGGGATTGCTGGCCGACGAAGCTCCGCCCGCCTGATTATTTCTGGGCGGGCGCCTTCTGCGTCGGCGCCGCGTTCGGCGAGAACACTTCCACCGCGAGACTGAAGGTCCGGTTCTCGGCGGGTTGCAATGCCCCGACACCCACCACGCGGCGCGTCAGCTCTTCACCGCGATCATCGCGGATCGACAGCACCACCGAATATTCCCAGGCCTCGCCGACCGAAGGGTGCTTGATCGTCCCTTCCACCCGCAGCGGCACGTACGTGCGCTGCGGTCTCTTCTGCGCCTCGGCACCGAAGCGCAAGTGATGGTCACAGGCCGGGCAGACGACGGCGCTTTCGAGAATCGTCGCCTTGCAGTGCGGACACGTGCGTGTCTGCCCCGGGAGCAGTGAACGCACGCTGCTCATGAAGCGGCGCCGCCACCCTTGGCGAGCCCGAAGGCGCGCGTATTCGACTGTTCCGACCAGCCGAACTCGACCTGGCCGCGCATGCGTGAACCCGCTGCGACGGTCAGGGATCCTGCCTTGACGTCGCCGGCGAGTACGCCGGTCTCGAGCAGCTCGACCCGGCTGGCGCCTTCGATGTTGCCGTGCAGTTCGCCGCCCACGGTGACCGTTTGCGCACGGACCTGGCCGGTAAGGTGAGCGCCGGCGTCGATGGTCAGGTTGCCCTGAACGCTGACGTCGCCCTTGAAACGGCCCGCAATGCGGACGTGCCCGGTCCCCTCGATCTTGCCCTCGATCGTCAGGTCGGCCGCGATCACGGATTCCTTCATCTCGGCGCGCGGCCGGCGGGTCTCCGTGCTCAGGGGGACGGCCGCGGCGGCGGGTTTTTCGGCCTCACGAGCCGTGTGTTCGCGCGATGAAACCGGCGTCGGACTGCCGGGCGTTGAAGACTGTTCCTTCCAGAGCGCCATGTTGAAATCCTCCCCTGCGAATCCTTAGTGCGAAAGAATCTTCATGGTAACGCCTCAGGCGGGAGGCGGCAGCCCGAAGATTGTCGGGCGAGAGAGACAGGTTTGGGGGCCTGCCGTTCCTTTTCCGGGCCGTTCAGGCTTCGCTCGGCCTATATAAGAGGAGTCGGTCGGCCAGGCGGGGGAGCGGGGTCTTCGTATGCACCCTTCGTGCCCGTTGACACATTCCAAGACGGAAATCAAAATACGCGGCTCGTTTTTCGCGGAGGGGTACCCAAGCGGCCAACGGGAGCAGACTGTAAATCTGCCGGCTCATGCCTTCGTAGGTTCGAATCCTACCCCCTCCACCAGCCGAGTGGTGCGGGTGGCAGGCAGCCGGCAGCGGATCGGGTGTGTGGGCGAGGCTGCGCTGCGGGTGTAGTTCAATGGTAGAACCTCAGCCTTCCAAGCTGATGGTGTGGGTTCGATTCCCATCACCCGCTCCAAAGTCAGTCTGAAGCGTGGGGCCCTGACGAAGTGAGTCCCACGCCCACGTAGCTCAGTCGGTAGAGCACGTCCTTGGTAAGGACGAGGTCACCGGTTCGATTCCGGTCGTGGGCTCCATGAAAAAGAAGCAGGCCTCAGGCGTCTGGCCCCAGGCCTCAGCGAAGGAAAAAACGATTCTTGATTTTTGCCCCGAGGCCCGAGGCCTGATGCCCGAGGCCCGTTCGAGTTGCAGAGTCGGTCAGATACAGCGCAGAGGATAACCGCCGTGGCCAAAGAAAAGTTTGCACGCACCAAGCCGCACGTGAACGTGGGGACGATCGGGCACGTGGATCATGGGAAGACGACGTTGACGGCGGCGTTGACGAAGGTGCTGGCGGAGAAGTTTGGCG
>Ga0126377_10002034_pt1 | contig 13693 bp, 11 predicted proteins | sample PanSoiMetPlot_22_FD_92647 | JGI IMG/M metagenome (GOLD analysis project Ga0126377, IMG submission 92647) | Tropical forest soil microbial communities from Panama - MetaG Plot_22 | ecosystem: Environmental > Terrestrial > Soil > Tropical forest > Bulk soil | place: Panama | collected 2016-02-17
GACCCTCGCGGTCGCGCGCCGGCGCCGCGCCGCGACAACCGCGGCGCGGAGTGGTACCTTGCACCATCTCGCCAATGGAGGGTTCTATGTCAGCTCGGAGATGCCGATCGGCGGCAGTGATCGTTGCCTTTCTCGGTTTGGCGTCGAGTCCCACAATCGCGCTCGCTCAATCGCGGGACGCGGCCCGCACACTGGCCAAGAACGACGGTCTTCTGATCGACGGCAAGACGTTCGATATTACGCGCGCGACCGGGAAGGGCGACGCCTCCGCCCTGATCGCGAGGCTGGGCGCGCGCGAGATCGCGGCGGGCGCGATCATCTACCGCAAAGACGGCAAGCTCTACATCGCCGACAACGTCGCGGTTCCGCCGGGGGCGGTGGTGACGACCGACCCGCCGGCGGTGGCGACCGCCGACCCGGGGGCCGAGCGCCAGCGCGCCCAAGGCATCCGCGATCCGAATACCGACTGCGGACAACCCGCCGCCGTTCGCGACCCGAGCGTCGACTGCCGACTCGCCGCGCCGCTGCGCGATCCGGCAAGCGCGCGCCAGCAGCCGCAGGGCCTGCACGATACCGACGCCGCGCGCCAGCAGCCGCAGGGCTTGCAGGATCCTGTTGCCGCGCGCCAGCAGCCGCAGGGCGCGCGCGATCTCGATGCCGCCCGCGAGCAGCCGCAGCACCTGCGCGATCTCGCTGGCGCCAGCCAGCAGTCGCAGGGTCCGCGCACCGTCGAGGTCACACCGCAGCAGCCCATTGAATCGAACAACGCCGCAGCCGCGCGTCAGCGCGTCTACATCAACGATCCCGACTACGTTTACTACCACCTCAAGAAGGCATTCGAGGAGACCTGGAGCACAGCCGACAAGAAGTGATGCCCCCGAGTCGAGGAGCCGAAAGATGGCAATGCTCAGCTTCACCCTGCCGAAGACCGTCATCGCCGCCGCGATCCTTCTCTGCGCCGGCGGCGCGAGCGTGGTCGCGTCCCGCGCCGATGAGGTCGTCGCCAACCTCCACGAGAACGCCGCCGTTTTCGTCGACGCCCGCACATTCGAGGTCACTCCCGCGACCGCGAGGGCCGGCATCCGGGATGACGTCAAGTCGCTCAATGTCCGTTACCTCGGGCCGGCCGCGATCGTGTTTCGTGTCGGCGACAAGCTCTACGTCGCCAGCATTCCGCTGCCGCTTCAGGGCGCCGCGCCGGGCGACACCTACGTGACCGCCGAGGACGTGCCATCCGGACGCATTCAGGTGGAATACACGCCGCCGAAAAATCCGGCGCATCAGAAGCTCTACGAGATGGTGATGAGGCGCCATACGCTCGAAATCGTGCAGACGATGTTCAGCCCGATCAAGCTTCCGATCGATCTCCTCATCAAGACAGTCGGGTGCGACGGCGTTTCGAACGCGTGGTATCAGCTCGAGGGCGGAAAGCCGACGATCAAGCTCTGCTACGAATATCTGGAGGACATCTGGAACAGCATGCCGGAACAGGATGCGTCGTCCGGCAAGCTGACAATGGCAGACGCGATCTGCGGGCAACTGTTCTTCGCGGCCGCGCACGAGATCGGGCACGCCATGTTCGACATTTTCGACGTGCCGGTGTTCGGGCGGCAGGAGGACGCGGCAGATCAGTTCGCGACCTACGTCATGCTCCAGTTCGGCGGAAGCCAGGCCTATCGTTTCGTCTCAGGCGCCGCGTACGGCTACCATGGTTACATCAAGGACCTGAAGCAGAAGCCGACAGTGACCTTGCCGGTGGCGGCCTTCTCCAGCGATCACGGCGCGCCGGAGGAGCGCTATTTCAACCTCATCTGCATCGCATACGGCTACGATCCCAAGCTGTTCGCCTCGGAGATGGAAAATCTTCCCGAATCGCGCGCCAAGAGATGCAAAGACGAGTACGAGGACATCAAGTTCGCGATGCTGACGGTGTTTCACAGCCATGTCGACCAGGACGCGCTGAATCAGGTGCTCGCGATAAACTGGCTCGACAGAGTGCCACATTGAGCAGGGCGGGCTAAGCGGCGGCGGGCGACCGGCACCGACGACTCGCGCAATTGCCGACGAGCGCGCATCGGCTCGGGGCAGGCCGGGGAGAAGACGTCGCCGGAAATGAGGAACGCGGCGCCCGCGGGAGCGGGCGCCGGGAGTTTGGGCCGAGCCGAGCGCTGCGATCGGCTGTTGGCGTCGTTGTGACCGGCAGCTGTTCAGCACGCGGAGCATGCGACCCGATCGATCGGGCAGCGCGGCGCGTTGAAGTTGTCGAGCGGCTTCTTGAGGCTCGCGATCTGCGCCAGCAGATGCTTGATCTGGCTGGCGATCGCCGCCTTCTGGCTGCCGCCCGCGGTCGACTGCAGTTCCTGCTGCAAGTCGGTGACCTCCGCCCGCAACACTTTAATCTTGCCCGGAAGGGCAGCGACGTTGGCCGGCACGGGTCCGGTCGCGCCGCCGGCACAGATCGCGCTCGCCACGGCGGGTGGACCCTCGGCGTTCAGCTTGCCCCAGGGCCCGGTCAGGCTCCCGGCATTGAGCGCGGAAATGTCGACAGCCGAGGCGTCGGAGAACGGCAGCGGCCGCAACACCAGAGGCGTGACCTCGCTCAGGCACACGCCGGGCGGAGTTGCGATCGCGCCGACCATCGCGTGGACGTGCAGGTGCGGATTCGTCGAGGAGCCCGCATTGCCGGCGAGGCCGAGCTTGGTCCCTTTCGTCACCGGCGCGCCAACATGCAGCAGGCTCGGGTTGAGGGTTCCGGGCTGCATGTGGGCATAGAGCACCGTGACGTTGCCCTGCTTGACATAGAAGTGATTGCCCGCGCCCTGCACGCCGCAAATTCCCGGGTTGGGCCCGCCGAGCGTCGTGTTGGTGGCGACGTTGTTCATGAACTCGACCACCACGCCGTCGGCCATGGCGTAGACCGGCGTTCCCCAGATCCGATAGTCCTTGTTCTTCAAGCTCGAATTCGTTTTGAAGTTGCAGTCGATGCCGTCAAAGCATTCCGACCAAATGCCCTTCTTGGTGTCGAAGCCGATCACCCCCATGTCGTAGGCAAAGAGCTGGCTGCCCTCGGTACCGGTGCCATGCGTGCCGGAGGTTGCCTTCCAGAATTCTCCCGCGGGTCGGTCGCTGTGCTTGCCGGGGAACGCGAACACGGTCGTGTCCGCCTTCAGGCTGTAGGTGCCGCTGACGTTCGCCAACCCATTGAAGGAGAGGGTCACGGTCATCGTGGCCGGCGGGTTCGCCGGAAGCGTCACACAATCCGAATTGGGCCACAGGTTGTGCCACCACGGGCGCCTGTCGCCGCCCGCGATAAATACGCCGGGCGGAGCGCTGATGGACTGATCGGCGGGGTTGCCGCCGAACGCGAGCTTCACGGTGTTGAGCGCGACCGGGAGCGACAACCCGTTCTTGATCTCGATGCGCAGGCACAGGAGGCCGGAGGTCGCTCCTCCTGCCTGGCCGGGCGCCACCTTGAGAAACTCGACCTGGCCCGCGGCCTTGGACGGCTCGACCGTGAAGGTGACCTGGGCGGCGGCCCACGAGACAGGCAACGTCAAAGTGATCGCTGCGGCGCAGAGCGCCGCGCAACAATAGCTGGTCATGGAAACTTCTCCTGGGTCTGAAATGAAATGATCGAAATGATCGAATGCTAATGTCGCCCGTTACGATGGTGGGCGCATGGCATCCTATCGGAAGTTGTAGACCGCGGCCAGCGGAAAGTGGCGAGCGATCGGTGCGCATCGGTACTCTTGTTGGCAGTGCATGTCCGCCGCCGAAGCGGCCCCGCGGGAGGCGAAGCAGCCGAAAGTTTTTCTCAAGGCTTTGTCGGGTCGAACGACGCCCATCCGTCCTTGGTCGAACGTGACGGCGCGCGACGGTGCGGCCATTCTGAAAGACGGACGGAGGAGGGGTCGGATCATGAACCAGAAAGCAATGCAGTGGACCGGTTGGACGCTCACCGGGGTATTCGTTCTCTTCATGCTGATGGATGTCGGCATCAAGCTGATGCGGTTGCCGATCGTCGACGAGGCCATGGTCCAGCTCGGCTTCCGGACCGGCGTCGGATTCTGGATCGGCATCATCGAGACGATCCTGCTGATCCTCTACGTCATCCCGCGCACGGCGGTCCTCGGCGCGATCCTGTTCATGGGCATCTTCGGCGGTGCGATCGCGATCCATCTGCGCAACGACGATCCGCTCCTCACCCACGTGCTGTTCGGCCTCTACCTCGGCCTGTTCATGTGGGGCGGGCTGTGGCTGCGCGATCCGGCGCTGCGCTCGCTCTTTCCGGTGCGTGCGACCGCAGGCTGACGAGATCGGGGGTGGGCGCGGCCTCGGACGTGCCGATCACGTCCGGCAGGGGACGGTCGGCGCGAGGCCCGGGTCAGCCCAAGCCGGGTGACGACGGCGCCCGGGAGCGGCGGTTTGCATTCGACCGGCGCGTCGCCTAGTTTCGCGCCGATTGCGGCGAGCCCAGAAGGCTCGCATGTCGCGCGGAGCGAGGCTCAAGATTCGCCCGGATCAAAATCCGAGTGTCGCCGCACAGCGCCCGGCCGGCGGCCTGGTGCGCAACTCCAGCCGGATCGTGCGCACCCTGCGGCTCGCCACCGGGCTCGTCCTGTTCTCGTTCGCGACGTGCCACCTGCTCAACCATGCGTTCGGCATACGCTCCACCGATGCGATGCAGGCCGCGAGCAGCGTGCTGCTCGCGCCCTGGCAGACCATCCCGGGTCTGTGGCTGCTCTACGGCGCTTTTCTCACCCACGCGACGCTCGGCCTGATGGCATTGTACCGTCGCCGCCATCTGCGAATGCCGGCCGCGGAAGCCTGGCAGCTGGCGCTCGGGCTTTCCATTCCGATCCTCCTCATCCCGCACGCAGCGGGCATCCGCATCGGGCAGTCGATCTACGGGCTGGACTACGACTTCGCGCGCGTGATCCACACCATCTGGGCCTCTTCCGACACGGTCGTGCGGCAATATTGTCTTCTGCTGGTGCTGTGGGTGCACGGATGCATCGGACTGCGGACCTGGTTCGCCACCAAAGCCTGGTATCCGCGCGCAGCTTCGGCGCTGGCGTCCGTTGCATTGCTCGTCCCGGTGCTCGCGCTCATCGGGTTCACCAATGCGGGCATCGGCATGCTGGAGGCCGGGCAACGCGATCCCGACATCGCGACCAGGCTTGCGATCGGATTGCCCGGTACGGCGGCGGGTGAAAGTCTCGCGCAAGTCGGCAACATCACCCGCGTCCTGGCCTGGTCCTATGTCGGCCTGGTGGCCGCGACGTTCGCCATGAGGCTCGCCCGCGACTGGCATGCCCGCCGCTACCGCGCGCTTCACATCACCTATCCGGGCGGCCGGACGGTCACGGTCCCGCGGGGATTTTCCGTGCTCGAGGCGAGCCGCTGGGCGGCGATCCCGCACGCCTCCGTTTGCGGCGGGCAGGGGCGATGCTCGACCTGCCGCGTCCGCATCGTCGAGGGCGAGGAAAATCTTCGGGCGGCGGCGGAAGCCGAGGTGCGTACGCTTGCGCGCATCGGAAATCCTCCGAATGTCCGCCTCGCGTGCCAACTGCGGCCGCTGGGCGACGTGCGCGTCGAGCCGCTCGTACGCACGAGCGGCGACCCGATGTCCGGTGCGGTACGCTTCGATGCCGCCGCCGCCGGCGGCATCGAGATGGACGTCGCCGCGCTGTTCGTGGATCTGCGCGAGTCGACGCGACTTGCGGCCGGCCGGCTTCCCTACGACACCCTCTTCATCTTCGACCGCTACATCCAGGTGGTCACGTCCGCGGTGCGGGCCCATCGCGGACACGTGACCAGCATCGCGGGCGATGGCGTGATGGCGATGTTTGTCGACAGCGCCGGCAACCGGGCGCACTTCGCCCGCGATGCCTTCTCGGCCGCCCTGCAGCTCTGGGAAGGCGTCGATGCGCTCAACAACGAGCTTGCGGCGGAGCTCCAGCAGCCGCTGTGCATCGGCATTGGACTGCATGTGGGCCCTGCCGTGGTGGGCACCATCACGGCGATCGGACATGCATCGCTGCAGTTCCTCGGCGACACCGGAAACCTGGCGGCAAAATTTCAAGCCGAGACCCGGCGGCTCGACTGTGCGCTCATTGCGTCCGAGCAGGCGGTCGCGCTCATCGCGCCGCATCAGACCGACCTTGCGCCTGCCGCCCTGACGCTTCCGGACAAGCGCGAAATCCCGATCGTGCCGATGCGGGCGCCACAGACCCTGCAGAGCCTGCTCGCCCAGTCCTAGCGCATATTCCGGCGAAAGCTGCCCCGGACTTGATCCGGGTGGGCACCGGCTCGCCGATCAGAATATGCGCCAGGAACGGAACGTGCTCTTAGCGCGTCTGTGCGTCGAGGCTCATTTTCAGCCCGTTGTCCGCACTGTGCGTTTTCGCACGTCGCCGGCCGGCCCCGGCGCCTACCTTCCGACCATCGAGATTGCTTCACGCCAAACGGGCTTGCGGCCGAGATCTCAGGAACAGAAACGGAGATTTACCATGAAGACGATCATTGCCCTTGTCACCACCACCATGCTGGTCGCCGGCGCCTCGAGCGCGATGGCCAGCCCGCAGGGCAGCGACGAGGCGGCGGGCTACGCGCTCAGCCGGCAGGCGGCCCACGGCATCGGCGGCGCCTATGCGTCGGCGCGTGTGCCGGGCGAAGCCCGCAACAGCACCGTCAATGTCCAGGACGATTTCCAGCTGGATGGCCGCTGAGGCGTTCAGCCAACGCTTCAGGTTCGATCGAAAATGGCCGGCGCGATGCCGGCCATTTCTCGATTTTGCGCATGCACGGCCATTTTGGCCCCCTTGTTCGCAGTGTGCGTTTTCGCACGCCGCCCGCGGCACACGGCGCCTAGCTTCCGATCATCGAGATCGCTCCACGCCGATCAAGGATGGAGCGGAGATCTCGGACCGAATAGCAATGGAGACGGACCATGAAGACGATCATCACCCTCCTGACCACCACGATGCTGGTTGCCGGCGCCACGAATGCGATGGCCCGCCAACAGGGCAGCGACGAGGCGGCGGGCTACGCGCTCAGCCAGCAGTCGTCCAACGTTGGCGCCTTCGCGTCGGCGCGCATGTCCGGCGAGGCCGGCCACAACGACTTCCAGCTCGGCGGCCGGTGAGCAATCCGACGGACGCCTTGCGTTCGACTGAGCTAAACAATGGCCGGCCCGCAAGGCCGGCCATTTCTTGCGCCCTCGCGCACGGTCCGAAACGCAGGGTGCTCATCCGTTGTCGGCCGCCTCGTCCACCAGCCGCCGGAGATGATCGACATTGGTGAGCACGATCGCGCCGCGCCGGCGCACGATCAATCCCGAACGCTCCATCGCGTTGAGCTGGCGGGCGACCGCCTCTCTGCGGGTGCTCACGCGGGCCGCGATCTCGGAATGGATCGGCGGCGGGGATATGATGGCGGTCCCCGGCTTGCTCGGCTCCGGCCGCGACAGCCGCAGCAACTCCGCCGCGATGCGGTGCGATACGTCCAGCGTCGCGAACTCGTGCACCCGATTCGCCAGCATCCTGATCTGGCCGGCCAGCAGCGCCAACAACTGGTCGCAGACGTCCGGATGCTCGTGCACGGTTGAGCGAAAAACCGAGGCCGGCATCCGACCGATGGTGACGTCGAGAACCGCCAGGATGCCAGAGGAACGCGGCTGGTGATCGATGGCGGCGAGCTCGCCGAAGAATTCTCCGGCCTTGATCTCGCGAAGCAGGACCTCGCGACCGCCCGACTGGATGATCACCCGCACCGCACCGGCCACGACGAAGTACACGCCGTCACTCGCATCCTGATAGTCGAGCAGCCATTCGCCCGCGGACGCCCGCTTCCAGGCGCACTGCCGATCGAGCCTTGCGATCGCGGCGGGCGGAACCTTGCGAAAAAGGGGAATACTCCCCAGCGTCTCGGCGCGGGCTGTCGTCGACATCATGGGTCTCCTGGCGCGGACACGTGAGGTGAATCCCGACGGCGGACCCGATCTACACGCTGATCACTGCGGCCGCTGGCACTCATCTTCCAACGAAATTCGGCACGCGCCGCTCCGCCATCGCCTTGACGCCTTCCTTGAAGTCGGCGCTTTTACGCAGGCGGGTCTGCTCCTCGAGCTCGTGCGCAGTCGCGGCGGCGACGCGGTCGGCAAGGCCGAGACGCAGCGTGGCGCGCGTCGCAACGACGCCGAGCGGCGCGTTTTCGGCGATCTCGGCCGCGAGTCTTTGCGCGGCGCTCCGGACTTCGGCCTGCGCCACCAGGACGTCGACGAGGCCCATCCTTTCCGCCTCCTCGCCGGTGAAGCGGCGGCTGGTGTAGAACATCCGCGCGGCGTTCGATTTGCCGATCAGCTCCGGCAAGGTGACGGTCAGCCCGAAGCCGGGATGGAAGCCGAGCCGCGTGAAGTTGGCGCAGAACCGGGCCTCCGGGCAGGCGACGCGGAAATCCGGCACCAGCGCGAGGCCGAGGCCGCCGCCCACCGCCGCCCCGTGGATGGCGCCGACGATCGGTTTTTTCGAGCGAAACAGCCGCACCGCGTGCGTATAGAGATGCGCGATCGGCGCCATCGCCTCGCCGGGCCGCCGCCCGGATTGGTCGAGGGTCGAGCCGTCGCCGAAATTCGCCCCGGCGCAGAACGATTTGCCCTGGGCGGCCAGCACCACGGCCCGGCAGGCATCGTCGCCATCGAGCGCGTCGAGCGCATCGGCGATCGCGTTGATCAGCGCGACGTCGAAGAAATTGTGCGGCGGCCGCCTGATCTCGATCGTCGCCACCAAGCCGGCGACGTCGACGCCGATGTCCGTATAGGCCATTGCGTTCTCCCGTGATGCCGGGTCAGCGTAGCGCAGGCCGCGCCCCCTCGGCAAAGCGGGGTGCCGCCGCGTTCACAGTTGAGCAAGACCGGACGAATAGCAGCAATCCAGACAAAATCGTCGTCGTCGAACGCACTACCTCTCGGGTCGGGCGAAGCGAGTCTGCGGTCCGGGCGACCGGGTCCCCCGATCTCCGCCCGAAGCCAGAGAAAGGTATCCGACATGCGTTTCACGTCGAAAGTTACATCGAAAGTGACGTCGAAATTTTCTCGCGCATTCGCCGTCATGGCGGCGATTGCGTTGACGACCGCGGCAGCCGATGCTGCCTCACGGCACCTCGCGCGCCACCACGAACAGGACCCGTATGCGTTCAACGGAGCCTACAACGCCGCCGGACCGACTTCGGAGAGATTCTCCGGCACCAGCGTTCCGTATGACGCGGACGGCCCGGGCCACAACGACTTTCAGCTGCAAGGACGGTGATGCGCAGACCTGCGGCGTGTGCGTTGTTTGCGCATGATCTTTGGCGCTGACCGCACAGCCGGACGCCACGAAAGGCCGCGAGCTCGCCGGCGCGCAGCTCGCGGCTCTCATCACAGCCGACGAAAATCCTTGAACATGAGCCGCCATCCCGGTCGGAGCGGCGCGCGCCGGCACCTTGAGGACGGCGCGCGCCGCACCTATGTCGAGGCGCGTGGTCGTCGAACCCGAACAAGACGCGAGGCGATCTGCTCGGCGGCGCAAGCGCGCTGCCGGCCTGACCCGACCGAACGCGCCGTTGCCGGCGATATGTCGCGGCATGGGCCCCATGACCAGCGGATGTCAGCTGTTGGCTTAGGAGGAGCGCGTCGTGGTCTTCAAAGTTCACGTTGGCCCGCCGCAGATCACCATCCACCAGGGGCAGACCGTCCTCGTCACTGAGCCGAACGGCGAGATCGGCTGGCCGAGCGAAAAGGGCTTGTATTTTCTCGACACTCGGGTCGTCAGCAATTGGGCGATCTATGCCAACGGCGAATCATGGGAGCTTCTTAACGGCGGCCCGGTCAAATACGATGCCGCCCGCGTCTTCCTCACCAACCGGTCCATCCTTTCCGAAGACGGCGCAATAGCTCCCCGTACGCTCGGCCTGACGATCAGTCGAACGATCGGCGGAGGCCTTCACGAAGATATCGACATCACCAACAACGGCATGAAGCCGGTGCGTTTTCAGCTTGAAATCGCCTTCCGATGCGATTTTGCCGACGTGTTCGAGGTGAAATCAGGACAGATCGTGCGGCGTGGCAAGATCACCACGGAGTGGTCGGAGCACAAGCAACGGGTCCGTACCGCATATGTGAACAAGGACTTTCAGCGCGCAGTGACGATAACCGTGTCGCGCGCGACCAGCAGGGCTGTTTCCGCCAATGGGCGGCTCAGCTTCGAGGTCGCGCTTCAACCGGGCGAGGATTGGCACACCTGCCTGCTCTATGCGCTCGACGACGGCGAACAGCGTCTCGGCGCTCCGCGCAATTGTGTCGGGAGCGCTCGAAATCCGCCCCATATCGCGCCGACCGCGGAGTGGCTCAAGACGGTCGCTAAAATCGAAACGAGCAACGAAGAATTCTATCGGCTGTTTCACCAGGCGCTCGAGGACATGGCCGCGCTGCGTCTGCCGATCCGGGGCACGGATCACATGGTCTTTGTGCCCGCCGCCGGGCTTCCCTGGTTCGTCGCTCCGTTTGGCCGCGATAGTCTGGTCGTTTCGCTGCAGAATATTCTGGTTTATCCGGAATTCGCCCGCGGCGCGTTGGAGATCCTGGGCTCGTTGCAGGCCAAGGAGGACGACCCATACCGCGATGCCGAGCCGGGGAAGATCCTGCATGAGCTGCGCAAGGGCGAACTCGCCCATTTCAAGCTCATACCGCACACGCCCTATTACGGAACCGCGGATGCGACGCCGCTCTACCTGATAACGCTGCACGCCGCCTGGCGCGCAACAGGAGACAAGGCCCTGCTGGAACGACATCTGGCGACGGCGGAGGGCTGCCTTGGCTGGATCGACAAATACGGCGACCGCGACGGCGACGGATTTCAGGAGTACCAGACGCGATCTTCCGCCGGATACGAGAACATGGCCTGGAAGGATTCCGGCGATGCGGTCATGTATCCCGATGGTTCGCCGGTCAAGGGACCAAAGGCGCTGTGCGAGCTTCAGGGCTACGTTTACGACGCCTGGATCCGCATGGCCGAAGCGTTCGACGTGCTCGGCCAACCCAAACGTGCGCGCGAGCTGCGCGCCAAGGCGGCGGTCCTGTTCGAGCGGTTCAACGAAGCGTTCTGGGACGACGAATTGGGCTTCTATGCCTACGCGCTCGACGGCGACAAGAAGAAAGTGCGGACGATCGCGTCCAATGCCGGGCACTGCCTCTGGTCAGGTATCGTGCCACGCGAGCGCGCCAAAAAGGTCGTAGACCGCCTCATGGCGCCTGACATGTGGACCGGCTGGGGGATTCGCACGCTGTCTGCCGATCACCCGGCATTCAATCCGTACAACTATCAGACCGGCTCGGTCTGGCCGCACGACAACGCCATCATCGCCATGGGCTTCAAGCTCTATGGCTTTGCGGCGGAGGCCGCGCGGGTTGCGCACGACGTCAGCGTGGCGGCGGGCCACTTCCTCCTCAATCGGCTGCCGGAGCTTTACACCGCGCCCGAACGGACCGAGACGAATTTTCCGGTCCAGTATCTCGGCGCGAACGTGCCGCAGGCGTGGGCGGCAGGTTCAGTCTTCATGCTGACGCAGGCCCTGCTCGGATTTCTGCCGGATGCGCCACGCAACAAGCTGTATGTCGACCCGGCCCTTCCGGCCTGGCTGCCCGATTTGACGGTGCGCGATCTTCACATCGGCAAGCATAAGCTCGACATCCGCTTTTGGGCTGAAGGCGACCACACCGAATTTGCCGTCATCGACGGCGATCCCGATCTGGTGGAGCGCTGCGACGTCCCCTCAAAGGTCGAGCAGCCGAGAGCGGTTGCGAATTGATGTCGCCGGCGGAAGCGCCGTTGCTATTCGGCCGCCACGCGCGCGCGAGGCTGAGCCGGTGGACCGGCGAGCTCGGTCAGTTCCTTCTCGTCGAGGGTTTCTTTTTCGAGCAGCCGGCGCGCGCAACGCTCGAGCACGTCGCGCTTCTGCTGGAGGATGTCCATGGCGCGATCCATCGCGGCTTGAACCAGCGCGCGGGTGTCGGCGTCGATCACCGTGGCGGTCTCCTCGGCGTATTCGCGTTCGTGGGGAGGGCGCGGGAGGTCCGGGCCGGTCAGATAGTTCTGCGGATCCCGGTCGTAGGCGACGCTTCCCAGCCGCTCGGACATTCCGTAGCGCGCCACCATGGCATGCGCGATGTCGGTCACGCGGCGCAGGTCGTCGGCCGCGCCGGTCGATAAGTGACCGAAGACCGTCAGCTCGGCAGCGCGGCCGCCGAGCAGCACGGTCATCTTGTTCTCCAGCTCTTCGCGCGTCATGACGAAGCGATCTTCGGTCGGGCGCTGGATCGTGTAGCCGAGGGCGCCGACGCCGCGCGGAATGATCGACACCTTGTGCACCGGGTCGGTCCCGGGCAGCGAAATCGCGACGAGCGCGTGCCCCATTTCGTGATGCGCCACGATCTCGCGTTCGCGCGGATTGAGCAGCCGGTTGCGCTTCTCGAGCCCGGCGACGAGGCGTTCGACGGCATTGCTGAAATCCATCATCGTCACGCTGTCTGCGCCGCGACGCGTCGCCAGCAGTGTCGCCTCGTTCACCAGGTTGGCAAGGTCGGCTCCCGTGAAGCCAGGCGCGAGCGCCGCGATCTTGTCGACGTCGACGCCGGGCGCAAGCGTCGTCTTCTTCAGGTGGACGCGCAGAATGGCCGCCCGGCCCCGCTTATCGGGCCGGTCGACCAGGATCTGACGGTCGAAACGTCCGGCACGCAGGAGCGCAGGATCGAGAATTTCCGGTCGGTTGGTCGCCGCCAGGATCACGATCCCGCTGCTGGAATCGAAGCCGTCCATTTCGGTGAGCAGCTGATTGAGCGTCTGCTCCTTCTCGTCGTGGCCGCCGTGGTGCGACGCGAATCCGCGCGCCCGCCCCATGGCATCGAGTTCGTCGATGAAAATGATCGCCGGCGCGCGCGTTCGCGCCTGCTCGAACAGGTCGCGGACCCGGGCGGCGCCGACGCCAACGAACATCTCGACGAACTCGGAACCTGAAATTGAAAAGAAAGGTACCTTGGCCTGGCCGGCGACCGCCTTGGCCAACAGGGTCTTGCCGGTCCCCGGCGGCCCGACCAGCAGCACCCCCTTCGGCATGCGCCCGCCGAGCCGCCCATAGCGCTTCGGGTCCTTCAGGAAGTCGACGACCTCGCGGAGTTCATCCTTTGCTTCATCAACCCCGGCGACATCGTCGAAACGCACGCCGGTATCGGCCTCGACATATATTTTCGCCTTGCTCTTCCCGATCGACATCAAGCCGCCGAAGCGCTGCGACATTCGCCGCGAGAGCAGGGCCCAGACCCCGAAGAACAGCACGACCGGGATGATCCAGGACAGCACCTCCTGCACGATCGTGTTCCCCACTTGTCCGGTGAAGGTCACGCCATATTTCTGCAGTTCGGCCGCCAAGTCGGGATCGACCCGGGTCGTCACAAACTGGCTTTTCCCGTCCGGCAGCGGCGAATTGAGGCGACCCTGGATGTACCGATCGGAGACGCCGATTTCCGCCACCTTGCGGTCATGGAGGAGCTGTACGAACTGGCTGTAGGGGATCGCAGCAACGCGCTGGCTGACGGCGAAGAAATATTGAACCGCGATCAGGGCGAGAATGGCCGCGATCCAATATCCCAGGTGAAAGA
>Ga0126377_10002035_pt1 | contig 13688 bp, 9 predicted proteins | sample PanSoiMetPlot_22_FD_92647 | JGI IMG/M metagenome (GOLD analysis project Ga0126377, IMG submission 92647) | Tropical forest soil microbial communities from Panama - MetaG Plot_22 | ecosystem: Environmental > Terrestrial > Soil > Tropical forest > Bulk soil | place: Panama | collected 2016-02-17
CGCCGACCTGCGCTATCGCAAGCAGATTTCCGAGCTGCTGCTGCCGCTCCCCGACCGTTCGCTCGAGCCGGGGGACCGCGAGCGGCTCGCCCAGGCGTTTCACCGCGAGCACGAAGCGACTTATGGCTACGCGATGCGCGACGAGCGGATCGAGATCGTCTCGCTTAAGCTTCGGGCGCGCGGCGTACGCCCGTTCACGCCTCCTCCCTGGCACCCGATGGGCCGCGGCACGAGCGCGGCGGGCGAGCGGACCGCGCACTTCGGCCGCGAGCACGGGGCGCTCGTCGCCCAGGTGCTCGGGCGCGCCGCCCTCGACGATCGAGCGCGGCCCGGTCCGCTCGTGATCGAGGAGTACGACTCGACGACCGTCGTGCCCCCGGGCTGGACCGCCCGCGTCGGCGCGCACGGCTTCGTGCATTTGGAGCGGTCTGGACAGTGAAAGCGACGCCTCGGGCGCGGCTTGCGTGTGACCGGGGAGCACGAGGGGGCTTGCCCCCCGGTATCGTGGAGAACTTGCCGTGAAGCGCGACGCGACCGTAGTGCCGGGGATCGATCCAGTCACCTTCGAAGTGCTGCGGATGGGGCTCGACGCGATCGCCGACGAGATGGCCTACACCATCGTCCGCAGCGCGCGTTCCACGATGATCAAGGACTGCATGGACTACTCGGCGTCGCTCTGCACCGCGCAGGGCGACCTGATCGCGCAGGCGGTGAACATCCCGGTGATGATGTGCTCGACCCCGGATGCGCTCCTGCCGACGATCCGCAAGCTCGGCCCGACGCTCGCGCCCGGCGACTGCATCATCCTCTCGGATCCGTACGAGGGCGGCTCGCACCTGCCCGACATCTTCATGTTCGTCCCGATCTTCTGGGAGGGACGGCTCGTCGCGTTCTCGTCCACCTGCGCCCATCACGCCGACGTCGGCGGCATGGTGCCGGGCAGCGGCTCGAGCGACGCGACCGAGATCTTCCAGGAAGGGCTGCGGATCCCGATCGTGAAGCTCTACGAGCGCGGGAAGCCCAACGCCGCGCTCTACGAGCTCGTCCTGCGCAACGTGCGATTCCCGTCGATGCTCGAGGGCGACCTCGAGGCGCAGCGCGCCGCGTGCCTGATCGGCGAACGGGAGCTGCACCGTCTGATCGGACGCTACGGCATCGACACGGTGGTCAACGGCATGGCGGCGCTGCTCGACTACTCGGAACGCATCGTCCGCGAAGAGATCCGCGCGATGCCCGACGGCGTCTACGAGTTTACCGACTACGTCGACGAGGACGGGATGGACCCGGACCCGATCCCGATCCGTCTGAAGCTCGAGATCCGAGGCGACCGCGTGATCGCGGACTTCTCTGCTTCCGCGCCGCAGGTGCGCGGCTCGATCAACTGCTCGCTGTCGGTGACCAAGGCCTCGACGTTCACTGCGGTGAAGTGCTTTTGCCGCCAGCCGTTCCCGCCCAACTCCGGGTTCTTCCGCCCGATCGAGGTGATCGCGCCCGAAGGCACCGTGCTCAACGTTGCGTTTCCCGGTGCGACCTTCATGCGTGGCCTCACGATCTACCGGATCAACAACGTCCTGTTCGGAGCGCTTGCGCGCGCAATGCCGGAGCGGGCGATTGCGGCCGACGAGGGCGGCACCTCGATCGTCGTGATGGAAGGCCGCGACGCGGACCGCGAGCGGTTCCTGTACATGGAGACGATCTCCGGGGCGTGGGGCGCGCGCGCGGACGCCGACGGCATCGACTGCGCATCGAACGTCACCGGATTGCAGTCGAACACGCCGGTAGAAGTGCTCGAAACCGAGTATCCGGTCGAGATGGTCCAGTACGGGTTCGTGCCCGACTCGGGCGGGGCAGGACGCTACCGTGGCGGGCTCTCGCTCGTGCGCGAGTACCGATACTTGGCCGACCGCGGCACGCTGCAGATGCGCGCGGACCGCGTGCGGTTCGCTCCGTATGGTCTGTACGGCGGGCGGCCCGGGGGTCGCAGCAGGAATCGCCTCGACCCGTACGGAGAGGACATCGAGCTCGCCGCCAAGGTGAAGGGGCGACCGCTCGCGCGCGGCGAGGTTGTCCGGCACGTGCTCGCCGGCGGCGGAGGCTATGGCTGGCCGTTCGAGCGCGACGTCGCCGCCGTGGTCGAGGACGTCCGCGACGGCAAGGTAACCGTAGCGGCGGCCCGCCGCGAGTACGGCGTGGTGCTCGATCCCGCGACCCTCGCCGTCGACGAAGCGGAGACGGTGCGCGCGCGTGCGGCGATGCGCGACGGCGTCGACACCGCGCACCCGCCGCTCTTCACGCAATAATGCGCCTCGACGGCAAGGTCGCGATCGTCACCGGCGGCACGCGCGGGATCGGCCTCGCGATCGTGCAGGCGTATCTGCGCGAAGGCGCCCGCGTCGTCTACTCGGGCACCTCCGAAGCAAGCCTCGCACGCGCGCGCGCGGCGCTGCCGGCGAACGCCGAGTGTGAGGGCGTGGTCGCGGACCTGCGCGACCCGACGAACGGCGCGTTCGTCGTCGAGCGCACGGCCGCGCGCTTCGGCGGGGTCGACGTGCTGGTGAACAACGCGGGCACGCTGAGCCGCCGCGACGAATGGGAGACGACGCCCGAGGACTGGGACCTGGTGATGAGCGTGAATCTCCGCACCGTGTTCTTCCTCTCGCGCGACGCCGCGCGCGCGATGAAGGGCCGCGGCGGCGGCAGCATCGTCAACGTCGCCTCGGTCGCGGGCCAGATCGGCGGGATCGCCGGCAGTCCGGCCTATTCGGCGGCGAAGGCGGGCGTGCTCGGGCTGACCAAGTCGCTCGCGCGCCGCTTCGCGCCAGACGCGATCCGCGTCAACGCCATCTCGCCGGCCGACATCGAGACCGACATGACGGCGGGGTTTCCGGCGGAAATCCGCGCGCGCCTCATCGGGATGACGCCGCTCGGCCGGTTCGGTGGGGTCGAGGAGGTGGTCGGCGCGGCGGTGTATTTCGCCGCCGACGAGTCGAGTTACGTTACCGGGCAGACGCTGGCGATCAACGGCGGGCTGTTCATGGCCTGAATCACGAGGAGACACCGACTATGGCGAAGCTCGAATTCAAGATGTCCCGGGGCGGCCTGTTCGTCGCCGACATCTTCGTCGAGAAGGTGCCGCAGACCTGGAGGCTGCTGACCGCGTTCCTGCCGCAGACGATCAAGGGCTACAACGCTCGCTGGTCGGGGCGCGAGACGCACACCCCGCTGTCGCTGCCGACCAAGCCGCCGCGGGAGAACCAGACCTCGCAGATGGGCATGGGCGACGTGCTCTACGGCCGCGAGTGGGAGGACCGCGACTACACCGGCTTCGAGGCGATCGGCTGGTTCTACGCCGCCGAGGTGGTGCGCGACTGGCGCGGACCGCACGCAGTGAACCACATCGGCCGTATCCAGCCGCAGTACTGGGCGCTGATCGAGGAAGTGGGCCTCCGCATCTGGCGCCAGGGCGGCGAAGACTGCACGATGCGGGTGATCGACTAGCCGGCATGTACACGGTCGCAGTCGACATCGGCGGGACGTTCACGGACGTGGTCGCCATCGAGGGCGGCAGCGGCCGCATGGCGATGGGCAAGGCGCTCACGACGCCCGCCGATCTCCAGCGCGGGGTGCTCGACGGGCTCGCCGACGCGGCCGGCGGGCTCGGACTGCCGCTCGGCACGCTGCTGGCCGGCACGGGCCGGATGGTGCATGCGACAACGCAATCGTCGAACGCGGTGTTCGCGTTCTCCGGGGCGAAGACCGCGGTGCTCGCGACGCGCGGCTTCGGCGACACGCTCCTCATCATGCGCGCGACTGGCCGCGTCGCCGGGCTCTCGGTGTTCGAGCGGCACCACTACCGTGCGACCGACAAGCCGCGGCTCCTCGCCGACGAGCGCGATGTCTTCGAGATCTCCGAGCGAATCGAACACGCCGGTCGCGTCGTGGTGCCGCTCGACGAGGCCGCGGTGCGCGCCGCCGCGCGCGAGATCCGCCGGCGCGGCTATCAGGCGGTGGCCGTCGGCTATCTCTTCTCGCATCAGAACGCCGCGCACGAGCGGCGCACCGCCGAGCTCCTGCGCGCGGAGACCCCCGAGCTCTATGTCTCGATCTCCGCGGACGTCGCGCCGGTGATCGGCGAGTACGAGCGCTCGGCCACCACGCTCTTCAACGCCTACGTCGGGCCGGTCGTCGCGGGGTACCTTGCCCGCCTCGAGCGGACGCTGGCCGACGCCGGCCTCAAGCAGAAGCTGCTGATCGTCCAGGCGAACGGGGGCGTGACGACGACTGCGCAGGTCGTGCCGATCTTCACGGTGGAGTCGGGGCCCGCGGCGGGAGTGGTCGGCGCCGCGCACCTCGCGCAGACGCTCGGTCAGCCGGACGTGATCGCGACCGACGTGGGCGGCACGACGTTCAAGGTCGCGCTGATTCGCGGCGGCGAATGGGGCTACAGCCGCGAGACGGTCCTGAACCAATATCAGCTACGCCTGCCGATGATCGACGTTGCGTCGATCGGCGCCGGCGGCGGCTCGATCGCGTGGGTCGACGGCCGGCGGCTGCGCGTCGGCCCGCGGAGCGCCGCGGCCGAGCCCGGTCCCGCGTGTTACGGACTCGGCGGCACCGAGCCGACGGTGACCGATGCCGATCTCGTCCTCGGGTATCTCTCGCCGGACCGCTTCCTCGGCGGCCGGATGGCGCTGCATCCGGAGCGCGCGCGGGAGGCGATCGCCACGCGGATCGCAGCGCCGCTGTTCGAGGGCAACGTGCTCGCCGCTGCGGCCGGCATCCGGCAAGTCATCGACAGCCAAATGGCCGATCTCATCCGGAAGGTCACGCTCGAACGCGGCTACGACCCGCGCGACTTCGCGATGATGGCGTATGGCGGATGCGGCCCCGCGCACGCCGGCTCGTACGGCGTGGACGCCGGCGCCGCCGAAATCATCATCCCGTTCTTCGCTACCGTCCATTCGGCCGTCGGCGCTGCACTCTCGGACACGCGGTTCAGCCTGCGGCACTCGGAGCCGATCGTGCTGCCGGTCGACCCGGCGCGGCTCGAGGCGATCTACGGGGCGATGGAGCTCGCCGGCGTGCGCGAGCTCGCCGCCGCGGAGGTGCCGCCCGAACGGCGCGCTTACCGTCGCTGGGTGGAGGCGCGGTTCCGCCGGCAGGTCCACCACGTCCGCATCGACGCCCCGGCGCGGTTCGACGAGCGGTCGCTCGCCGCGCTCGCGCCGGCGTTCGAGCGCGAGTACGAACGCCTGTTCGGACCCGGTTCGGCGTTGACCGACGCGGGAATCGAGCTGGTCAACTACGGCGTGGACGCGATCGGCCTGACCGACAAGCCGCCGTTCGAGCGGGCGGCGGCCGGCGCGCACGCCACGCCGCGCACCGAGCGTCAGGCATGGTGCCCTCGCCGGAGCGAGATGGTGCCGACGCCGATCTACGACGGGCCGTCGCTCGCGCCGGGGGTCGAGATCGCGGGACCGGCGGTCATCGAGCATCCGGGCACCACGATCGTCGCCCTCGCCGGACAGCGCGTCCGGATCGACGAGTGGCGCCACACCCATCTCTTCACGCGATAGGACCCGGCGAGATGCTCCAGCGCGCTTCGACACCGATCGATCCGGCGACCTTCGAGGTGCTGAACCATCGCCTCCTCAACATCGTCGAGGAGATGGGGATCCAGTACATGCGCTGTTCGGGATCGAACGTGCTGATCACCGGGAACGACGCCGCGACCGCGATCATGCTGCCCGACGGCGCGCTGGTTTCGGTCGGGCCGTACATCGTGACCCAGGGTAACGTGCTGCCGCTGATCGTCCAGAGCACGATGCGGCTCGCCGCGGACGTCGGCTACAACGACGGCGACATCTTCATCTGCAATGATCCCTACCTCGGCGCGATTCACGCGCCCGATTTCGCGACCGTGGCGCCGATCTATCACCGCGGCGAGCTGGTCGCGTGGATCGGCGCCTCGGGGCACCAGCTCGACACCGGCGGGATGGATCCGGGCGGCTTCTCGGTGAAGGCGGTCGACGTGCACCAGGAGGGTCTGCGCATGCCGCCGGTCAAGCTGGTCGAGGCCGGCCGCGTGCGCGAGGACGTCTATCGCTGGATCATCAACCAGGTCCGCGATCCGCTTGTCGGGCTCGACGTGCGCGGGCAGATCGCGGCGCTGAACTCCGGCCGCGCGCGGATCGCCGAGCTGATCGAGGTGTGGGGCGTCGATAACGTCGCGGCGGTGATGCACCGCTCGATCGAGCACGCGCGCGACAAGCTCGCCGCACGCCTCGCCGAGCTGCCCGACGGCGAATGGCGCGACGTGCAGTACATCGACCACGACGGCCACTCGCCGGAGATCTACCGGATCGTCTGCACCATGCGGAAGGAGGGTGCGCGGCTCGCGTTCGACTTCGGCGGCACGAGCCCCAATGCGCGCGGGCTGATCAACTCGACGTGGTCCGGACTGCAGGCGGCGGTGCTGTCGTCGGTGTACATCAACCTCTGCTGGGACATCCCGTGGAATCGCGGCGTGCGCGATTGCCTCGACCTCCGCGCCGAGCCGGGCACGGTGAACAACGCCGCCTATCCCGCGCCGTGCGCGATGGCGACGATCTCCGCGGTGATCGTGACGATCGACGCGACCTGGCGCTGCCTCGCCCAGCTCCTGCTCGCCTCCGACCGCCACCGCGGGCAGGCGATGGCAAACTGGTCGGGGACCTCGATGGCGCCGATCTTCGCCGGCACGAGCCAGCACGGCTTCCGGTTCGCCGCGACCGAGATGAGCCATTTCGGCGGCGGCGGCGGGGCGCGCGTGGACGCGGACGGCGTCGACACCGCGGGAATCGTATTCAACACCACGCCGAACATGCCGAACATCGAGGACCAGGAGGCCGAGTACCCCGTGCTCTACCTCTTCCGGCGGCACCTGCCGGATTCCGGCGGGCCCGGCACGTTCCGCGGCGGCCGCGCCGGGGAGCTCGCCTACACCGTGCACGATGCGCCCGACGGAAGACTCGAAGGCCTCTTCGCCGGTACCGGCGCCGAAATGCCGAACGCCATCGGTATCGCGGGCGGGTTTCCGGGCGCCGCCATCCGCGTCGCGCGCGTCGCGGAGACGGACCTCACCGAGCGCGTTGCCCGAGGGGAGGTGTTGCCGGCGCGGCTCGAGGACGTTCGGGGCCGGCGCGAGATCCTCGAGTGCAAGCACGAGCGTTCGCCGATCCTCGGCGGCGAGGTCTGGTATCACAGCTGGCAAGCTGGCGCGGGCTACGGCGATCCGCTCGCGCGCGAGCCGGCGCGCGTTGCCGTGGACGTCGCGCGCGGCGCGGTGTCCGCGGTCGCGGCGCATTCGATCTACGGCGTCATGCTGCGCGCGGACGGGACCGCCGATGCCGACGCCACGGTTCGGGAGCGGGCGGCGATGCGCGCAGCGCGTCTCGCCGGCGCGCGGACCCCGGCGCCCGAAGACGCCGTGCTCTCGTTCGCTGGAACGGGAACGCATCACTTCGGCGAGACGCTGATGCTCGGCCTCGACGATCGGCGGATCGCGTGCGCGCGCTGCGACGAAACGCTCGGCGCGCCGGGCGAGAACCTGTTGTCGCGGCTGAAGGAGACCGTGCTGCCGCTCGCCGCCGCCGGACCGGTGCGGGGCGAGGACTATCCGCGCGGGCGCTTCGGGCTGCGGATCCTGCTCTGCCCCGGATGCGGGGCGGCGATCGATACGCACCTCGCGTTCGACGGTGCGCCGCGCCCGTCGATGCGGGTCGTCTACCGGTAGCGATCGTGCCCAAGCACATCGTCGCTAGCGGGCGGTTGATGGTGCCGATCGCGCACTTCTCCCACGGCGCTCGGGTCGGATCGACGATCCATCTCGGCGCGGCCGCCGGCGTCGATGCCGGTCGGCGGCTTGCCGGGACCACGGTGGGCGTCGGCGACATGGCGGCACAGGCCGAGCAGCTCTTCGCCAACCTGCACCTCGCGCTCGAGGCGCTCGGCGGGACCTGGCAGGACGTGGTGAAGGTCAGGACGTACATCGTCGACTGGCGCGACCTGCCCGCCTACGACGCCGTCCATGCGCGGCACTTCGGCGGCCTCCGGCCGGCGGTCTCGATCGTGGGTACGTGGGGATTCCCGCTCCCGCAGATTCTCCTCGAGACCGAACTCGTCGCCTGCCTCGAAGGCGTGCAGCGCCTCGGAACAGGCGCGTCGAGTGTAGGCGGGAGCATGCGCGCCGGGAACCTCCACTACTGCACGGCGGCGCCGGTCGACGGGCGGGGCGCGCTGGCGGCGCCCGGAGATGCGCGGGCGCAGTCCGAGCTGGCGCTCCGCAACCTCGCGGCCACGCTCGAGGCCGCCGGTCTGCGGCGGCAGGACGTCGTGATGCTCACGGTCGCGCTCGCGGATGCTCGCGCGCTGCCGGTGTTCGAGGAGCTCTTTCGCGGGTATTTCCGGCCGCCTTATCCGGCGCGGAGCGTCGCCATCGTCCCTCTCTCGCGGGCCGGGCAGCTCGTCGAACTCGAGTCGATCGCCGCGTACGGCGGCGGTCAGCCGGTAGGCCAGGCGACAGGTGCGCTCGCCTCGCCCGGCGTGCGCGCCGGGGATTGGCTCTTCGTCAGCGCCCGGGCGAGCGGCAACACGCCCGACGTCGAGCGGCAGACGCGATGCGCCTGGGAAGCGATCGCGGCGACCCTGACGGAAGCGGGGATGACGCCCGACGACGTGGTCCGGACGAACAACATCCTCACGGATTGGCGCCTCTACGCGGGGTTCAACGCCGGCTACGGCACCTTCGTCACCAAGCCCTACCCGCCGCGCGCGACCGTGCACGCGATGCTCGTCGAGCCGGGTGCGTCGATCCAGATCGAAGCCATCGCCCACCGTCAAGGCCGCGACGCCACGGTGCTCGAGGCTGCGCCACGCTAGCGCGAAGTCGAAGGCATGATGGCGAGCGCGCTCGGGATTGCGAACCGCGCCGGCGGTCGTTGAGGGAGGTCCGCCGGCCCGGAGATGCCACGAGGTTCGAGCGTGGCGACTTATCACCTAGCCCTAGAGGAGGAACGCCGTGAATCGATCGTTTGCCGTGCTCGCTTGTGCATTCTTCGCGCTGGCCGCTGGACCTGCCGCCGCCCAGCAGAAGCTCGTCCTCAAGTTCGCGCATCACGCCCCGGTCACTTTCCCGTACCAGGACGGCGCGTTGAAGTTCAAGGAAGTCGCCGAGCGAGTGTCGAACGGGCGGATCGAGGTCCAGGTGCTCGGCGGCGCGCAGCTGGGCGGGGAGCGTGACCTCCTCGAGAGCGTCCGGCTCGGGACGGTGCAGATCGCGATCGGCGCAGGCGCGCTCGCCAACTTCGCACCGGTCTACAACGTGATCCAGCTGCCGTTCCTGATCAAGAACCAGGAGCACATGGCGAAGGTCGCCGACGGTCCGGCCGGCAAGCTCCTCGCGCAGCGCATCGAGGAGCAGGGCGGCTACAAGGTGCTCGGGTTCTTCAGCACCGGCGACAGCGGGATCCAGACGGTCAAGGGGCCGGTGCGCACGCCGGCGGACCTGCGCGGGGTGAAGATCCGGGTGATGGAGAACCCGGCGCTGATCGAGTCGATGCGCGCGCTCGGCGCCAATCCGACGCCGATTCCATTCCCGGAGGTCTACACCTCGATCAAGCAGGGCGTCGTCGACGGCGCCACGATCGACTACACCGCGCTATGGACCACCAAGGTCTACGAAGCGGTGAAATACGTGACCGAGCCCGGCTTCCATTTCCTGGCGGAACCCCGCCCGGTGGTCATGTCCGCGAAGTTCTACGCGAGCCAGCCCGCCGAGGTGCAGCAGTGGATCAATCAGGCGGCCGCGGAGGCGGTGGCCTACGAGCGCGTTCTCTTCAAGGAGCGGCAAAACAAGGCGATCGAGGAGCTCCGGGCGAAGGGCCTCGTGTTCGTGAAGATGGATGACGCCGCCTTCCTCCAGACGCTGCGCCCGGTCTGGCAGAAAGTCGCGGCGACCTACAAGGCCGAGGATCTGCTCGACGCGATCATCAAGGCCGGGCAATAGCCGATGAGCGCCGCGGCCGGCGAAGGGCTCGCGGTCAGCGCCTATCCGGGCCAGGCGGTTGGGGCGTTCTGGCGGCTGCTCGAGGCGACTGCGGGCCTGCTCATCGGCGCGATCACGGTGCTGGTGAGCTACCAGGTGTTCGCCCGCTACGTGCTGAACGACACCCCGCCGTGGAGCGAGGAGCTCTGCCGCTACCTCTTCGTCTGGGTGTCGTTTCTGGGGGCGTGCGTGGCCCTGCGGCGTACGACGCATCTCGGCGTCGACAGCCTCGTCGCGCGCCTGCCGGTCGGCGCACGCGAGGTCGTGGGACACGCGGTGAACGCGGTCGTGGCGGTATTCGCCGGCATCATGGTCTGGAAGGGGCTCGCGCTGGTGCCCGAAATGGCCTCGCAACGCTCGCCATCGATGGGCATGTCCCTGCAGTACGTCTTCGCGGCGATTCCGGTCGCCGGGGCGATCATGCTCGCCTTTCAGCTCCGCGCGCTCGGGCAGGCGTGGCCGTCGCGCCGCCTGCGTACCGGCGTCGCACTGGTGGTGGCCGGTGCAGCGGTGGTCGGCATCGCGGGATACGCGTTCACGGTGTCCGCCCCCGCCGCGCTGGCGGCGATGCTCGCGGTGCTGGTCGTTCTCATCGCGCTGCAGACGCCGATCGCGTTCGCGGTCGGCATCAGCTGCATCGTCTACGTGGTACTGCGCGGGGACATCCCGCTGATCGTCGTGCCGCATCGCGTGATGGGCGGGATGGATTCGTTCCTGCTGCTCGCGCTGCCGCTCTTCGTGCTCGCCGGCGATCTCATGAACACCGGCGGCATCACCGAGCGGTTGGTCGCCTTCGCGCGCGCGCTCGTGGGCCACATCCGCGGCGGCCTCGGCATGACCACCGTGGTGAGCGAGTACCTGTTCTCCGGGATTTCCGGCTCTTCGGCGGCGGACGTGTCCGCGGTCGGCTCGTTGCTGATCCCTTCGATGACGCGCGCCGGGTACAGCCCCGAGCTGGCGGTCTCGATCGTGGCGGCGGCATCGGCAATGGGGGTGCTGGTCCCGCCGTGCCTGATGATGGTGGTGCTCGCAAGCCTCACCGATCTCTCGATCGCCGCGCTCTTCATCGCCGGCTTCCTGCCCGCCGCGGCCATGGCGGTCCTGCTGCTGGCGCTGATCTACGTCCAGGCACGGCGCGAAAACCTGCCCCGCGAGCGGCGCGCCTCGATGCGCACGCTCATCAATGCGTGCGCGCGCGGCACGCTGCCGCTGTTCGCGCCGGTGATCATCCTCGGCGGAATCCTCGGCGGCGTCGTCACGCCGACCGAGGCGGCAGTGCTGGCGGTGATCTACGCGCTCGCGCTCGGCCTGGTGATCTACCGCGAGCTCCGCCTGCGCGACCTGCTGCCGATCCTCGTCAACACCGCCTCCCTGACCGGGATGGTCATGCTGCTGGTCGGTACTGCCTCGGTGCTGTCTTGGATCTTCGCGTCGCAGGGCGTGCCGAAGCTGATCGCGGACCTGCTGCTCGGGCTTTCCTCCGACCCGAAGCTCGTGCTCCTAGTCACCATCCTCGTCTTCGTGCCGCTCGGCGCAGTGCTCGAGGGCGTGCCGGCGATGATCATCCTCGTGCCGGTGTTCTTCCCGATCGTCGCGCGCTTCGGCGTCGATCCGCTCCACTACGGGGTGCTCGTCGTGGCGTCGCTCGGCCTCGGGCTCTTCGTGCCGCCGTTCGGCGTGGGCTTCTTCATCGCCTGTGCGCTCGGACGCACCACCGTCGAGGGCGCAGCGCGGGCCTACCTGCCTTACCTCGCCGTGCTGCTCGTCGGCCTGCTGCTCGTCGCGTTCGTGCCGTGGATCACGCTCGTGGTGCCGCGCCTGGTGAATCTCTGAGCGCCGATGATCCATCGACTTCCGGCAACGCCTGCCACCTGCTTCTGGGGATTCTTCGACGCCGCGCTGCCGCCCGTGCTCACCGTGCGATCGGGCGATCTCGTCCGGATCGAGACGTTGACGCACCAGGCGGGCGACGCGCCCGATCTGATGATGGACGAGGGGGTCGAGGCGGTGTATCGCGCTATCCCGATCGCGAGGCGCGGTCCGGGTGTGCACATCATGACCGGGCCGATCTTCGTCGAGGGCGCGGCGATCGGCGACACGCTCGAAGTCCGCGTCCTCTCGATGGAACCGCGATTGCCCTTCGGCACCAACATCGCAGCGTGGTGGGGTCACCTGTACGACGAGTTCCGCAAGGAACGCATCACGATCTACCGGATCGACGCGCCTTCGGGCCTGGCCCGCGCCGCGTTCGCGTTCGACTACAAGACCACCCCGCGCTACGAACAGCCGGGCATCGTGGTCCCGCCGGCGCCGGATGCGCGGCAGGCGGCGCTGGCGAGTGTCGTGGTGCCGCTCCGGCCGCATTTTGGGGTCGGCGGGGTAGCGCCGCGCGAGCCGGGGCGGATCAACAGCATTCCGCCGGGCGAGTTCGGCGGCAATATCGACAACTGGCGATTCGGCCCCGGCGCGGCCATGTACTACCCGGTGCTGCATCCCGGCGCTCTCTGTTACCTGGGCGATCCGCACATGGCGGAAGGAGACGCCGAGCTGTCGGGCACCGCGATCGAAGCGTCCGCGAACGCCATCGTCCAGCTCACCGTGCACAAAAACCTCCGCTTCGCGAGCCCGCTGCTCGAGACGCCGACCCACTGGATCACGCATGGCTTCCATGAGGACCTGAACCTGGCGATGAAATCGGCGGCGCGCGCGCTGCTGGCGTTCCTGGTCGAGCACAAGGGCCTTAGCCGCGACGACGCGTATTCCCTCGTCTCCGTCGCCGGTGATTTCGGCGTCACACAGGTCGTGGATCAGCGCCAGGGCGTCCACGGCATGATCGCGAAGAACCTCTTCCTGCCATCGGGAGCGGGCGAGGCATGACTCACGACCTGGTGATTCGGGGCGGACTGGTCGCGACCGCGACCGAGTCGAAGGTGGTCGACCTCGGCATTCGCGGCGGGCGCATCGCCGCGATCGACCAGGGCCTCCCGCAGGCCGGCCAGGAGATCGACGCGCGCGGACTGCTGGTGGTGCCGGGCGGCGTGGACGTGCACACGCATCTCGACCTCGAGCTGTGCGGCACCCGAACGGCGGACGACTTCGAGTCCGGTACCGCCGCCGCGGCGTGCGGCGGCGTCACCACGATCTGCGACTACGCGTGGCAGAAGGTCGGCGACAGCCTCGCCCGGACGATCGAGATCTGGAAAGCCAAGGCGGCGGGCAGGGCCCACGTCGACTACGGCTTCCACGTGATCGTGTCCGACGCGGGGGACGAGGTGCTCAGGGAGTTCCCGGCGATCGTCGGCGCCGGATTTCCGAGCTTCAAGGTGTTCACCATCCGCGATTTCGGCGTCTCGGACGAGGCGCTGCTGCGGGTCATGCGCGCGGGGCGCGCCGCCGGCGCGCTGGTGAACGTGCACTGCGAGAACAGCGACATGCTCGATCTCGCCCAGACGGACCTCGTCGCGGCCGGCCGTACCGACCCGCGGTACTACGCAGGCAGTCGCCCTGCCCTGGCCGAGACGGAGGCGACGCGACGCGTGATCGACTACGCGGAGCTCGTCGACGCCGAGGTCTACATCGTGCACATGTCGTGCTCGGGCGCGGC
>Ga0126377_10002036_pt1 | contig 13688 bp, 11 predicted proteins | sample PanSoiMetPlot_22_FD_92647 | JGI IMG/M metagenome (GOLD analysis project Ga0126377, IMG submission 92647) | Tropical forest soil microbial communities from Panama - MetaG Plot_22 | ecosystem: Environmental > Terrestrial > Soil > Tropical forest > Bulk soil | place: Panama | collected 2016-02-17
TCCGAATCGATGGCCTCGAGTGCCTCGCGCCGCTCCCCGGGCGAGCGCTGGACACCGTCCTCGAGCAGGTCGGTCACGCTGGCCTTGATGGCGGCCAGCGGGCTGCGGAGGTCATGGGATACCGCAGCGAGCATCGTCTGGCGCAGACGCTCGGTCTGGCGATAGACCTCGGCATCGGTCGCCGTGCGCAGGAGCCGATCGCGTTCGAGCACGAGCGCGAGCTGATCGCCGAAGGCGCGGAGGATCCGGCTCTCCGCTTCGGACGGAGCATCGCGAGCGCCCCTCAGCACGAGGAGGCCGACGTTGTTCGATCCCACGGAAAGGGGCAGACGCTCCGGCGGTCGCTCCGGAGAGCGAGGGTCCCACTCAGGGACGATCTCGCCGGGATCGCACCCGACCGACACCTCCTCGCGCAGGCCACCCGCCTGCGCGGTGTCCCGTATGAACAATGCCCCCGCGTCGTAGTCGAACATGTTCAGCACACCCGAGATGATCTCGCGATAGGAGTCCTTCCCCGGGCCGCGTACGACCAGCTCCCGGGACAGCTCCTGGAGCGTTCGCAGCTCCACCTCACGCGCCTCGGCGGCCGTGGCCCGGTCGGACGCTCGGCCGATGAGCAACGAGATCAGGACGGAGATCCCGAGGTTCACGAACAGGACCACCACGTACTCGGGCTTTCCGATCACGAACGTGTCGTACGGAGGAAGGAAGAAGAAGTTGAAGGTGACGAAGCCGAGGACGGACGCGAAGATGCCAGGCCAGATGCCACCGATGCCGGCGACCGCGACCACGACGAGGAGGAAGCCGAACGCCTTCGTGAGCGGCTCCACGTCGTCTCGGAACGGGAGGAACCCCGCGACCAGCGCGGCGGTGCCGAGGACCGCGACGACGTAGGCGAGCGCCTCCCGGCGGGCCCGGTGTGGGCGCATCAGCCGGAGCAACGAACCGGCTGAGGTCCGCTCTACGTCCTGAGCCATCCCTGCTCGCACTCCTCCCGGGCACAGCATCCCACCTGAGGTTCGGTGGATGGAGGCCTTGCATCGTTTCCTCACGGATCCCATATGCCGAAGCCCGGGTTCCTTACGGGTCGTTGACGGGCCCGGTCCTAGCCTGCCGACGTGATGCGGACAGGAGGCGCCGGATGCTGGATCTGCTGATGGTCGTGCTCACGCTCGTCGCGTTCGCGGTGTTCGTCGCGATGGTGGCCTGGCTGGAGCGCGTATGACGCTCGCCGACGTCCTCGAGCTCATCCTGTCGATCGCGCTGCTCGTCTACCTCTGCTACGCGCTGATCCGGCCTGAGCGCTTCTGACATGGTCACGATCCTCGTCTACATCCTGTTGCTCATCGCGGTCACCCCGCCGCTCGGCTCGTACATGCACCGCGTCTATACGCGCGAGGAGATCGGGCGCGCGGAGGGTCTGGTCTACCGACTGATCGGCGCCAATCCCCGTCTCGAACAGTCGTGGCGGCGGTACGCGATGTCGTGCCTGTGGTTCAGCCTCCTGTCGATGCTGCTGCTGTACGCGATCTTCCGTCTCCAGAACCACTTACCCATCAACCCTGTGGGGGTCGGCCCTGTCGACCAGTACGTGTCGTTCAACACGGCCTCGAGCTTCACCACCAACACCAACTGGCAGGCCTACGGCGGCGAGACGACGATGACGTTCCTCAGCCAGATGCTGGCCCTGACATTCCAGAACTTCGCGTCGGCCGCGGTGGGCATGGCCGTGCTCGTCGCGCTGTTCCGCGGGTTCGTACGAGCCAAGCGCGACGAGGTCGGCAACTTCTGGCAGGACATGGTTCGGGGCGTGCTCTACATCCTGCTGCCGCTCTCGGCGATCGTCGCGATCCTCCTCGTGACCCAGGGCGTTGTGCAGACGCTCGGTGCGAACCTCTCCGCGAACGGCGTCCAGGGGTTCGCCCAGACCATCGCGCGCGGCCCGGTCGCGGGTCAGATCGCGATCAAGCAGCTGGGGACCAACGGCGGCGGGTTCTTCAACGTGAACTCGGCACACCCGTTCGAGGGCGGTATCGGCGCGTTCGGCAACTTCATCGAGATGTTCCTGATCCTGATGATCCCGGCAGCCCTCACGTACTCGTTCGGAAAGTGGGTGGGCAACGTGCGGCAGGGATGGATGCTCTTCGCCGTGATGCTCGCCCTGATGATCGGTGGCCTCGCGCTCACCGTCCCGCAGGAGCACAGCGCCTCCGCCGCGATGGCCGACAGCGGCGTGCCCGCATCCGCGCGGAACATGGAGGGCAAGGAGCAGCGGATCGGCACCGACGAGTCCGCGCTGTGGGCGGTCGCGACGACCGACGCCTCCAACGGGAGCGTCAATTCGATGCACGACTCCTACCGTCCGCTGGGCGGGCTCGCGCCGATGTTCAACATCGCAGTTGGAGAGGTGATCTGGGGCGGCGTGGGGAGCGGCCTGTACGGCATGGTCTTCTACGCGATCATCGCGGTGTTCATCGGCGGGCTGATGATCGGCCGAACGCCCGAGTACCTCGGGAAGAAGATCGGCGCGCGCGAGGTCAAGCTTTCCGCGATTGCGGTCCTGATCCCGTTCATCGTCGTCCTCGCCCTGGCGGGAGTCGCCGTCGTCACGCCGGCCGGGCTGGATCCACGACTGAACCAAGGGCCGCACGGGTTCAGCGAGATCTTCTACGCGCTCCTGTCGCAGGGGAACAACAACGGCTCGGCGTTCGCAGGCTTGACGGCAAGCGGCTCCTTCTACGCGATCGGCGGCGGACTGGCGATGTTGGTCGCCCGGTTCGTCCCCCTCCTCGCGGCGCTCGCCCTCGCGGGCAGCCTCGGGCGGGCGGGGACCGTCCCGGAGACGACCGGCACCCTGCACACCGACACGACCCTGTTCGGCGTCCTTCTGACCTTCGTGATCCTGATCATCGGCGCCCTCACGTTCCTACCAGGGCTCGCCGTGGGTCCGATCGTCGAGCACCTGAGCGGCGGGAAGCTGTTCTGATGTCCGTGACAACCACGCCCCGGCCACAGGATGAGACAGAACGGCGCACGATACGCGCGCGCCCGCTCTTCGACCCGCCGATCGTGCGCCGCGCGATCCGCGACAGCTTCGTCAAGCTGAACCCGCGGAGCCTTGCGAAGAACCCGGTGATCTTCGTCGTGGAGGTCGTCTCGGTCGTCGTGACGATCCGCATCGTGACGGACATCGTGAGCCGGGGGCCGGTCGCGTTCGATACTGCCATCGCGTTCGGCCTGTGGTTCACCGTGCTGTTCGCGAACTTCGCGGAGGCGATGGCCGAGGGCCGCGGCAAGGCCCAGGCCGACGCGCTCCGAAAGACGCGGGCCGACCTGATCGCCCGGCGACTCACGCGCGAGGGCACGGAGGAGACCGTCCCGGCCTCACGGCTTCGAGCCGGCGACCTCGTCATGGTGACGGCCGGCGATCTGATCCCGGGCGACGGCGATATCGTCGAGGGCATCGCCTCGGTGGACGAGTCCGCGATCACCGGCGAGTCGGCACCGGTGATCCGCGAGTCCGGCGGGGACCGGTCCGCAGTGACGGCCGGGACCCGCGTCCTGTCCGACTGGATCAAGGTGCGGATCACAGCCGATCCCGGCGAGACCTTCCTCGATCGGATGATTTCGCTGGTCGAGGGCGCCGAGCGCCAGAAGACGCCGAACGAGATCGCCCTTTCGATCCTGCTGGCCAAGTTCACCATCATCTTCCTGATCGTCTGCGTGACCCTGCAGCCGTTCGGGATCTACTCGGGCGGGCGCATCTCCGACGCGGTAATCATCGCCCTGTTCGTCTGCCTGATCCCAACGACGATCGGCGGCCTCCTGTCGGCGATCGGCATCGCCGGCATGGACCGCCTGGTGCAGCGGAACGTGCTCGCGATGAGCGGCCGCGCGGTGGAGGCCGCCGGCGACGTCTCGACTTTGCTGCTAGACAAGACCGGAACGATCACGCTCGGCAATCGCCAGGCCGTCGCGTTCATCCCCGCCCCCGGCATCGACGACCGAGAGCTGGCCGAGGTCGCGCAACTTGCCTCGCTGGCGGACGAGACGCCGGAGGGCCGCTCGATCGTGGTGCTCGCGAAGGAGGAGTTCGGGATCCGCGAGCGCGAGCTCATGGAGACCCGGCACACGTTCGTCCCCTTCACGGCGCAGACGCGCATGAGCGGCATCGACGTCGACGGCAGCGAGATCCGCAAGGGGGCGGTCGATTCGATCGTGGGATGGTCCGGACACGAGCTCCCGCAGCCGCTGGCCGAGGAGGTCGAACGGATCGCCCGGGCCGGGGGGACGCCACTGGCCGTGGCCCGAGACCGCTCGGCGCTGGGCGTGATCGAGCTGAAGGACATCATCAAGGAGGGCCTGACCGAGCGGTTCGATGAGTTGCGGAAGATGGGCATCCGCACGGTGATGATCACCGGCGACAACACGCTGACCGCCGCGGCGATCGCTCGCGAGTCCGGCGTCGACGACTTCCTCGCGGAGGCGACGCCCGAGACGAAGATGGAGCTCATCAGGCGCGAGCAGACAGGCGGCAAGTTGGTGGCGATGACCGGCGACGGAACCAACGATGCCCCGGCGCTGGCGCAGGCGGACGTCGGCGTGGCGATGAACACGGGGACGACCGCCGCCAAAGAGGCCGGCAACATGGTCGACCTCGATTCGAACCCCACCAAGCTCATGGACATCGTGGAGATCGGCAAGCAGCTGCTGATCACGCGCGGTTCGCTCACGACCTTCTCGATCGCGAACGACGTCGCGAAGTACTTCGCGATCATCCCCGCGATGTTCGCCGGGATCCTTCCGGCGCTCAACCAGCTCAACATCATGAATCTCGCGACGCCGGAGTCGGCGATCCTGTCGGCGGTCATCTTCAACGCGGTCATCATCGTGGCGCTCGTGCCGCTCGCGCTCCGTGGCGTGCGCTACCGTCCGATCGGCTCCAACGCGCTTCTGCGGCGGAACCTTCTGATCTACGGCCTCGGCGGGATCGTCGTGCCGTTCATCGGCATCAAGGCCATCGATCTGCTCCTGCAGGCGGTGCATTTCCCGTGATGTCGAACGTGTTCAGGGCGCTGCGGGCAGTAATCGTCCTCGGACTGCTGACCGGACTGCTCTATCCGCTCGCGATCACGGGGATCGCCCAGCTGACGTTGGGGAACAAGGCGGACGGGTCGCTCGTCCGTGTGGACGGGCGGGTCGTCGGCAGCTCTTCGATCGGCCAGCTGTGGGAGGGCGACCAGTGGTTCCACGGGCGGCCGTCGGCGATCGAATACGACGCCTCGACGTCCTCGGGTTCGAACCTCGGCCCCAACTCGCAGGAGCTCGCCGACGAGATCGCCAAGCGCGCGCGGGCGATCCTTGAGCTCGAGGGCCCGTACCAGCCGGGGGCGACCGTCGCCGACATCCCGGCGGACCTACTCACCGCGTCGGCCAGCGGGCTGGACCCGGACATCTCGGTCGCCGCGGCTGAGTTCCAGGCCCCGCGGATCGCGCAGGTGCGAGGCCTGACGATGCAGCAGGTTCAGACGCTCATCGACAAGCACACCATCGGCCCGGCCCTCGGATTCCTCGGGCAGACGCACGTCAACGTCCTCGAGCTCAACCTCGCGCTCGACAGGGCCTCATGAGGACCGTGAACGAGATACGGACGTTCGTGGTGGTGGGCGTGCGGCCGACGTCGCGCGCGACCGAGCTCTTCGCCGACGTCGCATCCGGCGGCGAGGCGATCCTGCTCAGCCTCGGCCTGCGGCCCACACGGGCGCAGCAGCTCCTCATCGAGGAGGCCCTCTCGCTCGCCGCCGATCGACGCTTCGTGCTGACGGCCGAGACGATCGCCGACCCGGCGAAGTTGGCGAAACGCCTACGGGACGCCATGGCCGTTTCGATCGCGGCAACGCGCAGGGAGCGACGCCGATGGCACTTGTGAAGGGACTCGGTCAACGCTCTCGGCATGAAATGAAGTGCCCGCAGGTGGGTGCTTGCTCAGCGCTCACGTCGCGAGATGACATGGATGTCCAGGTTCGATGCGGCGCGTATGAGACGCGTGACGAACGAGCCCTGCATCAGCTCCTTCCACCGTGAGCGAAGCGACTCGCCCACCACGATCTGCGTGACGGAATGCCGGTAGGCGTAGCCGAGAACGGCATCCACCGGCGTCTCCGAGTCGATGACATCGAACGTCCCGCCGAGATCCTTCGCCAGCGCCTCGACCGAGGCGAGCCACTCGGAGTCGGTCGCCCCTTCCCCTCCGCGAACGTGGAGCACCATCAGCTCACCTCGTGCCCGCTGCGCCAGTCGTGCACCCCGCCGTACCAACTGGTCCGAGATGTCTCCGGGCCGCGACACCAACACGAGCACGCGCTCGCGCACGTCCGGCGCCGCGCCCTCGCGCGTCCAGCGGTCCACCAGCGAGTCGTCGACCTGGTTCGCGACCTTCAGCAGCGCCATCTCGCGGAGCGCCGTGAGGTTCTCCATCGTGAAGAACCGCTGGAGAGCGAGCTCGGCCTTGCGCGGGTCCGGGTACACGTTTCCGTGCGCCATCCGCCGACGGAGCGCGTGCGGTGACATGTCGACGAGCTCGACCTGATCAGCCAGGTCGAACAGCCAGTCTGGAATCGTCTCCTGTTGTCGGATCCCGGTGATGTTGGCGATCACGTCGTTGAGGCTCTCCAGGTGCTGGATGTTGACTGTCGTGATGACCTCGATCCCCGCCGCGAGCGCTTCCATCGCGTCCTCCCAGCGCTTGGCGTGCCTGGCACCGGGGATGTTCGTGTGGGCCAACTCGTCGATCAAGGCAACCTCGGGGGCGCGTTCGAGTAGGGCGTCCACGTCCATCTCCTCGAACGCCCGATCTCGGTGGTGGAGAAGCTTCATCGGCACGATCTCCAGCCCCTCGACCATCGCCACGGTCTGCGGCCTGCCGTACGTGGCAACGAAGCCGACGACGACGTCGGTTCCTCGATCGAGCCGCCTGTGGCCCTCCGAGAGCATCGCGTAGGTCTTGCCGACCCCTGGGGCCGCGCCCAGGTAGATCCGGAGCGGCGCGGCCTTGCGGCGCTGCGCCTCCTGCTGCGTCCACTCGGTCGCGACGGATGGCTCGGCGACCTCGCGGCCAACGAGGGCCTCGACGGACTCGGTCTCGGATCTCAGACCCTGTCGCGCGTCGGCCATGGGGAGATGATGCCTCACCGCGACGCGCGGTGACGAAGCAATTCAGTGGAGTGCCTCTTGGCGGTTGCCGCCTTCGTTGTCGTTCCCGTTGCCCTGGTCGTTGCCCTGCTCGCCCCCACCGGCGTGGTCGTTGCCATGCCCGCCGCCATTGTCGTGGCCCCGTTGGTCGCCACCGGCGTTGTCGTTGCCCTGTTGGTCGTTGCCCTGTGGGTCGCCGCCGATGTTGTCGTTACCCTGTTGGTCACCCCCGGCGTTGTCGTTGCCCTGTTGGTCGCCGCCAGCGTTGTCGTTGCCCTGTTGGTCGCCGCCGGCGCTGGGCCCGCCGCCCGATGAATGCCGCTCGGACGAACCGTCCCAGCGCTTGCCCTCGATCGCCTGGAGTTGGTCGAGCGCGATCTGCAAGCCCTCGTCGTCGGGGTAGACGACGAGGAGCGCCTCGACGCGGCAGATGGCGTTGTCGAGGCTGATCAGGTCATGGCAGGCGCCGAAATCCGCGTTGGCGCCCGGGCTTGCAGCGGGATCTTGCGGCGCACCCGACGCCCCGCCGGCGCCAGACATGCCGGTGGCGCCAGACGTGCCTGTGGCGCCGGACGGGCCCGTAGCTTCGGTTGCCGCCTCGTGGGGCCCGCGGGGCTGCCTGAGCGACGGGCTGGCCGAAGCCAGGGTCCCGACGGCGACGACCGCCACGATCGTCGCGATCGTCGCCCACCACGGGGACCACGCACGACGCATATAGCAGGTATCGGCTCGCGGGGTCGGTGCTCTTGAATCCGGTCGAGTCGCTCGTTTGGCCTCAGGCAGCGAACTCGAAGGTGGGGTTGACGAGCCGCCTCTCCCCTCGCTGCTCGGCCAGGAGGCCCTCGACGATCAGGTGCGTGCCCAGACTCAGCCCCCGGATCGCGCGCCGGCCCATCCACATCACCGTCACCTCGCCGGTCCCATCGAACAGGATCGCCTCGAGCGACTCGTTGCCCTCGAGCGGCCGAACCGTGATCCGCCTGACCACCCCAGCAAGCCTGACGCGCGAGCGCGGCTGGGCCTCCGCGATCCGAACGCTGCCGGGGACCCTCTGCGCCCAGGCGAGGATCTCCTCCGCGTATCGCTGCTCATCGCTCTCGGCCATCCGGCGGAAGAACCGCCGGAACGGATCGATGACCCCCATGGCAGCGCCGAACGCCGCCTAGGTGACCGGCGTGGGCTGCTCGCGCGCGGGGGCCGCCGAGTCTCCCGACTCGATCATCAGCTCGGACTTGCGGGACTTCGACACCCAGATCGCCGCCACGACGATGGCCACCGCGATCGCCACGACGACGGCCCGGATCACCTCGTTGTGCGCCTGCTCGACGATGACGGGCGCGAACAGGAGCGCGACCAGGTTCATCACCTTGATCAACGGATTCAGCGCGGGACCGGCGGTGTCCTTGAACGGATCGCCGACCGTGTCGCCGATCACCGCGGCCTTGTGGGCCTCGCTGCCCTTGCCGCCGTAGTGACCGTCCTCGATGTACTTCTTCGCGTTGTCCCAGGCGCCGCCGGAGTTCGACAGCATCACGGCCAGCAGCTGGCCGGTCAGGATCGAGCCGGCGAGGAACGCCCCCAGGGCCTCGGCTTCGAACGCGAACCCCACGATGATCGGTGACAGCACGGCCAGGAGGCCGGGCGTCATGAGCTCGCGCAGGGACGTCTTGGTGCAGATGTCGACCACGCGCGCGTAATCCGGTTGCTCCTTGTAATCCATGATCCCGGGGTGGTCGCGGAACTGGTTCCTCACCTCGACCACGACTTGGGAGGCCGCCCGTCCGACCGCGCGGATAGCGAGCGAGCAGAACAGGAACGCGACCGAGCCGCCGATCAGTAACCCGACGAGCACATTGGGTTCGTCCACACGGATGCCGAGGAACTCGAACCCCGCCAAACGCAGGGCCTCCTCGAACGAGCCGAACAGCGACGTGGCCGCGATCACTGCCGTCGCGATCGCCATCCCCTTTGTGATGGCCTTCGTCGAGTTCCCGATCGCGTCGAGGCCGGTGAGCACGGCGGCCGGCCGACCCTCGAACTCGCCCGACATCTCGGCGATGCCCTGCGCGTTGTCCGAGACCGGGCCGTACGTGTCCATCGACACGATGACGCCCACCGTGGTGAGCATGCCCATGCCGGTGAGTGAGATGAAGTAGAGCGCCTCGCGCGTGTTGTCTCCCAACAGGAACGCGCCGCCGATCACGCCGGCGATGATGAGGATCGACCACACGGTGGACTCCAGGCCGATCGAGAAACCCGACAGGATCGTGGTCGCGGGCCCCGTCTGCGTGGACTCGGCGATCTCCTGCACGGGCTTGAACTTCGTGTCGGTGAAGTACTGCGTCAGGAGCTGGATCACGCTCGCGAGCACCAGGCCGAACAGCACCGCGATCGCCGGACGGATGTCGTGCATGTAGACCGCGCTGATCACGAAGACGGCCGCGGCCGAGATCGCCGCAGAGATGAAGAAGCCGCGGTTGATCGCTCGCATCCCGTGCTCCTCTTCGCTGCGCGGCGTCACCGCGAGGATCCCGATGATCGAGGTGATCACGCCGACGGCGCGCACGAACAGCGGGAACATGACGCCGGCGATCGCGCCCACCGACGAATCGGCGAACGCGGCCGCCCCCAGGATCAGCGACGCGACGAGCGTGACCTCGTAGGACTCGAACAGGTCCGCGGCCATCCCGGCGCAGTCGCCGACGTTGTCGCCCACGTTGTCGGCGATCACCGCGGCGTTGCGCGGATCGTCCTCGGGGATCCCCTTCTCTACCTTGCCGACCAGGTCCGCGCCCACGTCTGCGGCCTTGGTGAAGATCCCGCCGCCAACCCGCATGAACATCGCGAGCAGCGCGCCGCCGAAGCCGAACCCGACCAGCACGGCCGTCGCGTCCTGCTTGTAGATCAACAGGATCACGGTGGCGCCCAGGAGCCCGAGGCCGACCGTGAACATCCCGGCGACGCCGCCGGCCCGGAACGCGATCCGCAGAGCCCGGCGGAGCCCGGACTCCTTGGCGGCGTTGGCGGTCCGAACGTTCGCGCGGACCGCGAGCCACATCCCCGTGTAGCCGGTGATCGCGCTGAACGCGGCCCCGAGGATGAACGCGAGCGAGCGGCCGAACCGCAGCGAGAACTCGCTGTGCGCGGCGTTGGCGGGGACCGGCAGTGCGAAGAACAGGACGATCGCCAGGATCGCCATGAAGACGGCGACCGTTCGGAATTGCCGGCTGAGGTAGGCCTTCGCGCCGATCTGGATCGACCGGGCGATCTCCTTCATCTTGGGCGAGCCCTCGGGGGCAGCCAGGACCTCGCGCACGAGGTAGTAGGCGAACAGCAGGGCGACCAGGGAGACGCCCAAGATCAGCCACAGGGCCTTGCTCTCGAACGAGCCGAAGGCGGCGTTGATCGGGCCGCCTTCCTGGGCCAGGACACCGTGCAGCAACTTCGGACCTCCTCGGGTTCGAGAACGTTGAGCCCGGGCAGGCCGGGACCCGCCAAGTATAGGGAGTCCATCCTGGGCCGACCTCGGGTCGACCGGGGTCGGCAACGCGCAACGAGCTACGGGCCTTGAGGGGAAGACCTGCGAGTGTGTCGAGGACGCGGCCCGCCGATGCCCAGGTCACGATGGATGTCGCGAAAGAGCCTCCAGGAACCCAGCTTGACGTCGAACCATGTGACGAGCCGAACGGCGCACCAGAACATAAGGGCCATCGCGGCGACGAGCAGAAGGCCGCCGAGCACGCCCACCGGTTCGGAATCGCTTTGCCGGACCGGGGGAAGCCCGATCGCAACCAGCTCGCTGATACCCACTCGGGTGAAGAAGGAAGCATTCATACCGACCTCCGACCGCCCTCGGTTGGAGACCGGCAGACTGGCGCGGGTGTGCCGGTCCCGCCGACCAGCCTTCCCGGCACACCGTTGCCAGCCTAACCCCGCGGGTCGCCCTTGGGAAAGGGCGCCTCGATCGGCCTGTCATTGGCTCGTCAATTAGGATTGAGCCGTTGCACAGGGGTGCCGGGAAGCCTGGTCGGCCATGAGTCCCGGCGCCCTCTTGCGTTGTGGGAGGGAGCATGACCGGTAGACGGGCGGTTCGACGCCCCCGGATGGGCATGCTCCTGTTCGCCTTCGCATTCGCCGTGATGGCGGATCCGGTGTCGTCCGTCGCCTATGCGATCGAGGCGGCCCTTCGAGCCCTGCACGGCGATCTGGGTCGGCTCATGCTGACCATGGGCCTCGTGCTCGGGATCATCTCGCTGGTGAGGCTGAACTACGACCAGTTGATCCGCCGGTTCCCCGAGGGCGGCGGTGCGGTCGCCGCGACCGGGGCGGCTTTCGGTGAGGCATGGGCGTTCCTCCCGCTCGGGGCCCTGATCGTCGACTTCGTCCTGACGATCGCGATCAGCGTCGCTGCGGCAGCCTCCGCGGTCGCCGCCTATTTCCCGTCACTCATTCCCTACCGGGTCGAGATCGCGGTCCTCTTGTGCTGTCTCGTTGCGGGCCTCACGTGGTTCGGCCACATCGGCAGGAGCGTGTTCGCCACGATGACCGTCGCGTTCGTGCTCGCCGCGCTCCCCGTCCTGTTCCTGGGGTTCGTCCATCCACACGCGATGGAGGACGCGCCATTCCACGGAACGGCCAACGCCTCGTTGTTGATCGTCCTGCTCGCGTTCCCGGTTGGGATGGCCCTGGCGACCGGGGTAGAAGCGCCGTCCTCAGCCATCGCGCAGCTGGGTCAGCTCGACGACCGCGCGCGATCGAGCTTCGGACGTATCACGCTTTGGCTGACGTTCGCGATCGAGGGGACCCTCACGTTGGCCATCGCGGCTCTCGCGGTCCGGCTCCACGTCGGGGTCCCCAGTGGCGACAGCACGCTCATCGCGAACGTGGCTCGCACCTCGGCCGGAGACGGGGCGCTCTTCGCGCTGTTCCAGCTGACGAGCTCGCTGCTCCTGCTCGCGGCCGCCGCGTCCTCGTTCCAGGCGGGACCTGGCCTGCTCAAGGCGCTCGCCCGCCGAACGCGCCCCACCGGCGAGCGCGTTGGGATCCTCCACGAGGCGTTGGGACGCACGAACGCGCACCACACGCCCTACTGGAGCGTGGTGGTCTACCTGGTGACCGCGGTGGTGATCGTCGCGGCGGCGGGAGGGCGCGAACAGGAGCTGGTGCTCTTCTACGCCGTGGCCGTGTTCGTCTCGTTCCTCTCGGGCCTGCTCGCGATCGCCCACTTCTCGCGGCGGGAGGGCTCGCTGCGGCCGACGATCGTGAACCTGTTCGGGGCCGGAGTGGTGGCCTTCACGATCGTCGTGAACCTGCGTCGTGGCTACCCGATCGCGTCCCTCGTCGCATCCGCGTTGATCGGAGGCGTCTTCGCCTGGCTGTGGATCCGACAGGGTCGCCCGCGAGGGATCGCGCAGGCCGAACGCGTCATGGAGATCGACCTGGGACGTGACGAGTCCGAGTAGGACCTCGGTTGCCGATCCCTCGGAGGATCAGCAGTCCGGCCACCCCACAGGCCACGGCCGCGACCAGGATCGCCACCGTCGCTACCTTCAATTCGCGGGCGGGCATGGAGAGCTGCGCGAGGTACAAGGACACGGTGAACGGGATCCCGGCGGCGGCCCCCATCCCGATCACGTGACGCGTTCGCACATCCGAGGGCAGCGTCAGGCCGAACGCCACGGCGATCGCGACGGCCGCTACGATCCCGACGGGTTTGCCGATCAGTCTCGAGGTCAAGATGCCGAGACCGAGCCGCGTCGTCACCGCGTCGAGGACCTCCCTCCTCGAGATCTCGATCCCCGCGTAGGCCAGCGCAAACAGCGGGACGACGAGGAAGCTCACCCATGGAAGGAGGAAGACCTCGGCGCGGGCAAGCGGAGACACCGCCTCCCTGGAGAGATCGCCCAGGTAGAGCCAGTGCGCGGCATCGGCATCCGGGGGCCGCGGGTCGTCGACCGTTTCATCGGCTACTCGGCGAGCTTCTTCGCTCACGGCACGGGGACGCTGGAACGCAACCGCGGGGGTGAGCAGGCCCACGGCGACGCCCGAGATCGTCGGAGAGAGGCCGCTCTGGCTTACTGCCACCCACGCCGCGACCCCAAGGATGACGTACACGACCACCGACCGAACGTGGATCCGCCACAAGGCCCCGTATGCAGCGATGATGGCCACGGCCGCCAGGAGCGCGACGACCTGCACGCTCTCGGGATACGTCACCGCAACGACCACGACGCTTCCGAGGTCGTCGACGATCGCCACGGCCAGCAGGAGCGCCTTCAGCCCTGGGGGAAGTCCACCGGCGAGCGCCAGCACGGCCAGAGCGAACACCACGTCTGTGGGCATGGCGATGCCGAACCCGCGTGCGGTTTGGGTCCCCGCCGTAAACGCCAGGTACACCGCCGCGGGGACCGCCATGCCACCTACGGCGACCACGATCGGCAGCAGGGCGGCCCGGCGTTCGCGAAGTTCGCCGATGAGCAGCTCGCGTTTGATCTCCA
>Ga0126377_10002037_pt1 | contig 13687 bp, 22 predicted proteins | sample PanSoiMetPlot_22_FD_92647 | JGI IMG/M metagenome (GOLD analysis project Ga0126377, IMG submission 92647) | Tropical forest soil microbial communities from Panama - MetaG Plot_22 | ecosystem: Environmental > Terrestrial > Soil > Tropical forest > Bulk soil | place: Panama | collected 2016-02-17
ATGCGTTTCATTGTTTACCTTCCTCCAGCCTTTTGCGGACCTCAGAGACCCGTTGCCTTACGCTCTGGTCGTGGTCGCTCCATGCGGTGCCGTCGGCATGCCAGCCGTCGAAGACCTGCGCAACATCAGTTAAGAGGGCTGCGATGATAGCATCGCGCTCGGTCGCCTGCATTCTCAATCCCTCAACTGTTTTAAACGTTTGGGTGAGCAAGAATATGCCGTATTCATCGGCCTCCTGGCACTCTTTCCGGGCTTCCTCATAGCGGTGCAGGATCTTCAACTGAGCCACGCCGAGATCATCCGGCCTCTCTCCGCTGATGCATTCGCAGGCATGCAAGAGTAGTTCTTTGATCCGGTGGTAGTCGTTGGTCAACTCGTCTCGCTGCCGGGTCAGCCGCTCGACCTCCGCGCACTGCTCCTTGTAGTCTGTCGCCAGGAGCTTGAGATTTTGCTGATTATCTTCTATCCGGGTCCAGCTTCGAATAGCGTTTAGTGCTTCGCCTATCTTCGCATCGTGGATCTCTCGCGGGTCATTCATCGCTTTCACTCCTCATCAAATCGTTGATACACTCAGCTAGGATTTGCGCCGCTTGCGGGATGAGCGCGTTACCGATGGCTTCGAGGGCACATCGACGCCATCTAGCCACGTTTCGGGCAGGCCCATCAACTGCAAAGTCCAACGCGGATTTAGTGCAAGCCCGTGGCTCTTCCCAGATGTATTGTTGCTGTCCTGGTCGAGCTGGCCAACCTGTTCCGATAATGGCCGCGAGTTCCGCTCCAGCGTTTCTTCGCTCGCGTGGATGCTCCGATAGTCTCGCGAAGTGGGAGTCGCCCACGTCGCATCCTCCATCACTTCGCCCGCCAGACAGCGCCCATGCCCCTTGCCGTGAGAAGGTGGCCGTTTCGTAGTCCGGTTCTCGTTGGCCGACGCCTCGCGCGTCGGCCAGAGCTTCGTTACCGCATAATTCAAATCTACCTGTCTCTTTTTCCCATCCTCCGTTTGCCCGGTCGGGCTCATCGGCTTCGCAGGTTTCCGGCCACCATTCGGACAACATGGAGTCGGCCAGGCCGACTCCATTACCTTCGTACTCAAACCGTCGCCGCTCTTCTCGGATGCGCCCTTGCGGTTGTGATTGCCGTTGACTGTAGGCGTCGGCCAGTCCGACGCCTCTAGGCTCACATCTACGGGCAATAAACCAGACTCGCTCTCTGCGGTGGGGCGCACCGAGATCTTCAGCAGCGAGGCAGACGGGCCAGAGTTCATAACCGAGAGCGTGAAACTGTGACGCAATCCATGAACGGAACCCAACGCCATCAACTTTGAGGCTAAGGATTCCGTTAGGGTTCTCCGCCAGCACCCACAAGGGGTCAATTTCAAGCACCAGCCGCATAAAGTCAGGCCATAGCCATCTATCGTCATTTGCGCCTCGTCGGCTTCCGGCAACGCTGGCGGGTTGGCATGGGGGTCCGCCGATAACGGCGTCGATTCGTCCGCAGTGTCTTCGAATAAGTTCGCCTGTCGCAGTTTTAACATCGTTCCATCTCCACACAGTTGGCCAGTGCTTCGCTAGCGCATTCTGGCAGAATCCATCGTTTTCGATCTGGCCGACGATTTCCCAGCCGGCATCCTGTACGCCTTTGTCGAACGCTCCCAGCCCTGAGAAGACTTATAGAGTGCGCATCATTCACCTCTCTCTTTCCGGCACTCCACGCAATATCGATCATGCGGCGGGTCTGCGCGCTGTAAAGGGGTGCGCGAAGTGAGCGGGCCATGCTTCATCCAGCGCTTGCAGCCTTTGCACTTCAGCCGCGCATAGAGCCTTGCCAGTTTCGAGCCACCTATTACGCCCATGCCGTCACCTCGCTTTGTTCAGCCAGAAATCGTAATAGACCGCCGAGCTGTGCCTTATCGCCGCGCATCCATCCGGTTCCATCGCAGGACTCGACCCCATATTGTTTGCACAATCGGAGACCGCGCCAGCCATTGACGCGCCCGCAATGCACACGCGGAAAATGCTGGGTCCACGTCGGGAGCATGTTCCACTTCCAAGCCGTAGAGCCACCAACAAAGATTACATCGGCTTCGTTCGGTACATCCTGCGGGGTCATGCCGTCTTGTACGGCGAACGCGAGAGGGAAGCCGTATGCTTTGACCGTCGGATACCATCTTTCCCATTCTTTTAGCGTCTCGGCTCGATTCGCCACAACATCGGGAACCAACACCCATAGCGGTTTATACCCCCTGAATCCGGCCTCAGTAGCCCAATCCAGCAACTTGAAATACGCGGGCTCGTTCCACGTCTCGCCTTTGTCCCATGCTATGAATCGGCCATTGTCGAGCGCATAGGGGAGCCATTCATATGGGCCTCGCTGCCCTCCAGGGCTGTAGAGATGCCCTAGCTGGTCGGGATACCGACCAGCCAAATAATGAATCATTGATGCTGAGTTATTCGCCGGAAAGATTTTCATATCCCATCACCTCTCACCATTGCGCGGCCTGTTTCGCGTTGCACTTCGGACATGGCCTCGCACCTTTGCTCTGTCCATTTTCGTCGGTCACGATCTCAAATCCGCCGATGCATTGCGGATTGTCGCAGGGTTCAGGGTTGCCGAGCGGTCCCATTTCGGCCTGCTCCTCTCGCGCCCAGCTTTCACTATTCGCCTTCCAAACGGTGTAGATCTCCGAAGCCGCGAGGGGAAACCCGCCCTTGTGAGACCTGATCGCCTCCAGATAGCAGCGGTCAAGGTAATCAAACGGAATGTCGCTCAATACTTCACCCCACGAACCGACTAGCAAGATCATCTCGTCGCAGTCAGGGTTTAAGTAGTCTTGATTGCAAGCTGCGCGGGCTCGGCAAATCAACGACTCGATCTTGGTTGCCCGTTCTGCCTGCGCTTGCTGCGCTGCGGCGTGGTCGATCAATCCCGAGGCGGTCGAGGATGAGGCCCGCGTTTCGCTCCTGGCGTTCGGCACGGCTTTCAAATCGGGGTTTATTTTCTTCATACGGCTCCATCTCCACTGGTTTCAAGCTTTCCGGGAACAATGCCCGAAAATTCCAGTTGTTGTTAGTGCTTCTCGGGTGAAAACGTTTCATCCAGGCCGGGAAAGCGCGGATTTGTCCCGGCGTAGCTCCCAAGTCGATGGCGAGTTTGCTTAGCCCCTCCAGAATCTTCCAGTTGTTCGCGTATCCCGGATAGATTTCCGCTAATGCGTCAAACACTGTACCTACGTCCGTGTCGGGTGTGGTGTCCCCACCCCCCACCAGTACGGGGAGCGGTGCAGGGGGTGTATACGGGATCTTAGGGGGTGGGATCTTCTTTTCTTTTGTTTGCATGCATGTATGCATGTCTGTATGGCTAGGCTGCGCTAAGCTCGGCTTAGCCTTGCTTGGCTCTGCTAAGCCCCGCTGGGTCTGATAATGCATATTATGTAGCCTTGCTCGGCTTTGCTTAGCGGGGCTTGACTCCGCTTGCTCTTGGTTATCAGACTCAGCGATGCTAGGCTCGGCTAAGCTGGGCTCGCTTTGCTCATAAGGGGTTGTTCCGTTTCGGGACGGTTCAGGGAAATCTTTCGCACTGGCGGCGCGGACAAGTCCGCCTTTCTGACCGTTCTTTGCCATCCGTTCGGCAAATTCCTGCCGCTCTTGGATCGTCTGAGCGGCTAGGTTGATCATCATCTTTCCATCGTGGAAGGTAGCGAGCCGTTTAAGGTAGGGTCTAAGGGCAGTGATACGTTCGGGCTCCATTGCCGTCATAAATGCGATTTCTTCGTCATCGTCGGGCAATGGTCCTAACTCCAGGCAGTAATCAACGAGATAAAGGAACTCTGCGCGCTGCGTCCCGTTGGGGATGGCTGCCGCGACCGCCAGCCGACGAGCCGGCCACATCTTGAACCAGTTAGAATCTTGTGCCATGCATCACCTCCAGTTGTGCTATTGATTCTCGGATCGGCATGCCGTCCATGCCGTCGCCTAGTTGCATCCATCCTTCACGGATGGGAAAGAGAGGGCTCGGGGGTCGTGCGAAGAGTTCAAGGCGGGGTTCGTCGGATACGCTCTCAATCAGCCGATAGCTGGCCTCTGGCTTCCGGGAATGCTGCCCGTGCTTGGGTCTGCCCCAGTGGTAGCGCTCCTCGATCGGCTCAAGGTCTGCGGCGGGTTCGGTCTCTTCGTAGTAGTTGGGCACGTATCGCGCTCGGTTGAACTGGCAGCGCTCTTTATAGCCGAATAAGAGATGCTCGGTGCGGGAAATGAAATAATTGCCGAAGCCGGAGGGTTTAGCCCATGTGATCGGCGCCAGATAAGTGAACCCCCAATGCCGCATGAATGGTGGTCCGTGCTCCCAGAACTCGTTGACTAGCCAGAGCCAGAGATGCGCGCCGCGTTCGGCCAGATCGCCTACTGGCAGGGCATAGATATCTTCAAGGGTCATAGTGTGATAGGGCAATGTCCGGGGCCTTTCGTGCCGGCCTCCCGCGCCGTTATATCGGCCAGCCATTTTCATGCGCCAGGGAGGATCGACCAGCAGGCACCGGTAGTTATTGAGAAGCATGCAAACCTCACCGTCCCACCCGTTCGGGTGCTTTGGGGATTGATTGTTTGGAAGGAAAAGGGAGGCTGAGATTGCTTCAGCCTCTCACTTGCCCTCTATGCTGAAATGTGGCGCAAATCAGTGTGGAGTGGGTGCCGGGAAGGCATGACAAGTGAGAGGCTTTGCAATTGGGTAAAACGTAAACCCATTATAGCCTATCATAGTTAAATCCGTGCGCTGATTTTAGCTCTCACCCGCACTCCACAAAACTAAATATTTGCGCCTTGATGAATCTATCATGAGGTGCGCACGCTTAGCAAGAGGGGATCTAATCGCGCATGACTTTTTCAAATAGGAGGATTAAACAGAGCTTTGCGGCCAGAATGAAAACCCAAAGAGCGATTATTGTTGTGATTACGGACATAAACCCCTGCTTACCACTTCCCTAAACCATCCGGGCTTGATCCTGCCCTTGAAGACGTACCAATTTTCGGGGTCTCCAAAATCATTCAAAACATCTTTCATCTCATTTTTCTGGCAGACATCAAGCCAAGGGAGCAGACACGGCAAATGATCGCGGGGGATCATTACCGTAATCCGATAAGCCAACCGATCATAAGGGAGACTGCTATATCTGACGTTGCACCATGATTGATCGAACTCGGGATTGCTGGTGAGCCATTGATAGCCAGGGACCAGCACCGTTTTACCGCCCTTGCGCCAGGGGATGCGTCCTAGGGTGAGCCCCTCGCGTTTGACGCGGGGCAATAGATGCGCGGCAGTAAAGTGATATAATTTCAATTGCTCATCTCAGGTTCGGTTGTCCCTTTACTGGTTGCCTTTTGCTCTTCAAGCCATGGCCGCACGCCTTCCATTGCTGCGCCTACTGCGGTGTGAGGCGCAAAATAGGAGACTCTATCAATGGTCTCTATCAGATGTCGGCTGGCGGCAATCACCTGGCGAGCAGCATCATATTCCGCCAGCTTCGCCTTTAATTCATCTCGTTCGTTAAGCGAGACAGCAAGATCATGTGCCTGTACTGCCAACTTGCGCCGCAGCCGGTCAATCTCGGCCTCGGCTTCTTCAAGCTGTCGCATAAGGTCCAATGCTTGATCACCTATCATGGTTTCTCGTCCTCCGCAAAATCTTAAGGCAATGCCGTGCGCCAAGCATCACCGTGAGCGCAATTGATCCGCACAACGGGTCTGTTGATAGTGCCGTCGCTCTCTTGAATTACTACTCCGTTACGATCAAGGATGACTTTCCTATCTGTTTGGTTAGTAAGCCAGTGATGTGAACCGGGTGGCTGTTCTCCGCACCCAGCACACAAGTAAAGGCAATGCGGATCACCTACCAGGAGATACCAATGCTGCGCCCCTTCCGTCTCATTGAGGATCTCGACAGCCCGCAAACCATCCTCCACATTATTGAAGTCAAGCCTGTGATCAATCGTCACCGGGCATACTTCCCTACCGTCTTCTGTCCTATGACCTAGATGCATTTCGCTCATATGATCTTCTGGTGGAATCGGTCGAGATCGATAAACAGTTCTATAGGGTTCGGATCGCAGAACTCATCATGATCAAAATCGCTCCCTTCCCCATACGGGTCGTGGCAATCATCGCAATCACACTGATCGAGATATGGCCCGATCTCATCGTCCTCAATCCATCGGCTGCGCTGGCATATTCGCGGATCCCCAGAATTACACCCGGTCTCACAATACCATTCATTATGGCAATTACAGCCGCAGGGCTCTTTTTGTGCTTCCTCTCGCGCCATTCCATAGCGTAGCATCACACACTCACCGGCTATTGTTGATTTGCAATTGCACCCTTCCATGGTCTCTCCTTACGCCGTAAGCTGCTGTCCGTATCTGAGCGCTTCGGCCTCGCTCTTCTCCAGCCCCAATAAGCTTTGATATGCGCTGATCTGTGTCTGAAGTGATTTGACCAACTCCCTTGCTGCCTCGTGATTGGCTTCAGCGAGCCGCACCCGTAACATTTCCCGCTCACATCCCAGATCAATCATGGCCTTTATGTGCGGCTCGGTGGGCTTCTTCCCTTCTCCGGCGCTGGCCATGATGTCGAGGTATTTCATTGCCTGCGCCTTCCGGTAGGCGTGCTCCGCCTCGGCGTGCTCAATCGCGGCTACCTTATGTCCGCCACGCGCAACCGTGATCTGTTCGAGGGCGGTAAGGATGTTGGCCTGTAATTCTTCGATCACTCCGCTTACTCCTCATTTCCCGCACAGCAAGCCGCAGCTTGTAAATGCTATTTCTGTGTCCTGATGCTCAAAGAGCCCCTTGTTGAGCCGCTTTCTGATCAGTTCTACAACCTCTTTCGCTCGCTTCAGCAGCAATTCATTGCGCCGCGTTCTGACAATATTATCCAAGTGCCCTGCCGTGCTCCAAGTAAAGGGCGTTTGCTGCAAACGCCCCGTGGTCCGTTCAATTCTGCATGCTCTTTCGAACAGGGAGGGGTGGACCTCAGACAGCCACACATATTCATATAACCGCTGGTAAAAGCAGAAATAGCAATTAGACCGAGTACGACCCGCGAATAGTGCGCGCTGCTCCCACTCCTCCAGTTCATCAATGAGCCCCCAATTACTACCCAACAGTTCGCAGACCTTGTAATAGAGGGAAGGCCAGAAAAAGGAGGGCGGGAGGAGACCTTGACGATTAAGAATGATCCATACGCCACGTATATCAATGCCAGCTTCAACGAGAGGGTAAACAGGTGTTGAAGTCTCGGAAGGCCGGACCCCTACCCGGTTTTCATCGGCCCGCAAGCCGTAGTAAACGAACGTGCGCCCCTTGCCGTAAAACTTATTCATGGGCCTGATCTTGGCTTTCTCTGTGCAGAAGCGGCGGTTATGGTTAGGGATGAGATCAGTATGTTTAATCAACTCTTCCAAGTTCTTCCCTATCCGCTGTATCGTCCAGCCGGTTTTTTGTTCGACCTCATCCAGCCATGCATAGGTCTCAGGCAACTCTGAACCCGTGTCACAGAACAAAAATTCATAAGGTAAATCGGGTCGTCTGGCAGTTTGAATAAGTGCGGCGCAGGCCGAATCTTTCCCGCTGATGGTTATCAAGTGTCGCTCTCCGATGGTTGCAGCTTCTTCCCGTCGCCGCTGGTTCACTTCCCCCGCAATGCGCTGCCCTTCTTGAAAGGTGTAGTCTAGTAATACCTGCCTACCGCGCTCTAAAACTTGCTCATTCTCCATCGCCTCACCTCTAAAACGGCACCGGATCCGCGCCGCAGTCCGGGCATTTCTCTGCCGAGTCCTTATATTCGATATCACAGCGCCAGCATATACGGCATCCTTTATCTTGCGCGTCCATGATGCGCTGCTGTGCGGCCTGCATCTCTGGGCTGGTGATCGCGTGGCCTTTGCGCAAGTCGATGTGGCGTCGCCGCACGTACCGGCCAAAGGCCAGGATAGCGGCCTGTTTACGGCTTCTGGATCTCATCGTCTCTTTCTCCTGTCTTTGTCATCGCTCCCCCCACGGGAGGATAGATTCAGCCCGGTCTATCCTCCCGTCGCACGCTGGCCGCTTGCCCCTGAACTTGGCCAGCGCAAATCCTTACCGCGTCTTCTTCGCGGCGTTAATCAACGCGCTCAGTGCATCATCCAGATAGCAGAGCGTCTGCATGGAGCACTGCCGAATGTTGACGCCCATGGCAATATCTTTGATGACGATATCTATATCCGAAGCATCGACCCCGAGGCTTTCAGCCTGCTCAATCTTCCCTTCCACAATCTCAATGGCGTTCAGGCGGGCCATCTCCTCTGGATCCGTGATGCCGTCAAGCGGTGCCTGCGAATTAATCAGGGGTGCGGCCTGTGTGCCCACGACCGACAGATTATGCTTAGATCCCTCTTTCTTCTTGTTGGCTCGCTTCTCCAGTTCGGCGCGCAAGGTCGCCGCATCCATGCCCCCGAAGTTATTACGGAAATAGGTCTCGAAATCCTCTTTCCGGTCGGCGGCAATCCACTTGCTCAGCATATCGCGTTTGATGGCCTGCAACTCCGGGTCGGCATCGGCGCGCACGATCCCAGTAGTTAGCCACCGCTTGAGCAGTGCCGCGAACTCCTGACCCGGTTTCTTGAAAGTCCGGTTGTCGAGCCCGTAATCCTGCTCACCGTCGCGACATTTCGTTATCCGTCCGGTATGGTCCGTGTCGATCTCCAGCAGGATATCGAACCTGTAATCCGAGCCCTCCCGTTGAATGCTGCCCATGCCGAGTTTGCGGACCACTGCCCGCCCGTTCTCGTCCTTCTCCTGCGCATGCTCCATTTTGGATTGGATACAGCCGATAATATGCACTGGTGCGCGTTCGATCGTCTCAAAGAACCTGTTATGCAACGGGGTGATATCGGCCCACGCTGTATATTTGTTCTGCGTGCGTTGACTAGCAACGGCTTGATCGTGCAATTCAAGGCAGCCATTTTTCCCGGTCCACTCGTGGGATACACTATCAACGATTATGCATTGATAGCCTGCGGCTACACATTGATTGATCGCATCAATGAAGACGGCGGGGTGATGATCCTCGAGGATGGCGATATCGAATTTAAAGACCCCGCCGTAGTGATTGGCCTGACCACCCTGAGTGTCAAGCACGATGATTTTGCCGCCGCCCATCTCGTTGGCGAGCTTTAGCGCCGTATAGGTCTTTCCAGAGCCAGCCGGCCCGCTGATGCCCATTCTGAGCCAGGATTGCTCTTTAGCTGCTTGTTGGATTTTTAATGTGAGTGCCATATGAATACCTCTAAATATGATTGTTCGAAAAGTCCCCCGACCGGTCTTTCAACGACTGCTCTGGCGTCTACTTTCCCGACCGGTCAGGGTTAATTGAGCGTCCTTGGTAGCAATAACCAATCACTGAGACCCCGGACGCCCGTTTGAGCGTATTACCCTCGCTCGTTGGTTGTCCCGGCGCACGCCGGGATAATTCAAGGAACTGGAGGCAGGTTTAGCGGTCCCCCCATTCGATACGTGATCCACGAAAACCGCCTCCCCTGCCAGATATGGACGCCCCGCATGGGCCTTTAGTTCACCCATCCCGCTCCCTCACGGGACCGCCAACACGGGGCGATAACTTGTCAATGCGCGATGATATACGCCTTACCGGTCACGGCGACCGACTTGTCGGGCACGATGAATCCGAACAATCCCGCATTAGCGACCAGCCGAGGCCGGTAAGCTTCGTAAGTCGCCAGGGTAAAAGGCAATCCCATGCCCTTCATATAGGTCTCAAGGTCCGTTAATCTTGTCTGACACGGAATGCCTATCAACCATTGTCCGTTGACGCAAACATTCAGCAGATGAAAATCAAAGATCTGCGCTAATTCCTCAATCAAATTCTGCGCGTCTGCGGGTGTCATGTTATTTTCCTTCCTTCTCCTGCTGCTGCATGATGTCCCATAACAAATCCCGCCCGAATGAGGCCCGATTGCGCTTGCGTCCCGATCTTTTATCTACCTGTGCGTCAAACCATGCTAATATTCTCATTTCGTCCGGCTCGTCCCGCCGCAAAGAGATTTGTATAACATCACATTCGGGCTCGTTCTTATCTTTAGTCTGTCTTTTCTTCATAAGCTTATATCACAAGTGCGCACGCATATTATTACTGAGTGCGCACCGTGTCAATAGCTTTTCATTGACAGGGCAATATATTTTCCTGTACTCTTCCAAAAGAGTAGAGACCTGATATCATAGAAAATGAAAACGTATTACACAGGAGTTTGGAGAAATACATGACAAAAAAACGGAGGGGCAATATTCCCCGGCTCTTCGTGCGCATGCCCCGTCAGTTGAAAATTGAATTTGACGCGGGTTGCCGGGTGTTATCGGAACAGGATATTGATTTATCAGTTCTTGTTGATGGCATTCTAGTTAAGTGCTTAAGCGCTTCGGCCCAGCCGATGCGAGACCTGCGCCGCGAAGGACAAAAGAAGCCATTTGGAACCGGCAAGCCATGGCCAAAATTCACTATGAGCGATATTGTAATCTGTGTCGCTGAAAAGGTGGCAGAGTTGGCCAAAATGGCCGATTCAAACAGCTTTTCGCGCCATCTTACAGAAGTATTGGCCGAAAAAGCCTCTCAACCAACGGCAATCGCCCCGCAGCCAGGGGTTAAAGTAATCCATGCTTCGCAACTTCCCGAGGATTACACCGACGAGATTACTATCGTTACTGAGATCCCCTCACTTTTCGCATAAGTAAAACTCCCTAGACTATGTTACAGTGAGCCACCATTCTACCTGTCGGCATACTCTCCGCTGTCGGCAGACAACACAGACTCAAAAGAAGGGCACTGTAATAATGACTCTCACGTCGAGCATGCCCGCTTCCGGGCTATACGCAATCATGTCTGAGCTACTTAAAGGAGATTTCCCCGGCTATGACATATCCCGCTACCTCCCCAACGCAGCACCGGAGTCAGGCGACCTATGTTATGTGGAATGGAGAGGGCGGAAATTCTTAGGCCATTACACGCCAGAGGTGGGCGGGCCATTCTTCCTACGGCCAGGTTATAAGATCTTGGCTCCCGGCTTTCAAATGATCGCTGTTCTTAAACCCTATCGACCTTTGGGCTAACCCTTTTCGACAGAGAGCAAGCCAACGCTCTCCACGCTGGCCCGCTCCCGGCCAGGCAGCCCGAAGACTGCCTATTTTATAGTGCCTACAATCCGGGTTTGTTTCGCTGGTAGGGGTGGGTTTTCCCTTAAAAGCGAAAAGGGCTAGCTCCTCCCCAAGAGCTAGCCCTTTCTACCCCCTTGACAATGATAAAAGCGCATTGTCTGGCTATGTAGTGTGTGATACTTCTCAAGATAACTAACAATCAAAAGCACATACTATATATTATGTAACAACTCCCTTATATTTGTGTGATCAGACCGGATTAAAGTTCACAAATCTAACTGTGCCGATTCGGGGAGAAAGATATTGATCAGCAATAGGGGCGCTATGCGCCCTGGATCTCCCGACGCCAATACATGCAAATCCCATTGCGTAGCCGCAATAGAATGCCCCGAGGCTTTAATTTGTATCTCCGTGGTGGTTGGGTCGAGTTCCCCGGCTTGCAATTTTTCCCGGATCTGGGCGAAGTGTTCCTCTATCGTCATGTGATTCCTCCTTATGTTTCAGAATATAAAAGCCATTCGGCTGGCACTCCGAACGGCTTTATTTCTCCTAGCCCGTCATTCCTCAATATCGGGCCATCAACAGATTAGCATGATCCTATCAGGGAGTCACGCCGAGTTTGCCTCGCAATGCGGCAATCTCCGTATCCAGCCGCGCCCGTTTCTCATCAATCGTGGAGAGAGCGAGGCGCCGCATCTCCAGAACTTTAAGCTGCCGTTCCCGGTCAGCCTGCAACCGTTCATCAAGTTCGGATGAGATCGCTTTAATATCGGTTGCAAGCTCGCTCGGAACCTCATGGCCGTTCTCCTTAATCTTGTCCTGCATTACTTGAAGCAGGGCTTGCCCGATAATCAAATCCTCAATGGAGAGTGTTTTAACATTGTTGGTTTTTACGTTCACGCTATCACCTCCTTCTGTGCAAAAACTTTTTCGAGCGTCAAAAGTTCGGTCGCCATGATCTCATCGACCAATGAGTATCGATTGGTTCTCAGAGTGCTAACCAGATTGGGCAAACTATAATAATCAACATCCTTGCCCATTTCGAAGCGTTCCAACTGTATGCCGGCCAACTGGCAGCACGGCGTCAAGGTGTCCTGCTCCCCTTCGACGTGAAACAAGTACGCCGTTGGCTCAATCTCCATGGCCTTCACGTAAGCCGGGTACGCCATATGGAACCGTGGGGGCGTGTTGTCCCCTCCGTCTGAAGCAATGGCAATTCCCTGCACCGTGACACCTTTTGCCCGCAGGTAGTCAAGACCGCAACCTACCGCCGTTCCACCATCGGCGTGAATCCTTTTGGTCTTCTCAAGGATCTGATCGTATGACAGCCCTGTTACCTCTATAAATGTCGGGGCGACATTGAAGAAGATTAGATAGACCGCGCCCTTGACCTGTTCGGCAATCAAGGCTGCAATCTTCCGGCCCAACTCAATGGATGCGGCCATCGACCCCGAGCAATCGGCCAATACAGCCCAATCGCCATCGATGCCGCCGAGCTGCCGCGTTTTAGTCTGTTGTAGCCCGGTCAGCTTCGCGGCCATGGTCTCGTCGGTGATGGTTTCCGCAGCGCGGCCCGCCTTCAAGGTCTCAACCTTCCCGCTCTTCTTCGCCCGCTCGATCGCCGCATCATATGACGCTTTCAGGATGGGGTCAGAGCCAACACCTAGCCGCTGTAAGAATTGACTATTAGTGATTAACTGATTTCCGCTCATCCCCTCGATCAGAGCCAGCACGATATCCTTGTCCTTCGCTTTCGCCACGGCACCGATAGCGACCTCAAGCGGGATATTCTTGTTTAAGATCGCGCTGGCCGCTTCGTTGGCCGGCATCGTCCGGAGAGCCGCGACCGTGGCAAAGATTGACCGAGCCGGATATTGTTCATCCCAGAGTACCGCTACCGCTCGCTCAGATCCCTTGTAGTGCGCAATGCGGTACAGATGTTTCATCGCCCGCCTATGCTGTAATACGGTGCGATCCCACCATTTCGGGTTTTCTTCCCTTACCTGGAGGTATCGCTTAAGCGCGGGTTCGAAGAGTCGATGTCTATTACCGCTGATGCGCTTTCCCGCCGCGCTTAGAGTCTTGTTGAAGTCGTAAGCCCTGACCAGATCGCGGGGAGAAAGCCGCATGAGGTGAGCTATTGCGTTCTCTTTCAGATCTCCGTCTGACTCTTTCAGACCGCGTAGCGCGATCACCGGGAGGGCGATTTTAGAATCGCGGACCTTGCCGTTTTTATCATTCCAGGCGATGAAATGGCCCAACAATTCGGGCTCAGCCTGGTTAGCCAGCAATCCGGGCTCAAGATAGATTTCGAACTTCCCATGGCCGATCTTGAGCAGGGTATTGACCAGCTTGTTTCTTGAGTATTGGGTATGTTCCATGACCTCCTCTCCAAATGAAAAAGGCTGCCGATGATTACCGGGCAGCCTTCCGTGATATTGTGCCGCGTGCGCTATCGGGTTGTAACCACTCTGCTACCCCTCCGTAACTCCAACTTGA
>Ga0126377_10002038_pt1 | contig 13682 bp, 10 predicted proteins | sample PanSoiMetPlot_22_FD_92647 | JGI IMG/M metagenome (GOLD analysis project Ga0126377, IMG submission 92647) | Tropical forest soil microbial communities from Panama - MetaG Plot_22 | ecosystem: Environmental > Terrestrial > Soil > Tropical forest > Bulk soil | place: Panama | collected 2016-02-17
ATCTTGAGCCCCTGCGCGTCGAGCACCATGTCGTTGACGACGACCGCACGATACGGCGACGCCGTCGCGCCGCCGTTGTTCGGGAGCGCGTCGCCAAGGCAGGTCGCGATCGCAAGCAGCGAGTAGAACCATCCACGCGTTTGGTCCACGCCCTCGGCGATGAAATCCGCCGGGAACTGATCGACGATCTCGTCACGATTCTCGAATGGGTAATGCCATTGCGCGAAGGACATCGAGCCCGAGTCGAACCAGGCGTCGATGACTTCGGGGACGCGGCGCATCGTGCCGCCGCAGCCGGCGACGCGACACCTCCACGCGTAGCCGTCCACGTGCGGCTTGTGCGGATCGAACTCCGGCGGAAGCGACGTCCCCGAACGCTCCGCGAGCTCCGCGAAGCTGCCGACGCATTCCACGTGACTCGACTCCGCGTCGCACACCCAAACCGGGAGGGGCGTGCCCCAATACCGGTCGCGCGAGACCGCCCAGTCGATGTTGCCACTGAGCCATTCGCCGAACCGTCCCTCGCCGATCGTGGGCGGATGCCAATCGACGCGCGCGTTGCGCGCGAGCATCGAATCGCGAACGCCGGTCGTGCGGATGAACCACGACGTGCGCGCGTAGTACAGCAGCGGCGTGTCGCACCGCCAGCAGAACGGATACGAGTGCGTCATCCGTCCGGCCCGGAACAGCACGCCCCTTCGCTTGAGCTCTTCGATCAGCAGCGGATCCGCGTCTTTGAAGAACTGCCCGCCGATGAGCGGCATCGACGCCGGAAACTGTCCACGCGCGTCGACGGGCTGCAGGAACGCGAGATTGTGCCGCTGTCCGGCGGCATAGTCGTCGGCGCCGAACGCCGGCGACATGTGGACGACGCCACTGCCGTCGGTTTCGGAGACGAAGTCCCCGCCGATGATGATTTCGTGATTCGTTCCGTCGGGGAACTCGAGCCAGTCGAAGGGACGATCGTACCGTAGGCCAACGAGATCGGCGCCTTTCAGGTGGCGGACCACGTTCCAGCGGTTGTCGTAATCCTCGCCCAGCACTGCGCGCACACGCGACGCGGCGAGAATGAGAGTGCTCTGATCCTTCCCTTCTTCTTTGCGGATCAGCTCGACGTAGTCGATTCCTGGATGCACGGCCAACGCCGTGTTGGACACGAGCGTCCACGGCGTGGTCGTCCAGACGAGAATCCGCCGCTCGACGGCTGGATGGGCAGCACCACGGTGTGCGCCATCTGCGTCCCGCAACTTCAGCGCAACGAAGACACTGGGATCCTCGACGTCGTCATACCCGAGCTGCACCTCGTGACTCGACAACGCCGTTCCGCACCGCGAGCAATACGGCAGAATTTTGTGCCCGCGATACAACAGGTCTTTGTCGAACATCGTCTTGAGCGCCCACCACACGCTCTCGACATAGTCGTTCGTGTACGTCGCGTACGGATGGTCGTAGTCGAGCCAATACGCGATGCGCGCGCTCAACTTCTCCCAGTCCGCGCGATACGTGAACACGCTCTCGCGGCAAAGCCGATTGAACTCCGCCACGCCGAGCGCTTCGATCTGCTGCTTGCCGCTGATGCCGAGGTTCTTCTCGACTTCGATCTCGACCGGCAGACCGTGTGTGTCCCAGCCCGCCTTGCGCGGCACCTGAAATCCCTTCATCGCGCGATGGCGGCAGAAGAGATCTTTGATCGTCCGCGAAAAGACGTGGTGGATGCCCGGACGTCCATTCGCCGTCGGCGGGCCCTCGAAGAACACGAACGTCGGCCCGCCCTCACGCGCCGCGAGCGTCTGACGGAAGAGATCCTCATCCTCCCACCGCGCGAGCAGCTCGCGCTCGACCTCGTCGGCCGGACGCTCGGCGGGAAGTGGTTGATAACGGGTCATGCTCGGTGCAGTCACAGTCGCTCCAAAACGCCGCGAACGAGTCGGGTCAACGATGGCTGGGTGCGATTCGCCATGCCGATGATTCCCTCGACGGTCGCTGGTACCAAGGCATCGGGAAGACACAGATCGGTCACGATCGAAAAGCCGAGCACACGCATCCCCGCGTGCACGGCGACGATCACTTCGGGAACCGTCGACATGCCGACGACGTCAGCGCCGATGCCGCGTAGAAAACGATACTCCGCCCGCGTCTCGAGATTCGGTCCACTCACGGCAACGTAAACGCCTTCTCGCAGCGGGACGCGAAGCTCGGCCGCGACGGACCGTGCCTCCGCGCGGAGCACCTCGTCGTATGTCGCCGACATGTCCGGGAATCGCGGCCCGAGCCGATCGTCGTTGGGACCGATGAGCGGATTGTCACCGAGCAGATTGATGTGATCGGCGATCAGCATCAAATCGCCCGCCGACCACAGTGGATTCATCGCACCACACGCGTTGGACACAATGAGCGTCTCAGCGCCGAGGGCGCGCAGCACACGAACGGGAAACGTCACCTGCTGCAGCGTGTAGCCCTCGTAGCGGTGGAACCGCCCCTGCATGACGACGACGGGTTTGCCGCTAAGGGTGCCGCACAGCAGCCGACCTTCGTGGGATTCCACGGTCGACAGCGGAAACCCGGGGATGTCGGAATAATCGATCGCTGCGCGGACGTCGATCTCCGTCGCGAGCTGCCCGAGCCCCGTCCCCAGGATTACTGCGGCTTTCGGTCGCTCGGCGAAGCGGTCCCGCACGACAGCGGCGGCGGCTTGCACCGCCGTCCAGACGTCACCAAACACCCCGCCGGCGCGCGACGAGCTCACCGGTGCACTCGTTACGCTCATTGGTTGATGAGCGATCCCATCCATGCGGGAGTGTCGCCGGCCCCGTCGCGCAGGACGTCCGTCGAGGTCGCCTGTTCGGCGACGGTGATTTCGGACAACTGACGCTCGATCATGAGGCGTAACTGTGCGAGATACGCGCGACGGCCGCGATCCAGCACCGAAATCTGCTCCTCCATTCGGCGGATCTCGCCCCGTGCCTCGTCGATCAGGCGGTCGGCATCGGCACGCGCTTCCCGAAGGATGAGCTGCGCCTCCTTCTCCGCCTGTTCGCGAATCTCGGTGCGGAGCTGCTGCGCCGAGACCAGCGCCTCGTTGATCGCTTTGTCGCGCTCGCGAAAGGCGCGGAGCTGCTCGTGGAAGCCCTTCGCCTTTGCCTCGAGGTCCTGGTTGATGCGCGACAGTCGCTCGATCTCCTCAGCCACTTGCTCGCGGAACTGGTTGACACGGTCAGGATCGAAGCCGCGCATGGATTTGCCGAACTCGTAACGTCGAACATCGAGCGGCGTGAGATGAAACGTTTCGTCAGTCATGCAGGTCTCGCTCCGAACAGGACGGTGCCGATGCGGACGAAGGTCGCACCCTCTTCCACGGCGATCTCGTAGTCGTTGGACATGCCCATCGAGAGTTCCGTGGCGGGGTGGCCGGCGGCCCGCAGCGTGTCGCGCGCTGCGCGGGCGCCGGCGAAGACGGTGCGCAGTGTGGCCTCGTCGGCGTCGAACGGAGCCATGGTCATAACCCCGCGAAGCTCGACGCCTTTGTTGCCACGCAGGCGTTCGGCTTCGGCGGTCCACTGAGGACGTGCGAACCCACCCTTCGTTTCTTCCCCGACCACATTGACCTGCATGAGCGCCGGAATCGGCCGTCCCGACGTCACGCCCAACTCCCCGACCGCGTCCGCAAGCCGGCTGCTGTCGAGCGAATGAAGGAGATCGAATCTCGGGAGCGCCTTCACCTTGTTTCGCTGAAGGTGGCCGATGAGGTGCCAGCGGACGGGAACTGAAAGAGCGGCAAGGGCATCCATCTTTGGAAGCGCCTCCTGGACCCGGTTTTCTCCCACGTCGGTCAATCCGGCATTCCATGCCGCTTCGACCGCCTCTGGACCGTGGGTCTTGGTTACCGCTACGATCGTTACTGTCTGCCGATGGCCACCTCGCTGCACCGCCGAATCGATCCGTTCGCGAACTTCGCGAAGCCGATCCGGGAGTTCAGGAAACGGCATAAGGGCCTAAGCTACGGCTAGTTACACAGCGATTCAAGCAGAGAACACCTGGGATGGCCGGATCCTCCGAACTGTATGGGACGACAGTACATAACGAGGTGCCCGCGAAACCTAGCCATCGCAACAAGCGCCGCCATTTGACCGGCGGCGACCCCTCATCGCACGCGGAGATTGCAGGTCGAGTCGAGCGCAGGGATCTGAATCTTTGGAGCTAGACCTAGCGCGAACCTCGGGCAAGAAAGGACGCGCTGGAAATAGTCGTAAACCGGATCGATCGCCGGTCGCGCCACGCCGACCGGCTGGTTACGTGCAATCCAGTCCGCAACCGCGCGCGTCGCGGTCGAGTCGACCGCGATCGTCGAAGAATCCGCCGCCGTCCGTTCTCGCGACGCCTGCTTATCATTGACGGCCAGCGCCGACAGCCCGGTCACATTCCATGCTCGAGCCAGCTGTTTCCGCTCCTCCGCTGGAACGGTGAGCGCTACCGCTACGGGCCGACCTCTGGCCATCGCCGACCGCGCCAGCCCTTGCGCCCGCGCGACGATGTCGAGCGAAGGGACTTGTAAGGACAGACTGTCGCGGCGCTCGAGCTCGCTGAGATACCAGGGCGCGGCGAGTAGCGGTATCGTCACCACCGTTACGTCGGGCCGCGCCCGCAAGACCTGCTGGGCATACCAGAGCGGGTAGCTGTCGTTGTCGCCCGCGACGAAGAGCACCGCCCGCGATGGAAGCTGCTCCAGGAAGGATGTCCCGACGAACCGCGGTAGGCTGGCCTCCGGCTCTGTCTTGCGGTTCATGGCACGCCAGTTCAGCGCGATCGGAAGCGCCGCCAAACCGACGCCGACGAACGCCGGTGCTCGAAGCGCCGACGCCAACCGCATCGCCCCAAGTCCCGCCCAGATTCCCCAGGCCCAAAAACCGAGCACGAAGAAGTAGTCGCGATCGCGTGCTTCGTGCCGCGCGTCATCGGGCACGATCGACCACGCGAACGACGCACCGGCCTTGAGATTCAAATACACTAAAGCACCGACTGAACCGCAGAGGAACAACAAAAGCACCGCACGCCACGTTCGCCGGTCGACACTCCGCTGCCACTTCGAACCCCACACGCCCAATCCCGCGAACGCGCAGGTGACGAGCACGCGCGACACCGTCGGGATGACGGTCGGTCCGAGCGACAACGCGAACTGCCAATCCGCGTACTCGAACCAGTTGGCGAACTGCAGCCAGACCGGCGCGCGTCGAGGCCACAGCCCAGGCAGATCGTATTGCCGTCGTCCGACGACGTAAGCCAGCTGGCTCCAGGTACTCGGATTCCCCTGATTGATCGCCGGGTCGTGTCGCGCGCGAATCAACAGGTAGACGAGCGCCGAAAGCGCGACGAACACGCCCGCCGCGATCGACGCGAAGGCTCGGCCGTGGAGTGGCGACGCGCTGCGTCGAACAACGAAGGCGCCCGCAACGAGCAGTCCGCCGGCGGCTATGAGCGTTGTCGAAAGACGGTTCAACCCCGCTGACACCAAGGTGACGCCCAGCAGCAGTGAGCCAGCGCGCCAGTCACGCGTCCCGTCAGCCCGATCGAACGCGAGATAGACGACGACAGGCGCCGCAAGCAGAGCGCTCGCGTGCAGCGGCACCGCGAGCGCGACGAAATACGACGTGAGCGCCAGCCAACGTCCACGTCTCGACGCGTCGGACGCTCGGCCGACGACGTCCGCGCTTGCCACCGCGGCGACAGCAAGCGCCAGCGACGCCGCGTACACCTCCGTTTCCGTCGCGTTTTGCCACACCGACGTCATCGCGCCCGCGGTTACAGCCGCGGCAATCGCCACCCACGTGGATTGCAGCCCGCGTGAAATCCACCGCACAGTGACGCCGACGGCCACGGCGGTACACACCGCCGAGAAGAGATTCGTGGCAACTGCGAACGGCAGGAACCAGAACAGTTTCGCCCACGCATTGAGAATCACGACGTAGAGCGGCGTTCCCGGGGGATGCGGAATGCCAAGGACGCGGGTGGCCGCGATGAATTCCCCTGCGTCCCAGAACGTGACGTCCGGAGCGAGCGTGGCAACGTACACGGCGAGCATGACTGCGCCGGAGATCCACGCCACTCGGCGTGAGGTCACGAGTGGACGGCGAGCCCCGAATCGCGCGCGGTGCGCGTGCCGTTGACGCCGCCTGCCGCGAGCGCGCGAACCTGCTCGGGCGGGGCATCGCGAATCAGCGTACCGTTCACCGCTACGCTCACCGTCGCGGTCTCTTCCGACACGACCAGCACCAGCGCATCGGTCTCTTCACTCAGTCCCAACGCCGCGCGATGCCGTGTTCCGAGCGAGCGCTCGATGAACTCCGCTTGTGAGAGCGGCAGAATGCAGCCGGCACCGACGATCATGTCACCGCGGATGATCACCGCGCCGTCGTGCAGCGGTGAATAGGGCGTGAAGATCGTCGCCAGGAGGTCGGCAGACACCTTGCCCTGAATTGGCGAACCAGAGCGGATGTATTCCTCGAGTGAGACGTCGCGCTCGATCGCGATGATCGCGCCGATCCCTGACCGGCTCAGACGCTCGATCGCCGCGGTGACTTCGTCGGCGATCTCCGCTTTGTCCATTCCGCCGAACAGGCGGGACATCGGCGAACGGCCGATCTGCGCCAGCGCCGCGCGCAGCTCAGGCGCAAACACCACGAGGAGCGCGATCGCACCGTAGCTGAAGATCAGCTTCAGCAGGTAGACGATCATCCCGAGCTGCAACACGTAGGCGACCCCGAACACCAGTGCGAGCACGACGACGCCGGCCAGCACCTGCATGGCTCGCGTCCGATGGATGATCAGCAACACGCGATACACGCCGACACTGACGAGCGCGATCTCCATCAGATCGCGCCATCCTGGGTGCAGCAGTCGCAGCTGTTCGAGAATACTCATGCTCCGCCTCGGATGGCCCACGCCACGTCGAGGGCCTCACGATTCGGCTTCACATCGTGCACGCGGAACAGCCTCGCCCCGCGCTCGAGTGCCGCGACGTTCGCACCAATGGTTCCCGCGAGCCGATCTGCGGGCGACGCAGCCAGTGTAATTTCGCCAATGAACCGCTTGCGCGACACACCGACGAGCACCGGGCACCCCAAAGCGGCCAGCCGCTCCAAACCCCGGAGCACGGCGAGCGACTGCGCGCCGCGCTTCGCGAACCCAATGCCCGGATCCACGGCGATACGCTCGCGGGACACGCCGGCGGCGATCGCGGTATCGAGCTGTGTGCCCAGCTCACCGAGGACGTCCGCCATGACGTCCTCACCATAGTCGGCGTACGAGTACGAGGCCATGTACGCGACGTCGCCTCGCGAATGCATGAGCACGACGGCAGCATTCGATCCCGCAACGGTCTGTACCATCTCTGGATCGAGTCGCATTGCGGAAACGTCGTTGACGATCGACGCTCCAACGGCGAGCGCCTCGCGGGCGACACGTGCTTTCACGGTGTCCACTGAGACCGGCACGCCCGGATGCGCTTTGACGGCGGCGGCAATCACCGGAACGACTCGCCGCAGCTCCTCCTCGACGGCCACCGGCGTCGCGCCAGGCCGCGTGGACTCCGCGCCAATGTCGACGACATCCGCCCCCTCGGCGATGACCTGGTCGATCGCACGCCTCGCGTCGTCGAGCGACTTGAGCCGCCCGCCGTCGCTGAAGCTATCCGGCGTGAGGTTGATGATCCCGATGAGCCGAGGCCGGTCGAGGCGCATGACGCCGGTACCGTGAACCCAGTGCATGGGGGAAAAACTAAGGGTCGAGGGGCAAGGGTCGAGGGTCCATCCGGAACCCTCGACCCTCAAACCTCGGTTTCCCTAAACCCTCGACCCTCGGTTATGCAGGACTCGGTTCCGGTCCGCCGAGAAGGGGCGGGTTACGCATCGGCTGCAGCACGGGCTGCGCAGTTGGTACTGGCGCATTCGGTGGTGCGCCTGGCGTGCGCGGCGGGAGTGATTCACCGCGCGAGAGAATCTCGATGTCGTCGCGCGACAGTGTTTCCCGTTCGAGCAGCGCTTCGGCAACCTTGTGCAGGAGGCCGACGTTCGCCTTGAGGGTCTCCATCGCCCGCTGATACGAGCGATCGATCACCCGCTTCACTTCGGCATCCACGAGCTGCGCGGTCTGCTCCGAGACCTCCCGACGATGCTGAATCTCGCGGCCAAGGAAGAGCTCCTGCTCGTTGTCGCCGACGAGGATCGGGCCGATGGCGTCGGAGAGACCCCACTGCGTCACGTACCGACGTGCGATCTGCGTCGCCTTCTGAATGTCGCTCGCGGCGCCGGTCGTCACGCGGTCATGACCGAAGATCAACTCTTCGGCGACGCGGCCGCCGTACGCCATCACGAGATTCGCCTCGAGCTGCTGGCGCGTGATGGAAACGCGATCGTCCTCCGGAAGGGTGAACGCAAGACCGAGTGCACGTCCGCGCGGCACGATCGTCACCTTGTGCAGCGGATCGTTGCCCGGCACGCGCATCGCGCAGATCGCGTGGCCACCTTCGTGGTACGCGGTCAACCGGCGCTCCTCCTCCTTCATGACCATCGACTTCCGCTCGGCGCCGAGCATGACTTTGTCCTTCGCGTCCTCGAGATCGAGCATGTAGATCTTCTCGTGGCTCCGACGGACGGCCAGCAACGCGGCTTCGTTCACGAGGTTCGCGAGATCGGCGCCCGCCATGCCCGGCGTGCCCCGCGCGAGCGTCGTGATGTCGACGTCATCGGCAATCGGCTTGTTGCGGAGGTGCACCTTGAGGATGCCCTCGCGGCCCTTGAGATCGGGCGCGTCGACGACGATCTGACGGTCGAAACGGCCCGGACGCAGCAGCGCCGGATCGAGGACGTCGGGGCGGTTCGTCGCGGCGATGAGGATCACGCCGTCGTTCGACTCGAACCCGTCCATCTCGACCAGCAACTGGTTGAGCGTTTGCTCACGCTCGTCGTGACCGCCGCCCAAGCCGGCGCCACGATGGCGGCCGACGGCGTCGATCTCGTCGATGAAGATGATACACGGCGCGTGGGCTTTTCCCTGCTCGAACAGATCGCGCACGCGAGACGCGCCGACGCCCACGAACATCTCGACGAAGTCGGAACCCGACATGGAGAAGAACGGACGCCCGGCTTCGCCGGCGACCGCTTTCGCGAGCAGCGTCTTACCGGTGCCTGGAGGACCGACGAGCAGCGCGCCCTTCGGCAAACGTCCGCCGAGCTTCGTGAACTTCTGCGGGTCGCGCAGGAACTCGATGATCTCTTGAAGTTCCTGCTTGGCCTCGTCGGCGCCGGCCACGTCGGCGAACGTCACCTTCGGTGTGTCGCCGGTGAGCAGCTTCGCCTTCGATTTGCCGAACGAGAACGCTTTTGCGCCACCCGCCTGCATCTGCTTGAACAGGAACAGGTAGAAGCCGATGAGCAGCAGCCACGGCACGAAGTTCAGGATCCACGCGGTGACGGAAACGCCCGCGTCCTTCGCTTCGATGCCGACACCCTTCGCCTCGAGCTTCTCGACCTCACGGTCGGAGTTCTCGACCGGGAAGCGAACGGTGAAGTTCTTGACTTCCTGTCCGCCAATGTTCTCACGCGCCTTGAACGTGCCGGTCACGGTTTTGCCAGCGGTGATCTTCACCGACTGGATCGCATCGCGATTCAGCGCGTCGTTGTACTGCGTGTACGTGAGCGTCTTGGCCGACCCCTCCTTGTTCCCCGACAGCTGAATCAGCACGACCGGGATGAGGAGGATGAGAATCCAGAACGAGAGCGTCTTGGAGAAGCGCCCCCAGCTGAACTCTTTCTTGTTTTTCGGAGGAATAGGGACTGGCATTACTGCAAGCTCGCTATGTACGGGAGGTGCCTGAAATTCTCTGCGTGATCCAATCCATACCCCACAAGGAACTCATTGGGTGCGTCGAAACCAATAAATCTGGTCGGATATCGCAGCTCGGTCGCGACGTGCTTGTGCAATAGTGCGCAAATGTCCAGCGAACGCGGATTTCGTGCCTGGAGCAAATCCATGAGCCGGCTCAGCGTACGCCCCGTGTCCACAATGTCTTCGACAAGTAGAATGTGCTTGCCCTCGAGCTCTGTTTCGGGGTCGTAGAGCAACCGCACGAGTCCGCTCGACTCGGTGGCGTCTCCATAACTTGCTGCGACGAGAAAATCGACTTGCAGTGGACGTCCCACTTCGCGCACCAGGTCACTCAGAAATATAAAGCTTCCTTTGAGCAGACCCAGCACCAATAAGTCGCCTTCGGGATATCCCGCAGTGATCTCCGCACCAAGCTCTTGAACGCGCTTGGCGATCTGTTCCTTGGTGTAGACGATGCGTCGAACAGAACGTCCAAGTAGGCGGGGATCAGCGGTGATGATGTTCACAGACGAAAAGTAAACCCGATTGGCCCGACTGTGCGTTCGCGGCATCTGCGAGGCGGACTCCTGGAATCCAGACGATTTCGTCATCGGCCAGCACCACAGGCCAATCTTTGCGTTCGTGTCCAGTAATCCCGGCTCGACTGAGAAGGTCTTTCACCTTGCGGCGACGACCGCCGGCGCGCCCAGCCATCGAGTCGCCAGGACGCCACGCACGAACCGACAGCACGCCCTGCCCCGGAAGCCAAGCCGACATCGCATCGGGATGAACGGGCTTCGACGACGGACGGAACGACCAGTTTCCCCACTTCACACCGCGATCGATCGCCAGCGCTTCGGCCGCGGGACTCGACGCGTCCAGCGCGCGGAGCTCGAGCGCATCGCGCGAACGAACCACCTCCCACCCGCCGGCAAGCTGAATGCGCGCCCCCACTCGCGCAGCGCGCGTGAATTCGGCAACACGAGTCGTTCCTCGACGATCGAGCGTCACGCCTGCTCTCGCAGCAAACGCCGGCCAGACGACTACCAGCTCCTCGAGCGACAGCGACGAGATTGCAGCCGCGCGCACGTCGAGCCCGTCGCGCACCGCGGTCAGCACATCGCTCGCGTCCACGAACGCCTCGACATCGCGACGCCAGGCGGCCGCCGCCCGCGCGACCGTCAAAAGCTCGGCCTCGATAGTCGGGCATACGGCGCGCAGCGCAGGCAACAGATCGTGCCGAACACGGTTTCTGAGATACCGCGACGACGCGTTGGTCGGATCTTCGATCCAGCTGACTCCGCAGTGCTTCGCGTAGGCTGCGATCTGCGCGCGCGTGATGGCGATGAGCGGGCGCGCGATCTCAGTCGGCGCGTAGAGCGCGGCCAATCCTCGGGCACCGGCATCGCGCAGCACGCGCATCAGGACCGTTTCGACTTGATCGGTCTCCGTGTGTGCGGTGGCAATCGTCGCTCGCTTCGCCGACGCTGTCGCTCGAAGGAAGCGCCAACGCGCGTCGCGCAACTCCGCTTCGCTGTGCAGCACGCGATCGGCCCGGCCACCGATGAATGTGAGCCCCAGATCGCGACATTCGTCCGCGACGGACGCGAACGCCCGAGCGGCGGCCGGACCGGTGGCATGGTCGAAAGTCGCAACCGTGAAGCGATCCCGCTCGAGACGCGCGGCCGCTGCATGCAGCAGGACCATCGAATCGATCCCGCCCGACACAGCAAGTACGACGTGCTCGTGTGAACCGAGCGCGCCATGCACCGCGAATTGGACGAGACTCACTTCGTGATCGCTCATGTCTGCAACATATCGCTCAGTCGACGCCCCTGGGGAGGTTGAGGGCTGGAAGCAGCTTACTCGTCCAGCTATGTTCCGAGCGATCGACATATCTCTCAGGAGCAATCGCTTGGAAACGCATGGGCCGTTGGGAACGCTTTGGGTCGGCATTGGGCTGGGGTTGTTTTATATCGCCTTGATCTGGCTGAACACACTGCTCGGCTTCCTTCTCACGCCGTTGTTCATCATTCCCACGACCTGGTTGATGGACAAAATCGGCGCGAAGCGGAACGCGACGCAGTCCTGACGCAACGTTCGCCCGCGGGACCAACGCAATGAAACGGCGCGCGAGGACGGGGATATTCCCCGTCCTTTTTTTTGTGTCCGCCGCCGTCGGGACACCGCTCCACGCACAGTTCGTCGTGCGAACGTGGCTTCCCTGGCGGACCATCGAGACGCAGCATTTCGCGTTTCATTATCCCGTCGAGCTCGAGACGTGGACCTTGGACGTCGCCTCCCGCGCGGACGACATTCAATCCGCCGTCACGCGACTCGTCGGCTATGCGCCGCCCAGAAAAACGCAGATCGTCGTCGACGACCCGTACCAGATCCCGAACGGAATGGCGTGGCCGTGGCTCGATCGACCCGTGATCACGCTGTGGGCGAGCCCTCCAACGCCTCGCGACGACATCGGCGACTATCGCAGTTGGGGTGAGATGCTCGTGACACACGAGTTCGCGCACATCGCGCATCTCACACGGCCCACGCGCAATCCTACGCTCGCAAAGGTGCTCGGCGCCCTGCCGGTGCACGTGAGCCCTGTCACGCTGCGCACGCCGCGTTGGGCGTACGAAGGCTACGCCACCTTCGTCGAAGGACGCGTGACGGGGTCAGGCCGCCCGCACGCCGCGTGGCGCGCGGCGCTTCTCAGACAGTGGGCGCTCGAGGGACAACTCCCGCGATATGAGCAACTCAACTCGAGCGCAGGCTACGAAGGTGGCGCGTTCGCGTATCTCGCCGGCTCGGCATTCCTCGAGTGGCTCGCCGAGAAAAAGGGAGACTCGAGTCTCGTGCAGGTCTGGCGTCGCCTGAGTGCACGACAGAATCGCGATTTCACCTCGGCGTTCACCGGCGTGTACGGCGAGACTCCCGCAGTGTTGTACGGTCGCTTTTCCACCGACGTCGTCGGCAAGGCAATCGAGGTTGCGCGGCTCGCGCGGACGTCACCGAGGGACACGGGTGAAATTATCCAGCGGCTGGCGCGTAGCACTGGTGATCCCTCGATCTCGCACAATGGACGCCGAGTGGCGCTCGTCATTCGCTCGGCAACGGCGCCGTCTCGCGTGGTGGTGTGGGGCACGGCGCCGGAGCCCGATACGCTCAGGCACAAACGCGACTCGCTGCTCCTTAGCCGCGATCCGGAGGATGTGCCGGCGCAGCCGATCTATCCGCCGCCAAAGCGAGCACTCGCGACGCTGCAGACCCGCGGCGGCCCGCCATACGAGTCGCCACGGTTCCTGCGCGACGGACGCATTCTCTTGTCGCGAGCGACGCTGCGGACAAACGGCACCACTGTAGCGGACCTGTACCTCTGGGATCCGTCCGGGCACGGTGTTCGACGCATCACACACGGCGCTTCAGTGGAGAACGGCGACCCGCTCCCTGACGGCAGCGCCGCCGTCGCTACACGATGCCGAGGCGGCTGGTGCGACCTCGTCGTCGTGAGCCTCGAGGACGGAACGGTCACGCGACTGATCGCAGGGAATCCTGAGCACTCCTTCTTTCGCCCGCGCATCGCGCCAAACGGCGCGTCCGTCCTCGTGTCAGTCCATCAAAGCGGACGCTGGCGACTCGGAACCGTCGATCTCGTCACACGCGAGCTGTCGATCGTCGATCCGCCCGACGGCGCGAACCGATACGACGCTGCGTGGCTCGACGCGGGCGAAGTCGTGACGACGTCGGATCGCGGAGGCATCGCGAATCTCGAACGTCTGCACCTGCGCACCCTCGCCACGCGCCAGCTCACGAGCGTCACCGGC
>Ga0126377_10002039_pt1 | contig 13681 bp, 11 predicted proteins | sample PanSoiMetPlot_22_FD_92647 | JGI IMG/M metagenome (GOLD analysis project Ga0126377, IMG submission 92647) | Tropical forest soil microbial communities from Panama - MetaG Plot_22 | ecosystem: Environmental > Terrestrial > Soil > Tropical forest > Bulk soil | place: Panama | collected 2016-02-17
GCATAGTGAGCGACGACGGTCGCTGCGTTGAGATCGGGGCCGGCCACCTCCGCTTTCGAGTTGACCCCATCGCTTCCGCTACCGCTTCCTGACTCTGACACGATCACACCCGCGGGCGGCTTCAGCTCGGGCAACGTGAGTTGAACGGGCCGGCGCGTTTGTTGATCGCTTCGACAGGACTCGCTCCCGTACAGGTGATGGTACGTGACGCGGACGGATGCGCGATTCACTCCGGAGAGCGGCACGACCGATACCGTTCCGCTGTCGCCGCAGAAGTACGAGTATGGGTCGGAGGCGGGCGCAAAGCCTGACCCGGGCTCCGGTGGTGGCCGCATGTAGCCGCGTTGCTCGAAGAGTTGCTCCATGACTGCGGCGAGTCGTCGGGTCGAATCAGCGAAGACGGCGATTGTCTCATCGCGTGTCGTCATGCCGCCGACGATGGTGACAGGTCCGGTCGGCACGAGAAACAGCGGATAGCCAGCCGGCAATCGTCCGACGGTGTATTTCGGCGATTCGCGTGTCGGATATTCGCCATCCTCGAGGAGCGCGCTCACGAGCGGCACAGGAATCGACGTCGGCGCAGCCTGAGGCGAGGCACGACCCGCCACGATGACGAGAAGCACCGAGGCGGACAACGAGATGCGGCGCATACGTGTGCCGTTAGCGGTGGACGGGCGTACGCAAACTCTCATCCAGCATCCCCGCGGCGGGAGTGCGCTCGCACAATTTGGTGGCCCCCATGCGGATTCATCAAGCTCGCGAACGCTCGAGTGGCGAATAGGCCCGGACGACGGTTTGCGAGTGTGCCTAGGGGAACGAGCCGCGCCGAGCCTCAGCCGTAGAACCGTCATTGGCTTAACGTCCACTCTCGCGACGTTTCCTGAGTGGCGGCACGGCGGGTGCCCCTATGAGAGTCACTGACGTATTTAGGAGTCGTCCGTGCAGCACAGCACCCGAGTTCGGCCCGCGATCGTCTCTGTCGTCGCAGCTCTTCTGGTCGCAGCCTGCGGTCGTAGCAAGGCCGAAGAGAGCGCGGCGGGCAACGTGGCAACACCGTCGAGCACGCAGCCCAGCGCGATAGCCCCCGCCCCGTACTCCGCGCCGAGAGCCCGCGCCGATTCGAGCAGGCCAAAGCACCACAGCAAGCTCAAAGGCGCAGCCGCTGGCGCCGCCGCCGGCCACCATGCAAGCCACTCGGCTGCCGGTGCCGACACCGCCGCGGCCATCCAGCACGAAAGAAACAAGCACAAGAAATAGCACGCGCACGGCCGTACTCAGGTGCAATCATTTCGCATCGGTCTCGGACCGCGTGCACGCCTGCCCGAGTGGATGAGTCGCCGCAGTGAACGCTTCACTGCGGCGATCGTCTCCCTCGGACTGAACGTTCCGCTCCTCGTGGCAGCCCTCGTCCGGTATCCACAGGATCTGCCGTGGGGCAGTGCTGCGGGCGTGTACACGCTGCTGGTGTTCGCAGGGTATTACGTATTTCTCATTTATGTCCTGCTGACATTCGCGTTCCTGCTCACCGGAGCGTGGCCACGGATCTTCATGGCGGTGAGCACGACGATCCTGACGCTGGCGCTCGGTTATTTCGCGATCGACGGCGTCGTGTATCGCGTGGCGAAAGCGCACATCGATGCGTTCTGGCTTCAGTATGTGCTCACGACGTTCGAGGGACTCGGCATCGGCCTGGCGCAGATTGCCGGTGCAGTCCTCGTGCTCGCCGTGATTCTGGGACTCCAGCTGTTCTTGCTGCGCGTGGCTCGCCGCATTCGCCGCCGCGGGCTGTGGAGTGGGGGGCTGGCGGCGGCGTGCGTCGTCTGTTTCGTCATCACGCAGGCGATTCACATTGTCGCCTACGAAGTGAGCGACACGCGATTCACATCGATCACGCCTCAGCTTCCGTTCTATTTTCCGATTCGCTCGCATCGGAACGCCGTGAAATACGGTCGCCAACTTGCGCTCATCCATGCGTCGGAGATCAACGCATCGGCGTCGGCAGCGTCCCTGCACTATCCGCTGCATGATGTCGGTTGTGGCGCGAGCGCCGAACGGAATCACGAGAATATTCTGGTTCTGCTCGTCGAGAGCTGGCGCGCGGACACCATGGACTCCCTGACGGCGCCGCGACTTACGGCCTTCGCCAAGGACGCGTCGACGTTTCTCGATCACTTCAGCTCCGGGAATTCGACGCCATCAGGGGTGTTCCCGCTGTTCTACGGCATTCACTCCACGTACTGGAAGGCCGTCAAGGCGAACAACGTGCGCATCCACAACCCCGTCCTCATCGACGCGCTCGAGGAGAACGGATATGCGTTTGGCATCTTCGCGAAATCGGATTTCAAGGCGCACAAGATCAAAGAGGCCGTCTTCCGAGACATCGATGTCGAGGAAACGTTCCGGGGCACGACCGCCCACGAAAACGACCGCGACATGACGGACCGCCTGTTCGCGTTCATGACGGCGCAGCGCGTGTCGAAAAAGCCGTTCTTCGGTTTCGCCTTCTATAAGTCAACGCACTACAACTACGACTATCCCGCCGACTCCGCGCCATTCCGACCGGCGCACAAGTTGAACGTAGTTCGCGCGAGCGCTAGCGACGATCCCACACCGATGCTCAACGACTACCGCAACGCGGTCCACTACGTGGACGGGTTGATCGGCGATCTGCTTCAGCGGATGCGCGCTGCTGGGATGCTCGAGAATACGATCGTCGTCGTCACTGGCGACCATGGAGAGGAATTCAACGACAATCGCGACAATACGTGGATGCACGGCGGCAACTTTGCACAGTATCAGACCCGCGTCCCGTTGATCGTCTATGAGCCCGGGAAAGCGGGGCGTCGCGTCTCCACCGTGACCTCGGAAGTGGATATCGCGCCAACCATCCTGCAGGAAGCACTGCACTGCGGGTGGAATACCCGAGACTACAGCAACGGCGTCAACCTCTTCGGGCAACTGCCGGCGCGGCGACCCATCGTAGCGGCGAGCTACATCCATCATGCGTTGATCCTGGGCGATAAGGTGTTTGTCGTTTGGCCGATGTACGTCCAGCGCTACGATCTCACCGGCAAGAAAACGGTGACCGGCTGGCCCGATGGACAGATGATGATCGACGCGATGGAAGGAATCACGCGCTTCTACGCCCCGGCGCGTCCGAGGCAACCGGCGACCGCGACGGCGCATGTCCCGGCTCCGACGGTCGTGAAACGCTTCTAGCTCTCGCGACGTGTCGACGAGACCTCTCGCAATGCAGCGCGCACTCGTCTCGGTCGCCGTTGCCGTATCCGCAGCGGGCGCACAACGACCGGCGCACGTGAAGTGCCCGCGCGGCACACTGCCGGCGTACGCGCACAACGACTACTTGAATAAACATCCTCTCTACGATGCCCTTTCGCTCGGATACCGGGGCGCAGAGGCCGACGTGTTCCTCGTCAACGGCAAGCTTCAGCTCGGACATGAGCGGCGCGCTGCGGAGGAGGACGGGACGCTCGAGGCCCTTTACCTCAAGCCGTTGCGATCACTCGTGGCGCGGTGTGGAACGCTTACGCCCGACGGGCAGCCATTTGTGCTCACATTGGAGATCAAAGAGGAATCACCCCCAACGTTCGACACGCTCGTCGCGGTGCTGTCACGGTATCCGGACCTGTTCTCGCGCGAGAATCGGCACGTCGCTGCGTCGGTGCGCGGCACGCCACTCGTGCAAGTCGTGCTCGTGGGCTGGTATCCATCTCAATTTCCAAACAGGCTTGCCGTGCCGTTGGCCCGACAAGCGCGGTTGCTCTCTACCGGCGGCCCGCCCGCGGACGCCGCCGACCGTGGCGTTGGCCTGATCGGCCTCGATTATGAAAAGACGATCGGGCGGCGATGGCAGACGCCGTGGCATCGACGACGTTGGCTGTCGGCGATTCGCGCGACAAAAGCCAAGTTCCCCGCGCTCCGGTTCCGCGCGTATCACGTTCCAGTGAACCAGCGTATCTACCGTCAGCTGCTTGACGCTGGAGTCGACCTCATTGGGACGGTCGAACTCGCGGAAACGGCGCGACTGCTCGATAACATCGCAGCTCGAGACGAAAAACCATAGGCGGCCAGCGCTGCGAAGCTAGACCGCATCACCGACAACGCCGAGTGGTCCTTTGGGCCAATTGTGCTGCGGTAATTTCCCGGCACCTTCCTCGGCATGTCACATCATTATTCCGGCCCCGAGTTCGGCTCGCCGCATGACGACGCCCGTCTGGACTTCACCGATCTGTTCGCGTTCCCGAAACCCGGAGACAAGAACACATCGATTCTGATCATGGACGTGCACCCGTCCATGAACGTGAAGCCGCCCGGCCCGACGACGAAGGACCCCTTCTCTCCCGACGCCATCTACGAGATCAAGATCGATACGAATGGCGACGACGTCGCCGACATCGCCTATCGTTTCCGGTTTTCGAAACTGCAGGATGGCAAACAGACCGCTACGTGGCGCAGAGTCGACGGCGACGCCGCCGCCGGCATCGGCGACGACGGAACGGTCATCCTCGAGAACGCGCCGGTATCGACCGGCCGAGAGGCACAGATCACGGAGGCCGGCGACTGCCGGTTCTTTGCAGGATGGCGCAGTGATCCGTTCTTCTTCGACGTCGAAGGCGCGCTGAACAATCTGCAGTTCACGGGCAAGGACTATTTCGCCGACAAGGATGTCTGCAGCATCGCCCTCGAACTGCCCAATTCCGAGTTGGGATCGCGGCCTGTCCGTCTCTGGGCACGCACAGTGGACGGCCGCAACGGGAAGTGGGTCCAAGCCGACCGCGGAGCGCGATCACAGCAAACGCCCTTCCTTCCCGGGGACGATCGAGACGCGTACCTCGCCGGAGAACCAGCGAAGGATAGCCGCTTCATCGGCACCTTCGCGCACTCGCTCGAGCACAGCGGCGGATACACTCCTGACGAGGCGCGGCGCGTGGCGGCGAAGATGCTGCCAGACGTTCTCCCGTACGATCCGACACGTCCAGCGGTTTATCCGACGAATGGCCGGCTACTGACGGACAGCGTCGTCGAGTACTTCATACCACTCTTCTCGAATGGCAAAGTAAAGACGGACAAGACGCGAGCACACGCCGACCTGCTCTCGGAATTTCCTTACGTCGGACCGCCGCACAACAGCTGAAGAAGCAACGTGCTGTGGATTTGGCGCCGCATGCCGACGGCGCCGCCCAATCGTGACCGAATGTTGACTGGAATGCTCGTTCCGCGTGATTCCGCCGTATCCAATTGAAACGCGAGCACTAGACGGTGCTGGATCGCCAGTCTCCTTATTTGTTGGGCAGCGATGTCGGTTTCTTCGTTGGAGCCGTCCGGCTCGGCGCGTCATGAGGCGGAGGACCAGACTCTCGTCGAGCGAGTCCGCGCGGGGAGTGCGTCTGCCTTCGAAAGGTTGTTCAAAAAGTATTACGCGGACCTCTGCGATTTCAGTGCGGCCATGGTTAGGAATCGCGAGGCCGCCGAGGACATCGTCCAGGCGGCGTTCGCCGGGATCTGGACGCGACACGGTTCGTGGAGTCCGGCGATCGGTCCTCGGGCATATCTCTTTCGCGCTTGCCGCAATGCGGCGATCGACCACCTTCGTCACCTTCAACTCAAGGCGCGCGCCGAGTGGTTGGTCGCCGATGTTGTCCGCTCCGCCGCAGCGGCCGGCCAAGTTCGCCCGGATGCTTCGGTCGAAGCCGACGAGTTGCGTGCGCAGTTGTTCGAGGCAGTGGACTCGCTGCCCGAACGCCGTCGCCTGGTGGTGATTCTGCGCTGGCAACATCAGCTCACGAATGCCGAGATCGCTGAGATTTTGGGGATAACCGGGCGAGGTGTTGAGACCCAATTCTCGCGGGCGCTGGTCTCCTTACGGGAGTGGTTCGGCGTGCGAGCGATCGCCACGCCGCGTGTGCTCGCAGACGCATTGCCCTTCGCCAATCCCGATCGTGCCGTCCGCTGAGCTACTCTTTTGTGTTTTGTAGTGCCATTTCGCGTTCGTTCGTAGTTGGGTTATGGACAGACGCAACATCGATTGGGACCTTCTCGATCGCTATATCTGCGGCACGGCGTCCGCCCCCGAACGCGAGTTGGTCGAACGGCTGAGGACGGCCGACCCAGCGTTTCGTGCGCTCGTTGACGGGATGCGCCGAATTGGGAATCGCGATCCGTCGGCGCGCGAGGCGACTGTCGCGGCGGCGTGGACGCGTTTTTCCGAGACGCATCCGAAGGGGCCACCGCGAGTCGCACGGTCGCCGACTGATCGCGGCGCTACGAGATCTCGAAAGAAGACGTGGACGACCGCCGCGGGTCTTGCTGCGGCCGCGGTAGTGATCGCGGCCAGTGCGCTGGTACGACGCTTCAATCGAACCGAGGCACCGCTCATCGCGGCCAGCGAACTTGCGACGCGGCGCGCCGAGCTGGACACCATCACTTTGGCGACCGGTATCCGCGTCATTCTCGGACCGGAAAGTCGCTTGCGCATTCCTGGACGCCGGGATTCGACGGTTCACGACGTGTACCTCGAAGGCGAGGCCTTCTTCGACGTCCGGCACGACGAGAAGCGTCCGTTTCGTGTTCACACGCGGCTCGGCACTGCTGAAGATCTCGGTACGAGGTTCGCAGTGACAGCATATCCCGAGGCACCGAAGTTGACCGTGGTCGTGTCGTCCGGCGAAGTGACCCTTCGGCACGCCGACAACTCGCCGCCACTCGCGACGCTGAGCGCCGGCGACGTGGCGCTCGTTGATTCTGCCGGCGCACTCACGCTGACGCGCAACACCGACATCGATGCGGCCTTCGCCGCGTCCGGCGGAATGCTTCGCCTCCGGGGGACGGCCTTGCGCGACGCAATTCCGCGCCTCGAACGCTGGTACGACGTCACGATTCGCGTGCGCGATCCTCAATTGCTCGACAATACGGTGAGCGGTGGGTTCCAGGTCGGCTCGAATCGAAGCGCCTTGGATGCACTCGCACTCACACTCGAGGCTGCCGCCCAATGGTCGGGCGACACCGTCGTGCTTTCTCGACCCCTTCGTCGACGGGAATACTAATTCTCTGAATTGCTGCTTCGCCTATGCGACGCGCGCAGCAATGCGTGCGCCGTGTCCGCGCGTTCGTCATCGAGGCCATCGGGCGACGGAAACGTCGTCGTGTAGTGCGCCCGGCGACTCGTTCGTCGTTCAGGGTAGAGCACGATGGCCACGCCATCGACGGAGCTGGTTGATATGACACTAGGATGCTCATATGCAACATCCATTGGTTCGTGCTGCATTGCTTGTATTTGCCTTGTGGGCAACGCCGGCGTTGACGGCGCAAGATACGCCTTCCGCCTTTCGCGGTCCGCAGTTTCTCGTCGCTGACGGCAGAAAGCGGGTCGTCGCAGACATGCGGCGCCTCGAGCCACTCCACCGTCGCGTCACACTCGACCAAGTTGGACAACCCGTGGCCGCCGCGCTTGATGAAGTCGCTCGTCAGGCGAATCTCACCATCGTTTTCAACGATCAACTGCTGCCCGCGGACGCCCGCTTGTTGACGCGCCTGGAGGGCGTGACCGTGGCCGCGGCGCTCACCGAGTTGCTGATCGACGCCCGCGTCGACGTCGTGTTCAATCGAGACGGCAGTGCGGCGTTAGTGCGTCGCGATGCGAAAGCGCCAAGCGATGGTGTCGTCGTGGGGCGAGTTTTCGATCCCGAACAGAATCCCGTTGCCCACGCGCGCATTGCGATCGGGAGCCGTAGTACCGCTAGCGACGCGACGGGTTACTATCGATTCGCTGGTGTTCCGGCGGGCGACGAGGTCATTGTCGTCAATTACCTAGGCTTTCGTCCTGACACCGGACACGTCGAGGTACGTGCCGATGCGACCGTGAGCCACGACGTTACGCTGCGTCGGACCGCGGTACAACTGGAGGGCGTTGTCGTGGATGGGCTTCTGCAGGGACAGACCCGCGCGCTCAACAGTCAGAGGGTCTCGCCGAATCTCACCAGTGTCGTGTCTTCCGACGCTGTCGGTGAGTTGCCGGACAAGAACGTTGCGGAAGGTCTTCAGCGTGTACCCGGCGTCGCGATCACTCGCGACCAAGGCGAAGGACAATACGTCTCAGTCCGGGGGCTCGGGCCTAATCTCACCCAGGTGACCGTGGACGGTGTCGCCTTATCGACCCCGGAGAAGGGTGTTCGCCAGGTGCCCCTTAGCATGATTCCGACGGGGATCATCGGCTCGCTCGAAGTCACTAAGACGCCAACGCCGGACATGGAAGGCGGGGGCCTTGGCGGCGTCGTCACGATTCATACGCTCCGCGCGCTCGAGTTCGATCGCCCAGTTTTTCGCGCAACGCTCGGGGAGTCCCACGGCAGTCTCCAAGATCGCTACAGTCCTCCGAACGGGACCGTCGTTGTCGGAACGCAATTCGGGGCACGCCGCCAGCTAGGCGTTCTTGTCTCTGGCAGCTACGACCGCCGCGACTTCGGCGCGGACCACATGGAGAGCCAGGGATGGCAGCGCAAAACCTCGCCTACCGACAGTAGCGAGTACTGGCAGATGGTGGCTGGGCAGCTTCTCACGTTCAACAATACGCGCACCCGACTTGCCGGAACCGCCGACATTGACTACCGCCCGACCGAGAACAGCCGCTACTACGTGCGGGGAATGATCGATCGGTTCGACGAGGACCGGGAGCAGTATCAGCTTTCCTACAACTTTAATAAAGCGAAGCTCATGGGCCTCACCGCGACGACAGGCGATTTCACCGGCGCGAACGTCGCGAACAACAATACCTACGCGCAGCAACGCCAGCTGGCGGCGACCCTCAGCGCTGGGACCGCACTGTCCTTCGGGCGCCTCGACTGGAACGTCGATGCGTCTGGCTCGCGTGCGGGAGAGAGCGACCCTGCCAATCTCAAGCTCGTATTCCAGACACCCGTGCAGCAGGCGCGCTACGATGCATCGGATGCGTATTGGCCCCAGTTCACGCTTCCCTCCGGCGAGGATGTGCGGAGCGCGTCGCTCTACACCAAGGTGAACCGCGTCGTGGTCAACAACGACACGACGCATGACCGCCAGGCCCAGTTGCGCAGTGACCTGACCTTCCATCTCACAAGCGGCAGCGATCAATCGATCGTCAAGGCAGGCGTGCTCTATCGGGATCAGCGCCGATCCCTCAATCGGCACAACGGTAACTACTCTGGCACACCGCCCGGCTTCTCCATGTCGAGCGTGCTCGGGACGTACACGCGGCCGGACTTCCTCGAGAACCGATATGCGATCTGGGCAACCGCCGATCCGGCACACATGGTTGACTACTTTGGCGCGAACCGCAGCCTCTTCGCGTATGACTCGATTACATCGAACGAGACCGACGTTCTGAACACGTACGTCGCTCACGAGCGCGTCGCCTCGGCGTACGGGATGGCAAGCAGCGCGCCCGGGAACGTCGGGATTCAGGGAGGCGTCCGCCTCGAGCGCACGACGTACAGCGCGAATGGCGGTGGCATCGTCACGACGACTGGAGGCGATCAGGTCGTGCCGGTCGCGTTCCGGCACCCTTATGTCACGGCGTTGCCCACCATCAACGTGCGCTATGAGATCCAGCCCGACCTGATCGCGCGCGTCGGCGCATCGCGCACAATGGCGCGCCCGCTGTTCGACGACCTTGCTCCGCAGCGGCAGATCAGCATCGAGAACCTCACCATCAACGAGGGGAATCCCGATCTCGATCCGTACCTCTCCAACAACGTCGACCTCAGCGTTGAAAAGTATCTTCCAGCGCTTGGCTTGCTGTATGGTGGTGCCTTCTACAAGCACGTTGATTCGTTCGTGTTCACACGAGCCAACCCTGTGACGTCCGGTGAATACGCCGGGTATACGCTGACCCGTCCGGAGAACGGTCAGGGAGCCGAGGTCTTCGGCGCTGAGCTCCAGTGGCAGCAGCAGCTCTCGGCACTCCCAGGCCTGCTCGGCGGACTTGGCATCGGCGCGAACTACACATACGTCGACAGCAGAACGCACGTCACGGATCGTCCGGGCGAGGTTTTCCCGCTCGTCGGACAGTCGCGCCACACGGCGAATTTCATCGGATCATTCCAGAGGTGGGGCGCCACCGCGCGCGTTGCCTACAACTACCGGAGCCGCTACCTCAATGTGGTGCAGGGACTCGCTGACAACGACGAGTACATCGACGACTACGGTCAGTGGGATAGCCAGTTCGAGTACGCGCTTCGATGGCGCGTCCGGCTCTTCGCGGATGTGGTAAATCTCGGCGATGCTCAGCTGCGGGCGTACAGTGGCGACCGCTCGCGCGTGCGGATGGTCGAGCTCACTGGGCGTCGCGTGCAGTTTGGTACGCGGGTGGACTTCTGATGCCGCGCCGCAGCTCATGTGTCCATCGGTCGATCCCGGCAGTGCTGCTGGTGCCGGCGCTCGCCATGGCACAAGCGCCAGGGAACGCCGCGTGTCCGCACTTCGAGCTGAGCGCCGTACCGGGTCGTCTCGACAGCCCGCTGCTACGCGAGACGTCGGGGTTGGTCGCCGGACGTCGCTCTCCCGGCGTGTTGTGGATCCACAACGACTCAGGCGACTCGACACGGTTTTTCGCGATCAATCAGCAGGGCGAGTTACTCGCGGAGTTCGATCTCCAGGGCCCCGACATCGAGGCGAAGGACTGGGAGGACATCGCCATTGGTCCCGGACGTTCCGCTGACGCGTCATATCTCTATCTGGGCGACATCGGGGACAACGCGACTCGGCGCACCACGATCGACGTTTATCGGGTCCTCGAACCCTCGGTGGACACGACCGCGCGTCGCAAGAAGGTCGCGATCGATCGTGGCCAGGTCGAACGCATCACCCTTCAGTATCCGGGGAGCAAGCCTCACAACGCGGAAACGCTTCTCGTCGATCCCGTCGACGGCGCCCTTTATGTCGTGACCAAGGACCTGGATTCGGGCCGCGTGTTCCGCGCGTCCGCCGAGATGCTCAAGGACCACGCGCATCTCACTCTGGCGCAAGTGGCGGCCGTGAACCCTCGCCGGTTCGACATCCGGGTCACCGGTCTCACCGGCGGCGACATCTCTGCTGATGGCGCGTGGATCATTCTGCGCAATCGAACGGAGGGATTTCTCTGGCCCCGCAAGCCCGGGACGAGTCTTGCCGCGACGCTCTCTGCGAATCCCGAGGCTCCGTGCCTCATTTCGGTGGGCGACGGCGAGACCCTCGGGCTGCTACCTGACGGCAGTGCGTACTTCACAATTCAGGAAGGCGTCGGACGGCCAGTGTTCCGATTCGACCGCGAGACTCCGGCCCCTCCTCGTCCCCGTCGTCCCACGCGGGAGCCACCGGACATCGATTTCGTCCTGCCCATCGCCATCGGCCAGATGCGCACCGACTACTTCGATCGCCAGAGGTAGGGCAATTCATGTAAACGTGATCGGGCGCCCGTACTGCACCCCAATGTCGCAGAGGTCGAGCAACGCCTCGAACAGGTTCGTGCCGTTGACGTCGTGAAAGCAGTCGTAGAGACTCGTCGCGTCCTCTCGATACTCGGCGGTATGTTCGAACGCGCCGACCGGTGCCGCGGGCGGCAACTTCTGAAAGACCGCCGAGATCTCCTCGAGCTCAGCTCGGAGCCTGGGCATCTCGGCGACAGTCCACTCGCCATCGCAGTCGGAGTGGTCCATGAGGACCGGATATTTCGCGCGCCCCACGTGGCGAGCGATTGTGTCCCTGAAGAAACCGAAGTCGCTGTAGTGGCCGACGTCGCACGCGGCGAGCTCCTTCACAGCATCGTGGTCGGTCGCCCTGGAGCTGAAGACGCACAAGTAGAGTCCCACTCTCCCTCCTCAGAGGAGTAACAGCCCCGCGCGGGCGGCCGTCGCCACGGCCTCCGCGCGCGACGAGACGTCGAGCTTGTCGAACAATAGCTCGAGATGGGTCTTCACGGTGTTCGTAGTTATCCCAATGCGCGCGGCGATCTGCTTGTTGCCCAAACCATCCGCGAGGAGCTCGAGAATCTGCTGCTCGCGCTGCGTGAGCACTGGCACGATCGCGATATCGCGCACTTCGGGTGCAACGGTTTGCGTCGATGGTCGCCGCTCGCGCGCGGTGATCACCATCTCCGCCGCAGCTGACACGTCCCGCGTCGACGCACTCACATCGACGACGTCGAAGGCCGAGCTGGCGCGAAGCGCAGCAGCGATTGCCGCGCGCACCTCCTCGGACTCGGCGACGACGGCGACGCGGGTCATCGGCGGACGCCCATCACGCGGCGCGGCGGGACGTCGCACGCATGACGAATTCTCGTGCGATCACTGCTGGAATGGCCACGCCGAGCCCGCCGACGACCATGCTGTTGATGCCGACCAGGCGTCCGTTCGCGTCGACGAGCGCGCCGCCGGAATTGCCCGGTGCCAGACGCACGTCGGCCACGACGAACCGCGGTTCGCCGGTGCGAGGATGTGTCGCGACACCATGAATCGCGCCCATCGTCAGCGAGTGACTCATACCGAGCGGATGGCCATGAGCGAAAACTATTTCCCCCGAGCGAAGGGAGTGTACATCGCGGAGCTCGAGCGGCGGGCCGCTGACCGCGGGCGCACGAAGGAGCGCGAGATCGTGATCGCGGGAATAAGCGATCACGTCCGCGCTCTGCGTCCGTCCGCCGGCATCGACGCGAAGCGGCGCGCCGCGAGGCACGCAGTGCGCATTGGTCACGATGAGCCCACTGTCTCCCCAAATGATTCCGGCGCCACCGCCTCGCGGCGAGTGGATCTCGACGACCGCATGCGCGAGGAGATTGGCGAGGTTGCCGGCATCAGCGCTGAAGCGGCCTTCGAAGGACGTCTCGAGGGTGTTCATTCAGCCTGTCCTCCACGATCGCGTGGGGTCACGGGGATCGTCTGTTGCGTGCCGCCGCGCAGCACTTGAACGTCGATCGGCGCGCCGTCCGAAACATTCTCGAGTGCGTCGCGCAGATCGGACGGCCGCCCGAGCGGTTGGTCGCCGATCCCAACGAGCAGATCACCGAGCTGTATGCCTGCAAGGTCCGCGGGCTCACCTTCGGCAAGCGAGACGACGACGAGCGCTACTTCATGCGGAATCTTATATCGTCGCGCTGCTGCGGTTCCCAGGGCGACGGGATGCACACCCACACCGATGTACGGCCGCCGCATGTGGCCGCGGGTGAGAAGCTCGTCGACGACGGAATCCACGACGATTGCCGGCAATGCGGCTGCTGCACCGCGCGCGAATGCGGAGTTGTTGATGCCGACGACCGCGCCCGACGGCGCAACGAGTGGACCACCGGAGAAGCCGTCGTAGACCGCAAGGTCGAGACGCAGCAGGCCATCGATGCGCTCGCCGGTCTCCGACCGCCATCCTTCGCGAACCGCGCTCACGATGCCGAAGCTCGCCGAGACGTTGCGTCCCGGCCGTCCGACCGCGAGCACCAGGGAGCCGACCGCACTCGCACGCGACTCGGCGCGTGGTGCCGCGGCGAGCGACAGGTCCGGAGCGCGCAGTACGACGAGGTCGGTCACAGCGTCACGTCCGGCGACGCTGGCCTCCGCGTTGTTTCCATCAGGAAGTGTTATGCGCACAGTGCCGTCACGCCGGACCGTGTGACTCGCGCTCACGATGATGCCGTCGCGCCACACGACTCCGCTCGAGGGAATGC
>Ga0126377_10002040_pt1 | contig 13678 bp, 8 predicted proteins | sample PanSoiMetPlot_22_FD_92647 | JGI IMG/M metagenome (GOLD analysis project Ga0126377, IMG submission 92647) | Tropical forest soil microbial communities from Panama - MetaG Plot_22 | ecosystem: Environmental > Terrestrial > Soil > Tropical forest > Bulk soil | place: Panama | collected 2016-02-17
CGCGCCCGCATCGTTCATATCCCCTCCCTTCATCCCACAGCCGGGTGTCTACTGACTGGCGCGCGGGGCGCGCCCCTGTGCGGCGGGGGCGGCGGGGGCGGGGAGGCGGGGGCGGGGGCGGGGGGGGGGGGGCGGGGGGGGGGGCGCGGGGGGGGGGGGGGGCGGGGGGGGGGGCGGAGGGGGCGGCGGCGGCGGAGGAGGCGGCGGCGGCGGAGGAGGAGGAGGCGGCGGAGGAGGCGGCGGAGGTGGAGGAGGCGGCGGCGGAGGAGGAGGAGGCGGCGGAGGTGGAGGCGGAGGCGGAGGTGGAGGCGGGGGCGGAGGTTCCGGGACCGCCGGCGTCAAGGCCAGCGACTGCCCGATCGTGCTCCGCGCGCTCGTGCTCGCTGTGGCCACCTTGTAGCCGGTCGGGCCACGGTTGTCCTGGGTGTAGGAGGCGTTCTCGGAGGTCGAGGGGTTGCTCGAGTTCGAGGCCGTCACCTCGAAGTCCTCGATCATCCCCGTCGGCGCGACCATGCTGCCCCTCGCGCTGTTCCCGTAGAGCCCGAGCACGAGCGACCCGTTCACCGTCGTCGTCAGCGACGGCGCCGCGATCAGGCGCGTGTCCGCGCTGAACTGGCCGTCCTGGCCGTTCACGGGCGAGAACACGTCGACGCCCGAGTAGGCGGTGATCCCGCCGGTCGCGTTCGTCGACGAGGAGAAGCGCCACGTGTACGACGGAGGCTCGAACGTGACGACGAACTTGTAGAGCAGCACCTGGCTCAGCGCGGTGCCGCCGACGTTGTTGTCGCGCCGGACGACCGTCCACCCGTCCGGCGACGAGATCGCGCCGCCCCCGGAGAGACGGGTCGTGACGGCGGCGACCATGATGTCCCCCGGGAGCGCCATCGGCTGGGCGATGGTCAGCGACTTCGAGCGCGAGACCCGGGCCGTCGAGCTCCCGTGGTAGACGATCGACCCCTCCCCCCACGGGATCGCGGGCGCGTCGAGGAAGCGCGACGCACTCGCCGGCGTCGTCCAGCCTCCGAGAAGCACTGCGGAGACGAGAGCGATGCTGGCGGCGATTCCTATGAGCCGGGGGCGGCGCCCGATCATGGCCGTCAACATCGACCGCACCGCAGGCTGGACGAAGGAGATTCACCCGCGGGGTGTACCCCTTCTGGGGGATGGCCGCTGGTAGCCTCGGCGGGTGTCGGCACCGCCCCGAGCTGCCGGCAACCCCCGCCACAACTGGGTTGCCGCCGCCCTCCCGGCCGATGCCGTCCGCTTTCGCGTGACGGATCCGGACCTCGGCGAGACGCTCACTCACGCGGGTGGCGCCGTCGTCCAGGAAGGCGCGGACGCAGAGATCGCCGGCTCGGAGGACGCGCTCTCCGGCGACGCGCCGTACGTCGTCGTCACGCTCGGGCGCGTCCCGCGCGAAGGCGGCTCGCGCATCCTCCGCGTTGCACGGCGCACGCTGCGCTCACTCCGGCTGCGAGCCCAGGCGGCGAGGTCACGGCGCTCCGTCCAGCGGCGGGGCTACCCGACGACCTGGACGATCCTCTGGGAGTGGGAGCACGCCGTCCGGGTGCCGTCGCTCCAGCCGCGGACCGAACTGGGCTGGCGGGAGCACCTTCCTCTGAACGCGCTCGTCGTCGGCAGCCGGCGCGATCGACCGCCGACGGTGCTCGACGCGTCGCTCGCGGGCGCCGCCGAGCAAGTCGGCGCACCGCTCGAGGCCGCCTGGCCGGTTGCGACGCAAGCCGGGCTCGTGACGATCGCCCCCGAGGGAGTGCTCCGGGTCGCGGTCGGCCCCGCCGCACGCCTGCTCGAGCGTCAGCGGGAGGTGCTGACGACCCTCGCGGGCGAGGCGACGGACGAGACGGTGTCGACGCGAGCCCCCGCGATCCTCGCCCACGGCAAGACGGCCCTCGGCACGTGGACACTGGAGCAGCGGCTGCCAGGCTCGTCCGCGCCGCCCGGGCTCTCCGATCGCCTGCTCGACGATTGCGTCGACTTCCTGCTCGCCCTGCACAAAACCGGCGACAACTCGACCCCCGCCGGCGCTCCGTCGCGGCAAGCCGAGGTCGTGGCGCGTGCCGCCCTCCAGGAGCGGGCGGCGCTCGTGCGTTGGCTCGGCGAACGGGCGGAAGAGGTCCTGGCGGGGATCCCCAGGGTCTTCGCGCACGGGGACTTCTGGAGCCAGAACCTGCTCGTGCAGGACAACCACCTCGCAGGTGTTGTCGACTGGGACAACGGCGGCCCAGGCCGGCTCCCCTTCCTCGACCTGATCCAGCTCCGCATCAACATGGTGCGCGCCGGGACGAAGCAGTTCCTCGGCCCTGCGATCGTCGACTACCTGCTCCCGTGGGCGAAGGCCGGCGGCGACGACGTCACGCGCGCATACGCGAGCCGCCTCGGCGTCACGACCGAGACCTCGCTGCTCGAAGCGCTCGTCGTCGCCTACTGGCTCGACCGGATCGGGCACGAGCTCGAGTCGCACTCGGACCGGGCTCAGCGACCCGTCTGGATGCACCGAAACGTCGAGCTCGTCCTCCAGGGGATCGTCGCCGAGGCGGTCCTCGAGCCGCCCGTCCCCGAGCTCACGAGCAGCTAGAGGCGACGCGTCACGCCCCACGCCGCCGACACCTGTGGTACGAAATGACAATGGCTTCGGCGACCGAGTCGCACTGGAACGGGCGCAACGTGCTGGTCACGGGCGCCGCCGGGTTCATCGGCAGCCACCTGACCGAGGCGCTCGTCCACGCCGGCGCGCGCGTCCGGGCGTTCGTCCGTTACAACTCGCGGAACGACTACGGCTGGCTCGAGGACGTCGAGGCGGACGTCCTGGAGAACGTCGAGGTCTTCCGTGGAGATCTCGCGAACCCGGAGGCGGTCACGGGAGGCGTCGCCGGCTGCGACTCGGTGCTCCATCTCGGAGCCCTGATCCCGATCCCGTACTCCTACCGCCATGCGCGTGAGTTCGTGGCGGCGAACGTCACCGGGACGCTGAACGTCCTCGAGGCCTGCCGGCGAAGCGACGTCGCCCGCCTCGTGCACACGTCGTCGAGCGAGGTCTACGGCACGGCGCAAACCGTGCCCATCGACGAGGACCACCCACTACGGGCCCAGTCCCCGTACGCGGCGACGAAGGTCGGCGCCGACCAGCTCGCGCTCAGCTACAGGAGCGCGTTCGACACGCCCGTCGTGATCGCGCGGCCGTTCAACACCTACGGGCCCCGCCAGTCGGCGCGCGCGGTGATCCCGACGCTGATCACGCAGGCGATGGAGCGGGACACCGTCGAGCTCGGATCGACGCACCCGACTCGCGACTTCCTCTATGTCGCGGACACGGTTCGCGGACTGATGCGCTGCGGCGAGGCGAGCGGCGTCGAAGGAGAGGTCATCAACCTCGGGACCGGCGTCGAGATCTCGGTCGGCGACCTCGCCAACACGGTCTTCTCGCTCCTCGACCGCGAGCCGCCCGTCACCTTCTCGCCGGACCGGGCTCGTCCCGAGGACAGCGAGGTGGAGCGGCTGCTCGCGGACGCCAGCAAGGCCGAGCGGCTCCTCGGCTGGCGCTCCGAGGTCGCGCTGGAGGAGGGTCTCCGGCGAACGATCGAGTGGTTCAGCGGCGCGGTCGACCGCTACAAGCCGCAGCTCTACAACGTATAGCGCTCAGTCGGCCCCGTGGCCGTATCCGTAGCCGCCGATGCGCGCGGTGGAGTCGGAGAGGACGACTGCGACCTTCTCCGCGCCGAGCCCATCCAGCGTCTCGCGCACGCCGACCGCCGCGTCTCGCTTCGTCCAGCCCTGCTTCGCGACGACCAGGACGTTGTCGGCCTGGTGCACGAGCGGATACGCGTCGGCGATGAGCAGCGGCGGCGCGTCGAAGATGACGTAGTCGGCCTTCTCGCCCTCGACCAGTTCCTGGACGAGATCCCTCAAGCCGTCGGAGGCGAGCAGGTTCGGATCGGCGGGCGCCTTCCCCATGGTCAGGACGCGGAGCGAGCCGTGCGCCTCGGGCTTCAGGATCCCCTCGCCGCCGGGCTGGACGCCGGCTTCCTGCTGGGCAGGGCCGCTGCCGTTCGTCCCGGGCCGAAGCAGCAGCTTGACCGGCTGCAGCGCCCGGCGCAGGTCGAGCTCTCCGTTGAGGACGTTCGCAATCCCGGGAGTGCTGTCGGCGAGGCCGAGGTACCGGTGAAGCTCGGGCCGGCGGAAGTCGACCTCGACGCAGATGACGTCCTTCCCCGCGAGCGCGAGCGCCACCGCCATGTGGGCGGCGACCGTCGTCTTGCCTTCGCCCTCGGACGCGCTCGTGATCAGGACACGCGGTCCCGAGACCCCGTCCTGAGAGAACTCGACGTTCGCGCGGAACGTGTACAGCGCCTCCATCAGCTCCTCGTGCCCACGCCTTCGCTCGCCGGAGATCGCCGGCGGCGGCTTGCCGGTGGCGCTCTTCGGCAGCGCGCCGATCACGGGGGCGCCGTACCACTCCTCGGCGTCCCGGCGACGCCGGACGCGGTCGTCGAGCCTCTCGCGTGCGATCGCCAGGATCAAGCCGAGGACGAGACCGAGCGCAAGCGCAAACCCCATGTTCTTCGCCGGCTTCGGCGACACGCGGTCCTTCTCGGCGCGCGCAGGATCGAAGACGCTCGCGCTGATCTTCGGCGGCGGAGCGGCGGGGATTCCGGGCGCGGTGGGCGCGCTGCCGCCGAGCTTGAGCGTCCTGAGGACCCGGAGGTATGCGTCCGAGATGCTCGAGAGGACCGCCACCGCGCGCTGCTTGTCGGTCGAGTCGTAGGTGACGTGGAGCACGGCGTCGTCGGGCTTGAACGTGACCTTCAGCTTCTTGTTCAGCTTCTCCGGAGTCGTGTCGAGGTTGAGCTCCTTGATCGCCTGGTTGGCGACGACGTCGCTCGTGAGCACGCTCGCCATCGTCTGCGAGAGCGCCTGGCTGCCGAAATCTGGCGGGAAGCCGCCACCCGACTGATGGATGAACATGTTCATCGTCGCCCGGTAGACCGGCGTCTGCCTCGAGGAGACGAACCACGCGAGCGCCGCCGCGAGCACGGGCACGAGCACGATCAGCCACGCCTGACGGCGCAGGACCTGGAGGTAATTCTGGAGCGAAGTCTGTTGCATCGAGGGCGAGCGGATCCCCCGGCTGGGATCCGGACACAGCTTACTCACAGATTTGCATAGATTTCGCTTTCCGTCCGTTTGGTGTTCGTTAACTCTCGAACCCACTACACTTGGCACTCCCCCGAACGCACGGACTGCCTGGCAGGAGGGACGCGCCCCACCCACCGGCGCGATTGCCTAGGCAACTGCGGACTGTGAAAACGCTGTTCATCCATCAGGAAGGCGCCCGCCTCGACGAAGAAGTCATGTCGAGGTGGCTCGGCTCGTTCTCCGACGTCGTCGGACGCGTCGTGCTGCGCGAGCCGCGAGGACGGAAGTGGCACCGCGTCAGACGAGAGATCAAGCGCGTCGGCGTCTTCCGGCTGTTCGACGTTCTGGCCTTTCGGGCGTTCCACCGCTTCGTGCTCCGCCCGCGCGACCGCAACTGGGAGAACGAGCTCGCGTCGAGCCTCGCCGCACAGTTCCCGCCGCTCGACCCCGCGCTGCCGGTGCTCGAGACCGAGTCCGCGAACAACGACGAGGTCGTCGAGTTCATCCGCGCGCTCGCGCCCGATCTCGTGATCGCGCGCTGCCGTACGATCCTGCAACCGAAGGTGTTCTCGATCCCGAAGCACGGAACCTTCGTCATGCATCCCGGAGTCGCACCGGAGTACCGAAACGCGCACGGATGCTTCTGGGCGCTGGCGAACCGCGATCTCGACAAGGTCGGGATGACGCTGATCCGGATCGACGAAGGCGTCGACACGGGACCCGTCTACGGGTACTTCAGCTACGACTACGACGAAGCGTCCGAGTCGCACTCGAGAATTCAGAAGCGGGTCGTGTTCGAGAATCTGGGGGCTCTCCGGCGGAAGCTGCTCGAGATCGAGCGCGGCGCGGCCGAACCGATCGACGTCTCCGGCCGTACCTCCCGTGCGTGGGGCCAGCCGTGGCTGACGAAGTACATTCGGTGGAAGCGACAGGCGATGAGGGAACGACCTAGTGCGGTGAGGGAGAGAGCGATCTGAGATCCCCGGTTGCGCTGCTGTATCACGACGTCGTCTCGCCAGGGCACGAAGATGAGAGTGGATTCCCCGGTGTCGGGCCGGCCCGCTACAAGCTCGACGAAGCCGAGTTCGACAAGCATCTCCGGGCGCTGAACGACGCCTTGCCGTCCCCGGCCCGGGACGCCGTCGACGGCACCGGCCGCGACTCGTGGATGATCACGTTCGACGACGGAGGCTCCAGCTCGCTGCTGATCGCCGAGAAGCTCGCGAGCTACGGCTGGCCCGGCCACTTCTTCATCACCACGGGCAAGATCGGGCGGCCAGGCTTCGTGACTCCGGACGAGATCCGCAGGCTGCGAGAGCTCGGACATGTCGTCGGGTCGCATTCCGAGACCCACCCCGAGCGGATGTCGCGGTTAGCCTGGGCCGACCTGATGCGCGAGTGGGGCGACAGCGTGCGCACGCTCTCGGAGATCCTCGGCGAGGACGTCGTGACCGGGTCGGTGCCCGGCGGCTACTACTCGAAGACCGTCGCGCGGGCTGCAGCAGAAGCCGGGATTCGAGTCCTCTTCAACTCCGAGCCGGTGACCCGCCCGCACGCGGTGGACGGGTCGGTCGTCGTCGGGCGGTTCTCGCTCCACCGCGACTCCCAGCCCGAGCTGGCGGTCGACCTCGTTCGGCGCCGGCTACCGCGGGCTCGGCAGTTCGCCGGCTGGAACGCCCGCAAGGCCGCGAAATCGGTCGGCGGAAACGCGTACCTCCGGCTCCGCCAGGTCCTTCTCAGCCGACACTAGGCTCGGTCAGCCGGCCGAGACCGGGACGAGCCGTCTGAGCGCGAACACGATCGCCTTGCCGTTCGGAGACCAATCGGGCTCGCCCGCGTCGAGCGTCGTCGGCGTGATCCGGCTGACCGCCCCGGAGCCGAGATTCAGGACGTAGAGCGCGCGCTCGCCCCCTCGGCTGCCGTGATCGCCCGAGAAGACGAGCCGTTTCCCGTCGGGCGAGAACGACGGGCCGCGCTCGTTCCCCGGCAGCCGGACGATCCGGCGGATCCCACCGCCGTGCGCGTCCGAGAGGCAGAGATCCCACGTGACCGCCTCGCTGAGGCACGCGAATGCCAGCTGCTTCCCGTCGGGAGAGACGGCCGGATCGTCGTAGAACCCCGAGGTGGTGAGCTGCCGCTCGCCCGTGCCGTCCGGAGCCACGCGGAAGAGCTGGAGCCGTTCGTTCACCTCGGCGGCGAACACGATCGACCGGCCGGACGGGAACCAGGAGGGATGGGAGGCGTTCTCCGCTGTCGCCGGCTCGTTCGTCGCTCCGCTCGCGAGCGTGAGGACGATGAGCTCACGGTCCTCCTCGTCCTTATGGGTGTACGCGAGCCGGAGGCCGTCCGGCGACCAGCTCGGATCTCCTCCGACCGCGTCATGCAGCGCGCGGGTCCCGCCGCCGCGGCCGAGCGCGATCAGCCGCGACTTGCAGGCCGAGCAGCGCTGGAAGGCGAATGCGATCTCGGCGCCGCTCGGCGACCAGACGGGCGCCGGCGCCTGCGCGAAGTTCGACGCAGGACCGCGGACCCGGAGCCCGGTGCCGTCGGGTCGGACGGTCGCGATCTGCGCCGTCCGCGAGAACGTCAGCTTCGGCGGCGGCACGTTCTTCTCGGGGGAGTCGCCGCCGAAGCACCCTGACAGGAGGAGCAGCGCAGCGCCGGACGCGACCGCGGCACCGGGCAATCGACAAATGTGTTTTCGAGTCACGCTTTACGAATGTTTAACGATGCATTCCTTGACCACACCCTGCTCACTGATACGTTAGTTACCGTCACTTATTGACGTATACCTCTAGGATCGTCTAGATTTCGGGAGGAAAAGGGAGAGAAGCGGCACTGCGGCTGCGCTCGTCCTGGCGGGACGGCGCAATGTGGGAGGACTTTTATGACTTCGGGGGTAGGCTCGTCGAAGAGCCGAACGCGTAGCTTTCGCAAGGGGCGGGCGACCTCGCTGGGTGCTCTTTCGCTTCTGGCCATCCTCGCCGCGATTCTCCTCCAGGCGGGCGGCGCGAGCGCCACCCCGAACGTCTTCTCGTTCGACCGGCTGCGGCTGGGCAGCGCGCAGGGGCCCGAGAACTACGTCTTCACGACGGGGAACGTGATCTATCCCGATGCGGGGGTCGACCCGGGCACGTTCTACAAGGTCGTGGTCACGGACTCCTCGGGCGTCGTCAGGAACCCGGGCTTCGCGTGCACCGGCGCGGCGAGCTTCCCGGTCACGAACAACACGTACACCGTGACGCCGAACGACCCGCCGTCGGCCGGCGCCGCCTGGAAGTACACGCTCAACCAGTACAACAACTCGAACTGCACCGGGACGGCTGCGAAGACGACGTTCAAGCTGCTGTACGTCGCCAAGGCGACGGCGTACGCCGACGCAAACCTGACGATCACGAAGTCGACGTTCAACGCCGGCGAGCCGGTGTACCTCGGTGTCCAGGGCGTCCCGCCCGGCACCGACAACTGGTCGACGACCTGGATCCTGCCGTCGGCGGCAACGGCCTGTGCCAACACGGCCGGCGCTGACCGACCGGCATCGTCGGGAAGCGGCCGGCTTCCGAAGGGGACGACCAACTACCTGCTCTACCGGCCCGTGACGACGCCGGGCGGAAACCAGTGGAATCGCGAGCCGAACTACGAGGTCGTGCCCTGCGTGAGCACCTCGAGCGCGAATCAGGGCCTGTGGGACCTCCGCCTCGACTTCGACGCGACCGACTTCGTCACCGTGGCGGCGTTCACCGTCGACACCACGGCTCCGCCGAGCCCCTCGATCGACTCGGCCCCGTCCGACCCGAGCAACTCGCAGGCCGCGAGCTTCGGCTTCTCCGACACCGAGGCCGGAGTCAGCTTCCTCTGCCAGCTCGACGGCGGCGGCTTCAGCGCCTGCACGAGCCCCAGGAGCTACGCCGGGCTCGCCGACGGCTCGCACACGTTCCAGGTCAAGGCGCGGGACGCAGCCGGCAACGACAGCCCGCCTGCGAGCCGCACGTGGACCGTGGACACCGCGGCCCCGCCGAGCCCGTCGATCGACTCCGCCCCCGCCGACCCGAGCAACTCGCAGGCCGCGAGCTTCGGCTTCTCCGACACCGAGGCCGGCGTCAGCTTCCTGTGCCAGCTCGACGGCGGCGGCTACGGCGCCTGCACCAGCCCCAAGAGCTACAGCGGGCTCGCGGACGGCTCGCATAGCTTCCAGGTCAAGGCCCGCGACGCCGCCGGTAACCAGAGCGCGGCCACCAGCCGCAGCTGGACTATCGACACCACAGCTCCGCCGAGCCCGTTGATCGACTCCGCGCCGTCAGATCCCAGCAACACCCAGGCCGCGAGCTTCGGCTTCTCCGACACCGAGGCCGGCGTCAGCTTCCTGTGCCAGCTCGACGGCGGCGGCTACGGCGCCTGCACGAGCCCCCAGAGCTACGACGGCCTCGCCGAGAGCTCGCACACCTTCCAGGTGAAGGCCCGCGACGCGGCCGGAAACGAGAGCACGGCAGCCACCTTCTCGTGGACGATCGACCTGCCGTCGCCGGTCACGCTCGGCACCCCGGCGGACGGGAGCGCGATCGCCGACTCGACGCCGAGCTTCAGCGGGACCGCCGGAACCGATCCCGGCGACTCGCCCATGGTCACGGTCAACGTCTATGCGGGACCGGACACGAGCGGCGCGCTCGTGCAGTCGCTGATAGCGTTCGTCGATCCGACGGGCGCGTTCGCGGTCGACGCCCTCGTTCCCCTCTCGGACGGCCAGTACACGGCCAGGGCCGAGCAGGCGGACGGGCTCGGCAACACGGGCTTCAGCTCCGCAAACACCTTCACAGTCGACACGCAGGCGCCCCCGGACCCGTCGATCGACTCCGCTCCTTCCGATCCGAGCAACTCGCAGGCGGCGAGCTTCGGCTTCTCCGACACCGAGGCCGGCGTCACCTTCCTCTGCCAGCTCGACGGCGCCGGTTTCAGCGCCTGCGCCAGCCCCCAGGGCTACAGCGGGCTGACCGACGGCTCGCACAGCTTCCAGGTCAAGGCCCGCGACGCAGCGGGCAATGAGAGCGCCGCCGTCGGCCACAGCTGGACTGTCGACACGACGGCTCCGCCGAGCCCGTCGATCGACTCCGCTCCTGCCGATCCGAGCGCCTCCCAGGCCGCGAGCTTCCACTTCTCCGACACCGAGGCCGGCGTCACCTTCCTCTGCCGGCTCGACGGCGGCGGCTACGGCGCCTGCACCAGCCCGCAGGACTACAGCGGGCTCGCCGACGGCTCGCACAGCTTCCAGGTCAAGGCCCGCGACGCAGCCGGCAACGAGAGCCCGGCGACCAGCCACAGCTGGACGATCGACACCACGGCTCCGCCGAGCCCGTCGATCGACTCCGCGCCTGCCGACCCCAGCAACACCCAGGCCGCGAGCTTCGGGTTCTCCGACGCCGAGTCGGGGGTCACCTTCTTCTGCCAGCTCGACGGTGGCGGCTACGGGGCCTGCACGAGCCCGAAGAGCTACAGCGGCCTCGCCGATGGCTCGCACACGTTCCAGGTCAAGGCGCACGACGCCGCCGGTAACGAGAGCGCGGCCACCGGCCGCACGTGGACGGTCGACACGCAACCGCCCCCCGATCCGTCGATCGACTCCACCCCCTCGGACCCGAGCGGCTCGCAGGCCGCGAGCTTCGGCTTCTCCGACACCGAGTCCGGCGTCAGCTTCTTCTGCCAGCTCGACGGTGGCGGCTACGGCGCCTGCTCGAGCCCGAAGAACTACAGCGGGCTCGCCGAAGGGCCGCACAGCTTCCAGGTCAAGGCCGTCGACGCCGCCGGCAACGAGAGCGCGGCGGTCGGCTACTCGTGGACGATCGAGCTCGGGGCGCCACAGGTCACGCTCGACACGCCCGCGAACGGGAGCACGACCAACGACGCCGCGGTGACGTTCAGCGGCTCCGCGGGGAACGCGGCCGGCGACTCGGAGCTCGTGACCCTGAAGGTCTACGCGGGCTTCTTCCCGTCGGGCACCCCGGTCCAGACCCTGTTCGCGAACCGAACGCAGGGCGCGTGGTCGGCATCCGCTTCGCCGCCGCTCGCGGACGGGACGTACACGGCACAGGCCGAGCAGTCCGACGAGGCCAACAACACGGGCTTCAGCTCCGCCAACACGTTCACGGTCGATACGCAGGCGCCCCCCACGCCCTCGATCGACTCCGCCCCCACCGACCCGAGCAACTCACAGGCCGCGAGCTTCGGCTTCTCCAACAGCGAGAACGGCGTCGCCTTCCTCTGCCAGCTCGACGGCGGCGGCTACGGGGCCTGCGCGAGCCCGAAGAACTACAGCGGCCTCGCGGAAGGAGCGCACAGCTTCCAGGTCAAGGCCCGGGACGCGGCCGGGAACGAGAGCGCGCCCGCCGGCAGCACGTGGACCATCGACACCACCGCACCCGTCGTCACGCTGACGACCCCCGCAAACGGAAGCGCGACCAACAACACGACCCCGACCCTCAGCGGCGCCGCAGGCACCGCCACGGGCGACTCCGCGACGATCACGGTCAAGGTCTACAGCGGAAGCTCGCCGACCGGAACTCCGGTTCGGACGATGACCACGACCCGCAGCGGCGCCAGCTGGAGCGTCGCGGCCTCGCCGGCGCTCGCCGACGGGACGTACACCGCGCGGGCCGAGCAGGCCGACGCGGCCGGCAACACCGGCCTGAGCGGCGCGAACACGTTCGTGGTCGACACGGCCGCCCCGGTCATCACCCTGACCGCCCCGGCCAACAACAGCACGACCTCCGATCCGACGCCGACGCTCAGCGGCACCGCCGGCACCGCGCTCAGGGATTCGGGCTCGGTCACCGTCAAGGTCTACAGCGGCGGCACCCCGACGGGCACGCCTCTGCAGACCCTGTCTGCGAATGTCCAGGCGGGCGGCGCGTACTCGGTCGACGCCGCGGCGCTGAACGCGGGGACGTACACGGCGCGGGCCGAGCAGTCGGACACGGCCGGAAACACGGGCCTGAGCTCCGCGAACACGTTCACCGTCCAGGACCCGGTCCTGATCGGCGCCGGCGACATCGCGTCCTGCGAGGGCGGCGATGGCGACGCGGCGACCGCGACCGTGATCAACAACAATCCGAACGCGACGGTCTTCACGCTCGGCGACACCGCGTACTCGAACGGCACCGCCTCCGAGTTCACCAACTGTTACAACCCGACCTGGGGCCAGTTCAAGCAGCGCACGCGCCCGATGGTCGGCGACCACGAGTACGGGACGGCCAACGCCTCGGGCTACTTCAACTACTTCCAGAGCCAGCTGGCGCCCTTCGGGCCGGCCGCGACCGACCCGCTGCGCGGCTACTACAGCTACGACCTGGGCGCCTGGCACGTCGTGGTGCTCAACTCGTCCTGCTACATCGATTCGATCGCCTGTAACGAGAGCCAGATGGAGCAGTGGTTCACCGACGACCTCGCAGCGCATCCGAACAGCTGCACGCTCGCGATGTGGCACGAGCCGCGCTACAGCTCGGGCAACGTCCACGGCAACAACCCCGAGATGCAGGCGCTCTGGCAGACCGCGTATTCGAACGGCGTCGACGTCGTGCTGAGCGGACACGAGCACGACTACGAGCGCTACGCGCCGATGGACGCTGCCGGGAACTCCGACCCGACGCACGGCGTCCGCGAGTTCGTCGTCGGCACCGGCGGCTACTTCCGCTACGGGCTCGGCACGCTGCAGCCGAACAGCCAGGTGTACAACTCCACGACCTGGGGCGTGCTGAAGCTCACGCTCCACGCCTCGAGCTACGACTGGCAGTTCCTGCCGGCAGGGGGCGGGACGTTCACCGACTCGGGCACGACGGCGTGCCACCCGCCCGCACCGCCGCCACCGCCGGGAGCTCCCACGGTGCGCTCGGTCGGGACCGGGACGTCGAACGGCCCCGCGACCACGCTCACGGTCCCGAAGCCCAACGGGACGACGGAGGGCGACCTCCTGGTCGCGTTCGCTGCCAACATGAACGGTGCGAGCCGGAACATGACCGCGCCGGCCGGCTGGACGGCGGTTCCCAACACCGAGGTCTTCAACGGGACCGGCGTCAGGACGCACTCGTGGTACCACGTCGCCGGCGCATCCGAGCCAAGCTCGTACGTCTTCACCGAGACTGGCGGGTCCGCCTACGACATGTCGGGCGGGATCGCCGCGATCACGGGCGCCAGCCCGTCCGCGCCGATCAACGCCTCCGCGGCGCAGTCGAACGGGACGACAGCCTCGACCTCGGTCAACGCTCCCTCGGTCACGACCACCGTCGGGAACTCGCTCCTGCTCTACGGCGGCGCCTGCAACGTCTCGATCACCTTTACCCCGCCCGTGAGCATGATCGAGCGGTGGGACCTCGCGTCCACAGGCACCTACCGCGTGACGACCGAGCTCGCGAGTCAGCCGCTCCCAGCCGCCGGGGCGACGGGGATCAAGACGGCAATCGCCTCCGGTGCGTGCTTCAGCGCCGGCGCCAGCATCGCTATCGCACCGAACAACTAGTCGAGCTTCTCGGGCTCGACG
>Ga0126377_10002041_pt1 | contig 13676 bp, 9 predicted proteins | sample PanSoiMetPlot_22_FD_92647 | JGI IMG/M metagenome (GOLD analysis project Ga0126377, IMG submission 92647) | Tropical forest soil microbial communities from Panama - MetaG Plot_22 | ecosystem: Environmental > Terrestrial > Soil > Tropical forest > Bulk soil | place: Panama | collected 2016-02-17
CGCTCCACGAGGCGCTGTGCGGCGAGCGGCCCTTCGGCGAGCCCAGCGCGACGGCAGTCGGTGAGCGCACCGAGCCGCCGGCGCTGCGCGAGCCGCCGCGCGATCGGCGGTTGCCGGCCTGGCTGCGCCGCATCATCCGGCGCGGCCTGTCGCTCGATCCGGCCGATCGCTATCCCTCGATGGACGCGCTCCTGGCCGACCTCCGGCGCGGGATGTGCGTGCGCCGGCACGGGCTCGTGTGCGCCGGCCTGGCCGTGGTCGCCACCTTGCTCGGCTCGGCCGGATTCGTCGCCGCGTCGGGGCTGGCTGCGGGCAGCGACGATCCGTGCGCCGGCGCGGTCCGCGAGCTCGACGGCGCGTGGAACGCCGGGCGCAAGCAGGCGCTCGAGGCCGCCTTCGCCGCCGCCGGAGGGCCCGGCGCCGCCCGCGCCGCGTCGCAGGTCGAGGCCGGCCTCGACCGCTACGCCCTCGACCTGCGCGCGATGCAGGTCGACTCGTGCGAGGCGACCCACGTGCGCGGCGAGCAGTCGGCCGCGCTGCTCGATCTCAAGAGCGAGTGCCTCGACGGCAGGCTGGCCGAGCTGCGCGCGCTGACCTCGCTCCTGCTCGCCGCCGACGCCGGGACCATCGGCCACGCGGTCCGCGCGGTCGACTCGCTGCCGCCGGTCGAGCGGTGCGCCAACTCGGCCGCGCTGCGCGAGGTGACGCCGGCCCCCGAGTCGGCCGCCGGGATGAGGGTGCGCGGCGTCCGCCGCCGGCTGGCCCTCGGCCACGCGCTCTACCGGACCGGCCAGCTCGCCGACGGCCTCGAGCTGGCCGCCGCCCTGGTGGCCGACGCGCGCGCGCTCGCCTACCGGCCGCTCGAGGCCGAGGCGCTCCACCTGCTCGGCAGCCTCGAGCGCGCGGCCGGCCGGCCGGCCGACGCCGAGGAGTCGCTGTTCTCGGCAGCGGCCGCCGCCGAGGCCGGGCGCGACATCGAGGCCACCGCCGACGCGTGGCTCGAGCTCACCGACCTGGTGGGCGAGAGCGGCACGCGCGGCCCGCAGGCCCACCGGCTCGCCCGCCTGGCCCGCGGCGCGATCGAGCGGGTGGGCGGAGACCCGCGGCGCGAGGCCGACCTCGAGGACCGCCTCGGCGCGCTCCACCTGGCCGGCGGCGACCTCGACCAGGCGCGCCGCCACCTCGAGCGCGGCCTGGCGCTGCGCCGGCGCGCGCTCGGCGGCGACCACCTGGCCGTGGCCGACTCGCTCCGCCACCTGGCCGAGCTCGAGCGCGCCGGCGGCGCACCCGACCGGGCGCTCGTCCTCTACCGGCGCGCGCGCGCCATCGCCGAGGCGAGGCTGGGGCCCGAGCACCCCGAGGTCGCGCGACTCGTGGCCGGCGAGGCCGCCGCGCGGCGCGACGTCGACCATCGCGGCGAGCCCCGCGCCGAGCCCCGCACCGCCGAGCCGATGAACCGAGGAGGCCCATGATGCGCGCCGACATGTCCAACACCGTCACGCGCGACCACGACAACGAGGCCGAGGACCTGGTCGAGGGCGCGGCGCCGTGCCTCTACCTCCTGCTCGAGTGCGACCGGCCGCAGTCGTCGTCGTCGCGCCACGCGCTCTCCGATCTCGACCAGGTCGTGGTCGGGCGCGGCCCCCAGCGGCGCGCGGCCCGCAGCGAGCGCGACGGCGTCCGCCTGCTCGCGCTCGGCGTACCCGACGCGCGCATGTCGATGGTGCACGCCCGCCTGGTGCGCGACATGGGCCGCTGGATCCTGGAGGACGCCGGCTCCAAGAACGGCGTCATCCTCAACGGCGAGCGCCACGAGCGCGCCGTGCTCGAGGACGGCGACCTGTTCGAGCTCGGCCACACCATGTTCCTGTTCCGCGACTGGCAGAGCGCGCCCGCGGTGCCGTTCCCGCCCGACTGCCAGGCCGACGAGCTCGAGGTGGCGGCGCCGGGCCTGCTCACCTTCGCGCCGTCGCTGGTGCGCGCGTTCGGCGAGCTCGTGCAGGTCGCGCGCGCGCCGGTCTCGGTGCTGGTCCAGGGCGAGACCGGCACCGGCAAGGAGCTCCTGGCCCGCGCGGTCCACGCCGTGTCCGGCGGCGAGGGCGCGTTCGTCGCGGTCAACTGCGGCGCGCTGCCCGAGACCCTGGTCGAGAGCGAGCTGTTCGGCTACGTGAAGGGCGCCTTCTCCGGCGCGGCCCAGGACCGGCTCGGCCTCGTGCGCAGCGCCGACCGCGGCACCCTCTTCCTCGACGAGATCGGCGACCTGTCGCAGCCGTCGCAGGCCGCGCTCCTGCGCGTCCTGCAGGAGCGCGAGGTCACCCCGCTCGGCTCGAGCAAGCCGGTGCGCGTCCACATCCAGGTGGTGGCGGCCACGCACCACGACCTGGGCACGCTGGTGGCGCGCGGCCAGTTCCGCCGCGACCTGTTCGCGCGCATCGCCGGCTTCACCGTGCGCCTGCCGCCGCTCAGCCAGCGGCGCGAGGACCTGGGTCTCCTGCTGGCGTCGATCCTCCCGCGGGTGGCGCCGAGCTGCGCCGACACCATCCGCCTGCGCCTCGAGGCGGCCCGCGCGCTCATCAACTACGAGTGGCCGCTCAACGTGCGCGAGCTCGAGGGCTGCCTCGGCATCGCCAGCGCGCTGGCCGACCACGGCATCATCAAGCTCGAGCACCTCACCGAGGCCGTGCGCGGCGAGCGCACCGCCACCGAGACCCCCGCCGAGCCCGCGCCTCCGCTCTCGCCCGAGGACCAGAAGCGCCGCGACGACCTCATGGAGCTCCTGCGCCAGCACCGCGGCAACATCAGCGCCGTCGCCCGCGCCGCCGGCAAGGCCCGCGTCCAGATCCACCGCTGGCTGCGCCGGTATCGCCTCGATCCGCGCAGCTACCGCCACTGAGGGCGCGGTCGGCGTCGTCGACGTCGACCTGGTCGTGGACGTTGTTGGCGCCGTGGACGTGAGGGCCACCATGGTCGTTGACTCGACCTGAGGCGGGTCGTTCGCGCGGGTGCGGGACCGGCGCCAGGTGCTCGTGCTCGGCGCCAGGCGCGTGGCATAGTCCGCGCCATGTCGATCTCGATTCCTCGCCGCGTCGCGCTCGCGGCGCTGGCCGCAGCCCTCGTCGGGGCTCCGGCCGGCGCGCGGGCCGAGAAGGTCTTTCCGTTCCCGGTCCACCAGAAGAAGCTCGAGAACGGGCTCACGGTGATCGTCGTGCCCATGCCGGGCTCGGGGCTGGCGTCGGTGCGCACGGTGATGCGGACCGGGTCGCGCGACGAGTACGAGCCCGGGCGCTCCGGCTTCGCCCACTTCTTCGAGCACATGATGTTCCGCGGCACCAGGCGGATGTCGGAGGCGGAGCGCGAGCGGGTGGTGACCCAGATGGGCGCCTCGGCCAACGCCGGCACCGACAACGACCTCACGGTCTATCAGTTCGACGTCGCAGCCGAGGATCTCGAGAAGGTGATGGACCTCGAGTCGGACCGCTTCATGAACCTGTTCTACGGCAAGGAGGCGTTCCAGACCGAGTCGGGCGCGGTCTACGGCGAGTACCGCAAGAACCGCGCCTCGCCCGAGTTCCAGCTGTTCGAGGCGATGAGCGCCAAGGCCTTCACCAGGCACACCTACGGGCACACGACGATCGGCTACGAGAAGGACATCGCGGCGATGCCGAGCATGTACGACTACTCGAAGAAGTTCTTCGCCCGCTACTACCGGCCCGAGAACGCGGTCTTGCTCATCGTCGGCGACGTGCAGCCGGACGCCACGCTGGCGCTGGCCGAGAAGTACTGGTCGGCCTGGAAGAAGGGCTACGTGCCGCCGCGGATCCCGCGCGAGCCGGAGCAGAAGGCGGAGCGCAAGGTCGACGTCGCCTACTCGGGCAAGACCCTGCCGATCATCGCGCTCGCCTACAAGTGCGGCGCCTACGCCCCCGACGACGTCGAGTACGCGTCCTCGCTGGTTCTCGCCGAGATCGCGTTCGGCGAGACCAGCCCGCTCTACAAGAAGCTGGTCCTCGACGATCGCAGCGCGCAGGTCTTGCAAGTCCGGCCGGGCCAGTCGCGCGACCCGGGGCTGTTCATCATCTACGCGAAGGCCTCGGATCCGTCGAAGCTCGACGCGGTGCGCGCCGCGCTCGACGAGGCCATCGCGGGCGCGCGCAAGGACCCGCCCGACGCGAAGCGCGTCGCCGCCGCCGTCTCGCACCTCCGCTACCAGGATCTGCTCGCCCTGGACACGCCGGAGCAGGTGGCCGGCCAGCTGGCCGACCTGGCGGCCCTCACCGGCGGCGTGGACGCGATGGATCGCCTGCACACCACCCTCGGCAAGGTGACGCCGGAGACGGTGCGCGCCGCCGCCGACAAGCTGCTCGACTCGCGCCGCCGCACAGTCGGCATCTTGACGGAGAAGGCCCAGTGAACGCCGCAACCACGACCGTCCGGACCGGGGACCCGAGGACGAGCATGACGACGAGCATGACGATCACGATCGAGAAGCCGCGGGCGGCGCTCACGCGACGCCTCCTCTGCGCCGCCGCCGGCGTCGCCGCCCTGGCCGCCGCGGCCTGCTCCTCGCACGGGAAGGCGTCGACCGCGGTCCCCGGGCAGTCCACCGCCGGCGCGGGCACACCCGCGAAGCCGGCCGCGGCGCCGCCCAGCGTGGTGCTGCCCGCCAGCGACGAGCCGGCGGTGAGCCTGGCCGCCTGGTTCCAGGTCGGCTCGGCCGACGATCCACCCGGCAAGGAGGGGCTGGCCTGGCTCACCGGGCAGATGCTCGCCAGCGCCGCCACCCGCGATCACCGCTACGACGAGATCCTGGCCCTCCTCTACCCGATGGCGGCCGGCTACGACATCACGGTCGATCGAGAGATGACGGTGCTGTCGGGCCGCGCGCCGCGCGACAAGGCGGGCGACTACCTGACGCTGTTCGTGGCCGCCTACACGCGGCCCGCCTTCGACAGCGCCGACTTCGAGCGCGTGCGCGCCGAGGCCGTGGCGTACGTCGAGAAGAACCTGCGCTACGCCCTCGACGAGGAGCTGGGCAAGGCCGCGTTCATGTACGCGCTGTTCGCCGGCACCGGCTACGCCCATCCGCCCCAGGGCACCGCCGCGACCCTGCGCGCGCTCACGCTGGAGGACGTGCGCAAGTTCTGGCGCGAGCACTACACCGGCGATCGGGTGGTGTTCGGTCTGGCCGGCGGCTGGACCGCCGAGCTGCGCGCCGGCCTCGAGGGCTCGCGCGCGGCGCTCGCGCCCGCGGCGCCCGATCCGCGCCCCGAGCCGCCGGCGGTGAGCGCGCCGGCCGGCCGCCAGGTGGTGCTGGTCGAGAAGCCCGGCGCCGACGCGTCCATCTCGTTCGGCTTCCCGATCCAGGTCAAGCGCGGCCACCCGGACTTCGCGGCGCTCTACCTGGCGACCTCGTGGCTGGGCGAGCACCGCAGCTCGTCGAGCCACCTCTATCAGGTCATCCGCGGCGCCCGCGGCCTCAATTACGGCGACTACGCCTACATCGAGGCCTACCCCAACGGCGGCCGCCGCCAGACGCCACCGCCCAACAGCGGCCGCCGGCAGCAGGCGTTCGAGGTGTGGATCCGCACGCTGCCCAACGAGAGCGCCGTGTTCGCGCTGCGCGCCGCGCTGCGCGAGCTGGATCGCGTGCACGACAAGGGGCTCACCGCCGAGGAGTTCGAGCTGACGAAGAGCTTCCTGTCCAAGTACATCCTCCAGTTCGCGCCGTCGACGCACGCCAAGCTCCTGTGGGCGCTGGACGACCGCTTCTACGGCCTGCAGGCCTCGCACCTGGAGGAGCTGCGCAAGAGCATCAAGGCGCTCACCCTCGAGCAGGTCAACGCCGCGGTGAAGAAGCACCTCTCGCCCGAGAACCTCGTCATCGCCATCGCGACCGGGAAGCCGGAGCTCATCCGCCAGCAGCTGACCAGCGGCGCGCCGACCAGGCCGACCTACGCCTCGCCCAAGCCCAAGGAGGTGCTGGCCGAGGACGAGGAGATCGCGTCGTACCCGCTCGGCATCGCCGCCAAGGCGATCCGCGTGTTGCCGGTGGAGGAGATGTTCGCCAGGGGGCGCTGAGCCGGGCCGAAAGCGGGCGCCCGGGGGCCGCGCCGCCGGCGAGTTGTGCCGGTGCCGGACCCGAGCGAGACTCGGAGCGTGCCGAACCGGAGGCAGGTCCTGTTCATGGTGGGCGGCGCGGCCGCGCTGAGCGGCAGCGGCCTCGCCACCTGCCAGGGCGCGCGGGGCTGCCAGCGCAAGCGCGGCCCCGCGTACGAGGCGGAGACCGCCTCGTGGCTGGCGGTCATCCGCGCCCGCGGCCGCGACGGGATGTGGATGGTGAGCCGCGGCTACCACCTGGGCGACGACATCATCGCGGTCGCCACCAACTCGCCCGTGTCGCACGCGAGCGTGCTCGACCACACCGGCGAGCGCGTGATCGAGGCGCTCGGCAAGGGCGTCGTGCGCACCCCGCTGGAGACGTTCCTGCACGAGAGCCACCGCGTCCTGCTGCTTCAGCCCCACGACTGGACCGCGGAGCGCGGCGCCGCCGCCCTGGCCCGCGCCGAGGGCGCCATCGGCAGCGGCTACGACTTCCTCGGCATCGTCGGCGCGCCGTCCTCCACCCACTTCTACTGCTCCGAGCTGGCGCTGTGGTCGATGGGGATCGCGGTCGATCGCCCGGGCCCGCTCAACGTCATGCACCCGCGCGACCTCGACCACTACGCGGACATCCTGTTCGACTCCGGCGACCGGGACGCCGACCCCGACTCCTGAGCCCGCGCCCGCGCCGGCCGGCAGGCTTGACAGCCCGGCCGCGGTGGACCAGCGTGGACCCATGGCGCGCTTCTTCCTCGCGATGGCTGTCGCCATGGCGGCGGCCTGCGGTCCATCCGGTCAGGCGAGCAGCAAGCCGACCGGCACCCCGACCGACCCGGTCCTGGTCTGCGAGCGCGTCGCCGACGTCTGCCGTCTCGACGACTCGCGCCTCGGCGTGTGCATTCAGCCGCCGGCCGGACCGCCACCCGAGGCGTGCGCCGGCCGCTCGCCCTGCTTCATCTGCACGCCGCAGCACTGAGCCGCATGGCTGAAGGGCGTGATCGGAGCCTGGTCGACCGGCTCACCTGGTCATCGACCCGGCCTGCACGCCGCGGCGCACCGCCACCGCGTAGATGACCGCACCGACGGCCAGCGCGATGGCGCCTGCGACGAGGTTCCGCCCGGTGGCCGACGACAGGAAGATCAGGCACACGACGAGCGCCGCGATCGGGATGGCCGGGCCGCCCGGCAGGCGCACCCGGCGCGGCGCGTCGGGCAGCTTGCGCCGGAGCACCATGACCGCCGCCGCCGTCCCGATGAACGTCGCCATGCGCGCGATGACCGACAGGACCGCGAGCTCGACGAACGTCCCGCTGAGCGCGAGCGGCAGGGCGATCGAGGTCTGCACGATGAGCGCGATCCACGGCGTGCGGTACGACGGATGGACGCGGGCGAGGGCGCGCGGCAGGAAGCGCTTGTCGGCCAGCGCGTAGAGGTAGCGCCCGCCGACCAGCACGGTGTTGTTCATGGTGCCGAAGATGGACAGCGCCCCACCGACGGTGAGCAGCCACAGGCCGAAGCCGCCCATCAGGATCTCGGCGGCGTCGGCGAGCGCATGCTGCGAGCCGGCCAGCCCCGGCACCACGCCGAGCGCCACGAACTGGACCAGCACGTAGATCGCCGTCACCCCCGCGATCATGGTGAGCAGCCCGAACGGGACGTCGCGCTGCGGGTTCTTGAACTCCCCCGCGGCCGCCGCCGTGTTCTCGAACCCGGCGTAGGCGAAGAGGAGCGGCAGCGCCGCCTGGCCCATGCCCTTCGAGTCCGGCCACGGCACCGGCACGATCCGGTCCCAGTGGATGGCCAGCGCCCCGACGGCGATGAGCACCAGCAGCGGCACCACCTTGCTCACGACCAGGATCACCGCCGCGCGCGCGCCGTACTTGACGCCCGCCACGTTGATGACGAGCAGCGCCCCGAGCGCCGCGACGATCGTGACCGCGCGCCCGGCCGGCGTCACGGCGCCGTCCCACACGGCCCCGACCGCCTGGGCGAAGCCGACCGACAGCGACGCGTGCGAGGCGAGCCGCGCGATCCAGGTCATCCAGCCCACCTCGAAGCCGACGAACTCGCCGAACGCCGCGCGCGTGTAGACGTACGCTCCCCCCGGCTCGTCGAACAGGCTGCCCGCCTCGGCGAAGCAGAGCACGAGGAGCAGGACCAGCGCGCCCGCACCCAGGACCGCCCACGGGCTGGCCGCGCCCAGCGCCGCCGCGGCCGCCGCGGGCAGGATGTACACCCCGCTGCCGATGACGTCGTTGGATGCGAGCGCAACCACCTGCCAGCGGGAGACAGCGCGCAGGAGCGACGGCTGACCCGGGGTCGCGCTCATCGCGCCATTGTATGACAGGGCCCGGCGCCCTCGTGCTCGAGCGGCGGGCGCATCGGGCGTCACCGTCGCGACACGCGGCGCGTGTCCGACATGCGCGACATGCGCGGCGCGGGTGCGCGGCTTGACGGACGCGACCCGCTCCGGCACCGTGGCGGCATGAAGATCCAGACGCGCGCCGGCATCGACATCGCATCGCCCGTCGAGCGAGTCTTCGATCTGGCGGTGGACATGGCGCGCGTGAGCGAGCTCATGACCAGGGTCGGACCCATCCCGGGGGTCGTCTCCATGGAGATGCTCGACGGCCGGTCGCCCGGCGCCGGCGCGCAGCGAACGGTGACGATGAGCGACGGCAGCGCCATCGTCGAGGAGATCCTCGCCCTCGACCGACCGCTGCGCCACGCGTACCGCTGGCGCAATCCGCCGGGCCCGCCCTTCTCTCTCCTGGTGCGCGGGGCCGAGGCCGACTGGGTGTTCACCGCGCGGGACGGCGGGGCGCGCGTCGACTGGACCTACACGTTCACGCTGACGTCGTTCCTCGCCTATCCGCTGGCGGCGCTGGTCGTGATGCTCTTCCGCCGCTGGATGGTCAACGCGCTCGAGCGCCTGAAGCGCGCCGCGGCCGGCTAGCCTCGGCTGAGCGTCGGCTAGCCTCGGTCGCGCGCGCGCTGCCGGGTGCCGGGCGCGCGCCGCCTGCGCGCGAGGAAGACCGCACCGACGAACAAGGGCAGCGCGATCGCGGGGAGCCGACCGTCCTCTGCACCCGGCCCGGCCGCGCCGCACCCGCCGCCACCGCCGCCCCCCCAGCAGTAGCCGGGCTGGAGGCAGTCGTAGCCCTCGGGGCACGACCCGGCCACGCTGGCGTTGCAGCTCTGGCTGCAGCGGCGATCGTCGCCGACCTGGGCGCACGGCCCGTTCAGGCAGAACTGATCGTACTCGCAGCGATCGCCCAGCTCGCCTTCCGCCGGCGGGTAGGCGCAGCGGCCGCCGTCGCACTCCATGAAGTCGAAGCAGTCATCGCTCGACTGGCACGGTTCGCCCTTGAGCACCGTCGCGCTCGCGACGCCGGCTTCCTCGTTGATCTCGTTGTAGGCCTGCACCTCGACGTCGATGTAGCCGTCGGGCAGGTCCGGCGCGGTCAGATCGTAGTTCTCGGTGCGGTCGCCGTAGTCCTTGCCCGGCATGGTGTCGACCTTCGTGCCGTTGATGTAGACGTCGACGTGGTCGACCAGCCGCGGATCGACCGCGCTGAAGAAGATGCTGAAGTTGTCGTCGACCGCCGCGTCGGGCTCCGGATAGAGCAGCGTCACCACGGGCGGCGGCGGCGGCGTGCCCTCGCCGAAGGTGCGCATGAGCTCGACGTGCGAGTTCTGGTCGGTGCCGCCGCAGATGCAGGGCTTGAGCTCGAACTCGCCGCACCGGATCGGGCGGTTGCGGAAGTACTTCCGGCCGCACGGCCCCTCCAGATAGGTCATCGGATCGAGGCAGTCGAAGACGTGGTTGGGCAGCCCGAAAGAGTGGGCCGACTCCTGCGCCACCGTCCAGCACATGCCCTCGACGTCCTCGCCCAGCTGGTTGGCGAAGCTGAACGAGATGACGTTGTTGAGCGGCTCGCAGTTGGCGGGGGCGATGCCGCCGACGTTGTCGGGCAGGCCGAGCTCACCCGGCTTGCCGGCCAGGATCGCCTCGTGGTGAAACACCTCCGGCCCCGGGTCCTCGGTCACGATCTCGACGTTGTAGGGCGAGTAGACGTCGCGCACGCAGTCGATGACCGCGTTGTAGACCTCGTCGCTGTAGGCGAACTCGCTGACCGTCGAGGTCTGCTGGACGATGGACGACGTGTTCCGGCGGGCGTCGTTCACCCCCGGCGTCAAGATGCAGTCGCCGATGCAGCGGTTCACGTAGAGGATGTTCGAGATGAGCGGCTCGGCGCGGGCGTCCGCGGCCACGTCGCGGACCGGGTCGACCCACACTGTCTGGTTGATGAGGCCGCCAGCCGGCGAATCGGCCCGCGCCTCACCGCCGAACGCCCCGAGGAGCGCGAAACTACCGAGAAGTGGGGCGCAGACCGCGCGTGCGAGCATGATTCTACCGTCTATACCACGGCGTCCCGGCCGGCCGATCCTGCCCCCTCGAGGGCCACACCTCGCGTCACCTCTGCCACGTTTTCGCGCCATTCGGCGCGGTGCGCTTGATTTCGCACGCCGGACAGGATAGGGCTACGCTCCCTCCAGGAGCTGCACCGTGCTGAGCGACCTGTCGCGCCTGCGAAACATAGGCATTTCCGCCCATATCGACAGCGGGAAGACCACCCTTACCGAGCGCATTCTCTTCTACACGCAGCGCATCCACGCCATTCACGACGTCAAGGGACGCGATGGAGTGGGCGCCAAGATGGACTCGATGGAGCTCGAGCGCGAGCGCGGCATCACGATCGCGAGCGCCGCCACTCACTGCGAGTGGCTGAAGCACCACATCAACATCATCGACACTCCCGGGCACGTGGACTTCACGATCGAGGTCGAGCGCTCCCTGCGCGTGCTCGACGGCGCCATCCTGGTCCTCTGCGCGGTGGCCGGCGTTCAGAGTCAGTCGCTCACCGTCGACCGCCAGATGCGGCGCTACAACGTGCCCCGCCTGGCCTTCGTCAACAAGTGCGACCGCACCGGCGCCAACCCGCTGCGCGTGCGAGACCAGCTGCGCGAGAAGCTGGGCCACAACCCGGTGCTCCTGCAGCTGCCCATCGGGCTGGAGGACAAGTTCGAGGGCGTGGTCGACCTCATCCGCATGTGCGCGCTCCACTTCGAGGGCGACAACGGCGAGGACGTCGTCGAGGGCGAGATCCCTGCCGCCATGCGCGAGCAGGCCACCGCCGCCCGCGAGGAGATGCTGGACGCGGTGTCCATGTTCTCCGACGAGCTGACCGCCGCGATGCTCGAGGACAAGGTGACCGAGGAGCTCATCCACGGCGCCATCCGCCAGGGCACGCTGGCCCGCAAGCTCACGCCGGTCCTCATCGGCTCGGCCTACAAGAACAAGGCCGTGCAGCGGCTGCTCGACGCCGTCATCCACTACCTGCCCGATCCGACCGAGGTCACCAACGAGGCGGTCGAGCTCGACAAGGACGCCGGCAACAAGGTCCAGCTCGAGACCGACTTCTCGAAGCCGACCGTCGCGCTCGCCTTCAAGCTGGAGGACGGGCGCTACGGCCAGCTCACCTACCTGCGCGTCTACCAGGGCGCGCTCCGCCGCGACGACACCATGGTCAACACGCGGACGGGCAAGAAGCACAAGATCGGCCGCCTCGTCCGCATGCATGCCGACGAGATGGAGGACATCACCGACGCCGGCGCCGGCGACATCGTCGCCATGTTCGGCATCGACTGCAACTCGGGCGACACCTTCACCGACGGCAAGCTGCACGTCGCGATGACCGCCATGCACGTGCCCGAGCCGGTCGTGTCGGTGGCGGTGCGCGCGGGCGACAGCGCGTCCGAGACGCGCATGTCCAAGGCGCTGCGCCGCTTCTCCAAGGAGGACCCCACCTTCCGCGTCGGCGTCGACCCGGAGTCGGGCGAGACGATCATCCGCGGGATGGGCGAGCTCCACCTCGAGGTCTACCTCGAGCGCATGAAGCGCGAGTACCAGGCCAAGGTGCTGACCTCGCCGCCCCAGGTCGCCTACCGCGAGACCTTCACCCGCAAGGCCGAGTTCAACTACCTGCACAAGAAGCAGACCGGCGGCTCGGGCCAGTACGCCAAGGTCGCCGGCTTCGTCGAGCCCTATCCGCAGGGCGAGTACGAGTTCGTCGACGAGACCAAGGGCGGAGTCATCCCCCGCCAGTTCATGCCGGCGGTGGAGAAGGGCTTCCGCTCCTGCCTCGACAAGGGGCGGCTCATCGGCTTCCCGGTGGTCAACGTGCGCGTGGTGGTGAACGACGGCGACTCGCACACGGTCGACTCGTCGGACATCGCGTTCCAGGAGGCCGCCCGCGGCGCGTGGCGTCAGGTCTACGATCAAGCGCGCCCCAAGATCCTCGAGCCCATCATGCGGGTCGGGGTGGAGGGACCCAACGAGTTCAGCGGCAGCGTCATGGGTTCGCTCATGCAGCGCCGCGGCATGATCATCGGCTCCCAGGAGGACGGCCTCCTGAGCCGCATCGAGGCCGAGGTACCGCTGGCCGAGATGTTCGGCTATGCCACCGCGCTGCGGTCGGCGACGCAGGGCAAGGCGGAGTTCACCATGGAGTTCTCCCGCTATGTTCCGGTGAGCGACAGCATCGCGCAGGAGCTCATCGCCAAGGTGGCCGAGAAGGCCAGGTCGTCATCCAGCTCGAAGTGAGGCAGAGCGGCCATGTATCGGAAGGAAGTGAACCAAACCAGCCCGATCCGGATCCTCGAGGAGTCGATCCACGGGGGACTGGGCAAGGGCAACCTGGGCCTGGTCATGGCGCGGGCTGGCGTGGGCAAGACCGCCTGCCTGGTCCAGATCGCCCTCGACGACCTCCTCCGCGAGAAGCCGGTGCTCCACGTCTCGCTCGACCAGACCATGGACCACGTCCGGTCGTGGTACGACGCGCTGTTCGAGGATCTCGTGGTCGAGGCCGATCTGGACGACGCCGACCTGGCGCGCGAGACGGTGCAGCGCCACCGCGTCATCGCCGCCTTCAAGGACCACGACCTCTGGCCCGACCGGCTCGAGAAGACCGTGGCGATGTTCTCGCAGCACCTCCAGTTCCGCCCGGCCGCGATCCTGGTCGACGGCTATCCCTGGACCAGCCACTCGCAGAGCGAGAACGCGGCCATGATCGGCGCGTTCAAGGCCTACGCCAAGCTGCTGGGGGCGGAGCTGTGGATGAGCGCGCAGACCCACCGGCGCGCCACCGGCGATCACCCGACCCGGCTGGTCCCGCCCTACGACGCGTACGAGGAGCTCATCGACGTCGCCATCTTCCTCGAGCCGGAGGGCAATGACATCGCGGTGCGGCTGCTCAAGGACCACGGCGACGCCGAGCCGCCCGACACCAGCCTCTACCTCCACCCGGACACGCTGCGCCTCGTGGCCGAGAAGGCGCGCCAGGGCGCGGCGGCGCGGGCCCAGCGGCTGCGCGCGCTCCGCCTGCCCAATCCGGCCTACACGCTGCTCTCGGGCGGAGCGCGCGGCGCGGAGTCCGAGTTCGGCGCGTGCGCGGAGGCCTGGGGGCTGAGCGAGCTCAACTTCTCGTTCGACGGGCGCTCGCCCGGCTCGCCGA
>Ga0126377_10002042_pt1 | contig 13675 bp, 9 predicted proteins | sample PanSoiMetPlot_22_FD_92647 | JGI IMG/M metagenome (GOLD analysis project Ga0126377, IMG submission 92647) | Tropical forest soil microbial communities from Panama - MetaG Plot_22 | ecosystem: Environmental > Terrestrial > Soil > Tropical forest > Bulk soil | place: Panama | collected 2016-02-17
CTCTCCTGCAGGACGAACTGGTCGGTGATGACGATGGCCGACGTATCTTGCCCGTTGTCGTAGGAGTCCGGGTTCGGCAGCAGGCCCGCCGGCTGCCAGCCGCCCGCGCTGTCGCGCCGGTAGACGTTGGGGCCACGGTGACTGTCCGCGACGATGGCGAGGGCGCCGCGCAGGGCGACCACCGGTCCGAACTCGGTGCCGGAAGCCTGCGGATCCAGCGTCGCCGCCGCATTCCAGCTGGACCCGGAACGCTTGTAGATGACCGCGTTGCTCGGTGCATCTTCGCCGTAGCTGATGTGCGCGATGGCCTGGCCCTCATCCAGGTCCAGGTTGTCGATGCAGCCGCCGGCCGGCGCATCGAGGTGGGCGGTGATGGCCCAGACGCCGTTCGTCCCCCGCGTGAGCACGGAAGCCTGCGACGAGCAGAGGGTTGGACCGTTGAGCAGGATGGTGTTGCCCACCACGTCGACTTTCCCGCCCTGAATTCTCGAGGCAGGATCCACGGTGGCCTCTGTCCAGCCGGACGAGGATCGCTCGAAAACCCGCAGCCCGTTGGGCATCGCCACCGCCGCCACCGCAGTGGTCATGGCCGCCGACGCCCGCCACTCGTCTCCGACATCCGTCACGAGGTTGCGAACCAGGGTCCAGTGCCCGTCCGAACTGCGCTGGTACAGGTCGGCGGTGGTGCTGAACCGCTCGGGATCCGTGTTTTCGATCACGGAGGTCTTCGTGCTGATCAACTCATTGCCCGCGAATCCAAAGTCTTCCGAGTACGCGGGCAACACCTCCTGGCTCTCGATCACCATCGGGCGTGCGGTGGAGACTGCAGAGGCGCACACGGCGCCGATCAACAGGAGAAGAGTTTTCATCGGAGCTCCCTGGCGTGGATTTGCGCGCACTGTGTCACGCGGCGCTGGGAGCCGACGTCGCCGTCCAACTACCGGTTCGCGTCGGAAAATCGGGCAGGCGGGTGCGGCGTCCCGCGCGTCTTGTCGGCTCTTGCCCCGGGCGCCGGCAGCCGCCGGCGCGGGGGTAGTTTGAGAATCCGTGTCTTTACAAAACTTTACGTTCGACAGATATGGGCGAAACGCGGCGCGCCCAACATGGCTCCGTCGCCACTTCACGGAGTCCCACAATGTCACGTCTCAAGCTACTCGCCATCATCGCCATTCCGCTCGCCCTGGTGGGCGCCGGCATCACCTACGCGCACCAGTCCGGCGGCTGGCACCATGGCCCGATGAGCGAGCAGGGCATGGAAATGCACCTCGAGCACGTGCAGGCCATGCTCGGCAAGGTCGGCGCCTCGGATGCGCAGAAATCCCAGATTGACGGCATCCTCAAGGGCGCCTTCGGCGAGCTGCGCACCGTCCACGACGCGCATTTCGCCGCCATGGGCCAATTCCACCAGGCGCTGCTGGCGCCCAGCGTGGACCGCGCGCAGATCGAGACGTTGCGGGCTGCGCAGCTCAAATCGCTCGACGACGAATCGAAGCGCCTGGTCACCGCCATCGAGGACGCGGCCGAGGTGCTGAGCCCCGAGCAGCGCGCCGCGTTCGCCGAGGAAATCCGCAAGCACCATAGTGACTGACGGCGCGCGGCTGACGCATCATGCGTGGCGAATGCAGCGCATATTGCTGGTAGAAGACGATGTCCGTCTCGCCTCGATGGTCGCCGACTATCTCGGTGAGGCGGGCTTCCGCACCACGCGCGCCGCCACGGGCGCGGCGGCCATGCAGCTCGCCGCCACCGACACTTTCGATGCCATGATCCTGGACCTGATGCTGCCGGACGCGGATGGCCTGGACCTGTGCCGCAGCCTGCGCGCGAAATCCGACATCCCGGTGCTGATGCTCACGGCGCGCGGCGACCCGCTCGACCGCGTGGTGGGCCTCGAGATCGGCGCGGACGACTATCTACCCAAGCCCTTCGAGCCGCGCGAGCTGCTGGCGCGGCTGCGCGCCATCCTGCGGCGGCGGGTGTCTGCGGATACTTCACGGGTGCTGCGCTTCGGTCGGCTGGAAATCGACCTGGGCGCGCACGAAGTGCGCCTCGACGGCCAGCGCAAGACGATCACCAACCACCAGTTCGCGCTGCTGGTGGCGCTGGCCGAGCGCGCCGGGCGCGTGCTGTCGCGCGAAGCGCTCATGGACCTCACGCGCGGCACCGGGCTCGAGGATTTCGACCGCTCCATCGACGTGCACATCTCGCGGCTGCGCGCCGCCATCGAGGACGATCCGAAGCGGCCGCGGCGCATCCTGACGCTGCGCGGCGCTGGCTACGTGTTCGCGCGCGACCAGGACCGCGAGCACTCCTGATGCGCCGCCTGCACCTGCGGCTGTACCTGGCCATCGTCGGCACGCTGCTGGTGTTCCTGGTCTCAGCGGCCATCGTCTGGCACGCCGTGGCTTCGCCGCTGGGCGCGGTGTGGGGCGTGGAGTCCGCCTCGCGCGTGACCGCGGGCCTGCTGGAGCGGCCCATGTCGGTCGAGGCGCAGCAGGCGCTGGTCGACATCCTGGCCCGCCAGCTGCACAGCGACGTGATGCTGCTGTCGACCAACGCGCCGATCGCGCATGGCAATCCCTTCGATGCCACGGCCGAGCAGCGCGCCGAACCCGGCTGGAAATTCCACGACGGCCCGACCTTTGGCGTGCGGCTCGCCGATGGCCGCATGCTGCTGGTGCATCCGCGCCAGCGTTTCCTGCTGCACACGCTGCACGTGGTGCTCATCATGAGTTTCGTGGCCGCGGTGCTCGCGCTGCTCACCTATCCCATCGCGCGTGGGATTACTGCACGCCTCGGACGACTGAAGCAGGGCGTGCAGCAGTTCGGCGCCGGCGATCTCTCGGCGCGCGTCGCGGTGGAGGGCCGCGACGAAGTGGCGGCGCTCGCGACCAGCTTCAACGAGTCGGCGAGCCGCGTCGAGCAGCTGGTGCACGCCAACCAGCAACTGCTGGCCAACTGCTCGCACGAGTTGCGCACGCCGCTCACGCGCCTGCGGCTGGCGGTGGAACGCATCCCGGACGCGGATGCGAATGCCACGGAGCTGCGCCGGAACATCGCCGAGCTGGATGCGCTGATCGGCGAGCTGCTGCTCACCAGCCGGCTCGACGCGACGCATCGCCCGGAACGCGTCGAAACCGTGGACCTGCTGGCGCTGGCGGCGGAGGAAGCCGCGTACTTCGACCGCGAAGCACAGGGAAAAGCCGTCACCATCGACGGCGATCCGCTGTTGCTGCGCCGCCTCGTGCGCAACCTGCTCGAGAACGCGCGCGTGCATGCCGGCGGCGCCAGCGCGGTGCAGGTGCGCGCCATCGAAGGCGGCGCGCAGATCGTCATCGAGGATTCCGGCCCGGGCGTGGTGCCGGAAGACCGGGAACGCATCTTCGAACCGTTCTATCGGCGCGCCGGTGCAGTTGCAGCAGGAGGCACCGGGCTCGGGCTGGCCATCGTGCGGCAGATCGCGCGACTGCATCGCGGCGACGTCGCGTACGAGTCACGCGAGAATGGCGGCAGCCGCTTCATTGCAACATTGCGCGGATGTCACGATTCGTAATCCAGACGTTACCCGCAAAGGCCTAACATCCCCTCCCTTTACATTCGGGAGGTAGTCATGAACAAGCCTACGTTCGGCGCCTTCAACCAGGGCGACGTTCCGAAGATCGCAGTCTTCAACAAGGCCATCACGCCGCTGGGCGTGAACTTCGACGCACTCATTGCGGCGATGCAGGAGTACATCGACAAGTTCATCGTGCCGGTCTGGGCGACGCCCGCGAAGCTCGTGAAGACCACGGACTTCCGCAAGGGATTCTGGGCCATCGTGTTCCTCGACGACGCCGACCAGGAAGGTGCGCTCGCGTATCACGACCTGACACCCGATGGCATGCCGCAGTCCAAGGTGTTCGTGCGCACCACCATCGACAACGGTGACCTGGTGAGCGTGTCCGCCTCGCACGAACTGGTGGAGATGCTCGTGGATCCTGCGATCAACCTCATGAGTACCGGCCCGGATGCGCGCGCCGTGTACGCTTACGAGAGCGCGGATCCCGTCGAAGCGCTGTCCTTCAAGGTGAAGGGCATCCCGATGAGCGATTTCGTCTATCCCTCGTACTTCGAGGACTTCCGCAAGCCGAACTCGGTGAAGTTCGACCAGATGGGCAAGGTCAAGCGGCCGTTCCAGATCCTGAAAGGCGGCTACCAGATCCTCTTCAAGGATGGCGAGTGGAGTCAGAAGTTTGGCTCGCGCGCCAAGCAGCGCGACTTCGAACGCGAGGACCGGCGCATGCACCGCAGTGAGGAGCGCAAGCTCGCCACGCTGAAGCCGGCCGACCTGGCCGCCATTCGCAGGGCGGAGTCCGCGGCGGAGAAGCAACAGGCGGTCAGCGTTCAGAAGTCGAATGCCCTCCGCGACATCTCATTGCGCCGCCGGACTCGGTCCAGCGCCGTCGTCGAGGTGCGCAAGGGGAATGGTCATAAATTGGTCCCATCGCCGGGCAGCCGCATGGCAGAAGTGTCCAGGGTGTCTCACTAGTTGAGCTAAGCTCCCTACCTACAGGGTAGGGGGCTTTGATGAATGCAAGGGTCGGGTTGCCGATATTCGGCATCCTCGCGCTGGGCGCGTGCGCGCCGCATTCTTCATTTCCCGATGGCGGCGTCATTCTCGATGAGCAGGTCTCGCTGACCCGCGTCGAGGCGGTCGATACCGCGACGCGCGAGCTCACCACCGGCCACGACGTCATCCTCGTCGCACAGGTCGACGAAAACCTCACCGATGTTCACCTGAAGCTGGCGGCGCCCGGCAGCCATTTGCGTGGCGCGATGCCGGTCGAGGTCGAGAACAACATGTCCGGCGCGGGCATCGAGATCGCGGTGCTCGAGGTACCGGAGGACACGCGGGTCGTGGTGACGCTCACCGGTCCGCAGAACTCGCTGAAGCCGGGCGCCGTCCACCTGCGTGTGCGCCAGTTCCAGCGCAAGCCCGCGTCGCGCGATGCCGGGCTCGCGGCGCAGCTGGCGGGATACCAGGCCTGGTCGTCCGGGACTAACTACCGTTTTCGGCCGCCGGAGATCCTCGCGTCGGGTGTGAAGGACCTGGAACGCGCCAGCGAGAGCTTCGGCCGCCCCGGCGGCGATGCGCGCCTCGCCGCCGAAGCGCTGCTGACCAGTGCGAACGTGCTGGTCGCCTACAACATCGACATCCGCATGTCGTACGAGACGGCGCGGCGCGCAGTCGCGGCATTCGAGGCCCTGGCAGAGTCCACGGGTACGACGGCACGGGCGCGCCTGGTGCTGGCGAATACCTTGTCCGAACTCGCGATGAATCCCAAGTCGAAGGACCCGACCGCGGAAGAGGCGGCAGCGCAGGCGGAGCGCATGGCGCTGGAGCTGGGCGGGACTACGTCGCCGCTGACGCCGATCGAACGCGCGCGCGCTTACGAGGTGGTGGCAAGCCTCTACTCGGCCCTGACGCGCCTCGACGATTCCAGGCACTACTACGAAGCAGCGCGCGCGATCTACGAAAAAGAGGGCCACGTCGCCGGCGAGACGGAGACGCTGGCCAACATGGCGCAGGTCTACGTGGAGGCCGGCGAGTGGGAGCCGGCCGCGGAGGGCTACCGCCGCATCCTGCCCGACGTGCAGAAGATCGCGAACCCGGTGCATCGCGTGAAGGCATTGCTCAACGCGGGCCACGCGGTGGGCCGGAACAACGATCCCGACCAGGGCATGAAGCTGCTGATCGACGCCATCGCGCTGGCGCACGAGTACCAGCTGACGGCGACCGAGGCCGAGGCCAGCTGGGAGCTGGCGTGGCTCTATCTATTCCGCGGCGACGACCTGCAGGCGAAGGCCATGTTCACGCAGGCGCTGCGGATCGCACGCACCTTCGACAACGAATACGGGCTTTCGCCGAATCTGCAGACCGCCGGCATGATGGCGCGCCGCGAAGGTGACTACGCCAATGCCATCACCCTGCACCAGGAGGCGATCCCGACGGCCAACACGCCCTTCCACCGCATCCGGGCGCTGCGCGAGCTGGGACTCGACTACGTTGCCACCGGCGACTATCCCGCGGCCATCGCGCAGTTCCGCACGGCGCTCGCGGTGAAGGTCTCCGATCCGCGGCACCACATCTTCACGGACATCAAGCGCGACCTGGCCGAGGTGCTGATGGAGCACGGCGACGGCTCGCGTGCGACGCTCGCCGAAGCCGGAAAGCTGCTCGCGGACTCGATGCAGATGTCGGACAAGATGCACGACGCGCGCAACCAGATCGGCGGCCACCGCGTCAAGGCGCGGCTGCTGATGGTGCAGGGCCGCTACGCGGCAGCGCGCGCCGAGTACGAACACTGCTTCGATCTCATCTTCAAGTACCGCCAGGCGAGCGCGAATCCGCAACTCCGCATGGATGCGCTGGAGCAGGAGCAGTCGGCATTCCGCGGCTATTTCGATCTCATGATGCGCGGCGTCGCGGCGGGCAAGCCCGGCGTGCCACAGGTCGCGACGGCGGATGCGCAGGATGCGCTGCGCATGCTGGAGCGTTCGCGCGAGACCCGCTTCGGGATGCCGCGTTCCGTGAGCCTGGACGCCGCGACCCAGGCGCGAATCGATGCGCTGCTCGCGCAGATGGCGGATCGCAGCCTGAAGATCTCCCGCCTGCTCGAGACCAGGCTCGACGCGCAGCAGGCCGCGGAGCTGGACGCGTTGCAGCTCGAGCTCGCCAGGCTGCGGGTGGAAGTGGATCGCGAGCGCACCGTGGCGGCGGAGAAACACGCCACGTCGGAACCGCCGGCCGCCGTGGTGGCGAGGCCGTGGCGCGCAGTGGCGCCGCACGCGGTCCAGCTCTCCTACGGGCTCGGGCTCGACCGCGCCTATGTCTGGATCCGTGACGCGGGCGGCTTGCGCGTGGCCATCCTCAGCGAAACGCCGGAGACCATCGAGCGCGAGCTGACCATGCTCGCCGGTCTCGACGCGCAGCGCGCGCCGGCCAGCATCGAACAATCGCTCGCGGCCATGTCGCGCGTGCTGCTGCCGTCGGAGCTGGTTCCGCCGGACTCCGATGCGCTCGACATCGTTGCGGAAGGGCGCATCGCCAGCGTGCCCTTCGCGGGCCTGACCTCGCCGGTGGATCCCGGGCGCCGGCTGGTGGAGACGCATGCGCTCACCGTGATCACGTCGATGTATGCGGCGCCCGAAATGCAAACTCCGCAGCAGCCCCAAACCCGGCCCTTCCGCCTGGTGGCGCTGGCCAGCGGTGGCGGCACGCTGCGCTCCGCGCGGGTCGCCGATACCATGCCGATGCTGCAGGCCGCCACCGCCGAGATCCGCGCCATCGCCGCCCAGTTCGAGGCGCGCGACCGCGACGCCCGCGTCAAACTATTCGCGGGCAGTGACGGCAACGCCGACACGCTGCGTACGCTGTGGAGCAGCGGCGCGGACGTGGTGCACTTCGCCACCCATGCGCTGGCCGACCTGCGCCAGCCCATGGCTTCGCTGCTGGTACTGCCGGCGAAGGATGCGAAGGGCACGCCGGCCTATCTGACAGCCGGGCAGGTGCAGGAATGGCGCGGCGACGTCGGTCTCGTGTTCCTGAGCGCCTGCGAGAGCGCCATCGGTCCGCCGCGTTTTGCAGGCGGCATGCCCGGCCTGCAGAGCGCCTTCCTGCGCGCCGGCGCGCGCGGCGTCATCGCGACGCTGTGGCCCATCGAGGACGTGCTGGCCAAGCAATTCACCGCGGATTTCTACCAGCGCTTCACCGGCGGCGAGAGCGCGGTGCAGGCGCTGAACTCCACGCAGCGCGCGTGGCTGGCGCCGAGTCCTTCATTGTCGGATGCCGAGTACCGTCGGCGGCGCATCACGGCGCTGGCGCACGGGTACTACACGCAATAACGGGCCAATAGCTAGTCGATGCCGTGGATGCGCAGCGCCACGAGCTTGTCGATGGTCAGGTCCTTGAGGCCGCGCGATTTCATCTCGGCAATGAATTCCGGCGTCACGCCGTGGATGCGCATGGCGATGAGCTGGTCCGGATCCGGCTTGCCGTAGCCCAGGCCCTGGACCCTGGCCACGTACTCCGGCGTCACGCCGTGGATGCGGAACGCGATGACCTGGTCCTCGTCGGCCTGGATGCCGGCGCGGTGCAAGTCGGCGATGAACGCGGGGCTGACGCCGTGCACCCGGTACGCGATCAGCTTGTCGGCATCGTTAGCCGGCAATCCGGCGGCGCGCATCTCGCGGATGAACTGCGACGTCACGTCGAAGATGCGGAACGCCAGTAGTTTGTCCGTGTCCAGGTTTGCGAGCTTCTCGGCCTTCATCTGCCGCGCGTACTCGAGGCTCACGTCGTGGATGGCCATCGCGAACTGCTTGTCCTCCTCGACACCGGTGAAGCCGATGGCGGCCATGGACTTCGCGTACTGCGCGTCCGGTGTGAAACGGAAGGGGCCGGCGCCATTGCCGGCGTCCAGGTAGCCCTCGCAGTCGAAGCGCCCGGCGTCCCGCGCGATGACGAACTTCACGTCGTGCCGCGCGCGCGTGGCGAGATCGAGTCCCTGGAACGCCGTCACCGGCCAGTCGTTCTCGGAATTGATGTTGCTGCCTTCGCGGCGATGGAAGATTCCGAAGTGGACCTTGCCGGCGTCCTTCGTCGGCGCCATGGTCCAGCTGCCCTGCAGGTCCTCGGCGGAGGCGGGCGCGCTGGTTACCCAGGCGGACAGGACCAGCGCGGCGACGTAGATGAGTTTCGACATGTTCGGTTCCTCGCGTCTCAGAGAACGTCGGCGTTCTTGAGCTGGATGAGCTGGTCCATGGTCAGGTTCTTGAAGCCGTGCGCGCGCACCTGCTCGATGAACTGCGGCGTCACGTCCATGACCTTCGCCGCGACCAGTTCCTCGGCGTCGAGCTTGTAGCCCGCGGAATCGAGCGCGCGCTTGAACTCGGGCGTCACGCCCTGCACCTTGAGCGCCACGATTTCTTCCGCGTCGGGGCTCAGGCCCAGGTCGCGCATCTCCTTCACGTATTCCGGCGTGATGCCGTGCACCTTCATCGCGACGATGCTTTCTTCGTCCGGCTTGAAGCCCATGGTGCGGATCTGCGCCACGTATTCGGGCGTCACGTCCTGCACCTTCATCGAGACGATCTGCTCGACGTCCGGGTTGAGGCCGGTGGCCCGCATGCCCTTGATGTACTCCGGCGTCACGCCCTGCACCTTGAGGGCGACCAGGTCGTCGACGTCGAGATTCTCCAGGCCCACGGATTTCATCTGGTCGATGAACGAGGCGCCGCGCGGCGCGGCGGGCGGAGCCGCCGGGTCGGCCGGCAGAGCGGGATTCGCCGGACGCGCCGGCTTCGCGGGCTTGGGCGCGGCTGCCGCGCGGGGTTTCGTGGCCGGAGCGGCCGGCGCAGCGGGTCGGGGAGCCGGCTGGGCGGCGGGCGCCGGACCGGACTGCACCACCTGGATCGGCGTATCGGTCTCCACTGCCAGCGCGGCACTCACCGATGCCAACGCGGGCTTCGCGATGCCCATCGATGCGGCTCCGGCCAGCAATGCGCCGGCGAGCACCAGCGATGCCGTGACCATGCCGGCGGCGCGCGCGCCGCTCTTACGGTCAACGCCTAACAATCTTGCGACCCGGTCGGCAACCGGACCGCCGGTGGCGGCCATGGCGAGCTCGGGTGCCGCGCGCCAGCCCTCCATGGTGGCCAGGGCGCGGGCGTAGTCGAACTTGCGGCCGCAGGCGGCAATGGCGACGTCGTCACAGCAATCCTCGCGGTCGGCGCGGATGCGCTTGTTGAGCCACCACACCGCGGGATGGAAGAAGAACAATGCCTCCGCGATCACCTGGAAGAAGTTCACCACCACGTCGAAGCGCTTCACATGCCCGAGCTCGTGCGCAATGACCGCTTCGAGCTGCTCCGGCGTCAGGCCGGTGAGGGCGCGCATGGGCAGCAGCACGATGGGACGCACGAAGCCGATCACCGAAGGCACGGCCACCAGCCGGCACTCGCAATAACGCACGACGCGCGCGATACCCAGCCGCTGCTGCAAATCGTGGCACAGCGTGAGGATGCCGGCCGGCAGAGCCGACAAGTTGCGGCGACGCAGCTGCTCGAGCAGCAGCAGGCCGAAGCCGATGCGCAACGTCAGCAGGCACACGCCGGCGAGCCACGCACGCGCCACCCAGTCCACGCCGGCGGCAGCCGCCGGATCCGGTGCCAGCATGTCCGGCGCGGGTAGTTTGAAGGCCTGCGGCAGCGTGGCGCCCACCTGCGTCAGCGGCGCGGCCGCGTCCACCAGGTCTCCGCCATCCGGCGCACTCAGCAGCGCGAACGTCACGCCGAAGGAAGCGAGCATCAGGCCCAGCGCGCCGAGTCCGATGAAGTAGCGCGTCGTCGCCTCGCGGAACAGCGCGAGGGCGGCGGCGGCCAGCGCGGCGATGGCGGCGCCCTGCCAGAGAAAGTGCAACAACGACCAGGTCAGGGCTTTCATGGGAGTTTCCTCTCGTATTCATCGAGCATGCGGCGGATCTCTTCGATTTCCTTCTTCGAACCGCGGCGGCCGGACAGCACGTGCTGCATGAGCTGGCTGGCCGAGCCGCGGAACACGCGTTGCAGGACATCGGCGGCGAACTGCTGCTTGGTCTTCTCGGCGGGCAGCGTGGCGGCGTACACGTGCGCGCGCTGTTCCTCGGTGCGTGTGACCAGGCCTTTCGTGGTCATGATCTGCAGCAGCTTGAGCGCGCTGGTGTAGCCGAGATCCTTGTCCTGCGACAGCACGTCGTGGATCTCGCGCACCGTCGACGGCCCGCGGCTCCACAGGATGTGCAGGATCTCCAGCTCGGAAGGCGTGGGGTGAATCTTGGGGTCCTGTTTCATGGGGACCCACGCTACTACGAAGCATTTCGTACTGTCAACGAAGACTTTCGTAGTCGCGTCGAATCAGGCGACCGGTTCGAGCAGTACCTGCCAGACGTCGAGTTTATTCGCCCGGAACGCCGCGGCGCAGGCCGAAAGATAGTACGCCCACATGCGGCGGAACCGTTCGTCATGACGCGCGGACATGCGCGACCAGGAGCGTTCGAAGTTCGCGCGCCAGGCCAGGAGCGTGCGTTCGTAGTTCCCGCCGATGGACTGCCACCCGCGCACCGTGAACAGCCCTTCGATCGCGCGCTCGATCTGCTGGCGCGAGGGAACCATGGAATTCGGGAAGATGTACTTGTTGATCCACGGATCCGTGTGGTTGGTCGACTGGAAATTGCCGATGGTGTGCAGCAGGAAGCGCCCGCCCGGATGCAGACAGCGGCGGATCACGCGCATGTAGCGCCGGTAATTGCGCACGCCGACGTGCTCGAACATGCCGATCGAGAACGCGTGGTCGAACTTCTCGCGCATCTCGCGGTAGTCCTGCAGGCGGATCGCCACGGGCAGGTGTTGGCAGCTGCGCCGCGCATACGCCGCCTGTTCCTTCGCGATGGTCACGCCGACGCCCGTGATGCCGTACTTCTCGGCGGCGTATTTCAACGCACCGCCCCAGCCGCAGCCCACGTCGAGCACGCGCTGCGCGGGCCGCAAGCCCAACTTTCCGAGCGTGAGATCGAGCTTGGCCTCCTGCGCCTCGTCCAGCGTGTTGGCGTGCTCCCAGTACGCGCAGCTGTAGATCATGCGCGCGTCGAGCATGCCTTCGTAGAACTCGTTGCCGAGATCGTAGTGCTGCTCACCCACCTGGAATGCGCGCGAGCGGCGCTGCAGGTTGAACAGCGAGGCGGTGAGCCAGGCGAGCGCATTGCGCCAGGTCCTGGCCTTCTCGTCGGCGTGCCCGGCAAACAACCGGTAGATGAAGCCGTCGAGATCGCGCACGTCCCACCAGCCATCCATGTACGACTCGCCGAGACCGAGGGAGCCGTCCGCGAGCACGCGGGAATAGAACTCTTCGTGGTGGACCTGGATGTCCCAGGCATTGGGTCCGTCGATGTCGATGCCGCAGCTGTTGAACAACTGCTCCAGGCGTGCGCGGAGATGGCTGGTCCCGGGCCCATGCGTGACTGGATCCAGTGACGCGGTGCGCTTCATGTGGCCAGTATGGACTCGTTCCACCGCAGGCGAAAATCTGCGGCAGCGCATCGAGACGTAGGAGCCTTCCTTATCTCGGCCGGGCGCCGGCGCAAATCAATTTCCACAGTACGCCGTTGGTCCAGCCGAAACCGTCCTGGTTGGGGTATTCGCCGCCGCGCGCGTCGGAATTGCCTGTCACGTCGTACTTCTCGACCAGCTTGCCGGATCGGCCGAACACAGCGGTGTTCTCGCGCTGCCAGCTGTTCGCGATGGCATCGGCCAGTGCGCCCTCGCCGTACTGCCGCAGACCCGAGATCGCGATCCATTCCAGCGGCGCCCAGCCATTGGGCGCATCCCATTGCTGGCCGGTGTCGATGGTCGTCGGGACGATGCCTTCCGGGCGCAGCAACGTCAGGCGCAGCGTACCCGCGGCTGCGCGCGCCTGCTCGGGCGTCGCGATGCCGAAGTACAGCGGATAGAGGCCGGCGGCCGTGGCCTGGGTAGATAGTTTGCCTTCGCGCCACAGGTAGTCGGTGAACGTGCGCCGCGGTTCATTCCAGAACACGGCACGAACGGCCTGGATCCGTTGCTCCGCCAGCGCGGCCCAGCGCTTCGCTTCCGCGGCATCGCCCGCCGCCGCGTGGCCGCGCGAAATCGCGCGCTCCTCCTCGACCAGCAGTGCGTTGAGATCCACCGGCAGCACGTCGACGGTGCGGATGGTCGCGAGCGTGCGCCCGTCCGCGAGCCAGCGCGAACTGAAATCCCAGCCGCTCTCCGCGGCGGCGCGCAGGTTGCGGTACACCTCCGGCGCGGGGCGATGCGAGGCCGCGGCCGTCTCGATGTCCTCGCGGTACGCCTCGTCGCGCGGCGCCGCGCGATCGTCCCAGTAGCGGTTGAGCAGCATGCCATCGCGCAGCCGGACCACGCGCCGATGGGCGCTGCCGCGCGCGAGTTTCTCGCCGCCCTCCATCCAGAATTCGTGCTCGCGCATGAGCTGCGGCAGGTATTTCGCGAATACCGCCTCGCCGTCGCGCGCCGCCGCGCGCGTCACCATGGCCGCGAAGAAGGGCGGTTGCGAGCGGCTCAGGTAGTAAGTGCGATTGCCATTGGGGATGTGGCCATACGCATCGATGAGATGCGCGAAGTTCGCGAGCATGTCGGCCGCGAGCCCGGCGTGCTCCGCATCCTCGAGGCCCAGCATCGTGAAATAGGAATCCCAGTAGTACACCTCGCGGAAGCGCCCGCCCGGCACCACGTAACGGTGCGGCAGCGGCAACAGCGAGCTGCCGGCCACCTCGGGGTCCGGCGGCCGGGTCAGCACCGGCCACAGCGAATCGATGTGCGCGCAGACGTCTTCGCCGGGCTTGCTGTGGTACAGGCTCTCGTGGACTTCGGGCACGGTGAAATGACGCGCCACGAAGGCGGGCAGGTCGAACCCGTCGCGGCGGTGCTCCTGCTGCCAGGCGGCCATGATGGTCTGCGGAGATTCCTTCGGAACAGCGTCGGCGAAAGTCTTGCTGTCGCTGAACACGCGCGCGCGTTGCACGGCATCGAACAATTCGCCGAACACGATGGATGGCGGCTGTGGCGGCGGCGACGCGGCGACGGCCGCGCAGGTCAGCGCGAAAGC
>Ga0126377_10002043_pt1 | contig 13674 bp, 8 predicted proteins | sample PanSoiMetPlot_22_FD_92647 | JGI IMG/M metagenome (GOLD analysis project Ga0126377, IMG submission 92647) | Tropical forest soil microbial communities from Panama - MetaG Plot_22 | ecosystem: Environmental > Terrestrial > Soil > Tropical forest > Bulk soil | place: Panama | collected 2016-02-17
AAGCGCTTGCATCGGATCGACGCGTGACGCGCGCAGCGCCGGCACATAGCCGGCTCCGAGCGCCACCACCGTCAGCACCACGGCCGAAAGAGCGATCACAATCGGATCCCAGCCGGCAATGCCGTACAGCAGTGACTTCGCCCCCCGGCCGATGCCGATCGCTGCGGCGATGCCAATCACCCCGCCAATCGCCGTCAACACACTCACCTGCCGCAGCACCATGCCGCGCACTCGCGAACGGTCCGCGCCGAGCGCCATGCGAACACCGATTTCCTTCGTGCGCTGCGCCACCGAATACGCCAGTACGCCATACAAACCCACCGCCGCAAGCAGCGTGGCCAACAACGCGAACGCCGCCGACAACGTGCTGATCATCCGATCGAGAAACACGTTCTCTTTCACCTGCTGCGGCAGCGTCTTGAGGCTCTCGAGCGGCAGGTTCGGATCGAGCTTCCGAATCGCCCCCGGAATCGCGCGCAGCAGTTGAATTGGGTCGCCGCTCGTTCGCGCGTAGAACACGAGCGAGCCCGCCGTGGAGTCCTGCTTGTACGGCGTGAAGAACACCGGCGGAATCGTCTGCTTCACTTCGCTGTAGTTCGCGTCCTTCACGAGACCGACGATGAGCATGTTCAGCGTATCGCCGCGGCCGCTGCCCATGTATTTGCCCACCGCGTCGCGCCCAAGCCCGAACTTCTTCGCGAACGTCTCGTTGACGATCGCCACACGCAGACTCCCGAGCCGGTCCGCTTGCGTGAAGTCTCGGCCCGATACAATCGGCATGCCGAGCGTTTTGAAGTAGCCAGGACCCACCTCGTTGTAGCGCGAGTTCGCGTCGGTGTCAGGACCCTTCTTGAATCCTTGCACCGCGACGTCGCTGCCCCAGTTGCTGTTCGACAACAGCGGAACGAGGCCCGCCGTTACGCCCGTCACGCCGGGGACTGCGGCGAGCGCGTCTTCGACCTGCGAGAAGAACTGCGCCGAACGGGCAGGATTGTAGCCGTTGAGCTCCGGCGACAATCCGAACATCACGACGTTCTCCGTCTCGATGCCGAGGTTCACCCGGCTGACGTTGCCCAGACTTTTCACGAACAAGCCCGCGGACACGAGCAACGCCATCGACAGCGCGATCTGAACGGTCACCAGCGAGTTGCGAAAGCGCGACGCGGCCCGCACGCCGGCCAACTTGCCAGACCCCGCACGCAGCACGGACACGAGATCGGGCTTCGTGCTTTGCAGAGCGGGGAAGAGTCCGAACAACAACCCCGTCGTCAGCGACAGGAAAGCGGCGAAGTACACGACGTTCCAGTGAAGCGAGAAATGCATCACCGCCGCTGCGTCCGACGGCAACAGCGCCATGAGGGCGACCAGCGTCCAGTGCGCGAACACGATGCTCACCATGCCGCCGAGCAGGGCGAGCAACACCGATTCGGTGAGCAGCTGTTGGAGGACCTGTTTCCGCGTCGCGCCCAGCGAAAGACGAACCGCCATCTCCGTCGTGCGGTTCGCGGCGCGCGCGAGCAACAGGTTCGCAATGTTCGCGCAGGCGATGAGCAGCACGATGCCGGTGATCGACATCAGCAGAAGGATCGGCGTCTTGGCTTCCTGATGCATGGAGCTTTGGCCGCGCCGTCCTTCCTCGAGCTTGATCTCGCGCGCCTTGAACTTGACCATCGTCGCCGCGCTCATGCCTTCTTGCAGCGGCGCTTCGACGTCATTGAGGATCGGCTTGTAGACCGTATTGAGCGCCGTCCGCGCTTGCTCGATCGTGGCACCAGGCTTCAACCGGCCGAACGCGTAGACCCAATACGCGCGCCGATTCTTGAATTGATCGACGCCATTGTTCAACACGCCGCGCATGGTGATCGGGACGAAGAGCTTCGGCACTGTGCCGAGCGTCGTGCCCTCGAACCCCTTCGGCGCGACGCCGATGATCGTCAGCGACTGGCCGTTGACGACGAGCCGCTCATTGATGACACCCGGGTTGGCGCCGAGCTGAGTCTCCCAGAACCCATAGCTCACCACCGCGATTGGATGTCCGCCGGGGACTTGATCGTCGTTCGGCGAAAAGAGGCGGCCGAGCGCCGGCGTCAGACCGAGCAGCGGGAAATAGGAGCCGGAGACGAGCTCGCCTGCATCATTCACCGTTTGATTTTTGTAAGCGATGTTGGCGCCGAACGTCCGATGTGCCGCGAGACCGAGCGGCGTCGACGCCTTCTCGAGATCGCGAAACATCGGGTAACTCAACACGACGTCGCAGTCTCCTGCCTGATTACATGTCTGCGATCCAGGCTTGGGACCTGGCGCGATGAGGTTCACCAACCGATCCGGCTCCCGCACCGTGGGCACCGGACGCAGCAGCATCTGATCGAACAATGAGTAGATCGCGGCGTTGGCACCGATGCCCAGAGCCAGCGATAACACGGCGATCACGGTGACGAACGGCGTCTTGAACAGCGTTCGGAAGGCGAGCCTCAGATTCGTCATAGTCGGTTTTTCGTGGGATGCGGCTGGTGACGTCCGGCAGGCCGTACGACGCCGTCCCGGCGAAGGTTCCAAAGCAAACGAAATCCGGACAGCGGCTGTCGAACAGGAGTTCGTCCCCACCTTCGCCGGCGGTTCATCACAAGCCGCTTGACAGGCGACGTGTAGGATTCCTACCTATTGATGGGTAGAATTCCTACATATACCCGAAGAGCAGATCCCCCCTCGTCGCTGGCGCTCCTCGAGGGCGGCGCCTCGCTGCGCTCGGGATGACAGGGACATCGCCACATGGCCGACATCCAGAAGAACGAGCTGCTCAAAGGCACGCTCGACATGCTCGTCCTCCAAACGCTGAGCGTGCAGCCGCTGCACGGCTACGGCATCGCGCAGCAGATCGAGGTCTTGTCCGACGACGCCCTCCGCGTCGAGCAAGGCTCACTCTATCCCGCGCTCGAGCGACTCCAGAAGAAAGGTTGGATCACGTCGAAGTGGGGAGAGTCGCCGACCGGACGTCGCGCTCGCTACTACACCATCACCGCGGCAGGCCGCCGGCAGCTCGGCAACGAAATCTCGAGCTTCGACGCGATGCTCGTCGCCATCAACCGTGTACTCCGTCGGACGTAGCGAGGACGCATGTCGCTGATCGACTCGATTCGATACCGGTTGCGCGTGTTCACCAGGCCGCGTGATCACGAGACTGAGCTCGCGGAGGACATGGAGTTCTTCGTCAGCTCCGAGGCGCGCGCTCGGGCGCATGAGTCGCGTGGTGCGCTCGGCGATGCCGATGCGCGATCGGCCGCGCGCCGCCGGTTCGGCAACTCGACCTATTATCGCGAGGAAGCGCGCAGGGTGTCCGGTCTCACGGTGTTGGATACGCTCGCGCAGGACGTGCGCTTCGCGCTGCGGACTTTCGCGCGTACGCCGATGTTCATCGCGATCGCCGTTTCGACGCTTGCGATCGGAATTGGCGCCAACACGGCGATCTTCAGCGCGGTCGATACGCTGCTGCTCCGACCGCTGCCGTTCAAAGAACCGAATCGGCTGATGAATGTCGCGCTGTCCATTCCGGCGTCGCCGAGAGGACCAGGGCGCGACGATCTCGTTTGGTCGTACCCGAAAATCGAGGCGTTCCGCGCTGCGCAAAACGTCTTTGGCGATCTCACCGCCTGGTTCAGCATGCAATTCACCGTGCGTATCGACGACGAGGCGGAGCGCATCTCGGGCGAGTTCATCGACTCGCGATATTTCCCGACCCTCGGCATCACGCCGGTGGTGGGTCGTGCGATGCTCGGCAGCGAGGATCGCGTCGGTGGACCGCGGGTCGCCGTGATCTCCGACGCGCTCTGGCGAGGAATGTTCAACGCCAATCCTTCGGTGCTCGGCCAACCGCTGGACGTCGACGGGACGATCTTCACGATCATCGGCGTCGCGCCGCCGGAGTTCAGCGGCGTGAGCGGCGTTGCACGATTCTGGATTCCGTTCTTCAACCCGCCAGCGGCATGGGGCATTGCGAATCTTCTCACAGACAACAATGCCTTCTATCTCATCGGACGATTGGCGCCCGGGATCACGCCCGAGCGCGCGGCGTCGATCTCGCGTGAGATCGGTTCGCGAATCGACGCGCAATTTCCCGAGCATGGCGCCAACGTGCGGCATTGGGGCGTTGTCGCGCATACGCTCGACGACACGCGGGTGGACGACTACGTCCGCCGCACGCTGGCGATGTTGTTCGGCGCGGTCGGAATGGTGTTGCTCGTCGCATGCGCCAACGTGGCGAGCCTGTTTCTCGTCCGAGCGGCAAGCCGCCGTCGCGAGATCGCTGTGCGTCTGGCCATCGGAGCGTCGCGCAGTCGGCTCGTCCGCCAGCTCATGGTCGAAAGCCTGTTGCTTGCAGTCTTCGGCGGCATCGCGAGCTTGGTCGTGGCTTGGGTCGGTGTGCACATCATTTCGGCGGCGCAACCGGTGCTCTGGGGCGGGCAGAGTCCGAGCGGCATCGGCACGGTGACGGCCGACCCCATTCAGCTCAACTTCACAGCACTCGCATTCACTGGAACGATCGCAATCGTAACGGGCCTGCTCTTTGGCGTCATTCCGGCGATCCAATCGACACGGTCGACGCTGACGGACTCATTGCGAGTCGAGAGTGGCTCGTCGCAGCAGTCGCGGATCTCACGCCGTGTGTCGATGCGCGACGTGCTCACGATGTTCGAGATCGCGCTGGCGGTCGTCCTGCTCGCCACGTCGGGCGTGTTGGTGCGCACGCTCGCGAATCTCATCGCCGTTCGTCCAGGGTTCGAGCCGAGTGGTGTGCTCACGATGCGGGTCAATCGTGCGCCGGCGTGGTCGCGCGATTCCATCAGTCGTTTCTACGACGTCGCGGTCGATCGTTTACGGTCCTTACCGGGCGTCACTGAGGTGGCGATTGCCGACTGCGCGCCACAGGGCGGGGCCTGCACGGGAATGGGTGTCCACCTTCCCGATCGGCCCGAGCGGGCGCCTGTCGGCGTCGGGGTTCACTGGATCACGTCGGATTGGAACGCCGTCATGCGTGTGCCTCTCGTGCGCGGACGATTGATCGAACCGAGCGACCGCAAAGGAACGCCTTTCGTCGTGCTCGTCAGTGAAACTGCGGCGCAGACTCTCTGGCCGGGCGAGGATCCACTCGGCAAGACTGTGGTGTTGGAGAGCGGTAGTGATACGGCGCGTGTCGTCGGCGTCGTCGGTGATGTGCGATTCCGCGGGATTCAGTCGCGCCCGATGGCTGAAATCTTCATGTCGTATTACCAGCAGCCGATGAGCTATCGGATGATGGTTCACCTTCGAACGTCGAGAGATCCGGTCTTGGTGGCGGAAGCGGCGCGGCGTGTTTTACGCGAGGTCGCGCGCGGATTCCCCGTGTATGATATCGCGACGCTCGAGCAGCGAATCGGCGGAGCACTTGGTCAGGCACGGTTCCTCGCACAACTGCTCTCGCTGTTCGCGGTTCTCGCGCTCGTCCTTGCGACGATCGGTACGTACGGCGTGATCTCGTACGGGGTGGCTCAGCGCACGCGCGAGATGGGTGTTCGGATCGCGCTCGGCGCGACGGCGCGCGATGTGATCCGCCTGGTCGTGGGGCAGGGCGTCGCGCTGGCCGTTGTCGGCGGAACTATTGGGATGGCGGGTGCGATTGTGGCGACGCGGTCGATCCAGACTCGCCTCTACGACGTCCCGGCGGCCGACCCGGTGACCCTCGGCGGCATCGTTGTGCTGCTCGCGCTGGCGGTGTTGGCGGCGAGTTGGATTCCGGCGCGCCGGGCCGCGAGTGTCCCGGCGGTGCAGGCGTTGCGGGGAGGTTAAGAGAATACTCATGGGGACATCGGCCGCGTTCGTGCCCATCGTACGCCAGCGGTTGTCCGACCTGCTGGTGCATCGGATTCGTGCGTCGATTGAAGACGGGCAACTCCGTGCGGGTGATCAGCTTCCGCCGATTCTGACGATGGCGCGAGAGTTCCGCGTTGCCGCCGCGACGGTGCGGGAAGCACTGATGAAGCTCGAGGCGAAGCGTCTGATCGAGATTCGACATGGCAGCGGCGTGTTCATCGCCAGCAGTGCCGGAGATCACACAACGGAAGGTTAATCGGCATTGCCCGCGCCGGGGGCGCGCGTCAGATTCGCCGTGGATCGCTAGCAACGTTTCTCGGCGCCCCGAGGCCTGCCATGACGTTGTCCTCGTCAGCATTCGCGGTTTTCACCGCGTCCTTGATCGCCTCCCGTGTCGTCGCCCAGGAGCCTTCCGATCTTTCGCCGAGGGTCGACGCGATTTTCGCGCGCTACGATCGCAACACACCCGGGTGCGGCGTCGGCCTTTCGAAGGATGGCAAGCCACTCGTCATCAAAGCGTATGGCGCCGCCAATCTCGAATACGACATTCCGAACACCGACTCTACCGTGTTCGAGAGTGGTTCTGTGGCAAAGCAGTTCACCGCGGCGGCGATCGTTTTGTTGTCGCAGGATCGCAGGCTTTCGCTGGACGACGACATTCGAAAGTATCTGCCCGAAGTTCCGGAGTTCGGCGGACAGGGGATTACGATCCGCAACCTGCTGACGCACACGAGCGGACTCCGTGACCAGTGGGGGCTCCTTGGCATCGAGGGACGAGGGCCGGGAACGCAGGTGCACTCGCTAGGGACGACGTTGGATCTCGTCGCTCATCAGAAGATGCTCAACTTCCCGCCCGGGACGGCGTACCTGTACAGCAACACGGGATACGCGTTGGCGGCGATCATCGTCCGGCGCGTGAGCGGAAAAACGCTTCAGGCATTCACCCAGGAGCGGCTCTTTCGCCCACTGGGCATGGTCCACACGCAGTGGCGCGACGATTTCACGGAAGTCGTGAAGAACCGCGCGACGGCCTATCGGGGATCGGCGGCGGCCGGCTTCCACATGGACATGCCGTTCACCGACATGATTGGAAACGGTGGTCTCTTGAGCACGATGCGCGATTTGATGATTTGGAACGAGAATCTCGATACGCCGAAGCAGGGGACGTCGTTCGTCAACGCGCTGGAGACGCCGATGCAGCTCAAAAACGGCCGGACGATCGACTACGGGCTCGGACTTGGCGTCAACGAGTTTCGCGGCGTGCGCGAGATGAGCCACGACGGGTCGACCGCGGGCTATCGCACCTTCCTCGCGCGGTATCCGCAGCAGCACGTGTCGGTGGCGGTGTGGTGCAACAATGCGAATGCGAATCCAAACGCGCTTGGTCGCGAGGTCGCGGCGCTCGTGCTGACGTTCCCGCCAGCGGTGACCGCTCAAGCCGTGCCGAAGCCGACGGTTTCGAAAGCGGAGCTCAAGAAGTGGCAGGGCGTGTATCGAGACGAGCTGTCGGGGACGACGACGACGCTGACGGCGAGCGACAGCGCGCTGACACAGCCAACCGGCAATGGCAACGGTTCAGCGTCGTGGATGCCGCTTGGCGGTTCGCGTTTCCAGTCGCCGCAGGGTGAAGCCACGTTTACGGTGATTGGCGGGAAGCGGATGATCACGCTCCTGCGTCCGCGTGCCGCAACGGCAACCTATTTGGAGGTGGCGCCGGCGCCTGCCCGCGTTCCCGTCGGCGAATATGTCGGTACCTACGCCAGCAACGAGCTCGATGTGCGCCTCGTGGTGGCGACGCGTGGTACGAAGTTGGTCATGCAGCGCCGTCCCGATGACGAATTCGAGCTCGTTCCGGCATTTGCTGACGGATTCCGCGCGGGGGGCGGTTTTGGGACGGTGCGCTTTACACGCGACGCCCAAGGCAAGGTGAGCGGCCTCGCGATTTTTGCAGGCCGCGTGCTGGACGTGCGGTTCAGGCGCGTCCGCTAAGAGCAGTGCTCAGGCGCGCGACTTTTGAGCGCGTGTCGCCGCCTTCTTTTCCGCGAGTTCGCGCGACCGGTTCGCGACCGGCGGTCGTGGGGGAATGACGATGGGTTCTCGTTCGAGAACGACCCAGCCATCGGCGTTGCCGGTGGTGACGCTGATGTCGTTCATCGGGACGTAGATGGTAGTGTTGAACAGGCGACTCATCTGGCGAACCCTCGCGGCTCGTTGGACGAGATGATGATGATAAGAAAGTTGTCTATGCGCTAGTAACACGTTGTTACTACGCGTGTTGCGATGTGCATGCTCGGTGAATGTCTTGCTGTAAATACGAAAATGTTGTAAATCAGCCTCCGACCCCGGAGGCGTGATGAAAAAGAAGTCCATCTTCCTCGGCAGACGAATCCGCGGCCTACGGTCGCGCGCCGGTCTCAGCCAAGCCGAGCTGGCGAAACGACTGGGCGTTTCGGCGACCTACCTGAATCTGCTCGAGCACGACCGCCGGCCCGTCACCACCACGCTGCTGCTCGACCTGGCGCGCGTCCTCGACGTCGACTTGCGCGTGCTCTCGTCAGGCGCCGACGCCGAATTGCTGGCGGCGCTGACGGAGGTGTTTTCTGAGCCGATGTTCGAGGATCACCCGCTCACCAAGCAGGAGCTGAGCGTGTTCATCGACGCCAATCCCGAGGTTGCGCGTGCCGTGCTCAGGCTGCACCGCTCCTTCACGGGCACGCGCGAGTCGCTGAACACGCTAGGCGAGCGTCTGCTGGATTATCAGCAGGACATTGGCGTGGTCGAGCGTATGCGCCTTTCGTCCGAGCAGGTGTCCGACTTCATCCAAGCCAACGGCAACTACTTTCCCTCGCTCGAGGTCGAGGCCGAACGCCTCCTTGCGACCGCCGAGACCCGCGAGGGCGAGGAGCTGTTCGCGCGACTCGAGCGGCATCTCGCCGACATGCACGGCGTGCGTGTCCGCATCGTCTCGCACCGCGAGATGCGCGGCGCGGTACGCCGTTTCGACCCCGATCGTCGCGAGCTCGCGCTGTCCGAGGTGCTGAGGCGCGGTTCACGAAACTTTCAGTTGGCGGCGCAGATCGGGCTGCTCAGTTGTGGTCAAACCCTCAAAGAGCTGTCGAACACCCCACAACTTCCGAACGAAGAATCGCGAGCGTTGTGTCGCGTTGCGCTGGCGAGCTATTTCGCGGGTGCGGTCCTGATGCCGTATGAGACGTTTCTTCGCGCCGCCGAAGCGGAACGATACGACATCGAGACGCTCGGCCATCGCTTTCGCGTGGGCTGGGAACAGATCAGTCATCGCGTCACCACGCTGCGGCGCCCCGGTGCGGAGGGTGTTCCGTTTTATATGTTACGGGTTGACCTCGCAGGGAACATCTCGAAGCGGTTCAGCGCGGCCGGAATTCAGTTCCCGCGTTTCAGCGGACTCTGCTCACTCTGGAACGTGCACGCGGCATTTCTGCAGCCCGGCCGTGTTCGCGTTCAGATATCTCAAATGGAAGACGGACACCGTGTGCTCGCGGTGGCGCGCACCGTTCAGCGTCACTCGAGCGGATTCGCGTCGCCGGAAGCGCCGTACGCCGTCGGTGTTGGGTGCGACATCTCGCATGCATCGAAGATCGTCTATGCCGATGGTCTCAACGTCGACAGTTCGGCGGCGGCGGTTCCGATTGGCGTCACGTGTCGGCTGTGCGAGCGGCAGAACTGCACGGCGCGTGCGTTTCCGTCCATTCGCGGGTCGCTGCGGATCGACGAGAACGTGCGTGGGCCGTCCTTTTTCGCGGGCGTCACGTGAAGTGGATCGCTCAGCGACGCGCATTTTCTGTGGGACCGTGGTCCGCAACACCGGTCGGGCAACGGGAGTGAACAGACAAAAAAAACGGAACGGCAACGGAAAGCGTGGACTCGCATCGAACCTCGCGCATCGCGCGGCCTAACAACCGACCGTTTCTCCTCTGAATATCAGTCTTCACATCGACGAAATCAGCTCGATCTTCCCACTCAGTCGGGAGAAGACCCACAAGACTTGAACCGCAAAGCGCGCAGAGGAACGCAGAGGAAATCAGAAAGAGAGTCCCGTAGTTCTCCGCGAAATCCGCGTAATCCGTAGCTCAAAATGCTGTTAACACCAGGTGTGTGGCTGCGGATTTCGCGGATTGCACGGATTGAAATCTTGAGACAGGAAGTAGTCATCCCGAGCGCAGCGAGGGATCTGCTCTTCCGCCAGGCCATAAGAGCAGATCCCTCCGTCGCTGCGCTCCCTCGGGATGACCGGCGCCGCTGCGCTCCTTCGCGATGACCGGCGCCGCTGCGCTCCTTCGCGATGACCGGCGCCGCTGCGCTTCTGCGGGATGGCCGCGCCGCTGCGCTTCTGCGGGATGGCCGCGTCGCTGCGCTCCATCGTGCTGACGCCACCGCCGCGCTCCGCCTCATGACACACGAGACCGCCGCTGAGATTCCATGCCGAGGCCCACGGCACGGATCGCGCGTTTTGAATTCTCTGTCGACGCACACAACCGCAGCCGCAGAGAGCAGGACCATGCCCGAGGGACCCGCCAAGAACACGGCGCCGAACCTACAGAAGTTGGAAGAGACATACCGGATCGTTGGCGAGCTCCGCGGCACCAAGAACGTCCGGCGATATGTGGCGCAACGACGACAGGGCGGAGTCGACGTCATCATCAGCGTGGTCACCGCCGTGGCCGGAAGTCAGCACAACGAGCTCTCGCATTATGCGGCGGACGTGCAGTTGCTCGTCGGTGAACATCATCCGGTCGTCGTCGACGTGCTCGAGTCGCGCTGGCTCGACGGCGGCGCCCTCGCCATCGTCACCGCCCGCGAAAACGGCAGCACCCTCGGCGATTTGCTCGATCGCGGCGAGCGGCTCAGCAATCCGCGTACGGCGAGCATACTTCAAGACGTTCTCGCCGGTCTCGAGTGGGCGCGAGCGCGCGGCGTCGTCCACCGCGGTGTGTCGCCCGACGATCTCTTTCTCGATGACGGCTCACAGCGTGTCCGCGTCCTGCTCGCGCCGACGCTGATTCCGATCACCGGCGTGCCTGACGCGTGCGCCGATGCGCGAACCATCGGCGAGCTTGCCTGGGCAATGCTCTCTGGCAAGACCTATGAGCCCGGAAAACGCCAGTCGCTCGCGAACGTGGCGCCGAACCTCGCATCGCGCGTCGTCGAGGCGACCGAGGAGTTGATCGCCTGCACGATGCCGACGCCGAACGCGCCAGCGCCCGACGTCGCGACGGTCATCGGCGTCATCGCCGCCGGCGACGTACTCAAACAGGCCGAAGTCGAAATCTCGGCGATGAAGGAAGAGTATCAGGAGCAGCACCGCATCGCGCTCGCCAAGTGTGAAAACCGCCGCATGGAGGTCGAGCAACAGGCCGTCGAAACGGCGAACGCGCTCGCCGACGAGCGCGCGGACTTCGAGCGGCAGATGACGGAAGAGAAGGCGGCGCTCGCCGACGAGCGCGCGGACTTCGACCGCGTGATGCAGGAGCGCCAAGCGCACTTCGCGCAGATACGAGAGACGCTCGAGGAACAAGCAGAGGATCTCGAGCGCCGACTGGCCGACTTCGACGAGCGTCGATCAGAGTTCCAGCGCGTGGTGCTGCGGCGGCAGCGTGAGCAAGCGGAAGCCGGTACGGCGCCCGACTTCGGTTTGAAGCCGGCGAAGGAGAGAGCGGCGCCGCAGGACAAAATTCGCACGGCGCTCGGGACGCTCGACGGACCGGCACGACGTCCGGCCGCGGATGCACGCTCTCGACGCCGTTGGTTGGTTCCCGCGACGCTGGCGGCAGTCAGTATTGCCGCGATCGCGACAGTCTTCGGTCTTCGTTACGCGCGTTCGCGCACAAGCGAGGCGATCATGGTCGGCAAGACCGCAGTGGCCCCGACGGCGCCGACGCTCGGCGTCGGCAGTGGGCTGTCGCGAGGCGGCTTCCTCTCGCAAACCGCCGGTGGAACGGTCGTCACCAAGGCACTCGGCGCACCGACCGCGCCGGCGCGCGATTCGGTGATTCCTCCGTCGACTCCGATCGATACCGCGCCGGTCCAGGCGGCGCCGCGAATCGCGCCGAATGACTCGGCGACCGACGTGCACGGCAACGTTCCGATGCCCGCGGCCGAGCCGGCGCAGAGGCCGCATCGGTTACCAAGCCCTTCGACCGAACCTGCTGAGTCACGGGACACGTCGCGTGTCGAGACGGTGCTTCCTGATTCGGCGACTCACAAGACGACGCGCGTCGTCGATCCGGCCACCGGTCGCACGACGACGACCGTCACCGACTCGATCGTGCGAATCTCAGGGTCGCGTCGTGAGACAATCCTCATTGGCCCGGACGGACAGGGCCAGACCCCCAAGCGGGATACGTCGGGAACTCGGCCGTATATCCCGCCGCCGTGACCGCCTGTAACTTTTCTCGTCGGGCTCCGTAGGATCGAACGTTGAACCCCGCCACATCGGACGCTCGACGAGCGGACGCCAAGTAGACCTCTTTGGGACGCCGAGGCGTCCTTTTCTATGCCCACGACTCGCGAGAACCGTCGTTCGCGATCGGTTCCGCTCTCCCTGGTGCCGGCGCTTGCCGCAATTGTCGGCGTCGGCTGCTCGCAGCGGGTTCCAGTCGACCCGTGCGAAGCCGAGACGTACTCTCAGATCGCCTGCGACAACGCAGTCGCGAATCACGGCTACTGGAACAACGGCCATTGGTACGCGCACGCGTATCCGTTTGCCCCGATGTACTACTCGTCGCGTTACAATAGTTATATCGCTGGCGGCGGGCGTGTTCGTAGTGTGTCGCCGTCGGTGTACGTGCCGCACGTGTCGGCTCCGTCGCGACCGGGCGTCGTCCGCGGCGGTTTTGGCGGGATTGGCGCCGGCCATGGCGTCGCGGGCAGCTGACTTCTCTCATCAACGACAATGGAACGCATTGCCAGCACGCCGCGTCCCAACTGGGAAGAGGCGGTGGAAGCGCGTGGACTCAAGTGGCACACCGGCAGCACGCCCTATTGGAGCGAAGACGCCTACTATCGTTTCTCGACTGACGAGATCGACGCGCTCGAACGCGGCACGAACGAGCTCCATGAGCGTTGTCTCGAGGCGGCGCAGCATGTGATCGACGAGCGGCGATACGCGGAGCTCAAGATTCCCGAGCACGCGATCCCGCTCATCGAGCGCACGTGGAATGCAGAGCCACCGTCGATTTACGGGCGCTTTGATCTCGCATACGATGGGAAATCACCGCCCGTGATGCTCGAGTACAACGCCGATACGCCGACGTCGCTTCTCGAGGCAAGCGTGATTCAGTGGGATTGGCTGGAGGCGCTGCACCCCGGCGCCGACCAGTTCAACTCGATCCACGAGCGTCTCGTCGGTCTGTGGCGTCAGATGATTCCGTACCTCGGCGTGTCTGGTCCGCTTGGGCCGCTCGTGCACTTCTCGTCGATGGATGACATCGAGGACGGGATGACCACGGCCTACCTTGCCGAGACGGCGGTGCAAGCCGGTCTTCGCGCCGAGTTGGTCGCGGTGGCGGACATCGGCTGGGACCCGGACGCGCGCGAGTTCGTCGACGTTTCGAATCGCCGCATCGACAATTTGTTCAAGCTGTACCCGTGGGAGTGGCTGATTCACGAGCCCTTCGCCCAATTCATCCCGAAGTCCAAGACGCAGTTCATCGAGCCGGCGTGGAAGATGATTCTGTCGAACAAGGGAATCCTGGCGATTCTTTGGGATCTCTTCCCAGGCCATCCGAACTTGTTGCCCGCCTACCTCGACGAGCCGCAGGGAATGTTCGAGTATGCGAAGAAGCCGTTGCT